>Ga0335081_10009429_pt1 | contig 15714 bp, 16 predicted proteins | sample Lox_Sample_35_FD_206713 | JGI IMG/M metagenome (GOLD analysis project Ga0335081, IMG submission 206713) | Soil microbial communities from Loxahatchee National Wildlife Refuge, Florida, United States - Lox_Sample_3.5 | ecosystem: Environmental > Terrestrial > Soil > Wetlands | place: USA... | reverse complement strand
TTTGGATTCACTCCATCGGCGGAGGAGGAACGCGCATTGTCGGCGTCGCTACCGTCATGGAAACCCTGGCCTGATACGGTCGCCGCGCTCCAGCAGCTGAAAATGCGGTTTCGGCTCGCAATCCTTTCGAATGTGGATGACGATCTGTTTGCCGGAACGCGCCCGCAATTGAAAGTGGCCTTCGATGAGGTCATCACCGCAGGACAAGCGCGGGCATATAAGCCTTCTCTCAAGATTTTTGAACTGGCGCTGGAGCAGATCAAGACGCCGCCGGAGCGTGTGCTGCATGTGGGACAAAGCATCTATCACGATGTCGTCCCGGCACAGAAGCTGGAGCTGGCGACGGTCTGGGTGAATCGTCCTTCGCGCCGGGCGGGCGTTGGAGCAGTCAAATCCGCGGCGGCACAACCGGATCTGACAGTCACAAGCCTTGAGCAGCTTGCATCGGCCGCGCTTGGCTAGCCTGTCGTCGATCGCTTCCCCGAAAAGCCACGTCATCGAGATGACAAAATGCTGACGCTCAGGGCCAGAGAGCGTTGCTGTCCGATGCGCAATCCTCGCCCAATTGACTCCTCTCGTGCGAGGGGACTACTATCCTGCCGACTTTGGCTCGGGACTGAAGTCGAAACTGAATTACTTCAATTTGCGAGGGGCGTATGAAAAACATGTGCATGTTCTCTTCCGTGGCATTGCTCATGGCCGCATCTGCGTTGGCGCAGATGGAACCGCCGAAGCCGGGGCCGGAACTCAAGAAACTCGATATGTTCGCCGGATCATGGACGCTCGACGGCGATATGAAGCCGGGGCCGATGGGTCCGGGCGGCAAGATAACCGAAAAAGAAAACTGTGAATGGATGGAAGGCGGATTCTTCGTTGTCTGCAAAGCTACATTCACGAGCGCGGCGATGGGCAATGGTTCGGGCGTCACCTTCATGGGGTATTACGACAAGGTCTACACCTACCGCGAGTTCAACAGTTGGGGTGAGTTCAACGATTCGAAGGGCACGCTCGACGGCGATACTTTCAACTGGACGAACGATCAGAAGATGGGCGATATGACGCTTAAGCGAAAGTTCACGATGAAGATTCTTTCGCCGACTTCCTACAACTTCAACTATGCCGTGTCGCAGGATGGGACGCAATGGAACACGGTGATGGACGGGAAGGCGACCAAGAGTAAGTGATTCTACCGGATGACAATTGTCACGCAGAGCGGTTGACGAATCGCACTGGCGGACGCACCCTAAAGCCGGTAACTTTATCCTGGTTTTCACCAGAGTCATTTAAGGAGCAGCCCTTGAAAGCAAAATTCGTCATTCCATTTCTTGTTCTGGTTGTAGCTTCGGCGTGGGCGCAGATGCCGGACAAGCCCGGTCCCGAGGTGAAGAAACTCGACTACTTTGCCGGCACCTGGACGACCGAAGGCACCGTCTCGCAAGGACCGTGGGGAAACGGGGGGAAATTCACTGCGACCGATACGTCGGAGTGGATGACCGGTGGATTTTTCATGGTTGGCCATTCGGATTTCAAGATGCCTCCTGAAATTGGGGGTGAAGGCAAAGAGGCGTCGTACATGGGATACGACACCAACGAGAACGTCTACACGTTTGACGCATTCAACAGCCAAGGCCGCCGCGAAGCCTCAAAGGGCACGCTGACCGGCGACACCTGGACCTGGAATAGTTCCCAAGTCTACGACGGGCAGGAGATCAGGCAGAAAATGACGATCAAACAGCTGAGCCCGACGAGTTACACCATGAAGTTCGAAGTTTCGGTCGACGGCACCAACTGGATGACGTTCATGGAGGGCAAGGCGACGAAGAAATAGATCCTTCGCCGCCAAAAGCTGCGGCCCAGGATGGCATTGGCGTTCGACAGAACACTTGCCGCGCCGCGCGCCCATAGTAGGATTGTGTCGGGCGCTTCCGCTATGAAAACTATCTGTCTCGTCTGCCTCATGGCTTGTTTCGCGATTGTCCCCAATGAACTCCTTGCGCAGGATGCGAAACCTTCGAGCGACACCGCTGCCAATTCTGCTGCTCCGGCGGAGAAGTCGTATTCCGGGATGTATACCTTTCTCAAGGAAGGCGAGTTTGTGCAGGTTTCGGTGGAGGATGCGGGACACGTCACCGGATTCATCTCACGCTACGGAGACGGCGAGAGCGACAACGGAGTCTTTCTCGATCAGTTCTTCAAGACCGGAAAGCTGGAGGGCAATAAGCTCACGTTCACGACTCAACTCGTCCATGGAGTGACGTACGACTTCAAGGGAACGATCGACCGCGGAGAAGGAAAGAATCCGGGAGACGAAGCGTACTACGTCCTCAAAGGCACGCTGACGAAGAATGTGACCGATGCAGACAAGAAAGTGACATCGCACTCGCAGGCAGTGCTCTTCAAGATCTTCCCCGAAGAAGCGCAGGCGCCGCCGAGGTAATGATTAGCAAAGAGCCTCAACCGCGCTGTCATCGTGAGCCGCAGTTTCTAGCGGCGAAGGATCTATGCATCCGCACGCGGCGTCGCTGCTGCCAGCTAATTAATGCACAGGCCGTTCGCGCAAAAAGCGCTCTCAGGATGACAAAACTGTTGAGCGTGTTCATGATGGCGCTCTGCGGAACGATGGAGTAAGGCTGCGGCGCTACTGCCCGGCGCGGGCGGGCGAGAGATTCAGGCGGCCGGGGGCTTTCTTGCGCGCGCCTTCGTGACTGTAGACGAGATCGGGGCTGCCGTCGGCGTTCGAGGAGGCCTCGGCCAGCGTGTCAGCCAGAGCGCGGTACGAGCGGCTGATTTCGGGTCCTTCCTGCAGAACGACTGGCGTGCCGTGATCGATGGAAGGCGAAATCGACTGGTACGCGTTGGGAACTTTCCAGAGAACTTTGCAGTTAGTGACGTTCTGGACGTCTTCGTCGGTGAAGCCAGGAATTTTCTTGTAGCGGTTCAGGATCATCCGCAAGCGGTCGCGGCCCGTGCCTTCTTCGAGGAAGCCGTGAATGCGTCCCGCGCTCCACAAAGACACCACGTCAGTCTGGGCCACCACGAGAACGGCGTTCGACAGATCAGAGAGCAACCGAGTCGTAGGATCCAGCCGGCTGGAAGCATCCACCACAACGAATCGATAGTGATTCACCAGCAGATCGAACAGGCGGGCCAGTTCGCCCGGCGTGGGCTCGCTCGGATAGGGCTGTTGCGGCCCGGCGAGAAGATGCAGGCCTTCCTTGGTGGGAGTCATCAGTCCATCGAGCAGGGAAACATCCATGCGATGCAGGTTCTGAAGGGCATCGAGGATTCCGAATTGCGGCCGGAGGTTGAGATGGAGCGCAGCATGGCCGATGGGAGCGAAGTCGAGCAGCACTACATCGCCATGCGATTGCTGCAGCGCCAGCGCGGTGTTGACCGCTGCCGTGGTGCAGCCTGCGCCGCCTTTCGCGCTCAGGAACGTGAAGACCCGCGCTTTCCCCGCGCCGCCGAGAGAGCGCGTTCGCGATGAACTGAAACGGGTGAGAGCTTCAAGCAGGGCGTCGGAGCCGGCAGAGTGATCCAGATATTCTCCCGCGCCCGCGCGCATTGCAGCGACGATTGCCGCCGGCTGATTCATCTCGCCGTTGGCAAAGATCGCGATCTGCTGTGTTGTGGCGCGGATCAACTCGATCGTTCGAACAGCGCGCTGCGAATCATGGGAAGGAATATCGACGATGACAACTTCGGCGCGCGAATCCTGCAACTGGCGAAGAATGGAATCGGTGGGGCCGTTGGGAAATCCAACGTGAGTAAAAACGGCAGTTCCGAGCCGTGTGCCCTCTACTCGATTTTGCAACGTAGTTAAGTGTTCCCGGTCCTCGGTCAGGAGGGCGACGGCGATCCCATGCATAGCGCGGTTCTCGCTGATTTCTATCGGTGTCTGCATGTTAGAAAGAGAAGGTACTCTCCGCCAAGTGACCTAGGTAATGAAGCAAAACCCGAGCCAGACGCTCGATCTCAGCGGACGTACTCGCTATGCACGATCGGCGGCTGGGAGGAAGTGCACAACTTTGGAAGGAACCTTGAGGCCCTTGCCTTGTGTGCGAACAATTGTATGCCAGCAGGTCACGGTTGAAAAGGAACTTTGAAGTGTTTGTGGCAATTTGCCAATCAGGGAAACTCCGTAGGGCTTTAGAAACCGCTTGTCGGGATTTCGGATGCAAACCCTTTCCCAAATTCCAGGCATCTGGAACGGGATGAAAGGCCAATGCGAGGAATACGACCGCCTGCGATCGGCTGTGGAGCAGGTTCTAGCAGATATCGGCCAGGTGACTACGCTCCAGTTGCAACTATTCCGGGCCCACGATATTCCCCAGTTCACACGTGTGGACAAGGAACTGGAACTCCTGGTCGGCAAAAAAGAACGCGCATTCGGAGCATTGCGGCAGCATGCGGCAGACCACAAATGTCAGGAGATCGGTTTAGAAGCTCCAAGCGGTCTTAAGGAAAGTGCCTGAAGCGACTCCAACGATCAGCTCAGGCCGGGCGCACCGAGGATGGCACGAGACGCTCTTTGTCGTGGTCCGGATGAAGGGCCGAGACGCGAGGAATGGAATCGGATGCCGCCTGCAGGTATTCGTAGCTCTCCAGCCGAACGGCGACGCCAATCTTTGTCTCAGCAGCGGGATTTGACGCGATTCCGTTGAGCGGGCTGACGGGCCGGACCACCCGCAAAACGCGCGCCCGGCAGCGTACCGGCATACTTTCGCCCAGGGTAATTTCTGCGGGCATCTTCAGCGTGAGTTCGATTTCCGCTCCTTCCGACAGCGGAAGGTCCGTGAAAAAGAAAACGCCTCGAGAGCTCAGATCCTGAGTAAATCCGGCGCCCTCGCTGCAGGTGGCAGGATCGCGAAGGGAAACGGGTAAGGCAAAGGGGAAGCGCTGTCCGACGCGCCGCTCAACCCGAACTGGAGGTGTGGTCATAAGAAGCTCCCCGCAGCGAACGTCGGAATGCGTTCGCTACTTTAGCTCACAATCGTCGATAAGAGAAGCCAGAATTTCCGAAAAATCCAGAAACTACGGTTTCCTTAACCAATCGGTGGAACACGATGCATTTTTCCGGCGGCGGCGCACGCGAATTCATAGATCCCTCGCCGCGACACCTGCGGCTCAGGATGACAGGGCTTTTCGGACCCCACAGACGCAGGCGACTCCGCGCCGACACCCTCTAAGGCGCTTTGTGCCGCCGCTGCGCGATATAGTAGAGTCCAGCGCCCGCGGCAACATCGAATAACAATTCACTGTGGCTGAGTCGAGTCCCACATCAGATAACGCGTCGATCAGCAGCACTCCGTCTGCCAGTCCTAGGCTGAGATGGCAGGCGGCGGGCAGAGCGTTGCGGCATCGCAACTTCCAGCTTTTCTTCAGCGGACAGCTCATCTCTCTGATCGGCACGTGGATGCAAACCGTTGCGCAGTCCTGGCTCGTTTACCGGATGACCGGTTCGGGACTGCTGCTGGGTTCGGTTGGATTCGCCAGCCAGATCCCGGTGTTCCTCGTCGCTCCCTTGGGCGGCATCACGGCCGACCGGATGAACCGCCAGCGCGTTGTGATCGGCACGCAGACGGCTTCCATGCTGCTGGCGTTCGTTCTTGCTGCGCTAACCCTGAGTCATCGAGTGCAGGTATGGCACATTTTTGTGCTGGCGGCGCTGCTCGGGGTCGTCAACGCATTCGATATCCCCGGACGGCAGGCGTTTCTGGTCGATATGGTCGGCAAAGACGACCTGATGAATGCGATCGCCCTGAACTCGTCGATGTTCAACGGCGCGCGCGTGATTGGCCCGGCAGTAGCGGGCGTGCTCGTGGCGAGACTTGGGGAAGGCTGGTGTTTCTTCGCCAATGGCGTGAGCTACATCGCGGTGATCGCGGGCTTGATGCTGATGAACGTGCATGCTCCGGCGAAGGCGTCGCCGCACTCCTCGCCTTGGGAACACATTGTTGAGGGCTTCGAGTTCGTGAACCGGACCGCGCCGATCCGCGCCCTGATGATTCTGCTGGGAGTTGTAAGCGTGACAGGTATGCCATATGTCGTTCTCATGCCGATTTTCGCGGACAAGATTCTGCATAAGGGCGGGCAGGAGTTCGCCACGATCATCGGATCGCACGATCTGGGCGCGGTGCGGCTGGGAATCCTGATGGGCGCGGCGGGCGTGGGAGCGTTGCTCGGCGCACTCACGCTAGCTATGCGCTCGGGCGTCAAGGGCCTGGGCCGGTGGGTCGCCGTGTGTTGCGCGGGATTCGGCGTCAGCATGGTGTTCTTTGCGTTCTCGACATCGTTCTGGGTATCGGTGCTGCTGCTGTTGCCGGTGGGCTACTTCATCATGTTGCAGATGGCGTCTTCGAATACGCTGATCCAGGTAATGGTTCCTGACGCGCTGCGTGGGCGCGCGATGGCGATCTATTCGATGATGTTCATGGGCATGGCACCGATCGGGGCGCTTCTCGGTGGCGCGATGTCAGATCGTATCGGAGCGCAGTGGACGGTCGCCATCGGCGGGATCGTTTCGGTGCTGGGTGCCTGGTGGTTCGGATTGCAGCTGCCGAAGATTCGCGTGGAGGCGCGGCAGTTGATCATCGCGCAGACGATGGCCGGGGGCGAACCGGCGGAGGAGATGAACACGCCGGTGGTGGAGGATTAGGTCGTAGCGCTGTTCGTCATCTTGAGCTCTTTATTTCTTGCGCGAAGCGACCTACGCATTTTGCCCGGCAGTATCGGCACTGCACGCGAATGCATAGATCCTTCGCCGCTAAATGCTGCGGCTCAGGATGACAGTGCTGTGGTGATCGCAACTTTGATGTAGCTAGCGGCGAAGGGCGCTTCGGCCCAGCGCAACGAGAAAGATTGCGCTTTTCCCTTTCGCGTGGGGCGAGAAGAATCCGACAACGTCGTCATCGTAGAACGTCAGGCCGGTCGCGCCGAGGCGCTGGGCGTATGCCGCCAGATAAAGTTTCCCGCCAAGGATGCCGGCTTCGAGTTGGACCGCGCGATATCCGCGATTGCCGTAGTTCTCCAGAATCTTTTTCAAATCGGCGAGGAAGAAGACGTCAACTGCAGCGTCGGCGGGGAGTTGCTGCTCGAGGCCCAGATATCCGGCCTTGTCGCGGAAGTCTCCGGCCTTCAGAAGCTCGAGAAGCTTGCGTTCCCAGTGATAGACGTAAGCTCCCGCGGTGAGGCCGGCGACGTTGTTGACGATCAGGTGGAGCTCGTTGAGATGGCTCTGCTGCGAATCGAGAAAATCGGCGGGTATGCCTTGCGTGGAGCGATCGAGCATCAGAGCAAGTTGTTGGAGTGTGATCGGGTCGCGCGAGAACTGGCGCGTGGAGCCTCGGCGGGAGATAACTTGTTCGATCGTGTCTGTAGCGGCTGCGGCCTTCTCGAGCATATCAAGCGGGACGGTGGTTCCCTTGGGCGCGGGCATTTTCGGCAAGCCTGAGGCGCTCGCTTTGCTCGCTGGACGGACCAACGGGTCGGTCCCTCCATGTTTCGCGCGCCACGCGGAGACTTCGTTCGCGGAATCGAGCGAGGAGGCCTCTTGCATTTTCCTCATTGCGGGATATTCGACTTCCTGCTGCGAATACGCGACGACCGGCAAAGTGAGCTTTGGGATCGGCGGCGCGGGCTGAGGCTCAGAATTCATGTGGCCAATCGCCGCGATTGAGAAGGCGACTTCTTTTTTCGTGTCCAGATCCAGTAAAGCATTGACTTGCTGGTCGACGAATCCGGCGACGATGCTCGCGGGAAGCCTGGTTGCCGCCGACATTGCCAGCAGGTTGGCGAGGATGGTCCCGTTATCCCAGCCGAAGTGGCGATAGGTGCGCGAATGATATTTCCAGGCGTTCCGCCAATAGGTGCCGGTGCAGACGACGATCACGGGCGCGTGTGCGACCGCGGGGTCGCCACCCGTTGCTTCCACCAGTGCCGAGCGGAAATCTCCGGAGCGCAGTTGCCGCAGACCGAATTCTGCCGCTCCGAAGTGATAGACGCCTGCGGGCAACGCGTGCTGGCCGGGAGTCTTGCTGGCCAGCTCCGTGCAGATAACGTACAGCTCGATTTCGTAGAGCGCGCCCGTGCATGCTGCCGCGCGAAAAAAAGTTTCTCCCTGTGGATGCTTCTTGCTGCGCGTGACTCCGGCGGAGAAGAACAGCAATTCCGCAAGGGTCTCGAGATCGGGGATCGATTCTTTTTCAGTGGAAGCTCTGGGCGCGGCAATCGCGGTAAGAGCCGGCATTCCCGTCTCGTGAAAATCGCGCGGCAGGCGCGTGACTTCGAGCGTCGGATAGATCTTGAACAGCAGCGGCTTGTTCTCCCAGTCGAGCACATGCGGATGCATACGAATGCTCAGGTACGAATGCTTCGTACCGCTGTGGTACTGCCACGCCGCATCGAGATGATGGTTTTGACTCAGGGGGACCTCAAGAAGATTTTAGCGGTAAGCGCCGGGCAGCAGGCCGGTGATGCGGATTCCGGAGTGGCCCTTGTGGCGGATGTTCAAGCCAATCAGCAAGGGCGTGATCTGCTCGACGAGGCGGGCGTTCTCGAGCCTGCCTCCGTCGATGGCGCGCACGCCGGGAATTTTAGCGGCGAGTTCGCGGGTGAGTTGTGCTGCATCGGGATCGTCGCTGCAGACAATCACATCGCAATCCAGCGGAGCATCGCCATTCAACAACTCGGCGGAAAGAGTGTGAAATGCCGCGACCACACTAACGCCTTTCGGAACCAGCTCTGCCGCCTGCTGCGCGGCCGAGCCTTGCCAGACGCCGAGCGGGCGCGAAGGACGTCCGCCGACCGAAGCTGCAAGCGGCACGGTGGCGTCGATCAGGATGCTGCCTTCGGTCATCGACAATTTCAGCTGCTTCAATAACGCAGCTTGGCCTTCGAACGGTACGGTGAGCACAAGAATGTCCGCGGCCGCACAGGCAGTAGTGTTTTCCATGCCAGTCACGTTGGCGTGCGCTCCGGCTCTTTGCTGGATCGCGATGGCAGCCTGTTGTGCGCGATGTTCGTCGCGCGAGCCAATGATGATGTTTTCTCCCGCGCGCGCCCAGCGCAGGGCGAGCCCCATCCCGGCGGGTCCGGTGCCGCCGATGATGGCAATTGGCCGACTGGGAATCGCAGGCTCGCCTGAGCTCATGCGAACTCAGCCTCGAAGGAATGCTCGGCAGTCAATTCGTCCAAGGGAACCTTGATGTTGATGCGGGAATAAGTCGTGTTCCGCTCGGCGGGAATGCGGCCCGTCTCCATGATCAGCGACTGGAATTCTTCCGGGCTGGTGTATTGGCCGGCGGTGGCTCCGGCTTCGCGCGAAATATTTTCTTCCATCAGCGTACCGCCGTAATCGTTGGCTCCGGCGTGCAGGCAAAGCTGCGAGAGCTTGCGATTGAGCTTCACCCACGAGACTTGAATGTTGTTGATCGATCCGGCGAGCAGGATGCGCGCCAGCGCGTGAACTTTGAGATGCTCGGCGAGCGTTGGGCCAGAGCGCGAGAGTCCCTGATGAAACAGGATCGTGTTCTGGTGCACGAATCCGAGCGGAACGAATTCGGTGAAGCCTCCGGTTTCGGCTTGGATCTCGCGCAACAACCGCATCTGGCGGACCCAGTGCCCGGGAGTCTCGGCGTGACCGTACATCAGCGTCGAAGTACTGCGAATTCCGCAACGATGAGCCGTGCGGATGACTTCGATCCATTGCGCGGTGGTCAGCTTGTTGGCGGAGAGAATGTGGCGGATCTCGTCGTCGAGAATTTCGGCGGCGGTGCCGGGCAGCGTGCCCAGGCCGTTGTCGCGGAGCATCGAAAGATAATCAGCGAGCGGCATGCCCGTCAGTTCCACGCCATAGACGATTTCCATCGGTGAGAAGGCATGAATGTGCATCTGCGGAACCGCATTTTTTACCGCGCGCAGAATGTCGCGATAATGCATCTTCGGAAGATTGCGCGGCAGGCCGCCCTGTATGCAGACTTCGGTCGCGCCGAGTTCCCAGGCCTCGCGCGTCTTTTCGCCCATCTGCTCAAGGGTCAAGAAGTACGTGTCGGCCTCGCGCGGACCGCGGCTGAAGGCGCAGAATTTGCATCCGACAAAACAGATGTTCGTGAAATTGATATTGCGGTTCACGATGTAGGTGACAATGTTGCCGGCAAGCTCGGCGCGCAGAATGTTCGCGGCCACGAGCAGGCCGAGCAGGTCGTCACCCGTGGAATTCGCGAGAGCGTAGGACTCTTCGAGCGAGAGATCTCCGCCATTCTGCGATTCGAGAACTTTTTCCAAAGACTGCCGCAGGGCGGGATTCATGCGGGGCGCGATATCGGACCAGTCAACTGTGGGGAAAGATTCCAACGCGGGGAGGGTAAGTTCGCCGTGCATCGTTCACTCCGTAGAGAGCAGCTTGCTACGTCTCTGCCGGCGCAGGCGAGATTGGCAAGCCACGCCAGTACAGTGTATCGGAATTTTTAGCGGAATAGGTCATTGGCGGCGGGCCGTAGCAACTCGCGAACACCTCCAGTGGCTGCCTTGTAGCTGTATCCGCGAATGAGGCATGCGGGCGCGCGGTTCAGCTTACCGCAGGCGAGGCCCGCGGCGCAGGCGAGTTCGTCGGCTATGGCTTCGACACTGGCTTTTAGCTTGTATCGGTGGGGATCGCGGCGGCCACGGTCGTCGCGCAGCGGCTTCATTCCCGCGATGCCGATGGCGAATTCCGTAAGCCCTTCGCGCCACGGGCGGCCGAAACTGTCGGTGATAATGACGGCGATCGAGACTCCACTGTGTTTCTTGATCTCGCGGCGGAGTTTGGCGGCGGAGGCGTCGGGATCTTTCGGGAGCAGCAGCGCATGGCGGCCTCCGTCGACGTTGGAAACGTCGATTCCGTTGTTCGCGCAAAGGAACCCGTGGTGCGTTTCCGTGATCAGCACGCCATTTTTGCGGCGGATCACGGAGCGACTCTCGCGCAGCGCTAGTTCAATGACGCGCGCGTCGTGGTCGTACTGCTTGGCCCAGGCAAGCGATTCGGCGGAGGGCGTGATCGTGTCGAGATCGACGACGCAGCCTTCGGCCTTGGAAAGGATTTTGTGTTTGACGATTAGAATGTCGCCGGGCTGCAGCCGGACGCGAATCTTACGCAACGCGTCGAGCAGGATTTCGGTGATCGAATCTCCGGAGATTACGTCGCGAGCAACGGGAATTGGGATGAGACGAATTTCTCGCGGTTTCGTGTCTTGCGCCGAACGGGGCTTCATCGCGCATCCGATCCGATGGCGAGACGGCCTGTAAGATTCCACTCGCGCGCCAGCTTCTGTGAGCGCGTTTCGCCGGGAAGTTCGAGGAGTTGCGCAAGATCTTCTGGATTGTCCACGTCGACTGCGATTCCGGGCAGGCTCAGCACTACGCACGGCTTTCCTGTCGCCTGCGCCGCTGCGTGATGCGGCTTGAAGCTGTCGTTTCCAAATCGCAGTGGAAATAAATCTGCCTGGCGGCGATACGCGGCATTTGTGCCGCGTCCATCGCCTGCGGGCACCAGCACGCTGCCCTCTTTCGGAGCGTGCTTCAAAATCTCTTCCAACTCCCACGCCTGGATCAATGGAATATCTGCGGGGATGACGAGCGTGCTGTCTTCCCGGCGCTCGACGCATACGCGAGTCGCCATTTCGATCGCGCGGGTTTCGCCGGGATTGTCGAGGTCGGGAATCATCTGGAATCCGAATTCCTTCGCAAGACTTGCGGCGAATGGATCGCCAGTCACGATCCCCACGTTGGGGCGGCCTTTCCATTCATGCAGAGCAGACAGCACGTCGTGCAGCATCGCTTGCGCAAGCTGCGTGCGGAAGGATTGGTCGAGCACGCTCGCCAAACGCTGTTTCGCAGAAGCTGTATTTTTGATCGGGACCAGGATCACGGCTGGCGATCCAGACGCCGGAAGGCAGTACCGGCGGCCTCCTTGAGCAATCCATCGCTGACGGAGGAGAGCGCTTCGCGGGCGAGTGCGGTTTTATCATCGGCGCTGCGCATGATTGTCTGCGTGCATTGCACGCGCATCCCGCCTTTGCGGAGATCTTCGGCGGCACGCGCGTCGCGGCTGTCGCAAATCAGCACGTCGAGGAAATCTTCGTACGCTTGCGCGACCCCGGCGATCGAAGACGGCAGGCCCTGAGCCTGCATCAGGATTCCCGCCGGACCCGCCACCGGGGCATTGCCCACGATTGGACTGACAGCGGCAATTCTTCCGCGAGCGCGCAGCAGCGCTTCGCGAATTCCCGGCACGGCGAGAATCGGGCCGATGCTCGTCACCGGATTGCTGGGCGCGATCAGCACGGCATCAGCTGAAGTAATCGCGTCGATGACTCCAGGCGCAGGCTCGGCGTCAGATGCTCCCGCGAAGCGCACCGACTTGACCGGATCTTGATACCAGCGCTGCACAAAATATTCTTCAAAGCTCAATTCGCCGACCGGAGTATCGACGCGCGTTTCAACCCGCGAGTTGCTCATGGGCAGAACCCGCGCCTTAACGCCGAGTTTTTCTGAAATCACGGCGGTGGCTTCGGAAAGGGTTTTGCCTTCGGCGAGCAGGCGCGAGCGCAGCAGGTGCATGGCGAGATCGCGGTCGCCGGTGTGAAACCAGGTCGGCTCGCCGAGCTGTCCCATCGCCTGCAGGCATAAAAACGTGTCGCCCTTCACGCCCCATCCGCGCTCGCGGCTCAACATGCCGGAAAGCACGTAGGTGATGGAGTCGATATCGGGGGAGACGTAGAGTCCCCACCAGAGCAGATCGTCGCCGGTGTTGACGACGAGCGTGATCTCCTCGGCGGGCATGACTTGGCGCAAGCCGTCGACGAATTTCGCGCCGCCGGTGCCGCCGCTGAGGACGCAAATCATGCGGCCCTCCGCGCGAGACCGTCCCCGCCGGCAGCAGCCTGCAACTTTTCTGAGAGCAGGCCGGGCTTCGCGATCACGTCACAAATGAATTCCGGATACACGGGCAGGCGCTGGCGCAATTCGAAACCTCGCGCCTCGGTGCGCAGGCGAAGCTGCTCCAGGTGCGGCCAGGGTTTTTCCGGATTGATGAAGTCGGGAGTCAGCGGCGAAATTCCTCCCCAGTCGTTGATGCCTGCCTCTGCTAAATCATCATAGTAAGGCGCGGAGAGATTGGGCGGCGCCTGAATATTGACGTCGGGGAGTAACAAGCGAGCTACCGCCACGGCGCGGAGCATTTCCCTATGGGAGGGCTCGGACGAGTTCGCCATCGGAATGGTCGGCTTGACCCGGAAATTCTGGACGATCACTTCCTGGATGTGGCCGTAGCGCTGGTGCAGGTCGCGGATCGCGAGCAGCGTGTCGACACGGTCTTCGAGCGATTCGCCGATTCCGATCAGCAGGCCGGTGGTGAATGGAACGTTCTGCTTCCCGGCATCTTCGATTGTCTTTAGGCGCCTTCCTGGGAGCTTGTCCGGAGCATTGTCGTGGGCCGCACCCGGAGCGAGCAGAGACGTATTTGTCGTCTCGAGCATCAGGCCCATGCTGGGTGAAACGGCTGACAGGCGCGAGATCCATTCGGCGCTTAGGAGTCCGGGATTCGGATGCGGCAGGAGCGTAGTTTCCCGCAGCACCAGCTCGCACATCGCTTCCAGATAGTGCAGAGTCGATGTATAGCCGAGGTGACGCAACGTCTCGCGCATCTCGGGGAACAGCAACTCGGGCTTATCGCCCAGGCTGAAAAGGGCCTCGGTGCAGCCCAGTCGTTCGCCCTGCCGCGCGACTTCGAGCACTTCGTCCGGAGTCATCGTGTGCGCGCCGGGATCGCCGGGATCGCGGCGGAAGGTGCAATATCCGCAGTAGTCGCGGCAGAGGTTCGTCAGCGGGAGGAAGACTTTGCGCGAATAGGTGATGACGCCAGGCTTGAACTGTTCTTTCGCTGCGCGGGCGGCGGCGAGCAGAAAGGGCAGTTCGGCGTCTCCGCAGCGGATCGCATCGAGAGCTTCGCTGCGCGAGATTCCGTTATCCGGGCGAGCGGCAGGCTGCGCCGAACGAGGTTCAGTCACTGGAGCCGATGGGGCGAATCTGAGCTTGCGACCAGACACGGTTGACTCGAATCATACAACGCCGGGGCATGGTAATGTAGGCGGTTGCGAGTGCAGAGCCAGGGCGGGCTGGCTACGTCTGCGCTGGCCGCATTTGAAAAGTCCGCAGGAGTGACGACGATATCCACTAGAGCGATGCCACTGACTCAATCCGACTTCCGCAAAGCGATGGGCGGGTTCGCCACCGGAGTGACGATCATCACTGTGGACCTCGAGGGCGAAGTTCACGGTATGACCGCGAATGCCTTCGCGTCGGTCTCGCTCGATCCGCTGCTGGTGCTGGTCTGCGTCGATCACTCGACGCGCACGCATGCGCACCTGCACGCGAAGAAGCGGTTTGGCATCAACATGCTGTGCGAGGATCAGCGGGCGATCTCCGAATATTACGCGCGGCCCGAGCGCTCGCACGAAAATGCCGAGGCCGAAGCTGGGGCCCGCTTCGATCGCACGCGGCACGGGACGCCGATCCTGCACGGCTCGCTGGCGTATCTGGAGTGCAAGCTGCATTCCGCGCAGGTTGCCGGGGATCATACGATCTTCATCGCGGAAGTTGAAGATGTGGTCGTGGGCGAGGGGCAGCCGCTCGTGTTCTTTCGGGGAAATTACTGGAAGGTTGGGGAAGGCGTCGAGAAATAGCGGTGCCACTTTTGCCGCGCCCAGACATCTAATTTATGCGGAATAATTCAAGACAATGGGGAGTCTATTTATGGCCGAGAAGACGGCAGAGAAGATCACCAAGAATGAAGCCGAGTGGCAGAAGCAGCTCACGCCCGAGCAGTATCACGTAGCGCGTGAGGCCGGGACCGAGCGCGCCTTTACCGGCAAGTACTGGAACAATCACGAGAGCGGGATGTACAACTGCGTGTGCTGCGGGGCTCCGCTGTTCGATTCGCAGACAAAGTTCGATTCGGGCACCGGCTGGCCCAGCTTTTACAAACCGGCCGACGACAGCGGGGTGGTTGAGCACCGCGATTCAAGCTACGGGATGGTGCGGACCGAAGTGCGATGCGCGAAGTGCGATGCGCACCTGGGGCACGTGTTTGAAGACGGCCCGCAGCCTACGGGACTGCGCTATTGCATGAATTCGGCGTCGCTGGATTTCAAGCCGGAGGAGAAGAAATCGTAGAGAAGCAGGTGGCTTCGTCGGTTCCCGATCTGCGCTACTCCGCCACGAAACACAAGGTCTCTCCACTCCGGTCGAGATGACAGTGTACGAAAAAGCACAGGGGCACGCCTTGGCGTGCCCCTTTCTCTCTACTCGACAAAATTTGATTACGCGCTGGCGGTTGCGGCCAGGGCCTTCGGAGGCTCCTGCTTCGACTGAGCCTGCGGCTTCTCGGAGTCCTTGTGCTTGGTCTCGTTGCGGACCTGGATTCCGCCCTTGAGCGCGGCGCCATCTTCGACGCTGATGCGCGTGGTCGAAATATCTCCGTGGACCGAGCCTTCGGCGCGGATATCCACGCGGTCGCTGCACTCGATGTTGCCGGTGACCTTGCCCATCACGACGACTTCGCGGGCCTGGATGCTGGCGTCGACCTTGCCGTTGCGGCCGATGGTGACGCGGCTCTCGGGCATGGTGATTTTGCCTTCGATGCGTCCATCAATATAGAGAGCTTCGGAGCCGCTGATT
>Ga0335081_10009427_pt1 | contig 15715 bp, 19 predicted proteins | sample Lox_Sample_35_FD_206713 | JGI IMG/M metagenome (GOLD analysis project Ga0335081, IMG submission 206713) | Soil microbial communities from Loxahatchee National Wildlife Refuge, Florida, United States - Lox_Sample_3.5 | ecosystem: Environmental > Terrestrial > Soil > Wetlands | place: USA... | reverse complement strand
CGTCTCGGCCAGGGACGCGCGGACGAGGGGTTTGCGCTGACCTAGCGGATGTGTGAATCCCGCACCGGATCCGTTGGGGCACCGATTCCCATGGGCAGGCGCCATGGGAGAGTCGAGCGTGTCAAGACGAACCGAACCGGAGGCCCGATGGACTCGCTGCTCGAACAGGCCGGTCAGCTGGCCGGCACACAAATGAAGAAGGCCAAGGAGACACGATGAGCGACCTGATCGTGATCGGGTACGAAGACGAGAAGACCGCGGAGACGGTCCTCAGCGATCTGCTCGCAATGGAAAAGGAATACCTCGTCGACCTCGAGGACGCCGCAGTTGTATCCCGTAGCCAGAACGGTCACCTACACGTGACGACGCGAGAGAGCTATCTGGCCACCGGCACGCTCACGGGCATGTTCTGGGGCCTTCTCGTCGGTCTCATCTTCCTGCAACCCCTCGCCGGAGCGGCGATCGGAGGGCTCGCAGGGCTTGTCGCCGGCGGGGTCGGCGACCTCGGGATGGACGAGAAGTTCAAACATGAGGTGGGGTCTCTCGTACAGCCCGGCAAATCGGCACTGATGGCGGTTGTGCGCAAAGCGACGCCAGACAAGGTGCTCGAGGAGCTCGGCAAGTACGGCGGAACCGTGCTTCGAACGTCACTGACCCACGACGACGAGGACAAGCTCGCGGATGCGCTCCGCGAGAAGAAGGCCGTTGCGGCGTAAACGGTCAACTGGGTGCGGGCCGGTGGGGCCATCCGGCCGGCCCGCACTGCGATCGGAATCGGGCGCGGAGACGATGGCAGCCGCGGTCGCGCCCGAGAAGGCAGTCGAGCTGGCGGCGCGGAGCGGCGACGGTTTCGAGGTGGCGCTGCTTTGGAGCCGCAGCTCGGGGCGGGTCTGGGTCGACGTCCTCCACCCACTCAGCGGCGAAAGCTTCAGGATCGCGGCCGACCCCGCGAAGGCGCTCGAGATCTACTACCACCCGTTCGCCTATTGCCTCGACGACGGGGCGTACCAGCCTGCATGACGGCTCGATTGGCTGCGGAATCCACGCAGACCGTCGGGGTATCGGCCGATGGCACGGCGCGTCACTGCTGCGAGGATGAGCCACGACCCGCGCCGAGCCGGCGCCGATGAGATTTCGAGGAGGATCCCATGCCCGACGAACCGATTCTCGTGTGCTACGACGGCTCCGATAACTCGCGCCGCGCCATCGAGGTGGCCGCATCCCTGCTCGGCTCCAGGCGGGCGGTTGTGCTCGACGTTGGGCCCACACTGACCCGGGGCGAGAGCCTCGTGGCGATGACTGCCGGTGTCTCGGGGACGGAGCTCGAACAGATGAATGTGGATGACGCACTTTCGCTGGCCACGCAGGGGGCGGAGCTCGCGCACAGGGCCGGCTTCTCGGCCGAAGCGCGAAGCACCGTCGCGACTCCGTCCTGGGAGGGAATCGTCGAAGTGGCCGATGAGATCGACGCCCCGTTGATCGTGATCGGCTCCAGTGGGTTGAGGGGCATCCGCGAGCTCGTTGAGGGAAGCACTTCGCATGACGTGGCCGAGCATGCGGGCCGGCCCATGCTGATCGTGCCGCCGGCCGGCGACGGTTAGCCACAGGAGGGTCGAGGAGACCGAATGGGACTGGCAGCGCGCCGCGCCACGGCTGGGGCGGTTACGGGTGTCGCTGTCCTCGCCGGTGTGCTGCTTGCGGGTGCAACGTGGTCTGTCGCCGCACTCGCAGCCTGGGATGCCGCGGCGCTCGTCGTCCTCATCCGTGTCTGGTCGAAAGTCGCGAGGCTTGATGCCCAGGGCACGGCTCAGCTGGCCCGCAGCGAGGACGATTCCCGTACGGCCGCCGAGGCGCTACTTCTGAGCGCCGGGGTCGCGAGCCTGATCGCTGTGGCATTCACACTCGTCCAGGCGGGGCACGCGGACGAACTCCGGCGCGTAACGTTGACCGCCCTGGCGGTCGCGAGCGTCCTCCTGTCCTGGGTCATGGTTCACAGCGTGTATACGCTTCGCTACGCCAGGCTCTACTACGCGCCCCCGTTCGGCGGAATCGACTTCCACGAAGCCGACCCACCCGACTACCGAGACCTGCTCTACGTCGCGCTGACGGTGGGCATGACCTTCCAGGTCTCCGACACCGACATCAAGAAAAGGCAGATCCGGCGTGCCGCGATCCACCACTCCCTACTCTCCTACGTCTTCGGCACGGTGATCCTGGCGATCACCGTGAGCACCGTCGCAGCGCTGCTCTGGAAGAGGTGAGGATCTCGGGAGGGAGACGATGCGAACGTGCTGGGGGCCGAGTGGCCTTCGGGCGCGGTTGGTCGAGGTCGGCACCGACCTTGTCAGGGGCCTCCTCGAGATCGGCTGACCCGCCGAAAGACCTAACCGACTCGTTCAAGGGCGTGCGGCTCGTCCCTCGAGGGCTCGCGCCGCACGCCCAGCCAGATCGTCTTTCAGTACTCGACGAGGATCTGGTCGTCGACGTCGGTGACGCCGGGCGCCGCCCAGGCGGCCTCCAGCGCCTCGTCGTGCTCCGACCACGAGCTCACGACACCCTCAATCGTGACCGTCCCGTTCGAGGTCGCGACCGAGAGGTCGTCGGCGTCGAGCTTGGCGTTGCGCTTGAACGCGTTCTTGATCGAGTCCTTGACATCGCTGGCCTTCGGGGTCTGGCCGCTGAGAGTGACGCCGTCGTCGACGTCGAGGACCCCGACGACAGTCGCCGCCATGAACTCGGCCTCGTCCCGCTGGTACTGCCAGTCGGCTGTTCCTGTCAGCGTGACGAAACCGTCGTCGACCTTCACATCGATGGTCGACGGGACGAGGCTGTCCAGCATCAGCGCCTGCAGGACGTCGCCGCGAATGTCGGCGTCGTCGCGCTTGGCGTCGTTCATCAGCCGGACCTGTAGCTTGTTGTCCACCGAGGTCACGCCGTAAATGCGCTCGGCAGCCTTCTTGGCCTCGCGCTTCTGGCGGAAGCTCCCAACTGTCCCTCGGAGCGTGATCTTCCCGTCGTCGGCAGACACGGCAATCGCCTCGCTGTCGACCTTCGGGTCCCAGAAGAGCTCGTCGCTCACGTAACCCACCAAATCGTCGTTCGACATCCTGGTCTCCTTTCGTTGCTCGAGCCGGCACGCGCCGACCTTCGGGCGGCGCAGCCAAACAAGTCCCGCCATCGTCCGTCGCGGCGCCGGCCCCGGCATCGGCGCGATCGCCGACCCCTTGCGGAAAGGACGTAGTTGGGACGAACCAGGATCCGGTCCCGTCGGCGAGGACGGCTGATCAGGTGTTCTCCGCAGTCGTTCGGTGATGCCACCGATGCCGATGCGCCCGGTTTCTCCAACGATCCGGCGTGAGTGCGCCAAGTGTGCGGCGCTCGGCACGAAAGGAGCGGAGAATGTCGAACGAAGACTTGCAAGTGGTGGTGGGCGAGGAGCTTTACTGGGATCCAACCGTCGACAGCGAGGCGATTGCCGTGTCCGCGACGGCCGGCGGCGCGATCACGTTGCGCGGCACCGTGGGCAGCTTGCGAGAGAAGCGGCAAGCGCAGAGAGCGGCGAGGCGGGTGGGTGGTGTCAAGTCGGTCGAGAACGAGCTCCAGGTGCGGCTCCTTACCAGGCACTTGCGCCGCAATGCCGATCTTCGCGCCGCCGTGCTGCAGGCACTCATGCTCGACGCGGTCGTGCCGAGCACGGTGGACGTGAGAGCCTTCGACGGCTGGGTGACACTGACCGGCACGGCGGAATGGCAGCACCAGCGAGAAGAGGCCGAGCTCATCGCCGGCAACGTCCTCGGCGTGCTCGGGGTCGTCGACGAGATCGAGCTCGAGAATCCGAGACCGAAGCCCGCCGACGTGAGGCGCTCGATCGAAACCGCCCTCGCGCGAAACGCGAGCATCGATCGGCATCTCATCGCCGTGATCACCTACAACAGCACCGTCGCCCTGGCGGGCATCGTCCACTCCTGGCCGGAACATGACGAGGCCATCGCAGCCGCGTGGGCCGTTCCCGGCGTCACGCAGGTGGACGACCGGATTGTCGTCGACTGAGCTGCCACCCCGGACAACCCCGGTTCGGATGCGACGTTCGCGGGAACTCCGCAGCCGATCCGCTGAGCCACGGATGCCGAACCGCGGGCTCGGGCTCATCGTGTCGTAATGGCCGAGCGCCGCCACCGCAGGAACCGAACCTTCGTGGCGCTCTCGTGTGCCGCCCTGGCCGTCCTCGCATCGTCCGTAGCCGGGTGCGGCGAGAGCACGACCCAGAAGCAGACCGACCAGTATGCCCAGGGCCTCTGCACAAGCATCTCGACTTGGACGCGACAGATCAACGCCATCGCCGCCAGCCTCACCAACGGCACCCCGCAGCACGTGGCAAGGACGAAGCTCGTCAGGGCGAGGACGGCAACGATCCAGCTGGTGACCGATGTCCAGGCTCTCCAGGTGCCCGACGTCAGCGGCGCCCAGGAAGCCAGGCAACACGTAGACCGGCTTGTCGCCGACTCGCAGGCGACGATCATCACGCTCCAGGTCGCTAAGAAGCAGATCGACTCCTACGGCACCGGCGCCCGGAATATCGCGACCGTGGCCTTACCCGTGGCCCTCCAGCTGGCGAACCTGGTCTCCGAGGGGAAATCGACCGTCACCGCCCTCAAGGTCGTGAAGGGCCCCTTTGAGAAAGCAGTGAAGAAGTCTGAGGCATGCAAGGCAATCGAGTCGGCTCAGGCGACGTAGGCGGATCGGCCGAGCTGTGTCGATGAGAGCCTTCGATGAGACGCCAGGCGTCGCGTGACGCCTGTGAGACCGGGCTCATGACGCGTTCCGAAGGGATCGAGCAGGACTCGAAGCGGCTCGGCGAGATCATCGAGGTCTTCGTGCGGTACGGGATTGCCGAGCCGTTTCGGGACCATCTACCCGAGACGCTCCGGCGCCATCTCGGCCGGCCCGACGGCTCGGTTTCGACACGTCCAGCGCCGGAGCGCCTTCGCCTGGCCCTCACCGAGCTGGGGCCGACGTTCGTGAAGCTCGGCCAGATGCTCAGCCTTACGCCAGGCGTCCTGCCACCGGCGTTCGCAGACGAGCTTGCCAAGCTTCAGGAGCAGGTCGAGCCGGAGCCGACTGCCGTCGCCCGTGAGACGATCGAGCGGGAGCTCGGCCGAACGATCGAAGAGTTGTACGGGTCATTCGGCAACGAACCGTTCGCCGCGGGGTCGCTGGCGCAGGTCTACCGGGCGAAGCTCGCCGGCGGCTCCGCGGTCGCCGTAAAAGTGCAGCGCGAGGGCATTGAGGAGGACGTCCACGTCGACCTGGAGCTCATCTCGTACCTCGCGGGAATGCTGGAGGATCATTCCGACGAGCTGCGCCTGTACCGACCGCGCGAGCTGGCCTCTCGCTTCCGGACGCGAACGCTCGAGGAGCTCGACTTCGAGCGGGAGGCCGCAAACGCGGAGCGCTTTGCGGCGAACTTCGCCGACGAGCCCGACGTGGTCTTTCCACGGGTCTACCAGGATCTGTCGAGCCGCCGCGTCCTGACGATGACCCTCATCGAGGGGACGACGTTCGCGTCGTTGACGCCCGGAGCACGAGGCCTCATCGACGGTGAGGCTCTCGGCCGGCGCGGCGCTGAGATCTGGCTCGAGATGGTCTTTCGCGACGGCTTCGTCCACTCTGACCCGCATCCTGGCAACCTGGTCGTCCTTTCGGGAACCCGGCTGGGGATCATCGACACCGGCATGGTGGTCCGCGTCGACGAGGCCACGCGCGAGCAGTTCGTCGAGTTGATGGACGCGCTCGTGAGCGGAAGCTCGACGGACTTCGCCGAGGCGCTGCTGGCAACCTGCGAGCATCCACCGGGTACAGACTCGGCGAGCCTCGCTGACGATCTCGACGGCCTCATGACCATCTACGGGAATCGCTCGGTCCGGTCGATCGACGCGGGCCAGGCGATCAGGGATCTCGCTGCGGTCGTTCACGACCACCGCCTCCTGCTTCCGGCCAAGATCAGCATGCTGCTGCAGGTCGTGACCGAGCTCGAAGGGACCTCGCGCCTGCTCGACGCCGATTTCCGCGTCATGCCGATGCTCGAGAGTTATCAGCAGAAACTCCTTGAACAGGAGTGGTCGCCGCAGGCGATCGAGCAGCGCCTGACATCGACCGCCAGGCGCTGGCGCCGCGAGCAGCGGCGGCTCGTCAGCACGATCGAGGTCATCGGCGAGGGGCTCCGGAGCGGAAACCTCAATCTCAAGCTCACGCACGCGGGCAATGATCGTGTGGCGAACAGGCTCATCGAGGGGATCATCACAGCGGCGCTTCTCCTCGCCTCGTCAATCCTCTGGCAGGCGCGGGCAGTTCCGGTCGTCGGAGGCGTCCCGATCCTTGCTGCGGTGGCACTCGCGATCTCGGTCCTGCTCGCCGCGCACCTCTTGTTCCGGATCCAGCGGTCCGAGGACACGTAGTCGAGCTTCGGGGCGCCATGACCATCGAGATGGAATCCGGCCCGGCGCCTGTCGTGAGCCCACTCGTGCTGCTCCGGCAAGGTCAGGGCGGATCGGCGTGACCCTTCAGGGCTCGGTCCGGCACCCGCACCGTTGGCGCGATTGGGCGATTCCGCTACTGATCGTGGCGGCAACGGTCACGCTTCTGGTCGGGTCCCTCGCAGTCTGGGTTCGCCGCCAGGCGCTCGACACGCCCTACATCGTGGGCGCGAGCGGCCAGATGCTCCAGGATCCAAAGATCCGGTCCGCCGTGGCTGTCTCCCTCGTCGACGATCTCTACCGGCGTGTCGATGTCGAGGGTCAGATCAGGAGCCTGCTGCCGAAGCAAGCGCGCTTCGCTGCGGCTCCGGCTGCAGCCGCCCTGCGTATCTACGCACCCCAGGGCGTCGAGGAGATCCTGGGGACGTCGGTGGTCGTGTCGGCCTGGGAAGCGTCGGTGCGCGTAGCGGATCGAGCTTTCCTGCAAATCGTGAACGGCGATTTGGGCACCGAGCGGGAGGTCTACCTCGGCCTGCGGCCGCTGCTGCTCGAGCTTGCGGCGCGCGCCGGGATCGAGCGGCAGGTCGCGCCGAGGCTCCCTGCGGATGCCGGGCGCCTGCCGCTCTTTGGGGCAAATCGGATCGGGAGGCTGCGAGAGGGAATCCGGTTGTTGAAGTCGGTCTCGGTCTATGGCGTCCTCGCCGCGGCGGCGCTCTACGGGGTCGTGCTCGCGCTGGCCCGCGGACGCCGGCGCGAGGTGCTGCTCCGGATCGGACTGGCTGTCTTCGTCACGGGGGTGGCTCTCCTGCTCGTCCGGTCGCTCGCGGGGGTTGCGGTCGTCGATTCTCTGGTTGGTTCCAACTCGACTCTCGAGCCGGCAGGGATGGACGTTTGGCGCATCCTCTCGGAACCACTCGCGTCGATTGCAGGGATGGCGATCGCGACGGGCCTCACGGCGATGGCTCTCGCGCTCCTCGCCGGCCCCTCCCATCCGGCCATCGGCCTCCGAGCCGCCCTTGCCCCGGCGCTCGTCCGCTACCCCGCGATCGCCTGGAGCGTCGTCGGACTCGCCGTCGCGGTTGTCCTGCTGAAGGTCCCGGCCTTCGACGCCACCCGTCTCATCAGCCGCTCGGTTCTGATCCTCGTACTCATCGGCGGAACCGAAATGGTCCGCCGGATCACGCAGGCAGAACACCACGACGGTGGCTGGGTCCTCGCCTCGACACGCCGGGTGCTCCACGCGAATGATGACGGTGCGTCAGCCGGCTCGGAATCCGCCGAGCGAGCGTCGGTGCCGCCCCGGGCGTCCGTCCGTTGATCCGCTGCAAACGATGTGTGGTTTCCGCATCCGATCCGCGTCAGCACCGATTCGAGGAGAGCGGGCGGTCTGGGACAGTCGGTATTCAGCAGGAAGCATCCCGAGAACGCAGACATCCCGTATGTCGAGGACACGATGACCGAGAAGAAGACAGATGCCGTAATAGCTCCGGGGCAGGATGCTCCCATCGATGGTGGGCCGCTGCTGATCGCGTATGACGGGTCGGAACCCGCGCGTGAGGCGATCGACTTCGCAGCGTCGTTCTTTCCGCGGCGGGAAGCTGTCGTGCTCACGGTTGCGGCGGCGGTGACCGTCGGGGAGGCGTACGCCGAGACCTTCGGCGTCGTCCAGGGCTATGAAGAGCTCAACGAATCCCTCGCGCAAGATCGCGCGGCCGAAGGCGCGGAGCGCGCCCGCCGGTGCGGATTGATCGCGAAGGGACGTGGGGAGATCGCCGTCCCGACCTGGCAGGGGATCCTCGACATCGCGGCGGAGATCGGCGCGTCGGTAATCGTCATGGGCGCTCGCGGACGGTCGGGCGCGCGCGAGCTGCTCGAGGGAAGCGTCTCGCACGACGTCGTGAAGCACGCCCACCGGCCTGTCATGATCGTCCCACCCCGGCGGCGTTGAGCCCTACGCTCCTTTTCTTCCTCACCAGGTTCCTCGTCGAGGCCGTCTAAGCGCTGACGGTCGTGGTCGCCGTCGCCATGCTGCTCGACGCCATCGCTCTGGCGGGCAACACGCGCGCGAGGGCGTAGTCTCAGGGCCGCTCGAGCGCCCGGCAGGTGAACTGCGCGAGCGTCGTGCCGAGAAACGCCCCGGCGAGCGCGTCGGCCGGGTAATGGACGCCGCTGTGGACCCTCGAGTAGGCGACGAGGGCCGCGAGTGCCCGGATCGGGATCGCTTCGCACGGCAACACGCTGCCGACTCCGGTTGCGAATGCGAATGCGGAGGCCGAGTGGCCGGAGGGGAAGGAGCTGCTAAGCGGCAGGTGCGTCCGGCGGGACGCGAGCATTTCGCTCGAGTCAGGACGCCTACGCCGGGACAGCGGCTTGAGCACGAGATTGGCGGCGGCCGACGCGACGGCGACGGACGCCAGCCCGCTGACAGCGGCACGTCGGCCGGAGGAGCCGCGGGTGGCGGCGAGAATCGCCGCGCAGCCGAGCCAAAGACGCGAGTAGTCGGCGGCCCGGGTGAGCCGTCGCATCCCCTCGTCCAGGCTCGGCGTCGGCGTCTGCGTGATCGCGTCATAGACGGCGGCGTCGACACGTTCCGCATCGCGCAGCCAGGCCGGGGACGAATGCGGAGACCTCCGGTTCGGATGATCGAGCGGTTGGGAGATCATCGCCCTCGCCCAGTCGCAGGCTCAGACGCTCCGGGATGGCTGCGCGCGATGCGAACCTTCAGCGCGCCGGGCCTCGTCCGGAACTGCAGGGGCGCCTCGAGTCTCGCAGCCTCGCCGTCGACTCCCGCTGCGACTGCCATTCCCGACTCGACGACGAACGAGGGAGCCGTCCACTCACGCCACCGCCGACCTGGCCTGAGAAGGGGCAGGCGCGCGTGTGGCTCTCCGACCACCAGGATGCCGAGCAGCCCCCGGTCGAGGCGCGGCCTGCCTCGGGAGTTGATGTGCTCGTCGAGGCGGTAGGGGTTGTTGGAAACGAGCAGCATCGGGCGGCCCTCCCTCCGGCGGCCGTCCGGCTCGGTCCAGCGCAGCTCGGCTTCCGCGACGGGAGGGCCGACGGCGCCAGGGATCGCCTCGAGGAGCGTGAGCAGCTTGGCGTTGCGATACCCGGGCCGCTGAACGGCCTCGCCGTAGATCCCGAGAGAGACGTTGTTGACGAAGACCCTGCCGTTCACGTCGGCCAGGTCGATGACCCGCTCGGCACCGTCGACGAAGGCATCGAGCGCGCCAACGACATCATCGCGATCGACACCGAGGTCGAGCGCGAAGTGGTTGCGCGTTCCTGCCGGCACACAGGCATACGGCAGTAAATGCTCCGAGGCGACCGCAGCCACGATCGCCTGCGACCCGTCGCCGCCGGCCATCGCCAGCGCATCCGCGCCTCGCGCCACCGCCTCGCGCACGAGCACGGCCATGTCCTCGCCGGGCGTGAGCTCCACCGGCTCGATCCCTCTCGCCTTGGCCTCGGCGGCGAGTGCGAAGCGGGCAGCCTTGCCGTTTCCCGAGCGTCGGTTGTAGAAGAGCACGGGCCGCTGTGGACTGGGCGCGGGAGGAAGCGCGACGGATGCCGTCTCTGCGGGCGTCGCATGCACGCACTGACTATTGCGGATTCGCCCTGCGATCCGAATCGGACCGTCCGCCGATCGTTTGCGGAAAGCGCGCAGGATCCGTGCGCTCGCGAGCGTGCGGCACGAGCATCCAACCGAAAGGCTGGCCCATCAACCTCGGGGTCGCTCGTACCGCACGCTGCTTGCCAGTCAGTACTCGACGACCATGAGATCGTCGACGTCGGTGACCCCGGGAGCCGCCCAGGCGGCCTCGAGCGCCTCGTCGTGCTCCGACCACGAGCTGACGAATCCCGAGATCGTGACCGTCCCGTTCGAGCTCGTGACGGAGAGGTCGTCCGCGTCGAGCTTGGCGTTGCGCTTGAACGCGTCCTTGATCGAGTCCTTGACATCGCCGGCCTTCGGCGTCGCGTTCACGAGCTTGATCTCGTCGGAGATGTCGAGGATTCCGACGATCGCCGACGCGATGAGCTCCGCCTCGTCCCGCTGGTACTGCCATTCCGCCGTTCCGGTCAGCGTGGCGAAACCATCGTCGACCTTGACGTCGACCGTGGACGGGACGAAGCTGTCCAGCATCAGCGCTTGGAGCAGGTCGCCGCGAATGTCGGCGTCTGCGCGCTTGCTGTCGCCCATCAGCCGGACCTGCAGCTTGTTGTCCACCGAGATCACGCCGAAGACGCGCTGGGCGGCCTTCTTTGCCTCCCGCTTCTCGCGCAGACTTCCCACCGTACCGCGGAGCGTGATCTTCCCGTCGTCGGCGGAGACGGCGATCGCCTCGTTGTCGACCTTCGGGTCCCAGAAGAGCTCGTCGTTGACGTCGGCTACCAGATCATCGTTCGACATCGTGTATCTCCTTTCGTTGGTCGGGCGGTGCGCCACTCTGACGGCGGCGCAAACCATTCACGCCATCGTCGGCCGCGGCGCACATCACGGCATCGGCACGGTCGCCGATCGCTTGCGGAAAGGACGAAACCCGCTGCTTGCCCGGGGAGTGGACGCCAGCGGTGTGGCGACAAACCAGGGCTCCCGGAACGCCAGGACTACGGGTAGCCGGGATTCGAACGCCGCACGGCGCGGATAGCCTCGGGTTCATGAGCGTCACCCTCTCCACTCGCGAACGAGGGCTGAGCTCCGTCCCGGTGTTCCTCGATCGTGAGCGCGCATCGAGCCCCGCTCCGGCGTGGCAGCCCCCCGTTCGGCCTCTCGCGGACCGGGTCATTCTCGAGCTCGCGCTCGCCGACGACGTCAGGTCGGGCATGGAGCGCGCTGTCCGATCACTCAGGCGAGAAGGCGCCGTCGACAGGGTCGAGTGGTGGGCGCCGGATGAGCACGGGCACGCGCTTCAGCTCGCGGCGGTCGACGGGCGAGCCCGCGGCCGGGAGGTCACGGTTCCGCTCGGCCCGGCAGGGAACCTGGTCATCTTCTCCGGCGGCCCCTGGGGCCCCCCGTTCACGGTGGCCCTGAACCGGCTTGTCCCCGTGCTTCGGCGGCGGTGGTCGGAGGAGCAGCTCGCGAGCAGGGCGGGGCGGATCGCGCGCCAGAACGAAGCACTTGAAGACTTTGCCGCGCTTGTGGCCCACGAGTTGAAGGCCCCGCTCAACGCCGTGCTCCTCGAGGGCGACGCGCCGGCCGGGGTGGGGCAGGCGCTCGAGTTGATCGACTCGCTCCTCGAGACCGCTCGGAGCGAATCCGCAGAAGGCGCCGCCGCTCCTGTCGCCACCTGCCTCGAGGAGGCGCTTCGTGACCTGGGGGCACTCGCGGTCGAGGTCGAGGCGCCCCCGGACGGAGTCTTCCCGCTTCCAGCCGCCGCGCTCCGCCTCGTCCTGCGCAACCTCGTCGCGAACGCTGTCGCTGCGGGCGCCCGCCACATCACTGTCTCTTTCACGAGCTCGCCGATCTCCGCCGCGCTGTTCGTCGACGACGACGGCGTCGGGCTCGGCGACGCAGGCGCCGCCGGGTATGCGGTCGGAAGCCGCCTGGGGCTCGGCCTTTGCCGGCGCCTCGCCGGACGGTTCGGGCTCTCGCTCGAGCTCGCGCCGCGGATGCCATGTGGTACTCGAGTCAGCCTAGGGATCAAGGAGGTCGAGTGATGATCAGCGTGCTCCTCGTCGACGACCACGAGCTCTTCCGCGCCGGGTTGCGAAGCCGTCTCCAGGCCGAGCCCGACATCGACCCTGTCGGTGAGGCTGGGACACCGGACCAGGCGGTCGTGAAGGCCCGTCACCTGCAGCCGGACCTCGTGATCCTCGACATGCTCCTTCCTCGAAAGAGCGGCGCCGAGACGATCCCGGATCTCGCCAAAGTCTCGCCGCAGTCGAAGGTGCTGATGGTCTCCTCGCAGACCGCACCGAGCGCCGTTCGCCAGGCGCTCCATGCCGGAGCCGCGGGCTACGTCCCGAAGCACGCCTGCGAAGGCGAGCTCGTTACCGCCATCAGGCAGGTCGCCGGGGGCGGCTCCTACGTCGACCCCGAACTGGGCGCCAAGCTCGTCGTGCCGGACGGATCGCCGGCCCTCGCGCCGCTCTCCGACCGCGAGCGCGACGTCCTACATCTGCTCGCGCTCGGCTACACGAATCAGGAGATCGGCAAGAAGCTCTACATCTCCGTCCGCACGGTCGACACCCACCGCGCGCACATCATGCAGAAGCTCAGGCTGGAGAGCCGCGCCGAGCTCGTCCTCTTCGCCCTCGCGAACGGCCTGATCGGACCGAGCTGAGGCCGTGATGCACGTTTCGATCGCGGGAACGTTCTCGGTGATGTCCGCGGGCACCGCGGGGTGGCTCATGCTGCGGGCCGGTACCGCCAAGGGTGCGGTAAAGCTACGCAAGCCGGACCGCTGCGCGTCATGCCGAAAGCTCCGGACGCGCGGCGGCTGCCGCTGTACGAACCTTCACTGAACCGGCTCGACGACAGACCCCTCGAGGAGCCGCGAGCGCGCCGACCCGGTCAACCCTCAGCGTTCAGCAGCCTCATAATCTTCTCGACGGAAAGAGCCGACTTGGGGATGAAGCCGATCGCCGGACTCCCCTCGATCAGATCGGCGAACTCGTCCTCAGTGTGCGTCGAGATAAGGATCAGGCTCCCGCCTTGGCAGCCATCTGCAGCCAGCTGATTTGCGAGCGCGAAGCCGCTCTCGGCGCCCAGGTCGATGTCGACAAGAGTCACGTCAGGTTGCAGCTCAGCTGCACGGACAAGCGCCTCTTCACCCGTCGAGGCGACTCCGACGACACTGGCTCCCTCCTGTTCGAGAAGCTTGCCCGCGGCGTCGAGGAAACCGGCGTTGTCGTCCACGATGAGGCAACGAAGGCGCATCACCTAACCTTACGTCCGGGGTGGACGCCGGGCATTGAAGGTAGCCGCAATCGCGACGTCGACGAAGGGATGCAGGGGCAAGCCGCTCGTCAGCCTGGGACGCCTGCGTCCCCTCGGACGGCGTCCGACCATCCCGACGTGGTCGAGAGTGCGTAGATGACGAGCACCGCCAGGGTCAGCGCGCCGAAGCCGAACCAGGGCGCGTACCGGAACAGCAGGAAGCTCTGCACGATCACCAGGATGGCCCAGAGGTAGCCGACCACACGTCCGAACGTGTGACCCCTGAGCAGCGAGTAGCCGCCCGCGAGCGCAAGCCCTGCGATCACTAGATCCCAGATACCCCAGGCGTAGACGTGGTGACCGAAGGCTCCCCCGTAGAGATTGTTGATCCTGGCGCTGTTGGCCAGGTAGAAGACCCCTGAGATGACCCTCAGCACGCCGACCCCGAACATGACAACGGCGGCAAACGTGAGCCACCCCGGCCGGTTCAGGCTCGAAAGCGTCCCCTGTGTCGACATCGATCCACCTTTCTCTCTGCTCGGACGATCGCCCGCCGGTTCGTCCGACTCTCGCCGAAATCGGTCCGAAAAGAATCAGCGAGCTCACCGATCGCCTGCGTGAACCACGTAAAGACGCCCCGGGCGCCGACGGTGCCTGCGCCGTCATCCCAAGCAGTCGGCGGCGGCGGGCCTGATGCTCGCACCCGCGGACGGGAGACGAGCTGCGGCGCAGCATCGAAGCCCCAGATCCAACGCCCTCGTCTCTCATCTCTCGGCGAGGCCCAAGCGCGAACGTCCGCTCGGTGCGCTCGACGGTGATCGGGATCGGGTGCCCGCGATGGCGAAGACGACGACGAACCGGGTCACGCCGAGATCGTCGCGTCGTACGCGCGCGGCGGCATCCGGGCGCCGCCGATCAGGTGCGGCTTTCGCGCTAGCCCGGAGCGAGCCCGGCGCCGCTCAGCATCCGTCGCAAGTCGACGATCATCTGGGGGTCGATGTCCTTGCCGTGGGGTCTCCGGAGGACCTCGGTCTCGGGGCCGAGCGTGACCTTCAGCTTCCCATCATGCTCGTCGAAGGTGGCTCCGACCGCCTCGAGCAGCGAATGCACCTCGCGCCACTCGATGTTGGCGCTCGTGGGATGGCTGAAGATCTTCTCGAGGGTATCTCGATGGTGGTTGCTGAGATTCGTAGTCACGAAGGGTCTCCTCTCGTTGCATTTGCGGACCGAGTGGCATCGTCTCGATTGGCGGCCGGCGCTGCATCGTCGCACTCTCTGATCTCATGCACCAAACACGCAGGCCGGTTCCGCTCAGGCAAAGCTCGTGCTGACCGAGACGATCACGAAGACGAAGACGAACCCGCCCGCGGTGACGGCGACGCGCAGCCTGGAGGGTGCTCGTGGTGTGCTTCGGGAAGGAGGTCGCTTGCGCCAAGGAAGAGGAAGAAGCCGACGTACACAGCGAGCACCGCACCGAGTGCGTGGGTCGAGAGCGCAATGCCTGCACCGATCGCTGCGCCGAGGATCGGCGTCGTCGAATCGACGGTGAGCCAGCGCAGTGCGTGGGCCCGGTCGCCCTGCTGACGCAGGACGAAGCCGACCGTGTTGAGGCCGTCGGCGAAGTCATGGCTGACAACGGCGAGGAAGACGAGGAGGCCGGTTCCGAGCGAGAGATGAAGGGCGAGCCCGATCCCGAGTCCGTCGATCATCGAGTGGAGGGAGAGGCCGGCCGCACCGAGAGCACCCACCTGCCGGTGTGCTTTCGCCTGGTCTTCGTCGTCGCGGTGATGGATCGTCACGAATCGGTTGGCGAGGAACGAGGCGAGGAACCCTCCCGCGATCAGCAAGCTCACCTCGGCGGGGTTCCCAAGCTCGCGCTCGGCCTCGGGGAGCACGTCGAATAGGGCGACCGCGACCACGACGCCGCCGGAGAAGGCAATCACCGTGCCGAGATAACGGCGGTAGCGCAACGCGACGAGTCCCCCGGCCATCGTCGAAGCAGCCGTGCAAAGTGCAAGCGGAACGGCGAGCCACGGCGTCGCGAAAGCGAGCGTCATAGCTCAGCCTGCGGCACGGCGGGAGGCCACCGCGACCCCGCGCTCACCGTGGAGACGCCGGCTCGCCCCAACGACCGTCGCCGAAGTCCCGCAGGGACGGATCGTCGAAGTAGTACTGGGCCAGCCGTAATATTTGCTCGTCGTCGATGTGGTCGATGTCGATACGCACGTCGGCAACCACCTTGGCTACGACGTCTTTCCGATGCTTTTCGACGTAGTCAACCCAGTGCTGGGGTGCGTTCGCGTGGCCCTTGCCGTGGCCGACGAGCAGGATTGCCCCAGCAGGCGCCAAAGCCTCGGTGATC
>Ga0335081_10009426_pt1 | contig 15715 bp, 14 predicted proteins | sample Lox_Sample_35_FD_206713 | JGI IMG/M metagenome (GOLD analysis project Ga0335081, IMG submission 206713) | Soil microbial communities from Loxahatchee National Wildlife Refuge, Florida, United States - Lox_Sample_3.5 | ecosystem: Environmental > Terrestrial > Soil > Wetlands | place: USA... | reverse complement strand
CCCGGGCGAGCTCACCGACGCGCAGTACAGCCTGCTGTTCTGCCTTCGCGACGAGAGTCAGATGTCGGTGCGCGACATCGCGGATGCCGCCGACCTGAGCGCGGCCAGCGTCACCGAGATGCTCGAAGGGCTCGCGACGGCCGGGCTCGTCGAACGCCGGCGTTCGGACCGCGACCGGCGCGTCGTGCTCACCTCGCTCACCGACGGCGGGCGCGGGCTGGTCGAGGAGCGCCGTGCGCGCTTCGAGCCCCGCCTGCGCGCCGCACTCGAGCCGTTCAGCGAACACGACCTGGTGACCGCCGCCGCCGTGCTCGACCGGTTGCGCGACATGTTCGACGAGGTCGCGGAGGAGCGGCTGGTTGATCGGGCCGTCTAGCGCCGGCGTCCGATCCATCGCGATCAGCTCCTCGAGCAGCCCGACCATCGCACGGTGGTCCTCGTCGGACCAGCGGCCACGTCGGGGTCCGCGCCCGACCACCGCACCGACCACGTAGTACCCGATCTGATCGCGGACGCCCTCCGGGTCGGGCGGCGCGGGAAGCTTGCCGCCCCGGCGGCGGTACCGGTCCAGCGCCCAATCGAGCGCCACGTCGGCGCGCCGGCGCTGCACGGTGAAGTCGCGGCGCGTGTCGACCGCGTCGGCGGCAAAGCGGTACAGATCCTGGCGACGCCGGCCGTCGACGTTGTCGTTGTAGGCCCGCAGGATCGCCCCGATCACGGGGCACACGGACACCGGTCGGTCCCCGAACCGCTCGCCGGCGAGCATCGACGCGAGCTCCATCACGCACACGACCTTGCCCGGCCGCGGATGGCGGCCCGGTCCGAGGCGCACGTTCTGATGCGAGATCGCCTGTGGGCACGCCGATTCGGCCATTGCCCACGGTTATCGACCGCTCGCCTCAGTCTTTAGGGATGGTCGGCGGCGCCTGACGCGGCGAGCACCCCGCCGCTAGGGCGGACCGGGTGCCGGCTCGTCCACCCCCACCCCGCCAACCAGCCGCTCAAGGCCCCGGCCCCGGCCTAAGCGCTCGCGCTCGCAATCCGAGGGCACGATGTCACCGTACCTACGAAAGAGACCACTCAGGGAGTGGGTCGGCGGCGCCTGACGGCGGCGCCTCAGGCGAACGTCACGCGGCCGTCGAGGTGCGACTTCCCCGTCGCCGGGTCGCGAACCCCGAAGTCGATCCCGCCCTCGGTCGCGGCCTCGCAGAACTCGATCGTGCCGGGGAGCAGGATCGGCCGCTTGAACGCGACCTCGACCGTGAACGCGTCCGGAAGCCGCGGCTCGAGCGCCGCCAGGCAGCGCGCCTTGGTCCACATCCCGTGCGCGATCGCCGACGGGAACCCGAACAGGCGGGCGCTCAGCGGATGAAGGTGGATCGGGTTGTAGTCGCCCGCCACCGAGGCGTACCGGCGCCCGAGGTTGCCCGCCACGGGCCAGGTGGCGGTCGCCGGCAAGCTCTCGGCACTCGGTGACGATTGCGGATCGGACCCTGAGGTTGAGCCTGAGTGTTTGCCGCCACCGCGCCTGAGATTCGTCGACACCTCCTCCCACACGAGCTCGTCGCCGACCCGGGCTTCTGAGCGCAGCGAGAACTGCTTGCCGCGGGGATGGTCCTCGAGCGGCGTCGCCCAGACGTCGATCCGCAGGCGCTCGGTGGCGCGGATCGGACGGTGCTGCGTGATGCGGTTGGCGATATGCACGAGCCCGATGGCCGGGAACGGGAAGCTCGGATCGGTCATCAGCGAGAGCTGCAGCGGGAACGCGAGCACGTGCGGGTACGTCGCCGGGATCCCGTCGCGCCGGGCGACACCGCAGACCTGGTCGTAGCTCGCGACCCGCTTGCCGTCGACGTCGACGCCGGGCAGGCGCAGCGTGAGGTCCGGGATATCCCGGCCGCCGCCGGCGACCATCGGACCCACGAACGGCAGCCGCGAGGCATACGGGATCATCGCCAGACCGGCGCGCGCGAACAGCGCCGCCATCGACGGAGCGCTGGTCAGTTCGCGCGTCGCCACCTCATGCCCCGATCAGGCTCTGAGCGCAGACCCGGACGACGTTGCCGTTGACACCGCCACTCGCCGGGCTCGCGAACCACGCGATCGTCTCCGCGACGTCGACCGGCAGGCCGCCCTGGGCCAGGCTGTTCATTCGCCGACCCGCCTCGCGCGCGGCGATCGGCATCGTGGCGGTCATCTGCGTCTCGATGAAACCGGGCGCCACGGCGTTGATCGTCAGGCCCTTTTTCGCGACCGGTGCCGCCATCGACTCGACCATCCCGATCACGCCCGCCTTGGACGCGGCGTAGTTGGCCTGGCCGGCGTTGCCGGCGATTCCGCTCATCGACGAGACGCACACGATCCGCCCATTCTCGCGGATGACGTCCCGCGCGAGCAACTCGTCGCCGATCCGCTCCTGCGCGGTCAGATTGACCGACAGCACCGTGTTCCAGCGGTCCTCGTCCATCCGCCCGAGCGTCTTGTCGCGCGTGACACCGGCGTTGTGCACGACAACGTCGACGCCGCCGTGCTCCTCGAGCAGGTACGTGGCGATCCGCGCCGGCGCGTCGTCACCGGTGATGTCGACCATCAGGGCCGACCCACTGAGCGCGCCGATCGTCTCCTCAAGCTCGCCATGGAGCCCCGGGACGTCGACGCCGAGCACGTGCGCGCCGTCGCGCGCGAGCACCTTGGCGATCGCCTTGCCGATGCCCCGCGAGGCACCGGTGACGAGCGCGAGCTTGCCCGCCAGCGGCAACTCCCAGTCGATCCCGTTGGCCGACATCGCGGAGATGCCGATCTGGACCACCTGGCCGGAGACGTACGCCGACTTCGGCGACAGGCAGAACCGCAGCGTCGACTCGATCTGAGACTCGGCCTTGGCGTCCACGTAGATCAGCTGCGCGGTGGCGCCCTTGCGGACCTCCTTGCCGACGGACCGCAGGAACCCCTCGAGCGCTCGCTGGGCCGTGGCCTGGCGCGGGCGCTTGCAGTCCCCGGGCGTCGTTCCGAGTACGATGACTCGACCCGACTGGCGGACCCGGCGGATCGTCGGGTGGAAGAACGCCCACAGCTCGCGCAGCTGCTCGCTGCGCTCGATCCCGGTCGCGTCGAACACGAGCGCCTTGAACGCCTGGTCCTCGGGCGCGGCCTCAGGGTTGAAGACCTTCGCGTCGAGCCTTGCGTCGGCGGCCGCGGTGCGCACGTGTTCCTCGAGCGGGGTATGCACATCGGCGTCGATCGCCGCAAGCACCTTGGCGGTGGCGCCGGCGAGCCGTCCTCCCGGCGCCGCCCCGAGCAGGACGGGACCGCTGACGACGCGCTGCCCGCGCTCGTAGCGCTCGAGCTTGACCGGGCTGGGAAGACCGATCTGCTTGGAGACGATCTTGCCGATCGGGGTGTTGACGAGTTGCTGGTAGCGGTCGTTCATGCTGCCTCCATGATCGCGGCGACGCCCAGGCCGCCGGCCGCGCAGATCGAGATCAGTCCCCGGCCGGGGCGGTGGGGGTGGCGGCGGTGGGTGGTGGGACCAAAGTCCTTCAGCGCTTTTGCCAATGTCGCGACGATCCGGCCGCCGGTGGCGCCGAACGGGTGGCCCGCCGCCAGCGATCCGCCGTGGGTGTTGAGCTTGTCGACGTCGATATGTCCGAGCGGCGCGTCGAGCCCGAGGCGCTCACGGCAGTAGACCGGGTCCGACCAAGCCTTGAGCGTGCACAGCACCTGGGCGGCGAACGCCTCGTGGATCTCGTAGAAGTCGAAGTCGCCAAGGCTCATGCCGTTACGCGCGAGCAGCTTCGGCACCGCGTAGGTCGGGGCCATGAGCAGGCCCTCGCGCGCGTGTACGTGGTCGACGGCTGCCGTCTGGGCGTCGACCAGGTAGGCGAGCACGGGGATGTCGTGCTCGGCCGCCCACTCGTCCGTCGACAGCAACACCACCGAGGCGCCGTCGCTGAGCGGGGTCGAGTTGCCGGCGGTCATGGTTCCCTCCTTCCCGCCGAACACGGGCTTCAACTTCGCAAGCTTCTCAACCGTCGTGTCGGGGCGGAGGTTCTGGTCGCGCTCGAGTCCGAGAAACGGGACGACGAGGTCGTCGAGGAAGCCCGTGTCGTACGCGGCGGCGAGCTTGCGGTGGCTGCGGGCGGTGAGCTCGTCCTGCTCTGCGCGCGAGACGCCCCACTCCGTGGCCATGATCGCCGCGTGCTCGCCCATCGACAGCCCGGTTCGGGGTTCGGCGTTGCGGGGAAGCTGCGGGACGATCTGACCCGGACGGACCTTGGTGAGCGCCTTCAGCCTTGCGGTGTTGCTCTTGGCGCGGCCCAGCTCGAGCAGCACGCCGCGCAGGTCCTCGTTGATCGCGATCGGCGCGTCTGACGTCGTGTCGAAGCCGCCGGCGATCCCGGAGTCGATCTGCCCGAGCGCGATCTTGTTCGCGACCAGGATCGCGGCCTCGAGCCCGGTCCCGCAGGCCTGCTGAACGTCGTAGGCCGGCGTGTGCGGATCCAGCCGCGTGCCGAGCACGGACTCGCGCGTCAAGTTGAAGTCGCGGCTGTGCTTGAGGACGCCGCCGGCGGCGACGTCGCCGAGCGTCTCGCCCTCGAGCGAGAACTTGCCGACGAGCGCCTCGAGCGTGGCGGTCAGCATGTCCTGGTTCGAGGCGCGCGCATAGGGCCCGTTCTGGCGCGCGAATGGGATTCGGATGCCGCCGAGCACTGCCACCCGGCGGGCGGTCGCGTTCATGTTTCGGTTACTCCTGAAGGTCGAAGCTACAGCTATGTAGCTTAATCGGATGGTCGACGGCCTGACGGTGGCGCCTTACTGCTGCGAGTCTTTGGCGGTCGCAGTGACGAATGTCCCGCTGGAGGTCGCGCGGCGGACCAGCCAGGGCGCGAGGGCCCGCGCCGCCGCCGCGAGCCAGTAGTAGCGAGGCACGTACCGCTCGGCCTTTCCGCGCAGGCCGCACTCGACGATCGCCTCGGCGACCTTGTCCGGCTTGGACACGATCACGCGCAGCACGGGGTGGCGGCGCAGCTCGGTCGCGGGAAAGCCCTCGGTCGCGATGAACCCCGGGAGCACGAGCCCCACGTGCACCCCGTGCGCGCTCTCCTCGGCGGCGAGCGAGTCGCTCCACCCGGCGAGCGCGAACTTGCTGGCCGAGTAGGCGCCGGCGCGCGGACGGCCGACGCGGCCCGACGTGCTCGACACGTTGACGATCGCCGCCGCGGATCCCTTTGCCGCCGTCGCTCTGAGTAGCGGCAGGAGCGCCTCGGTCAGGCGGACGGGCGCCTCGAAGTTGAGCTTCATGTGGCGCTCGACGTTCTCCCAGCCGGTCTCGGCGAAGCCGCCGCGCCACGACCCGCCGGCGTTGTTGACCAGCAGATTCAGCCGTCCGTGGGCCCGCGCGACTGCGGCCAGCACCTCCGCCGGCGCCCCGGGCGCCGTCAGATCCACCCCGACGACCGTCGCGCCGCCGATCTCGCGGGCGAGCGCGTCGAGCCGCTCCCGGCGGCGCGCGACCAGCACGAGCGTGGCGCCAGGCTCGCGCGCGAGCCGGCGCGCGGTCGCCTCGCCGATGCCGCTCGACGCTCCGGTGACGATCGCTACGAATGGGTCTGCCAAGGCGCCGGCAAGGCTACCCGCGCTCGTCCGTCCGTAATGCCGCCGACGCGGCTCGGCGCGGATTCTCGATCCCGACCAGCGCCACCGCGCCACCGAGGATCGCCAGCAGGCCGGCGATCCCGATCCCGATCCGGAACGCATGCACCGAGGCGTCGACGAGCGCCGCGTGGACGCGCGGTCGCTCCGCCGCCGGGACGCCGGCGGTCGTCGTGACGAGCGGCCGCCGGTGGGCTGTCTTCAATGCGGCGCGAGCCAGCCGGCTGAGCGGGTCGTGGACGACGTTGTGGTCCAGGCGCGCGGTGAAGCTGGTCGACACCACCGCGCCCACGGCGGCGATCGCGAGCAGCCCCGCGAACCGCGAAACGGCGTTGTTGGCGCCGCTGGCGAGCCCGGAATGGCCGGGCTCGACGGAGCCGAGCACGGCCGCGGTCAGCGGCGCCACCGTAGCCGCCAGCCCCAGCGCGAACACGAGCACGCCGGGCAGGATCGTCGTGAGGTAATCGGGGTCCGCGGTCACCCGCGTCAGCAGCAGCAATCCGACGCCGGCGAGAGCCGGGCCGCCGGACATGAACAGGCGAGGACCGAGGCGGTCGGCGAGCGCGCCGAATCGTCTCGACAGCGCGAATATCACGAGCGTGATCGGGAGCAGCGCCAGGCCGGCCTCCAGCGGCGTGTAGCCCGCCACCTGCTGGAGGAACACGACGAGGAAGAACGTCGCCACGCCGAGGCCGCCGTACATCGCCAGCGTGGTGAGGTTCCCGACGGCGAAATTGCGCACGGCGAACAGCCCGAGCGGCATCATCGGCTCGGCCAGGCGCGCCTCCCACGCCAGGAACGCGCCGAGCAGGACGAGCCCGGCGATCAGCGGCACGACTACGCGCGGGTCACCCCAGCCGTAGAGCGAGTGCTCGATCAGCCCGAACACCGTGCCGCCGAGCCCGGCCACGCAGAGCAGACCGCCGATCCAGTCGACGCGGCCGGGGGCGCGGCGATCCGGCGGCAGCCGGCGCACCAGCACCACGGTGATCGCCACCGGGATCGGGTTGATCAGGAAGATCCAGCGCCACGACGCAGCCTGCACGAGCGCCCCGCCTCCGAGCGGGCCGATCACGGTGGCGATTCCCGTCCACGCCGTCCACGTTCCGATCGCCGCCGCCCGCTCGCCCTCCCCGAACGTGTCGAGGATCAGCGCCAGCGAGCTGGGCACCAGCAGTGCGCCGGCGATTCCCTGCACGCCGCGCGCCACGATCAGGACCTCGCTGCTCGGCGCCGCCGCGCACACCAGCGAGCACACCCCGAACCCGATCAAGCCGGCCTGGAACACGCGCCGGCGCCCGAGCACGTCCCCGAGCGACCCGCCGAGCAACAGCAGCGAGGACAGCGTCAGCAGGTAAGCCTCGACGACCCATTGCTGCTCGGCGAGGCTGCCGTTCAGGCTCGAGCGAATCGCCGGCAGCGCGACGTTGACGATCGTCTGGTCGAGGAACACGATCCCCGACCCGAGGATGCTCGCGACGAGAACTGTGCGCCGATGGGGTTGGTCGGCGGCGCCTGACGGCGGCGCCTTGGTCGCCCGCTCGTCAGCCCGCCCCGGCATCCAGAACCGAGTTCGGCTCGTACCCCGAGAATCTGACGCTGCTCTGGAACGGCAGGCTCCGGTTGACGATCACGCAGTAGCTTCGGTCGCCGCGGACGCTCGGGACGCACGCCCGGTAGATCGTCCCGGGCACGATCGAGAGCAGGCTGACGAACTCGAGGTTGCGGCGGAACTCGGCCGGTGCGCGGTCCCCGATCCAGGCCTGGGCGCGGGCGATCGCGTCGCCCGACTCCCGCTGCCGCGCCTGGATCGCCGGCCGGTGGGCGAGCCCCGCGGTCAGCAGGACCGCCGCCACCGCAAACACGACGACGGTCCCGCCGTAGTCGCGCGCCACCACTACCGGGATGTCCGGGCGAAAGCGCCGGACGAGCATGCCGAGCGGGCGCGACAGCAGCACGACCGCGATCACGTTGAGCACGAGCGCAAGCAGCGCGGCGGCCACGACAGTCTCGGTCGTCCCCGCCGGCGGGAGCACGTGCCCGATGACGGCGTCGACCACGATCAGCGCGACAAACGACGGCCACAGCCACGCGCCTGTCCTTCGCCAGCGCATCCGGACGTATCGGGCGCGCGAGCGCGTCAGCCAGGCAGGCCGGGCGCCGTCCATTGCGCAAGGGTAGTCCCAGCCGGGGGTCGTGCAGCGATCAGTTGAATAAACTCGAACGTGCCCGACGACGAAGCCCGAACCGGAGATCCCGGAGGGCTGGTGAACCGGGGTCCGGAAGCGGAGATCCCGGTCCGGCCCACGGAGAAAGGGAAATCTCAAGAGATGGCCACTCACATGGCTGAGCCGGCGGCCGGCGGCGCCGACGCGGCAGTCGAACACCTCACGGCGGAGGACCGGATCTGGCTCCTCCGCGCGATGCTCATGATGCGCGGGCTCGAGGAACGCGCGATGAGCCTCTACCGCCAGGGCCGGGTGCCCGGCTCGTTCTACGACGGATACGGGCAGGAGGCCGTGTCAGCCGGCGCGGCGTTCGCCATGGGCCCGAAGGACCGGCTGTGCATTCTGCACCGCGACCTCGCCGCGCATCTGATCCGCGGCGTCACGCCGGCACGGATCCTGTCGCAATACATGGGCCGCGCCGCCGGCATCACGCGTGGACGCGACGGCAACGTCCACTTCGGCGACCGCAACCTCGGCTGTGTCGGGATGGTCTCGATGCTGCCCGACATGATGCTGGTCGCCACCGGGATGGCGATGGCGTTCAAGCTCGGCGACGAGCGGCGGTGCGCGATGACGTGGTTCGGCGACGGCTCGACCTCCCGCGGCGACTTCCACGAGGCGATGAACTGGGCCGGCGTGCAGAAGCTGCCGGTGGTCTTCATCTTGGAGAACAACCAGTACGCGTACTCGACGCCGCTGGACAAGCAGTTCGCGGTTGACCCGGTGGAGCGGGCCGCCGCGTACGGATTCGTAGGGGTCACGATCGACGGCAACGACGTCGAGGCGATGTTCGACGCGGTGCGGGCAGCTCGGGAGCGCGCGTTGAATGGCGACGGACCGACTCTGATCGAGGCGGTCACGATGCGGATGCACGGTCACGCCGCCCACGACGATATGAAGTACGTGCCCAAGGAGCAGGTCGAGGAGTGGCGCAAGCGCGACCCGATCGAGCGCCAGGAGGCGCGCCTCCGGGCGATCGGCGTGGATATCGACGCCCTGCGCGCGGAGGTGAAGGCCGAAATCGACGCGGCCGCCGAGGAGGCGCTCTCCGGACCGATGCCCGACCCGGCAACGGCCGGTGAGGGGGTCTTCTGTACCGGTGAGGCCGAGCCGCTTGGCGACGGTCAGGCGCCGTGGAGCGGGTTCCAGGGCGGCGATGGGTGATGCCGACGCTCACATATCTACAGGCGATTTCGTCCGCGCTCCGCGACGAACTGCGTGCCGATGACCGGGTCCTGTTGATGGGCGAGGACATCGGCGTGTTCGGCGGTGCGTTCAAGGTCACCGACGGGTTCGTCGACGAGTTCGGCACCGACCGGGTGATGGACACCCCGCTTGCCGAGTCGGGGATCATCGGCACGGCGATTGGCGCCGCGGTAGTCGGGATGCGGCCGGTGTGCGAGATGCAGTTCTCGGACTTCATCTCGTGCGGCTTCGACCAGCTCGTGAACGTCGCCGGCAAGATGCACTACCGCCAGGGCCTGGCGGTGCCCATTACCGTGCGCCTGCCTTCCGGCGGCGGATTCTCGGGCGGGCCGTTCCACTCCCAGAACCCCGAGGCCTGGTTCATGCACTCGCCCGGGATCAAGGTGGTGGCGCCGTCGACCGCCGAGGACGCAAAGGGGCTGTTGCACGCGGCCATTCATGACCCCAACCCTGTCTGCTACATGGAGCACAAGCACCTGTACCGCCGGGTCAAGGGCGAGGTGCCCTCGGGCGTGTTCGAGACGCCCTTCAAGGCCCGCGTCGCCCAGCCGGGATCAGACCTGGTGGTGATCGCGTACGGGGCGATGGTGCACACGGCTTTGGAGGCCGTCTCGGATGGGCTGGACGGGGCGTCAGTCGAGGTGCTCGACCTGCGGTCGCTGGTGCCGCTGGACGAGGAGGCGATCCTCGACTCGGTCGAGCGCTGCTCGAAGGTGGTGATCATCGACGAGGCCAACGCCACGTGCGCCGCCGGCGCCCAGGTCGCGGCGCTGATCGCCGAGAAGGGATTCGAGTCTCTGGACGGCCCGGTCGTGCGGGTGGCAACGCCCGACGTTCCGATCCCGTTCTCGCCACCGCTCGAACAGGCGGTGCTGCCCGGCGTCGATCGCGTGAAGGAGGCTTGCCGTGAACTCCTCGCCTACTGACACGCTGGTCGACGTCACGATGCCCCAGATGGGGGTATCGGTCGCCGAGGGCACGGTCGTGGGCTGGCGCGTCGAGCCCGGCGACCGGATCGAGGCCGAGGCGACGATCTGCGACATCTCGACCGACAAGATCGACACCGAGGTGCCGGCGCCGGCGACCGGCGTCGTCGCCGAGATCGTGGTGCCGGTCGGGGTGACGGTCGAGGTCGGGACGGTGATGGCTCGGATCGCGGTCGGTGGTGGCGATGGCTCGCCGGCCCAGCCGCTCGATGGCGGCATGGCCGGCTCGCCGACCACCGAAACAAAATCATCATCATCATCAGTGCCCGCCGGCAATGGCCACCGGCGCTACTCCCCGGTCGTCCAGCGGATCGCCGCCGAGCACGGGATCGACCTCTCACAGGTGCCCGGCACCGGACGCGGCGGGCGCGTCCGCAAGCAGGACGTGCTCGCGTTTGTCGAAGCGGCGCCGGTGGAGGAGCCGCCGCTGCACATCGAGAGCCCGTACCGGCCGGAACCGGTGGCGCCGGTCAGCGATGGCTTGTCGCGGATGCGCCGGCAGATCGGCGAGCACATGAAGCGGTCGTTGGACACCACCGCCACGTGCACGACCTGGATCGAGGTCGACATGGGCCGGGTGGAGGCGGCGCGAGCGCGCCTCGGCGTGACCGCGCTGGCGTTCGTCGCGCGGGCGTCGATCGACGCGATCCGCGAGCACCCGGCGATGAACGCCTGGCTCGAGGGCGAGAACTACACCCGCCACAGCGAAGTGAACCTCGGAATCGCGGTGTCGCTGGGCGAGGACGGGCTGATCGTCCCGGTCATCCCGCGCGCGCACGAGCTGTCGGTCGAGGGGCTCGCCGCCCGAGTTCGGGAGGTTGCGCGGCGGGCGCGGGCGCGGCAACTGACGCCGGACGACGTCTACGGCGGCACGTTCACGATCACCAACCCCGGCCAGTACGGGTCGATCATGGCCACGCCGATCATCAACCTGCCACAGGTCGCGATTCTCGATTTCGAGGCGGTGATCAAGCGGCCGGTGGTCGTCACCGACACCGATGGCAACGACTCGATCGCGATCCGGCCGATGACGATCCTCGGGCTGAGCTGGGACCACCGGGCGCTCGACGGCGCGCTCGCGGCGCAGTTCCTGGCGACCGTCAAACGGAATCTGGAGAGCGTGTCGTGACGCCTGAAATCTGGGTGTGTCATCTGGGCGTCGTCGAGTACCGCGAGGCGCTCGAGTTGCAGGAGCGCCTACGGACCGCACGCCAGGAGGACGAGCTCCCCGACATGCTGCTGACGCTCGAGCATCCGCCCGTGTACACGCGCGGGCGCCGGTCGGCGCCGGGCGAGCTGCCGATGGGCGAGGAGTGGTACGCGACGCAGGGGATCGAGGTCGTCGAGACCGACCGTGGCGGGAAGGTCACCTACCACGGCCCGGGTCAGCTCGTCGGCTATCCGATCGTCCGCGTCGACGACGTGGTGGCGTACGTGCGGAGCTTGGAGGACGCGCTGGTGGCGGCGTTGGCCGAGGTGGGCGTCGCCGCCCGCTCCAGGCCGCACGAGGGCCACCGGTTCACCGGCGTCTGGGTCGGGAACCAGAAGATCGCGTCGATCGGCGTGCATCTGTCGGGCGGCGTGTCGACGCACGGGTTTGCGGTCAACGTCGACAACGACCTTCAGCCGTTCAGCTGGATCGTGCCGTGCGGGCTCGACGACGTGCAGATGACGTCGCTGGTGGCGGAGACGGGCCGGGCATCGGGCGGGATGAGGTGCTTCCGCCGGCGCGCGTCGTATGAGGTCGCGCGCGCGCTCGGCCGCCGGCAGCGGCTGGTCAGCCGGGCACGACTGACCAGCCTTGGCATACCCCCGATCGTGCACGAAAAGGTGTGATGGGTGTGCGAGGACGTCTCGAAAACCAGCACAAATCGAGGCCCTAAACTCCTGAGGCATGACGACGCGGTCGCGGGCCAATCCGGGTGGGAACCAGAACGTGCTGGAGATCCTCGGCCCGGATGTGCTGCCGCTCCGCTCCAGGAAGCCGCGGTGGTTCAAGGTGCCGGCGCCCGGCAGCCCGAAGTACCGGGAGCTCAAGGGCCTGATCGACTCCGAGAACCTCCACACGGTCTGCCAGGAGGCGGCGTGTCCGAACATCGGCGAGTGCTGGCAGCGCGGCACCGCCACGTTCATGATTCTCGGCGACACGTGCACGCGCCGGTGCGGGTTCTGCAACGTCAAGACGGGCAAGCCGACGTGGAACGACCCGCTCGAGCCCGCCAGGGTCGCGCGCAGCGTCGCGAAAATGGGCCTGAGGCACGCGGTGATCACGAGCGTCGACCGCGACGACCTTCCGGACTACGGAGCGCACGCGTTCGTCGGCGTCATCCGCCAGATCCGCCGCCAGGCCCCGAAGTGCCGGGTAGAAGTGCTCACCCCCGACTTCCGTGGCGAGGAGATGCCGCTGGCCAAGGTCATCGCCGAGCGGCCCGACGTGTTCAACCACAACGTCGAGGTCGTCCCCCGGCTGTATCCGCTCGCCCGGCGCGGTTCGAAGTTCGAAAGGTCGTGCCGGGTGCTCCGCAACGCCAAGGAGCTCGCCGGCGACGAGGTAACGACCAAGTCCGGCCTGATGGTCGGCCTGGGAGAATCGTTCGAGGAGATGCTTGACGCGCTGGGCACCCTGCGCGAGAGCCACGTCCAGGTCCTGACCGTCGGCCAATACTTGAGACCCACCGAGAACCACCTCCCGATCGTCCGCTACTGGCACCCCGACGAGTTCAAGGAGCTGGAACGAGCGGCGTACGCGCTCGGGTTCGAGCACGTCGCCGCCGGACCGCTCGTCCGGAGCAGCTACCACGCCGACCAGCACGTCCCCCAGCACGAGCCTGGCTTCGGGCCGGTGGCGGAGGTGTCGGGATGAGTCGCCGACGCTTGGTGTTGCTGGTTGCGGCGGTGGTGGCGCTCGCCGCGTTCGCGGTTGCCCCGGAAGCCCTGGCCGCCGCGGGCGGCGGCTCGGCCGGCTTCGGAGGCGGCGGCGGCGGAGAAGGCGGTGGTGGCGGCGGCGGCGGGTTCGGGTTCTTCATCCTGATCCAGCTCCTGTTCCGGATCGCGGTGCTCGGCCACGGGCTCGGCGCGCTCGTCCTCATCGCCCTGTTCATCGCGTATCTGATCATCACTCGGGTCATGCCGAGCGCGCAGCGATCCTGGTCGGCGCGCGCCGGCGCCGGACCCGCGGCTCGCCGGCGGACGGCAACCCGGCAGCGCCGCGTCGAGGCCGCGGCGGCCGAGGCCGCCGAAGACGACGCCGCGTTCGCCGCCGACGCCGTCAAGGCCAACGCCACCGCGCTGTTCAAGCAGATCCAGGCCGCCTGGGATCGCGGTGACCGCGCTCGCCTCGCAACGCTGGTCGGCCCCGATCTCCTCACCGAGTGGGACCGGCGTCTCGACGATCTCGAGCGCCGCGGCTGGCGCAACCGGGTCCAGGTGATAGGCGAGCCGCGCGTCGAGTACGTGGGCCTGAACCACAAGGGCGACGCGCAAGCCGACACCGTGACCGTCCGGATCGAGGCCAAGCTGCGCGACTACGTCGAGGACCGCGCCGGCAACCACATCAAGCGCGCCGGCCACCTGGGCGAGACCGTCCGGCTCAGGGAGTTCTGGACGCTCGCCCAACGCAACGGCCGCTGGACGCTCGTCTCGATCGAGCAGGGCGCCGAGGGCATGCACGCGATCGACGACGCGATCGTGGCAACGACCTGGTCCGACGAGGCCGCCCTCAAGGACGAGGCGCTGATCGAGGGCGCGGTCCAGGATGCCGTCCCGACGAACACCAGCATCGCCGAGGTCGCGGATCTCGATTTCAGGGGCGACGCCCACGCAGCGGCGCTCGACCTCAGCCTCGCCGACGGCCGGTTCGCGCCCGACGTGCTCGAGGTGACCGCGCGCCGAGCCGTCACCGCCTGGGCCGAGGCCGTCGACGGCGACGACGCCCGGCTGCGATCGATCGCGCACGGGCAGGCGGCGAGAGACCTCCTGCATCCGGGCGACCCCTCGCAGCGGACCCGCCTCGTGGTGCGAGGACCAGAGGTCAAGAGAATCCGGATCACGGGTCTCGACGCCGCCGCGCACCCGCCGACGATGTCGGTCGAGGTCGAGATCGAGGGCCGGCGCTACATCGAGGATCGCGACACCACCGCGGTCCTCGCCGGCAGCCCGTCGCGCCCCACGAAGTTCACCGAGCATTGGACGTTCGCGCTCGACGGCGACGCGCGGCAGCCGTGGCTGCTCGCCGCAGCGGGCGTCGCGGTCCCGCAGGCGTAGCGACCGGCTCGAGCGGCCTGAGAGGCTGCGAAGCTCGTGATCCCGCTGAAGGACAACATCCCGACGGATCGGTTCCCGCTCGTGACGTTTGCGCTGATCGTCGCAAACGTGATCGTCTACATCCTGGCCGTCCGGCACGGCGGATCGCTGTTCAGCGGCCCCACCCCGCAGCAGGAGATCAAGTATGGCGCCATCCCGTTCGCGCTCACCCACCCCGGCGACCAGTGTGGAGTGGTCACGACGGCGTTCGGCAATCAGGCGATCGGATGCGTGAAGGGCACGCTACCGGGCGCGATCCCGACGTGGCAGACGATCTTCACGAGCATGTTCATGCACGCCTCGATCATCCACATCGGCGGCAACATGATCTTCCTGTGGATCTTCGGCAACAACGTCGAGGACTCGATGGGCCCGGTCAAGTTCTTCTTCTTCTACATCATCGGCGGGATCGCGGCACTGGCGCTTCAGGTCGCGATCGACCCGAATTCGACCACGCCGACGCTCGGCGCCTCGGGGGCGATCGCGGCGGTCCTCGGGGGCTACATCGTTCTGTATCCCAAAGCCCGCGTGCTCACGCTGGTGTTCATCATCCTGTTCTTCACCGTGATCGAGTTGCCGGCGGTCGTGATGCTCGGGATCTGGTTCGCCGAGCAGGCCGCGTTCGCCGCCGCCGGCCTCACGACCGCGACCGGCGCCAGCGGTGGCGGCGTCGCCTACTTCGCCCACATCGGCGGGTTCGTGTTCGGCGCGCTGACGATCAAGCTGCTCGCCACCAGGCGCCGGCAGGTCCCGTCCCGCTACCCCGTCTACTGACCGCGTGCGCCTGGTCGTCCTCACGATCGCCCTGCTGTTCGTCGCGGCGCTCGGCGTGCTCACGGTCAGGGACATCCACACGCACGGCCTGACCCCCGTAGGGTTCCTCGCGGTGGTAATAGTGGTGCTGTTCACGACCGGAATCATCGGGGCCTTGCTTCATCCTCCACGTCGATGAGCGTCCTCCAAGGAGGCCGAACCCGCCGCAGACCCCGGCGGAAGGGCAGCCCGCGTCCGCGCCGTAAGGCCCAGCCGACGGGAGCGGCCCGCCGGCGCACGGCCGCGACGATCGGGGTGCTCCTGCTCGCCGCCGCCGCCCTGCTCGTGTTCATGGCGCCCGTGGCGTCCGGCCCGGCCACGATCGGGTTCCCGGGGGCGACCGCCACGACAGCGACGCATCCGGCCGCACCCCCGAAGCCGACCCGCGGCGACTACGGGATCGCACTCGCGCCGCCCGCGGAACGCCTCTCGAAGATCAAGCTCAAGCTCCCGCTGAAATCCGGGCTGCTGTTCGACGTGAACACCGGGCAGGTCCTGTGGCAACGGAACCCGACACAGGTCGTCGCG
>Ga0335081_10009425_pt1 | contig 15715 bp, 13 predicted proteins | sample Lox_Sample_35_FD_206713 | JGI IMG/M metagenome (GOLD analysis project Ga0335081, IMG submission 206713) | Soil microbial communities from Loxahatchee National Wildlife Refuge, Florida, United States - Lox_Sample_3.5 | ecosystem: Environmental > Terrestrial > Soil > Wetlands | place: USA... | reverse complement strand
CGTTCGATATCGCCCTGCGATAGGCTCTTGGCCTCTCGCAGCGCCTTTAGTCGTTTTCCTATTTCCATATCTAAGATTTAATCGGAAATAAGCCAACTTGTCAACAATGCTTATTCTCGAAATGCCAGTCTTCGTAAATCGAGAGCAGGCAGCCCGCATCTTGACTCAGCTATCCGCCCTCAGCAAGAAAGTCGATTGTCTTGCGGGAGGGCTATGGCAGATAGCTGAGGGTGGTGACGCGCTGGAGCAGCGCCAGCGCGAGCGTCGAACCCACCAATTCGCTTGCGGTCGGCAACAAAAGAGCCAGGGAGGCTCCGTCTGCAAGTTCGCGGTCGTTGGTGTCGGTCAACGCTAAGACCCGGGCGCCCGATGCCCGCGCGGCGCTGAGGCAATCTTGCATGCGCGCCCTTACTCGGCTGCGGGAACTGGAAAGGAAGACGTAAGCCCCGCCTTTTTCGACGGGCGCCAGGGCGTTCTCTTCGGGGTCGGCCACGAGGGTGTTCTTCCGGCCGTGGCGACCGAGTTCGAGCGCCCACAGCAACGCCACGGGCTGATAGAAGCCGCCGCCAATCACACGGATTTCCGTCGCGTCTTTCAACCGCGACGCGAACGCGCCGGCCGCGTCCTCAAGTTGCGTCAGCACCCATTCCACTTGCGCCGGCAGTTTCTCGAACTCCTGCTCCAGGCTTTCCAGTTGCCGGCTCGGCCGCTTTAGCGTTCGAGCTGCGACCAGACTGAGATAGCCCACGGCAGCGTGCCGGCAAAGGAGATCGACTGCCGGGCTGGCGTCGGCTGCGCTGCCTCGCACCCAGAGGACTCCGTCGGCGGCCTTGGCCAGCGTGCTTGTGGGCGCGGCGGTCAGAGCCACAACCACCGCTCCGCGGGCGCGAGCCGCCCGGGCCGCCTCCAGGGTTTGGCGCGACTCGCCGGTGCGCGATAAGGCCACCACCACCGAACGGCGGGGCACGGCGGCCACCGCGTAGGCCGTGAAATCAAGGGACGCGCGCACCACCACCGGCCAACCGGCGAGGCTCTCCAACGCGTACGCGCCGGCGACGCCGACCAGGTGGGAGGTCCCCGATCCGACCATGTAAACGGGACCGTTGCCCCAGTAGGTGCGGCGGACCAGCGCCTCAAAGTCCGACCGGCTATGTGCCAAGGTCTCGTGGAGAGCCTTAGATGCCTCGAAAGATTCGTGTCCGCTGGTCATCGACCTCCGAGAAACTAGGCGCGGGCGACGCCAGGTCCCGCTCCGGCACTCGGTCCCACAGACCTTGGGCTGACACGTGCGCCCCGAACAGCAGGATCAGGGCGCCCACGAAGGCCCAGAAAAGCAGCGTCACCGACAGGGAAAAAGGGCCGTACACTTCGCGAAATCGGAAAAGCGGCAGCGTCACCATATACAAGAACTTGGCCGCCGCCGTCAGCACACCCGCCAGCACCGCCGCGGGGATCACGCGGCGCATCGGCGCTCGTCCATTCGGCGCCACGTAATAAACGATGACATAGAGTGAGATCAGCAGGGGCAACGAAAACGCTTCTACCGTCCCGCGGAACAGGGCGTCCTTGGCGTAGGGGAACCAGCCGAAGGCGAACCCCACTGCCCACTGCACCGAAGCCGTGAGGATAATCGAGAACACCGCCATCAGGACGGCGCAGACGGCCACACAGAACGACATCGCTAGGTTGCGCAGAAAACTCCGGTTACGCTCAACCCCGTTAATCTTGTTCAACGCAACCTCGAGGGGCAAAAAGATTCCCGAACTGGTGAAGATCAGTGCCAGGATGGAAATCACCTGGATGCGCCCGTGGGCCTGTACCAACACTTCCAGGTTGCGGATGACGAAGTCCGCGCCGGCGGGCAGGTTGGCGTGCAGCATTTGCAGAATCACTTGATAAGCGCCCTCCCAGTGCAGCCAGCGCCGGCAGATGGTGAGCAAGATGAGCGCGAAAGGGAAAAACGTCAGGAGCGCATTGGCGGCAATCGAGTAAGCGTAAACGTGCGCCTCCGTGGTAAACAGATAACGAAAGCTCGGCGCCAACTGGTGTCGAAGCCACTTCAGCTTGGGGTCTAGCGCAGTCTTATCCTGAGCCGTAATCGAATGTTGTTTCATCTCGACGTCTGTTTCCGACGGTCTAATCCAGATAGGTTTGATGTTACTTGATCTCGAAGGGTATCCAACACATAATCTATTTTGTTTTGGATTGAAGACCCGGACGGAGGATGAATCCGCGCGCCACGTGGAGCGATGGGCCATGTGAGCTCGGGTTATGAGCGCCCTTCAATCCAAAAGGCAAAATCGAATGCGTCGTTTCCATCAGAATGCTGAGAGCATGGTTATGAAGATCCCTCAATTCAAAATCCATAATGCAAAACTCAAAATACTGATTGCCGCGATCGAACTGACGATGGCGGCGTCCGTCCCCGTCGCCCGAGCGATCGAACAGGGGACAGGGGCGCAAGCCTCTCCGATGACCCCTACCGTGGATCAGATTCTCGATAAGTACGTTCAGGCGATGGGCGGCAAGGAGTCCATCCAGAAACCCTCCACCTGCGTCATGAAGGGATCCATCACCACGCCGGCCACGGGCGAGACGGGTTCCATCGAAGTCTACCGCAAGGCTCCCAACAAGCAGGTGATCGTGATTGACATCGCCAGCAATGGTGGGCCCACTCCGCAGGGGTACAACGGTAGCGCGGCCTGGTACGTGGATCCCGACGAGGGACCGCAGGACATGGACCCCGCCGGCGCCACGGCGATGAAGTTTCAGTCGGAGTTCTATCGCGACGTCCGCCTTAAAGAGCTTTACGCGAAGTTTGCGTTTGGCGGCACCGCGAGGGTGGGCGGTCGTGACGCCTACGTCATCGAGGCCACGCGCCACGACGGTGGCCAGGAAAAGATGTACTTTGACACCGCGAGCGGCCTGATGGTCCGCAATGATACTCCTTATGTCACGCCCGACGGCGAGAGCATGATGCAATCCACCTTCGAGGACTTCCAGTCGGTCGACGGGATCCAGGTAGCTTTCACCGTCCGCCAAACCACCCCCGACTTCGACTACGTCATCCGTTATAAGGATGTTCGGTACAACGTCCCGATCGACGACCGGAAGTTCGAGAAGCCCGCAAGACAGTGAGCAGTGACGAGTGGCGAGTGACGAGCAAGAAGTGCGTATCGGTGTCTTCCTCTTTTCACTTGTCACTTCTGGGGATGACCCGTCCGCGTTTGACCGTCAGGACACAGTGGTTGACGCCGAAATAGTAGGGAATCTTGCGATAGTCGTCGACCGCCATCACCGCCAGGTCAGCCTGCTTGCCTGGTTCGAGCGAGCCGCACCGGTGGTGGCGGCGGAGGGTATAGGCGGCGTTGATGGTCGCAGCCGAGATTGCTTCGGCGGGCGTGAAGCGCATGGCGTCGCACGCCAGCGTCAGGACGAACTGCATGTTGACCGTAGGGCTGGTGCCAGGATTGAAATCCGTAGCCAAGGTGACGACGGCACCCGCATCGATCAACCGACGCCCAGGCGGGTAGCTCATGAGACCGAGATGGAAGTTGGCGCAGGGCACGAGAGTGGCGGCGACGTTCGAGCGCCCGACGGCGCGAATATCCGGCGCCGTGAGATGATCGAGGTGATCGGCGGAGGCGGCGTTGAGCTCGATGGCCAACCGCGCTGCGCCGGTGTGGGTGAGTTGCTCGGCATGAATGCGCGGCACCAAGCCATAGCGCTGGCCGGTGGCGAGGACGCGCCGGCAATCGTACAGGTTGAAGGCGATGGTCTCGCAGAAGCAATCCACGAATTCCGCGAGCTGGCGCCGGGCCACCTCGGGAATCAGTCGCTCGCAAACCAGATCAACATAGGCGCTCGCACCTCCGTTATTTCCGGCCCTGTATTCAGGAGGCACGGCGTGCGCTGCCAGCAACGTCGGAACGAGGTCGAGCGGCGAGACCTTTCCGAGGCCGCGAATCACTTCCAGCGTTTTGATCTCGTTGGCCACGTCGAGGCCGTAGCCCGTTTTCACTTCGATGGTGGTGGTGCCGTGGGCGGCCATCTGCTCGAGGAACCCTGACGCGTGGGCGGAGAGAGCGCGCGGCGTCGCCTGGCGTAGGAGTCGCGCGGACAGCCCGATGCCGCCGCCCGCCGCAGCAATCTCTTCGTAGGTGCGCCCCCGCAAGCGCTGCTCGTAGTCATCGACGCGGCTGCCGGCAAACACCAGGTGGGTGTGGGAATCCACGAAGCCCGGCATCACCACCTGGCCGCGACAATCGATGAAGCGCGCCTCTCGCCGTCGCGCCTCGCCGCTCAGTTCGCGTGTAGAGCCTACCGCGACGATGTTCCCTTCAGCGCTCAGCACCGCCCCGTCGCGGATGATTCCCAAGTCGTCCAAGTCGCCGAGCCGCCTAGGCACCGGAGGGCCCGCGAGGGTCAGGAGTTGCTCGGCGTGATGAAGGAAGAGAGGGCGGTGGTTGGCAGCAGGCATCCTTTTCATCATTGATGATTGATGATTGCGGATTGACGATTGCCGATTGGAAAAGGCGTCAGTCTGTGAGTAGTCGGTTGTCAGTTGCCGCTCATTCGGGGTACTGACGACTGACAACTGACGACTGACAACTTCTTCCAATCGCCAATCGTCAATTCAAAGGGCTAGCTCTTCTTGGCGCTGACGGCGAAAAACGCGGCCGGTTTCTGCTCCACCTTCTTGCTGTTGCATTTCGGGCAGGCAACCTTGGCCTTTTCGTGCTCGGAGATGGTCATCACCAAGTCGAACTTCTTATTGCATTCTTTGCAGCGGTATTCGTAGGTCGGCATTGTTCTCTCTCCCCGGGACTTCGTTGTCTGTAATCAGGATAATCAGGACTATCTTATTCGTATGCGTTGGCCACGTCAAATGCCCAACTCCCGGGCCGACTGCGAGAATTTTACCCGATTGTGTCGAAGCTCTTTTCCCCCCGCCAGGTACAATTACCTTTATTGCCGCAATTTACGAATCATCCCCGTTTGGTCTTCCGATTGCTCAAACGTGGCCGGGTCCTTTTTGAACTGTAACCAGTAAGTTTTGCTAGCCGGAGCGTTACCGGTTTTGCTGCTGCCGTTCGAGTTTGCTGAGCCGGTGGAGTAGAGGACTCGAAGAATCGAGGGCCCGTTCCGGACGGCGCGCTAACAGCGCGAATTTTGGTCTGGCGCCCACAAGAAGAATCGGAACGTAGCCGCGCCTGACAGCCGTAGTAAAGGAGGATCATCCACGATGGCCACACACCTATGCAATGAAGCGGCGCTCGTTGCCGCCGCCCGCCTGGGCAATGGGGACGCATTCGGGACCTTGCTCGACCAGTATCGCCGCAACCTATATCGCTTGGCACTACGCATGACCGGGAACCACGAAGATGCCGAGGACGTGACGCAAGAGGCCTTCCTGAAGGCTTACTGCAATCTCAAACGGTTTCACGGAAACTCACGCTTCTATACCTGGCTGGTACGCATCACGGTGAACGAGGCTCTGATGATGCTCCGCAAACGGCGCTCGCAACGCGAAAAGCCCTGGCAGGACGTCACCACCCTCAGCGATGAAGCGGGAAGCGTAGTGCGCCGGGAGATGGAGGATCCCCACCCAACTCCGGAGGCGCAGTGCGCCGGCTTGGAAACGCAGCGCATCTTGAGAGGGGCGTTGCAGACCCTGGGGCCGGCGCTCTATCGTGCGTTCGTCCTGCAGTACATCGAGGAATTCTCGGAGCGGGAGACAGCGGAGATACTGGACATTTCCGTGACCGCGGAAAAATCTCGAGTTCTTAGGGCTCGCCGCCAATTGCAGCAGAGCCTGGTTGGCCTGCTCGATCGAGACGCGCACGCCACAAGTCGGGTCACTTACCACCGCCGCTCGCCGAAGCGGGCAGCAAGGTGGCGATAATCGAAATAGCGTGATCGTTCTCCGGAAGGGGTAGAAATTCAGTGACCTACGTCCTACTCGAATTCGTCCTCTGTGCGATGGTCGTCGTGGCCATCGGGACCTTGTTGTTTCTCGTCGCGGTCTCGCTGGTGGCGGTAGCGAAAGGAGCCATCATGTTCGCAAGGCTGGTGCGCAAAGTCTCATCTGAAGCGGCGGTGCCGCTCCCGTTGCGCGCCTCGAGCGAGCGCGCCCAGACGTCAGGGTAGTTGCCGTGTCCTTCCCGCCGCTTCCGGATAACCGGCGAAGGGGGGCGGGGAAGCCCCATTTCTAAGTTTCCTCGTTTATGTCGCAGGCTCAGTTCATAGGCTATTCTGACCGGAAACCAGCCCCCGTGCCCACCTGGTCTTCGTTCCTTCGATTCACCGTTATCCCTGCGTTGACACGGTTTGGCCATGGCGCCGCCGCCGTGCGTAACTTCTCTCACCAGCATGTAATCCTTACTGCCCGGCAGCACCGGCGAACTGCTCACTCCTTCCTCCGAACTCCTTCGAAACAAAAGCTCAACGCACACGACGACGAGTTTTGGCATCTGCCGTGCCTTTAACCGATGCGAGCCGTTACACCGCAAAGGAGTGAGCGGTGTGGGCCGTAAGTTGTCGGCCGAATGGGCCATCTTAATGCTGGATTAAGGAGGCAAGATGAGAAACGCCGTTAGGTTACTCGTGGTAATGTTCTGTTTTTCGACACTCGTTGCTTTGAGCCCAACCGCCAAGGCAGACGAGTGGGATAAAAGGACTATTCTGACCTTCAGTGGACCGGTGGTGGTGGCGGGTCATCGTCTCGAAGCCGGTACGTACGTTTTCAAGCTGGCGGACACTACGGATCGCCACGTCGTGCAGATCTTCAACAGAGACGAAAACCACGTGTACGCCACCATCTTGGCAATTCCCGACTACCGTCTCGAACCCGCTGACAAAACCGTGATCAAGTTCTCTGAGACGCTCGACGAAGCCAGCTATGCCGGTAATGTACCGGAGGCTGGAGTCCCGATTAAGGAGTGGTTCTATCCGGGCGACAATTTCGGGCAGGAGTTTAAGGTGAAGCCGGCGCCGGAAGAAGTAGCTGTCGCTGAGCCGACCACTCCTCCGCCCGCCGCCGAGGCTCCGGCGCCCGAGCCCGCGCCGGAAGCACAGCAAGCACCGGCACCGGAGGAACCAGCGCCTGCGGCCGAAGCACCCCAACCCGCGCCGCAGGAACAGCCACAAACCGAACAGGGCGCGCCGGCCCCTGAGCCAACGCCAGCGCCGGCTGAACAGCCCAAAGAACTACCCAAGACCGCCAGCTTACTGCCTCTCGTTGGGCTGATCGGGATTCTGTCTTTGGGCGCCGCCGCATCTCTTCGTATCATCTCCAAGCGGCTGAGCTAGATTTCAACCTGGGGACCTGGCGCCGCCTTGAGCGCCAGGTCTCATCGCCCCAAAACATCGCTTGCTGTGCGGGGTGAGCAAGCCAAGATAACCCGTTCGCCGGGGGATTCGATGTGGAAACTCAACCCTACCCGCAATCGGAAAGACCTCGTAGCACTCCTCATAGCGACCGCGGTCTCCGCCCTCCTCATGCTACCGGCTTTGGCGGGAGCACGCGGCGTGCATCAGGACAACAATCAGGGCGAGTACAAGATCTCCGTGAGCGTAGGGCTGGTGGTGTTACCAGTGAGGGTCACGGACCACACAGGTGACTTCGTTACGGGTCTCCACGCGACAGACTTTCAGGTGTTTGAGGCCGGGCGCCTCCAGGAGATCACTCTGTTCGACCCGGAAGACGTCCCGGTGACGGTTGGGTTGGTGGTGGACAACAGCGGAAGCATGAGGTCCAAGCGGCCGGGCGTGGTCGTCGCCTCTCTGGCATTTGTCAAATCGAGCAACCCGCGCGACCAGATGTTCGTAGTGAACTTCAACCAGAACGTCACCCTGGGTCTCCCCCAATCGGCTCCGTTTACGAGCAGTCCGCAGCAGCTTCGAGCAGCGCTCGTCAAGATTCCGCCGGCCGGAAATACGGCTCTTTATGACGGGATCGCCGCGGGACTGCAGCATCTGAAAGCGGGCACGGGTGACCGGAAGGCCCTCATCGTCGTCACCGACGGCGGCGATAACGCCAGCCAATTGAACTTTCGCGACATGCTTAGAATGGCTGAGGCCTCTAACGCCGTCATCTACACCATCGGACTACTCGACCAAAGCTTCACCGATGAGAACCCCGGGGTGCTCCGGCAACTCGCCAAGGTGACCGGCGGCCAAGCATACTTTCCCACATCACTAGCGGAAGTCCAGGAGATCACCGAACGAATTGCCCGCGACATACGCGAGCAATATACGATTGGCTATGTTCCGGCCAACCCGGTCGCGGACGGCAAATTCCGCACCATAAAAGTTACGGCCAAAGCCGCCGGTGAAGGGAAACTCCACGTACGCACCCGCGCCGGTTACCTGCCTCCATCGGAAGCGCCGCTGGCGGCCAGCGCGGCAAAGTGATTTTCTGATGAGAGTTCTTCCGCCAGAGCCGAAAACTCGCGCCCAGCCGACGGCGCCGTTCAGCGTGGACCCCAGAAACCTGCTAGCCCTTTATGCGATTGGGGTGCGCCAGCCCCGCGTGGGTCTGGGCGAGGTCCGGCTCAGGGAGCCTGCAAGAGACCTCAACATCGTTGACCCAGCGCGGAAGCGAGTCATCGCGAACCTGGCCGAGTATCCACTGCGGCGAATTACTGCGGAGTCTGCGTCTCGACGGCGTGCCCAAAGGCGGCTTCGTTGGGCGGCATGTTTTTTCCTGGTGTTAGGGCTAATGGGCGTCGGAACCTGGGGATGGTTCTACGCCGAGGCGACGGTTTTCCAGGCATATCAGAGCTGGCGGCTCGATCAATTAGTGAAGCATCGCCCGGCCGAGTTGCGAGCGCTCGTCGAAAAGTACCTCGCCGAAATCGGGATCGAGGGGACGAGAGCGTCGCCGCCCCTGGTGGCCGTCCCGGTCCCCACCAAAAGTCCATCCCCGGGCCCGTTGCCTCATCCTCCTGCCCAAGGTTCGCTTATCGGACTCATGGAAATCCCACGCCTCGCTCTATCTACTGTCGTGCTGGAAGGCGACAGCAGCGGGATCTTGCGCACGGCAGCGGGACACATTCCCGGTACGGCGCTTCCAGGCGCGGTGGGCAACGTGGCGATTGCAGCGCATCGCGACACGTTCTTCCGCGCCTTGCGAAACGTCCACAAGGATGACGTGATTGCACTGGAAACCCCCTCCGGCACTTATCACTATCGGGTGGATTCCACCCATATCGTAGCCCCCGACGACGTTCAAGTGATCAAGCCCTCGGACCAGCCGAGCCTGACCCTGGTCACCTGCTACCCGTTCTTCTATGTGGGGTCGGCCCCGAAGCGATACATCGTCCACGCCCGTCAGATTGCGCCTTCATCGGTGGCCTCTTTATCGGTGACCACGCCAGGTACACAGCTAGCGCCCTTGCCGGAAGTCCAATCGCGAGCGCGGGAGAAATCACCTTGGCAACCGAGCTCCGCTCAGCAGGCCAAACTCGATCATCAAGTGACCCGGCGTCACCCAACGCCGCGTCACGTTCACCGTTCCGCGGAGCAATCCGGCGGCCGACAGGCGTCCACCCTGTCGGTCAACGACGAGGATGTTGCGGACGCTGCGTCCGCCGATCCGCCGACACACGGTCGCAAGCGCGGCGGGCTACGGCGTCGAGCGCTCTCCCTCCGGAAGCGTTTTGCCTCTTGGTTTGGGTCGCGTCCCAAGCGCACGTCGGACGGTGATTGACGATTGCGGGTTGCCAATTGAACAAGCAATCAGCCATCAGCTCACGGCAAGAAGCTAGACTTATCAGTGTCGCGTTCCCGCCTATATTTTGTTCCCGAAGCTCATTACTTGGTGATCTCGACCCGCTATCACGGGTCGCAAAGTTGTAGCGGCGCCTATAGAGTGCCACTGCAACTTATATCGCTCGATATAGGATTCATAAGGGATCAAACCAGGAGTCATTTCCACTAGCGAGATAAGAGGCGGACGTTTTAAGAGGGGATTGATATGCGTCCAGAACCTTCTCGATCATGGCCAGCGTTGGGGCACTGGCCATGGTCAAGAATCAAGTGTTACTTGTTAGGTGCGGTGCGGTTCGCCCCTTATCCCCCTATCCGCGACCGCCTTGCCGAGGCTTGCTCTGCGGTCGGGCCGCCGGCGCACGGGCCGCGGGGACGCGGGAGGCACTGGGTCGGGGCGCAGGTCGTGCTACGTTGGGCCGCGGGGCCGGAGCCACATGAGCCATGGGTCGGGGCGCCGGTCGTGCTAGGTTAGGACGTGGCGCGGGAGCCGCATGAGCGATGGGTCGGGGCGCCGGTCGTGCTAGGTTAGGACGCGGCGCGGGAGCCGCATGAGCCATCGGCCGGGGCGCCGGTCGTGCTACGTTGGGGCGTGGCGCAGGAGCCGCATGGGCCATAGGCCGCGCCGCCGGTCTTGCTACGTTAGGACGTGGAGCCGGAGCGGCATGGGCCATAGGTCGAGCCGCCGGTCTTGCTACGTTGGGGCGTGGCGCCGGAGCCGCATGAGCCATAGGTCGAGCCGCCGGTCTTGCTACGTTAGGACGTGGCGCCGGAGCCGCATGAGCCATAGGCCTTGGCGCGGGTCTTGCCGCGTTGGGACGCGTCGCCGGGGCAGCGTGGGCCACGGTTCGCGAAGGCGTGCTTCGGCTCGGAGCCCGGGCAGCCATACGATTTGCGGCCGGGCCGCGTGCGGCTGCTGATTGCGCCGTGAGGGTCGCACGATTCCTTGCCGCGACTACTCCGCGGCCGCTAAACTTTCCCGGCCTGGGAGTAGCGGCGACTGCCGGCCTTCCGTGATTCACCGATGCCCACTCCGCTCGATTGGTAGCGGCGGAGTGCTCATGCTCCGCTTGCATGGGCGTGGCGGCACGGACATGGGGGTCGTGGGCTGCGGCCAACTCGGCCGCGGTCGCGCGACGGTTTGTTCCCCCAGGGCCGTTGAAGCTGGCCCGAGTCGCCGAGACGTTGTTGATTACCGTCCGGTTGTACACATTACGGATGTTCGTCACATTGATGTTAGTCACAGAACGGTTGTAGAAGAAGCTTCCGTGGTTCCAATATCCGCCCCAGAAGCCGACACCCGTGTAGCCAAAGCCATAGTTAATGCCTCCATAAAAACCGACCGTTGGCCCCCAGTAACCCGGATTCCAGGCGTACACCCCTGCGTTCCAGCCCCAATAACCCGGAGTCCACAACAGACCCGGTTCGGGCGCCAGCACCCAGGTTCCGGGCACCCAGTAGTAGCCACTGTCGTCACTCCAAGCCCAGTAGCCGGGCGTCCAGATGTAGCCCGGGGCCGGGCACACAGGCTGCACGTAAACGGGCAGCACCGGCGGAGCGATGTTAACCGAGACGCCGATCGCCACGCCGAGCCGCGCCCAGGAGGCAGCCGGTATCGACAGCATGGCGAGTGCGAGCACTAGCGAACGAACGATACGAAGAGCGCGCATATCATCACTCCTTTGCCCGACTTGGCTCACCAAGGGAGTTCGAGTTCGGGCACACGATAATCTCTAACTTCCAACACAGGTCGTTGCACTCTCTGTGCCAAAAATACTAAGCGTTTGGTTTCAAGTGATTTGGTCACTTAAGCCGGCGGCGGGAACACGAAAATCCTACGCTGTGGGGTGGCAATCCTACGCTCTGGGGTGCCGAGCCTTGCGCTCCGGGGTTGGCGGCCCCAAGTGACTGCTGAATCGGGTCTTACCCCAAGGCGGGTTGAAGTTGGCGGGGAACGGAAGGGACGGATCTCTACGGTGGGGCGCCGAGGCTGATGCGAGAAAGGCCGCTTGGCGCCTTCGTGTACCCTTCGATAGGCTTAGTCAGTAGCCTATTACTATGGTGACGGCCGGCGGCTGGCCGAGCGGGCGATGACTCTCGTACTTCGCCCCGGGGCTTTCCGGTCACTCGGGTGGAACGTTCACCACGGCCGCCGCGGCGCTGACGGTCAGCGGAGCGGACTCCTCATCGCTCCCATTAATGGTGCGTGTACAACGTGGTATCGGGCACCACTTCGATCAACTGCATCATGCCTCGATCTTCATGAATGAGAATGTGGCAGTGCAACACGTATTGTCCGGTAAAGTCCACGAATCGGGTACGCATCTTGAACCACCCCGGAATCACCTCCGTGCAAATGGTCTTCGAAGCATAGGGCGCACCCGCGGGATACTGTTGCGGGGGATTGGGGCATTGGACGTAAGGTTGGATCGCCGGCGGGCAATTGGCCACTGCTGTACAAGTTAACGCTATTTGCTGCCCGGTAGGAATGGCAAAGGTGTCCCACCAGACAAACGGGGCTTGGGGTTGGCGCGAGGGGCAAGGCGTGAAGGTGGCCGGGTTGTTGGGGTCCACATAGCAAGGATTGCCCGGCGTGGTGGCCTCGGGGCTGTTGGGCTCGAAGAGTTCTACGATTTGGAAGGGATTGATGTGGATGTGGAACGGATGAGATTTGTCATTGGCTTGGTTTTCCACCGTCCACTCCTCATCAGTGTTGAGCAACATCACCTGGTCAATATGCTGGTCATTAAAAGACCGGCCGTCGATGGTACTGTTCCCACCTCCAAAGACCACGTCGCGACGACGGCTGATATCGTGCTTAGGAATATCATCAAGGAAAGCGGGGAGTTTAGGGAAGTCAGCCTCATTCTGAATAAAGTCCATCGGCGGAGTGACGGGGGCGCCTTCAACGCTCACGGTCAACAGCGTGATCGGTTTGTCGGCTCCGATGACCGGAGTGCCGTTCACGGATTGAACGAACGTGGCCTGGTTCGGCTCGACCTGAAGCCTGAAAGTGCCCGACTGCGTTGGCGCCTTCATCAGCAGGTCCGCGCGGTTGGCTGGCGCGAGGTTAAAGCTATTGTTTGGCGCGCCCATGGTTTGGTAGCTGGCGAATGCGAACTGCACCCCGTCTTGGGCGATTTGCCGCCACTGAACGCAAGGGGTCGTCGCTTGCGCCGGCGAATTGCAAGAGGTGGAAGATCCCTGCTGCGTGAAATATTGGAACTCCGTGGCGTCACGGAACGCTCCGTTGATGATTCGCCAGAACTGGACTTCCCCGGGCCTCATTTTGACTATTGGATTGAGCCGGCCGTTTACGGAGAGCGGCGGTCTCCCGATCGATTTCGGTCCCTTGGTGGCCGGATTGGTGAGCGGGAATGGCGCCGATGAAAGTTGCTGGATCATCAGCACCTGCTCTTGCAAGCCCGATCCGTAAAACTTGTGCAGATCGTCGTCGTACTGGCCCTCAATGATCAAAGCGCCGGTCATTCCATTGGCCACATTCAGGGCGGTGGAACCGTGCTTGTGGGCGTGATACCACTGGGTGCCGGGCGCCTGGCCCATCTTCACCTTGGCGGGGTTGTATGCCGGCAAGCTGAAGCAATAGGGAGTTGCCCCGATATCATACTGCGGCCATAGTCCGGCGTCGATTTCTCTCTCATTAACCGGCCACAACTGCATGTCCTTCGACATCCCCTGGTCATACTTCTTCAGAAGCGCCTTCTGATGTTCTTGCCACTCGGTCGGCATCTGTTTCCAGGTGGTCGGAGGGCCGTGTTGTTCGCACGATTTGAAAAACTGGGCGAACTGCGCATTGACGAAACTATCGGAAGGCTCGAGTTGGTTGCCGTTCCTCAAGGCAGGGCGAATGAACAAGAGCACGTTATCCCCCGTCGTGCTCGGCGTGGTGTGCGTGCCGTGGAAGTGTATGTTGGCCGTGGTTGATCCGTGCAGGCAGTCGGGCATCGTATCCCCGCCGGGGCCGCCGTATTGGTTATTACCGGCGGCAACGTACTGATCGCAGGTCCCCAAATCGAGGGTTTTGGCAAAATTGAGGGTATTGACCTGGTTTAGAAATGTGATTTCCACCAGATCGCCGACTCGTGCCCGCAACGTGGGCCCGGCCAGAGGATCGTCGGAAGGCCAAGCCTGCGGGCGGGACGGATCAAAGCCCTCGAAGAGGCGCAGGTACTGCGTGGCGCACCGGTTGTCGCCGACGGAGCCCCACAGTGTCCGTACCTGGTCGACGTTCTTGAGGGTGGCCCTCAGCACTCCATTTGCACTCTTGATTTCGGGAATCTTGATGAGGTCCTGCTGGGGCGGACAAGCAACCGGCTGCTGGCTCTGCGACCGTGCGCCGGTGACCCCAACCAATAGCAAAACGGCGAGGTAAAAACCGCCGGTCACCACCGCCGCGCTGAATGTCGAACGATAGCGCGTTTCCTGCGGTTGACGGCTTTTTCGATTGTCCCGACCTTTGTCCAGTATCATAAGCCCCCCTTGCGCTAGCGGCGTTGAGCCGAGATTAGCGGGATTGGATCACTCACCTGATGTTCGCGCCGGCAGGATTTTCTTTTGGTAACTGCCGGACCGAACCTATGTTGATGCGGTCACGACGATCGCGCCTGCCTCATCCTGATGCAGGAAGCACACGTAGTTCAAAGTCTGCGGCGTCTCGCTGACGACAAACGTGTCGGAAGGAGAGTTGGGCGCCACCGCGTTGGCCATAAAGTATTGGTTGTTGAGGGTTCCATCGCCATTCTTCAGAGCCGGCCAGTGCTGCACACCATCATTGTTGGTCCAGATGATCTGGTCGCCTATTTCAACGTTGTTGAGTGGATTGGGATCGAACCTGACAGCCGGTACTCCTGCCGGGTTCTGGTTAATGTTGATCTGCCAGGTAAAGGGCATGAGCAATTCCTCCTTCAGAGGGTCGTGACTCGCCTCTTATTTCATCGAGCTGATTTTGTAAGCGCCGCTGCCGGGATCCACCTCGGATCGCCGGCCCTTCAGTTGTTGGCGTACGGGTCAGGATTCTACTGGCTGAGAACCCGCTTGTCAATAAGGAAATTGCAGACTTCCTCACGCTATAAGTGATGCCGAAAACCCTCAAACATGTCATTCTGAGCGCAGCGAGGAATCTCTTCAATTCAACCGAAGTCGGAAAACCAAAGAGAGCTTCTTCGCTGCGCTCGGAATGACATGCAAACCGAGTTCTGACGCTGAATACAGAATCAGGTGCCGTTAAGGGGAATCTCATGCCCGACTTTGACGTGTCCGCGCCTGCTTTCGACCGCTACCGAGGCCTCCCGCCCGGTGTACCCGAGTCGATCCGGTCGGCCATCCTGACGTCGATCAGCGCCGTGCCACGCCCATGGGTGCTGGATCTCGGGGCCGGAACCGGGCGCATCGGCAAGGCGTTCGTCGACGCGGGTGACGCGTATATCGGAGTGGACCTATCGCAGGCAATGCTGCGCGAGTTCGGCGCGTCAACGGGCGCCACGGGCAGGAGAATTGGTTGCCTGGTGCAGGCGGACGGCACACAACTGCCTTTTCGCGACGCGACATTTGATGTAGTGTTATTGATCCAAGTTTTGAGCGGGGCGCGCCGCTGGCGAAGGCTTCTCGACGAGGTCCGCCGAGTCTTGAAAGCCGGAGGGAACATCGCGGTGGGTCGCGTGGTAGCGCCGCCGGCGGGCATCGACGCACAGCTCAAGAACCGCCTCGCGATAATCCTTGAGGAAATGGGTGTGGATCTTCAGGAGCCTGGGAAGGGCCGCGAGGAGGAGGCACTCTCGTGGCTGCGGTCGGTCAGCCGCCAAATGGAGAGCGTCGTGGTGGCGTCGTGGACCGCCGATCGTACACCCCGGGAATTCATGGCCCGTCATCGGACGGGTGCTCACTTCGCGGCGCTGCCCGCCCCAATCCAGGAAGAGGCGCTTCA
>Ga0335081_10009424_pt1 | contig 15717 bp, 13 predicted proteins | sample Lox_Sample_35_FD_206713 | JGI IMG/M metagenome (GOLD analysis project Ga0335081, IMG submission 206713) | Soil microbial communities from Loxahatchee National Wildlife Refuge, Florida, United States - Lox_Sample_3.5 | ecosystem: Environmental > Terrestrial > Soil > Wetlands | place: USA... | reverse complement strand
CAAGCTCTTACAGGAAAACCCCTCGCTCAAGGTCTACGTCGTAGGGCACACCGACATGGTGGCCGATCTCGCCACGAACATAAAACTCTCGCAGGCCAGGGCCCAGTCGGTGGTGAACGCGCTGGTGAGCCAGAACGGCATTGCCGCCGCGCGGCTGATTCCCTACGGCGACGGCCCCTACGCGCCCGTGGCGTCCAACCGGACCGAAGAAGGCCGCGCCAAGAACCGGCGCGTCGAGCTGGTGGAGATCGCAACCAGGTAGCACACCCTGCCCGCTGGCGCGCCCCACCCTACGGCATTGCAAGAAATCGCAGGATTTCGCGCATCACACGACCACCCTGATCCGTTTGGAAAAGAAACTGAGCGTGTGCCGAGCCATCCAGAACGATCAGTTCTTTCGGTTCCGGAGCTTTTTCGTACTGGGCACGAATGCCCGGAAGCCGCAGGCCCGCACCGTTGGCGTCTTCGCGCGCAACTAGGAATAGCGCCCGCGATTTCAGCTTTTCTGCCGGAAGGTTCGGTGCTCCGCCGAGAAATACGATGCGATCGATTTCCCCCGGCGCCGACTTGATCGACGCATCTCCAGCAGCCGCCCCGCCGAAGCTGCCTCCAACTACCGCCACCGTTTTGGCTCCATGCGCTTTCAGGTAGCGAACCGCGGCGAGTACGTCGTTTTCAAAGGGCGCGTTATCGAAGTCAGCCTGGCCGGGACCCGTCGAGCAGCCGAATCCGCGGAAATCGATCGCCAGAACGCGGAATCCTTCCGACACCAGAGCGTTAGCCTGTACCCGCCAGCTCTCCTTGTTGAATCTGCCCCCGTGAGCCAGCAAAACTGCGCGGGCGCCTTCGCCATAGAGATCGGCGCAAACTCGCCCGCCATCTTCGGTAGGAAACGAGACAGTCTGCTGCGCCGAAGCCAGCGTGGCCGCCGCCAGGCCAAACAGCATCGTCCGACGCATGCACACCCGGCAATTATACTGCGCCGTTCTGGGAGCGCACTCGGCCGATAAACGCCCTTCTCGCCGCCCACTCACTCGATCGGCTTCTCATCCACGTGATCCACCACGATCACCGGAATCGACCGCGTCTCTTTCACCAGCTTCAGCCCCAGCTCCTTTTCCACCGCATCGAAAACCGAAAGACCGTTGGGGTCCGAGGCTTGCCCTGTCGTCCCCGGCGGCTGATTCGGATTGGGCGCCGGCTGCAACATCCCCCTGGGCGTCCACCCGATCAAAAAATCCCATCCACCCTGTAGACCCGTGGCATCCACGATCGGGTGATCGATATACGCGCCGGCCATCTGCTGCAGGTTCCGCGCCAAGTCCGCCATCGTGGTGTTCTTGCACGCGATCATCGGCCCCATGTTGGTGACCGGCTTCGGCGCGCTCGGATCGGGCCTGCAACCGATGCGCTCCGACTCTTCCGCTTGAGTCAATTTCGGTTTGCCGTGCGCCACCGTCAGGGCGTACACCGTGACCTCGCGGTTCTCCGTGTGGGTCTTCAGCTCGAACCGGTCGAGCAGCAGCCCGTACAGCATCTCCAGACCGACGCTCAACGGCGGCGGCTGCGGCCGTCCCCCGGCAACATGAGGAGCGCCTTCGCCCGTGCTCGGCACCTTGGCGATGATGTTCCAGCGCTGCGAGTCCGCCGATTTCGGAAGCCCAATCACCATATCGGCCGCAATGTTGGGGGAAATCTGAAGCGATATGGCGATCAGGGAACGCAGCGTGCCCCCGGCTTGCATCTGGCTGCCGCCCGTGTAGAGCAGCCCGTTCATAGGGCGGTCGGGATCGGCCGGCTTGATCGAAGCCGCTTCGAACCGCGCCGGCGCCAGCGCCAGGGTCGCCGCCACGCCCGGCGCATTATCCGTCGGGGTCCGGTTCACGCTCTCGATCGCCAGTGCCGGCATCGGGATATTCTGCACTTCCAGCTTCAATCCCAATTGCTTTTCCACCGCGTCGAACACCGAGATCCCCTCCGCGCCCTTGGCCGCCAGCGCGGCGCGCGGCGTCCACTCCAAATTGAAATCCCAGGAACCGTCCAGCTTCGTCGAATCAACCGCGTCGTGATCCAGGTATCCGCCCGCCATCTGGCGCAGGTTCTCCGCGATCGCAGCCGCCGTCAGGTTGTGGCACGCAACCTGGATGTTCGGCACCGAAGCCAGGTCGGTCGGCGCGCCCCTGCCGCCTCCCGCGCCCGGTTGCTGCAGCGGCTGGCAGCCCGGGTCGCCCGATCCGCTCGCGGTCTTCAACTTCGGTCCGCCCTTGGCCACCGTCAATACGTAACGCGGCACCGGCCGGTCCTCATGTTTGATCACAAGCTTGAACCGGTCCGCCAGCAGGTCCTGCAGCATCAGGTTGGCGGTTGCCGCCGTGGTTCCGTCCGGAACCTTGGCGATGATATCGAACAGGTCGGAATCCAACCAGCCCGGACCGCCGGCAACATTGTCCTCCGACACGCCGTACGCCGCCCTGATGAGAGTGAGCATGGTCGCGTCCCGATTGACATATTTCCCCTCGCGCAGCACGCCGCCGAAATTCTGCGCGAACCCCGGCGCGGTCTTGCTGACGTGAACGTCGGCCATGGGAAACTTCGGCTGCTGGCCGAAAGCCGCCGCTGCGAACAAGCTGATCAGTGCAAGCGTCTTCATATGTCGAGCTCCCGAGCGCTGTCTGCGTCTTGGCGAATTATTTCATATTTCGCAAGTGGCGCAGGCGGTGCCGCCTGCGCGCGGCTTTTCAACAAGTCATCAGTGCGACAACGCCGCCATGCGCTCGCTGTACAGTCGCTGGATCAACCGAAACGAATCGTTGTCCAAAACCGTCGCTTGCCGGGTGTCCGTCCCCAAATTCAAAAAGGACGCCTTCGCCGCATCGTACGCTGGCCAGGCCGGAAGACCGGAACCATTGGGATCCCCCGTTCTGGCGAACTGGACCCAGTAACGGCGCATCGTCCGCGCCACAGTCTCGCCGCTTTCGTCCCACGGTACGCCCCGAAGGCCAAACAGCAGGACAATATCGATTGCGTGGAATGCCCCCAACCGCTGGCCCCCTTTTGTGCCGAACCCCCAGTCCACCCTATAAAGGTAGGCCCTGCTCTTCTTCTTTGACGTCGCCTCCGCCAGCCATCGAACCGGAGCGCCGATGATCAACTCCGTTCCCGCCCGGATGAAGCTCTCGCTCGCGTCGCCCGATTCCGGCGCCGGATACAGCCGCAACACCTCATCCACGACCGGACCGAAGCGGCCCTTGGCCCAATCGCGGTATCCCTCCTCGGAAAGAGGTTCCGTCACGTAGATCGAAAGCTCGCGGCTCGTGCTGCCCGCCATCACCGGCATGTCCGCTTGCTGCCCGCGGGCGAACATCGCCAGCGGCTGGTCGGGTAGCACCCACCCGTCCACCACCAGGTCATAGGGAAGCGCGTCAACAACCAGCTTCTCGGCCGGCATCGACCGCAGCGTCTTTATGCCGTCGGAGCCCCCGCTGGCGCCCAGGGAGCCCGCGAGTTTCAACCCAAGCTCTTCAGCCGCCTGCACCTCGCCGCTTGGATGATGAACACTGGGGCGCAGCTCGAATGGCGCATAGCTCTGCACGATTGCTCGTAAAAGCCCGCGCGCCAGGGGCGAGATTATGAGGCACGCCACATACTCCGCCCCCGAGGAGTGCCCGAAGACCGTGACATTCTCTGGGTCGCCGCCGAACCGCGCGATATTCCTGTGAATCCATTGCAACGCCGCGATCTGGTCCAGCAACCCGTAGTTTCCCGACGAGCCGTGCGCAGACTCGGCCGTGAGCGCGGGATGAGCCAGCCAGCCCAGCACGCCCAGCCGGTAATTGAGCGTGACCACGACCGCCCCGGCGTCCGCCAGCGCCGCCCCTTCCTCATTGCCCCGCCCGCTCACGCCGCTTCCGCCGTGAAGATACACCATCACCGGACGCCGCTCCCCGGGCGCTCCTGGCGTCGTCATCACGTTGAGGTAGAGGCAGTCTTCGTTCGTCGTGTCCTGCTTCTGCGTCGACGGGTCGCCGCCCAGTTCCGCGACCACTCTCCTGCGGAACATCACCATGCGATCCGGCTGGGGGCACGCGGCGCTCAGTTGATCCGCCCGGCGTACGCCCGTCCATGACGCCGGCGGCTGCGGCGGCTTCCATCGCAGCGCCCCGAGAGGCGGCGCGGCATACGGAAGACCGTAAAAGACGATCACTTTGGGATACTCGGCGGAGTGGGTTCCTTGCACCAAGCCGGTATCAGTTTTGATCGCCGGCCCGTCGGAGGCTGCGCCACCGGCCATGACAGTGGCACAACCGAGCAGGAATCGCCCCGCCGCTCGGACACCGCGATCCATCTGTGTCCTCCTTGGAGCAGCGTTGCCGGCAGTAAGTGCCCAGCCGAGTATAGCTCAATGCCACTTACTTTTTGGGCGCCCGTCGCATGTGCAACATTTCACATGGTCTATGTGTCAGCCACAGAAGCGTCGGGACGAGTCCCGGCGCGGCCGACCGATGGTCTGTGCCACAGGGCGTGGCGCGGACACTCGTGTCTGCCGTCTTGGCACTCGTGCCGAGACGTTTGGATCGTCGTCCCGGCCTTCTTCACAAAATCCTCCGGGACTGCCAAATGACGCCCGAACAACTCTCGGAATTCCGGTAGAACCGGCAGCCGAACTGGCGCGGGAGGGCTCCATCGGCCTGCCAGCCGGGCTGACGGCGTGAACTTCAAGATCGGCGAGAACCTTCCGCCGGGGGCAGCGGAGATTCTGCGCAGCGCCGGTTTCTCTTCGGTTGCCGGGTCACCGGGTAGTGTGCTCTAATCGCAGTCTCTCGTGACAGCAGAGCGTTTGCGCGCCTATCTGACGGGAAGTGGGGATGCGGAGCGCAGGAGCGTTGAACATCGTGAAGAACGCATTCATTTTGATGCCATTTTCAGCTCCGTACGACTCGTACTACCCACACATCTTTAAGCCGGCGCTCGAGGCCGCCGGCTTTACCGTGACCCGGGCAGACGACCTCTTTACACCACGGCCGATCATGCTCGATATCCAACAATCCATCGTGCAAGCCGACCTGATTCTGTGCGAAATGAGTGGCCGGAATCCCAACGTGTTCTATGAACTCGGCCTTGCCCATGCCATCGGGAAGCCCGCAATCTTGGTCTCGCGGCGACATGACGACATACCCTTCGACTTCCGCCACCTTCGGGTCATCCTCTATGACTATACGGAAGCGGGATGGGAATCCAAGTTGCGGGACGATATCCGGCGCGCCGCCGAGAGCGCGCTCGCGTCGCCGGACCGCTGGCCGCCCCCTATAGTGCCGGCGTCCGATGCGAACACGATCCGCGCGCTCGCCGGAGAGGTTGCGGTTAACCTCCACGCCATCGACCGTTTCTTGGCGAGCGACTACAGCATCGCGGGTGACCAAATCACATCGAAGGGGAACCTTGCAGACAGCTTCGACTACGTGACGTGCGCCACGGCCGTATTCGATTCCCTGGCGGGCAAGGCAGCAGTCCAAGTAGCCGCAGCAGAACTCCGTGACCGGTTAATTCGTATTTACGACGGATTCCGTCGCATCAATGACAAGGCTGAGGCGCTGAAAGCCGTTTTTCGGCCGTGGCGGGCCCAGCACTATTTGGACGCCGTCAACGACTTTGCACGCGACTTGCGGGACACTGCCGCTCAAATAGCGCGCGAGGCCTGGTGATTTCAGCGAACGGAACCAGGGTGACGGACGTCCTGCCAGCGAATCGCTCACGCTCGTGCCTCGGATCGGAGCCGCGACCGCGTGTTTTCGCGCGTTTCAAGAACCACTCGCTCACGCTCGCGCCTCGGATCGGAGCCGCGACCGTCAGGGAGCGGTTTTTCAGAAAGCGCAACGAATCTGGCGGTCAGAGACCTGGTCCGAGAACGGCGCGTCTGACCCTTTGGCGCTCACCAAAAGTGACCCGCCCTGCTCTTGAAGAGTGACCCACAGGCGGCGTCGGGGAACTCTCACATGGCAGGGCGAGATTTGACCAGATACTTCATTTGCAGGTACTCGCGGACGGGTGGCATGAACAACTCCTTGCGCCGCCCGTCCAGGCCGGCGAGATCGTCAACTGGGTACAGCACGGGCTTGCCTTTTTCGCATTTGGCCTGCGTACCCCAATGTTGGGGTCTGTCTAGACCCAATACTGTTCACTTAACAGGTGATGAGCGGCCGGCCACAGTCCAGCCGGCCTGAAAGCGATCCTGAATCGGCAGCGGTTCGAGCTCTCCTGGGAGTTCGCCTTCAATTCCGCTGATAAGGCGTTTCCCATCGACTTGACACGTCTCCCAACCGAGAGATCTCTCGTCAACCGAGTGACGTGCAGCCACGGCCCCGCAAGGCGTCAAGCCAGCCCTGCCCCGAGACCAGTCTGCGCGTGGGCCTTCAGCCTCTAACCCCTAAATCGGTGTCTTGCGCTTGGGTTCACTCGCAATCAGTTCTCAGTTGGAACCTTGTTAGCATAGTCGATGACGATCACCTCGACAGGCCCCCTCTTGCCTTCGAGTTTCAGACCGAGAGTCTGTTGAAGGGCTTGGAAAATGTTGGCAACCGGCGCGCCCGCGTCCTGTGTCGGTGGCGTTCGGAGACTTGGTATGGGTCCGACCAGCCTCTCCATCCTGGCGATCATGGGGTCGGTTTCATCGGCCAAGTACGATAATTCGATCTCGTACGTCCCTTTGAGGCCGGTTGTATCGAAAACAGGGCGATCCAACACCATGTCCAAGACATCGATAAGCTTGGCTATCGTAAGATTGCCGCGTACCATTCTGGAGCCAGTCCGGGGGCTCAACCCCATCGTGAGCGTGCCGGCCGGCATCGTGCTCAGCGGCTGCGGCCGACCTCGCTTCGCTCCCTGTAGCGGAGGCGGAGGCGGCGCGCCGGGCTCGGGCAGGGCCGGCAGCTTGGCCGTGTCGACTTCCTTCAGCTTCGGCCCGTCCTTTGCCACGGTCAGGTCGTATACCGGCAGCATTCTTGCTTCCTCGTGCAACTTGACGGCGAAACGCTCCTCCAGCAGCGCTTGCAGCATGGCGGAAACCTGCGGCGCCGGCGCGCCAGCGGGCACTTTCGCCATCAGGTTGTACCCGTTGGAATCGATCCATGCCGGCCCCTCAATCTGATAGTCCTTCACGCTATGGGCCAGCATGAGCATCTGCTTGAGCGTGGCGTTGACGCAGCGCACCATGCCGGGGGGCGGTCTGTTGCAACCGCGCTGTAGCTCCCCGGCGCCAGGCGTGAGCGTGTTCTGCAATGCCACCCTCACCGAAGCCACTTCGAAGCGGGGCGGCACGCCCGCCTGCTGCGCCGCTGCGGCACAGGTGAGAACACAAAGCAATGCAATCGGCTTCAAGACGCACCTCCCAAGCATACAGGGATCCCTTGCCTTCATATTTTGACGGCGCTAGCGGCAAAACCGATCATAATATCTTCAATTTCTCAGGCGCACTCTGCCAAGAGGGTGCTGCTTGTTGCAGGCGCCGGTTCTCCGCCGGGACGTCTTTCAAAGACCGCTGGCCTTCACTCTTACAGATACACCGGTGGAGCCTCAAACAACTGCGAACCGCTGATCGGACATCACCTGCGAGCTTGGGAGGCGGCCGGCACCACCGAGGAGAACGATAAGGCATTCGGGCGCCCTGGTTCGAGCAGAGGTTCCAGCGCCTTCCCTAAGATCCGGTTTGTGGCATTGCTGGAGAATGGGACCCACATATTGTGGGGAGCGCACCCCCGCAACCCATTGCAGCCGCACCCACTTCCCCCGAAATTGGCTTTGTTCCTGCAATCCCCGCCGGCGCACCAAACCAAGGTCCCCAACCCCCCGCGAACCCCGCCGCCCAAGCCCCCGACCGCCTTTCCTCGTCCACCGGCTCCGGCCCCGATAACGTTGCCCCCGCACCCCCGTCCCCCTATCCCCCTGAAAACAACCCCAATTCCCCTCTTGACAATAATTGCAATTTGCAATAGCATAATCGCATATTGCAATGAGACACTGATTTGTAACACGGTTCCCGGAACCGAACTCGGGCCCCTGCGTTAAGGTTAAAGGAGCGAATCCAAAATCTATGACCGCAACCACCAGCCCTCAATTGAACCAGATCCATGCGCTGCTCGCGCACCGCGGCTACGAGGTCTCCGAACCCGCGCCGGATACTCTGCGCATCAGCGAAGTCCAGAGCGGCATCGCCGTGCGGGCCGTGCTCTCCGGCGACATCCTCTTCCTTTCCCTGGTCTGCACCGTCGTGCCGCGCGAAGCCGTCACGCCCGCCCACATGGCGCAGATGCTCGCGGCGGATAACGGCATCTCCACCTCCTACTTCCAGCTCTACGACGCCGGGGGCGGCAAGCTCGCCGTCACGTTGAACAATTTCTGCAAGCTGCTGGACATGGGGCCGGAGGACGAGGACGACATCCTTTCCTGCGTCCATTTCCTGCTCGTGGATGTCATGAGCGCGCGGCGCCTGTTGGGCAGTCTCGAAAACTAAGGAGGACGACGATTATGCCATTTCTATCCGATATATTCAGCCGCCTCGGCCGCGTCGCGCGCGGCGAGGCCAATCGCGGCGTGGATGTCCTCGAAGACGCCACCTTCGAAACCACCGTGCGGCAAACCGTGGCCGACATGCGCACCGACCTCAACAACGTGGTCCGCGCCTCCGCCGTCGCCATGAGCAACTACAACCGCCTCGACGCCGAATACCAGAAGTACGTCCGGCAGGCGCAGGAGTGGAAAGACCGCGCCGGCATGGCGCTCGATGCCGGCAACGAGGACCTCGCCCGCAAGGCGCTGGCCAAGAAGGCCGACTCCGATAAGCAGGTCGCCTCCATGCAGCCCGCCGTCGAATCCGCGCGCCAGACCAGCGAGAAGCTGAAGCAGCAGGTCGAGGAGCTCAAGCGCAAGATCGAAGATGGCGAGCGCACCGCTACCACCCTGGTCGCGCGCAAGAACGCCGCCGTGGCGCAGCGCAAGGTCTCCGAAGCCATGGCCGGCGCCGGCAACGCCGACAACGCCTTCGCCCAGCTCAACCGCTTCGAGGAAACCGTGTCGCGCGAGGAAGCCACCGCCAAGGCCTTCGACGACCTCGCCAACACCGGCAAGGACGAAAACCTCGAAGCGCAGTTCGCCCAGATCAGCGGCCACGGCGTGGATGCCGAACTGGCCGCCCTCAAGCAGGAGCGCGCCAAGAGCAAGTTGCCCGCGCCCGAAGTGCCCAAAGAGCTGCCGGCATCGTCCCAGCCGGTGGCCAAAACCATCGGGTGATCGATGTCCACCTACCTCCTGTTGGCCGTCTTGGTCGTGTTATTGGGGGTCGTGCTTATGCAGCTCTTCAAGAAACCGGCGCCGCCGCGGGCCGCGCCCATCCAGGACCTGGCGAACCTCAAGGTCGCCGACGCCCGTTCCGGTGACGTCATTTCCGTCGCCGGCGCGGGCGACAACATGAACGACCTCGACTTCACCGCCGACCGGATGATCCGTTGTGAAAGTGGCGACCGCCGCTGGTTCGAATTGAGCGGCCCCTACCGCGAGCGGCGCGTCGCCCTGCGCGTGGAAGAAGGCGAGGAGACCGAAGTGAGCCTCCACGCCGACCCGCGCAAGCTGACGCTCGAAGACCTCGGCCTGGCCGAAGAGGACCTCGCCGAAATGGACCAGCGCCAGAACACCGCCGATTCGTTCGAATTCGACAACAAGGTGTGGTTGTACCGGCTGAGCCGCGAAGTGCAGGCTACTCGCGAAGGCCAGTTTCAGCCCACCGGTTACTACTGTTGGGAATTCCGGGAGCAGGATGGCAAGCGGTCGCTCGCCATCCGCAAACCGGAAGGCGAACCCTTCGCCGTGACGCTCTACACCGCCATTCCCGCGGCCGACGTCACGGTCTTTCGTGGAGCGGGCGTCTAGCCCGCCGGGCCGCCGGCACCTTAAAGCCTGGCGGCGTTCCGAAAAGACGTGTGCCTTATGAACCGTACGCAACTGCGACTATCCGCCGTCGTCCTGACCGTCCTCATCGCCGTGGTGTTTGCCCGCGCGTTGGACCACTTGCCGTCGAGCCTCAAGACGCAGATCGCTTCCGAGCGCGCCGCCGTGGCCGCGGCGCAAACGCAGCTCCACGCCGAACGCGGCCAGGTGGCCGCCCAGGTCCAATCTGAACCGGAGCTGTTCAAGAGCATCGCGTTCGGCCAGCAGTGGTCCGACCGCTTCGTGCAGGCCGATGGCGAGTTGCAGTCCGCCTCCCACGACATGGACGACCTGGCGCGCGTGGAGAAGCGCAACCGCTATTCCGACCGCGACCAGGCGGCTTCGCTCCTCACTCATGAACGCCAGCAGCGCACCCACGCGATCGCCGATGCCGACGCTATCGAGAAGGACGCCGCCCACTGGCTCGACGCCAAGAACCACCTGCCCGAAGAGGCGCAGCAGATGGAGCGCGACTACCGCGCCATCCACGCCTTCGACCTCGCGGCCCTCACCACCCTGGTGCACCGCACCGAAGCCGACTGGCCAGGCAAGCAAGCCGATCTCGACGCCCGGCTCGCTGCCGAGAACGCCATCGTCGCCGATAGCGACCGTCTGTGGCAATCCACCGAGGACGCCCGCCGCCAAGCCGCCGCGGGCAATTCCACGGGCCTGGACTTCGGCGCCCTGTTCGGCGCCGGCGAGTCCCTCAAGAGTTCCGCCGCCGATCTGCAAGCCAAAGCCGACGAGACCAAAGCCCTCACCGGCCAGCTCTACACCTCGTGGGACAAGATGCTGGTCGACATGCAGGCTCGCGGCGACGGCGATGCGCGCCGCTACGAGCAGCGCATCCGCACCGTCCGCACGCATCACGCCGACGCCGCCGCGAGCACCGGCGAAACCACCAGCGACGAGCAATGGACCACCGTCCCTCGCGCCACCTACGACGCCATGCGCCGCGACCTCGGCATGGCCATCGAGCACAAGCCCGCCGGCAAGTACGATTCCGAATCCGAGCGCGTGGCGCAGCCCGCCGGCCTGGCCTATGTGGCGCCGCTCGGCCAAGGCCGCAACCAGTACGGCTACTGGGACCATCGCGACGGCCGCGATTTCTGGGTCTTCTACGGCCAGTACGCCTTACTCCGCGACCTGCTCTTCAACCACGACTACCGCCCCATCGAGCGCCGCGAATGGGAAGACTACCGCACCTATCAGAACCGCGGCGAGACCTATTACGGCCACGATTCCTCGACCGGCCAGCAGAAGTACGGCTCGCAAGGCGCCGTCACGCAGAACCGCTACTCCGGCAGCAAGTACGGCCAAAGCGGCGGTTTCCGCGATTCCCAATACGCCAGCAAGCCCGGCAGCTACAGCAGTTCGCGTTACGCCTCCCCGTCCGTCCGCGACCCGAACGCCGACCACAGCCCCAAGACCTTCGGCCACAACGCCCCCGAATCCGCCCCGCGAGCCGCCCCTCCCGCGCGCACCTACCACCCCGCGCCGTCACGCCCCCCGATGCGCGCTCCCGGCCGCAGCTTCGGCCGCCGCCACTAACCGCGAACCCATTCCGACGCGCTTCCGAGCCGCGAGCGTAAGCGAGCGATCCGTAACCAGCCCAGTCCGCCAATCCAGCGCCACACCACGTCCCTCCGCCACCTCCGTGCCCTCAGGTTTTGACTTTACGTGTTCCCGGCGTCTCGGCGCCTCGGCGGTGAATCATTCTTCGCTCCCCGTCCGCTTCTCGCTCCCCCCTCACCCACTCCGACTCTGCTCCCTCCCCGCCCGTGTCGCCAGCTCATCGCACCGGTTATTGTCCGCATGACTCGCATGCCCGCGCGTCCAGGTCCACCTGGTCTTATGCCGCTGCACCTGCTCGTCCAGCGCCTGCCACAAGTCCGCGTTCTTCACTGGCTGTGTGCCCTTCATCCAGTTCTTGCGCTTCCACGCGTGGATCCAGAGCGTGATTCCGTTCTTCAGATACTCCGAATCGGTGACCACTTCCACCTCGCACGGTTCCTTCAGCGAGCGCAGCCCTTCGATCGCCGCGGTCATCTCCATGCGGTTGTTGGTGGTGTGCGGATCGCTGCCCCAGATCTCCTTCTTGTGCTGCTGGTACCGCAGGATCGCCGCCCATCCGCCCCGCCCCGGATTGGGCGAGCACGCGCCGTCTGTGATGACCTGGACCTTCTTCACCGCGCCAGCGCCGGCTCCCCGAGGAAGAACGCGTCCACCAGCTCGAGGATCGCCGCCGGTTCCTGCGCCCGGTAGATCGACGCCCGGAGCTGCGCGCCGTGCCGCACGCCGTGCGTGAAGTACGTGGCGAACTGCTTCATCTTCCCGGCGGTATCCTTCTCGCGCCGCTCCAGCAGCATGGCGTAATACCGGCGCATCATCTCGTAGCGGTCGCGCTGCGTCGGCTCGTCGTAAACCCCGTTCGCCAGGTACTGCTGGATCTGCCGGAAGATCCACGGATTGGCGCTGGCCGTGCGCCCGATCATCACCGCGTCGCAGTTGGTCTCCGCCACCATGCGCACCGCGTCTTCCGGCGTCGCGATGTCGCCGTTGCCGATCACCGGGATCTCCACCGCCGCCTTCACCTCGGCGATGAGCCGCCAGTCGGCCTTGCCGCTGTAGCCTTGTTCTCGCGTGCGCGGATGCAGCGCGATGGCCTGGAGTCCGCAGTCCTCCGCCAGCCGCGCCATCTCCACCGCCACCAGCTCCCGCTCGTTCCATCCCGCGCGGTACTTCATGGTGAACGGGATGGTGATCGCCTGCCGCACCGCGCGCAGCAGCAACTCGACCAGCGGCAAGTCGCGCAACAGCCCCGACCCGCCGTTGCACTTCACCACCTTATTGACCGGGCAACCGAAGTTGATGTCCAGGATGTCGAACCCCAGGTCCTGGCAAACCCGCGCGGCATCCGCCATCACCTCGGGATCGCTGCCGAACAGCTGCGCCGAGATGGGATGCTCTTCCGGTTCGAACGCCAGGTACTTCAGGGTCCGCGACGGCTTGCGCGCTCCCATCGCCGCGCGCACGCCGTGCGAGCTGGTGAACTCGGTCATGATCAGCCCGCACCCGCCCAGGTCGCGGATGAACCGCCGGAACACCGTGTCGGTCACCCCGGCCATCGGCGCCAGCACCGTTGCCGGAGCGATCCGCAGCGCACCAATCGCGAGCTGGTTAGGGAAAGAACGCATGTCCGTTAAGATGCTTTCATTTTGGCACAGCCTTGTAGGGCAGGTTGGAAACCTGCGGCCGAGTGGTACTCGGCCCGCGCTGCGCTCGACCACCCTGGTACCCCACGGAAACCCAACCGCCCCGTGGCGCATCCCTGTGTTTGTGGGAGAGCGATCCGGATGAGACCGGTACACATCCTGCTCCTGATATTGGCCGGCGCCATCGGAGGCGCCGTGATCATGAAGTTCGTGCCGCGGCCGCCGGCAGCCGTTTCCGCGCCCACAGTGGCGCAGGTGCAGCCGCCCGCGCCGCAACCGCCCGTGGTGGAGACGCCCGCTGCCCCAGCCCAACAGGTCCCGGTTCAAGAGCCCCTCAAGCCCTCACCGATTCCTGCCAGGCGCGAAGCCCCCAAACCGCTGCGTTTCTATCACAAGCCGCCCGCCCGGGTTATCGTAACGGTAGTGCCGCGCCCTCTGCCGGCGATTGCGCCGGCAACTCCAGCCGCGCCGAAAGACGTTCCAACACCTTCCACTTCGGGCCCGACCATCTCCCCTCCACCCGTCCGCACAGAGCCGGAGAACGCGACTCCGGGGAGCCCTGAGGGCCCTGTTGCTCCCGCTCCGCCGCCCCGCCAGGTAACGCTGAACGCCGGTTTGTTGATTCCGGTGCGCCTTGTGGATGGCTTATCCTCGGAGCGGAACGCGCCCGGCGATGCCTTCGCCGCCACGCTCGATCGCGAGCTGGTGGTGGACGACCTGGTGATCGCCGAGCGCGGCGCGCGGGTGGAGGGCCGGGTAGTGGCCGTCGATGCCGGCGGCAAAGCGCGAGGCGCCGCGACTCTGGCGGTGGAGCTGACCCGCATCTACACTTCTGACGGCCAGGCCGTGCCGGTGCAAACCGAAGCCTTCGAGAAGCGCGCTCCAACCACGCATGGTGAAGACGCCGCCAAGGTCGCTGGCGGCGCCGCCATCGGCGCCGTCATTGGAGCTCTGGCCGGTGGCGGCAAAGGCGCGGCTATCGGAGCCGGTGTGGGTGGAGGCGCGGGCGCCGGCGACGTCCTGCTCACGCGCGGAAAGCCCGCTTCTCTGCCCACCGAGACGCAGATCATGTTCCGTGTCAAGACCCCGGTGACGGTGACGGAACGAAGGTAATCGTCGCCGTGGGCAGGCCAACTTATCTGCGCTACGTCGGTTAGTTGTAGTGGGCGGCGTTTATCTCCGCGAAGCGGTTCAGATCGGCCGGCAGTTCATCCAGCGTAAAGATCGAGTTGGTCGGGCAGACCGGGACGCACGCGCCACAGTCGATGCAATCCGCGGGGTTCACATAGAGATGCGGCACATCGGCGAAATTGGGCTCATCCTTCTTGGGGTGGATGCAGTCGACCGGGCACGCTTCCACACACAATTCGTCCTTCGTACAGGTGTCCGTAATTACGTATGCCATGCTGCCCGAAAGTGCAATTCCCGGGCCAGCGGCGTGTCGTGCTAAATAACAGAAAACAAGAGGCGAAGAATCTACAGTCCCTGGAAAGTGGTGGGGGATTCCGCGCAACTGAGAAGGGCCGGTTGGTCTATACACCCTCAAACGTTACACTGGGCAGGTGATGAGAATCGAGACCCGTGCGATCCATGCCGGCCGGCGCATCGATCCGGCGACCGGCGCAGTGATCATGCCGATCCATCTGACCACCACCTTCGAGCGCAGCCCGTCCGGAGAATATCCGCTCGGTTTCAGCTATTCCCGGGAGGACAACCCCAACCGGCGCGCGCTGGAGGAATGCCTGGCCGATCTGGAGGGCGGGAAGGACGCCGCATGTTTCTCTTCCGGGCTGGCCGTGGTCACGGCGATCGTGCAGGGGCTGGAACCGGGCGACCACATTCTCGCGCCCGACGACGTGTATTGGGGACTCCACCGGGTGGTCGACGAAGTTTTCGGCAAGTGGCCGGTGGAAGCCACGTACGTCAACATGTCGGACCTGGACGCGGTGCGCGCGGCCATACGGCCCGGGACGCGGCTGATTTGGGTCGAGACGCCTTCCAACCCGCTCATGAAGATCACGGACCTGTCCGCCATCGCCGACCTGGCGCGCGCGGCCGGTCCCCACATCATCACGGTGTGCGACGGCACCTTCGCCACGCCTGTGCTGCAGCGGCCCCTGGACTGTGGCATCGACATGGTGGCGCACTCGACCACCAAGTACATCGGCGGCCATAGCGACGTGGTGGGCGGCGCACTCATCACACGGCACGACAACTACCTGTTCGAGCGCGCCCGCAAATCGCAGCGATACGGCGGCGCTGTGCTCGCGCCTTTCGATTGCTGGCTGACGCTGCGCGGGCTCGACACGTTGCCCTACCGCGTGCGGGCCCAGGCGGACAATGCCATGCGGGTGGCGCGCTTTCTGAAGGCGCAACAAGGGGTCGAGGTGGTTCACTATCCGGGGCTGCCGGACCATCCGGGCCATGCCATCGCGGCGCGGCAGATGACGGCGTTCGGTGGAATGATTTCCTTCCAAGTGCGCGGCGGTAAGGAGGCGGCGATGGCGGTGGCGGCGCGGTGCCGGCT
>Ga0335081_10009423_pt1 | contig 15717 bp, 12 predicted proteins | sample Lox_Sample_35_FD_206713 | JGI IMG/M metagenome (GOLD analysis project Ga0335081, IMG submission 206713) | Soil microbial communities from Loxahatchee National Wildlife Refuge, Florida, United States - Lox_Sample_3.5 | ecosystem: Environmental > Terrestrial > Soil > Wetlands | place: USA... | reverse complement strand
GCAAGCGCCCAGCTCCGTCTACTGGCCGCTGGTCAGAAACGATTTCGGAAGCCAGGGCAGGGTCCAGCGGCTGCTGGCCGTGGCCGTGCGCAGCCCGCGCGCCGGAACGGAAAGCCTGATGAAGGACTTGCGGCGGGCGGTGTGGTCGGTCGACGCGAGTCTTCCACTGGCCAATGTGCGCACAGGAGACTCCATCGTGAACCAGTCCCTGGGCCGCACCTCGTTCACTCTGATTCTGCTGGCCGTATCGAGCGGCATGGCCCTGCTGCTGGGCAGCGTGGGCGTGTACGGGGTCATCGCCTACTCGGTATCGCAGCGAACGCGCGAGATGGGAATCCGCCTGGCGCTGGGCGCGCAGCAGCGCGCTTTGACCGGGATGTTTCTTCGGCACACGCTGGGTCTCGCCGTCGCGGGAGCGGCGTGCGGCTTTGCCGTGGCGGTTGCGCTCAGCGGCCTGCTCCCATCGGTGCTCTACGAAGTGAGCCCGTTGGACCCCGCGACGTATGCCGCGGCAGCGGCCGGCCTGCTGGCGGCGGCGCTGCTGGCCGGGTATCTGCCTTCCCGCAGGGTGGCGCGGATCGATCCCGTGGAAGCGCTGAAAGCGGAGTAAGCGGCAGGCGCCGCCGTTTGACCCGCGGGCGCGTCGTTGCTAACCTGATCTACAGAGGACCTCTGGGGGCGACACGGTTTCGACGGAAGCTGTCGCGGCCAGAAGGCATGCCGGGAGCCACCTGCCCGCAACAAGGTGGAAAACTAGAGACGCCAACACCAACTTGGCTCTTGCTGCCTAACCAAAAGTTAGCGTAGCACGTTCCGCCGCGTGAGCCCGCGCGCGCGGGCCGGAGCGTAACCTAGCGGGATGGCCGCCTCCTTTCGGCCCGTAAGGAGCTGGCGAGATCCATCGGGCTAGCCGGACGCGTTTCTTGTCCGTTCTGAGCGCGCACCGGTGAACTCGCCGCAAGCCCGCAAGGGCGAGCGGCGACCGGAACGGACTAAGCATGTAGGCTTCTGGTGGCAAGGCTTTTCGGACGGGGGTTCGACTCCCCCCGCCTCCACCATACCCGACCAGGGTATGGTGTCCCGGACCAGGTTCATCGGTGAGGGGCACGCGGATTTCCGATCAGGGTATGGTGTCCCGAACCAGGTTCATCGGTGAGGGGCACGCGGATTTCCGATCAGGGTATGGTGTCCCGAGCGAAGCCGAGGGGCACCTTCTCCGCCGTCCAAGGCGCGTTCTGTTCCTAGTCCGTGGTAGCTTCCAGAATCCTGCTTCCGACGCTCGCGGCATCGTGCTGACCACTTGATTCCTGCGCGCGCGCCGCCGAGGAGAACAACGGAATGAGGCCCTCGACGAGGGTCGGGTGAGTCAAAATCATGTCGCGCAGCGTGGTGTACGGAAGTCCTGCAGACATCGCGATCTGCACGGAAGTCATGATTTCGCCCGCACCCACGCCGAGCGCAGTGAACCCGATGACGCGATCGCCGTCGCGCTCCACCACGGCCTTTAGAAAGCCGCGCGTTTCCGAGAGCGTGGTGGCGCGCATCACGGCTTCCATCGGTATTTTGAACAGGCGATACGGGATGCCCTGAGCTCGTGCCTCTTTTTCATTCAGCCCGATGCGGGCGAATTCCGGATCCGTAAATAGGCAAAAGGGAATCTGTCTCCCGGTGGTAACGCGTTTTCCGCCGGTGATGCCGTCGTGAACCACGCGAAAGTCGTCCACGCTCACGTGCGTGAATTGCGGGCTGCCGGCCACCTCGCCCATCGCCCACACGCCGGCGGCGGTGGTCTCCAGATGTTCGTTGACCTTGATGTATCCGTTTTCGGCTAGCTCCACGCCGGCCAGCTCCAGCCCGATTCCCTGTGTGTTCGGCTCGCGGCCGGCAGCCACGAGCAGATGCGTGGCCTCGAGCGTCTTTTCTGTTCCTTTGCCGTCTTCTTGGCAGAAAACTCTCACAAACTCGCCGGACTTTCCTGAAACACGCGTGATTTTTGCATGGAACACCAGTTCAATGCCTTCATCCTCGAAGAGCGTCTGGAGGGTCTGCGCCACATCGTCATCCTCGCGGTGCATCAGCCGCGCATTCCGCTCCACGATGGTGACTTCACTGCCGAAACGGCGAAAGGCTTGCGCCATCTCCAATCCGATGTAGCCTGCCCCGATCACCAGGAGCTGCTCCGGAAGCTTATCGAGTTCGAGAGCTTCGATGTGGGTAAGCGGCCGTGCATCCGCGAGCCCCGGAGTGGAGTCGACCAAAGCGCGGGTGCCCGTGTTGATGATCACGTGGGTTGCGCGCAGCCGGCGCGTAGTTCCGTCCGTCTGCGTCACCTCGAGAGTTTTCGGGCCGATGAAGCGTCCCGTGCCGGGAATGAACTCCGCGCCGCTCTTCCGGTAATTCTCGAGATAAGCGTTGTTCCAGCCGAGCACCATCCTCCGCTTGCGCTCGCGCACAGCGCCCATATCCACGCTGAACCGCGCTCGCGCGATGCCAAATTCCTCGCTTCTGCGCAGGTACGAGGCGATCTTGGCGCTGTGGATTATGTTCTTGCTCGGCAGACACGCGATGTTCGGGCACGAGCCGCCGATGTACTTCCGCTCAATCACCGCCACGCGGCGGCCTTTGCCGGCAAACGTCCACGCCGCGACCGTTCCTCCCGTTCCACCGCCGAGGATTACAAGATCGTATTCTTCGAGACTCGGGTTTGCCGGGCCACGGCTTGCAAGAACATTCTGCTCCGTGCTCATGTGCGTTCCTTTCTCTCCTGCGGCGCAGCGTGAAGATTGTGTGGCCGGTGTCCGCAGATTCCGGCAGCGCGCGGCAGCGGGCCTTGCCCTAGATGCCCTTCACCTCCCCGCCATCCATGCGCACCGATGCGCCCGTCATCCACTTGGCGGCGGGAGATACCATGAAGCTCAGCAGATCGGCGATCTCCTCCGGCCTTCCAAAGCGGCTGATTCCCGCCTCTTCCGGAAACTTGCGGACGGCCTCTTCCACCGTGAGGTTGTGCGCAGGCGCCCACTTTTCGAAAAAAGACTGACGGCGTCCCGTCATCACGGCGCCCGGCACCACGCTGTTCACCTGAACTCCGTCCTTGATCCCCTGTTCGGCAAATGCCTTGGCGAGCGCGATGATGGCCGCGTTGGTGGCTGCCACTGCGGCGAATCCGGGCTTGGGATCGAGAGCGGCGCTGCCGGAGATCAAAACCACAGAACCCTTGGAAGCCTTCAATGCTTCCCAGGCGCGTATCGTCAGGCGGCGCGCACCGTGCAGCTTGAGCGCCATGCCGTCGTCCCACTGCGCGTCCGTCATCTCGAACAGATCAATCTGCGGCACCGCGCCGGCAACGTTGAGGAGGGCATCAATCCTGCCAAAGCGTTCGATGGCCGCCGCAACGACGGCCGCAGCGGCCTGTGGTTCGCGGAGGTCGAGAGCGCAGACCATCGCTTCGGCGCCGGCCGCTTTCACCCCGCGGGCGGTGGCTTCCAGTTGCTCCTCATTTCTGGCCACCAGGACCACCGCAGAAAAATCGCGGGCGAGGCGGAGCGCCGTGGCTCGTCCGATGCCCTGGCTCGCTCCGGTCACAATGGCAACTGACTTTGCGCTCATCAGATTTCCCTTCGAATTTCTCCTCGCGCCTTATCGAGAGAGGCTTTCCCGCGCCGCCTCCAGAATCACGGCGGTCACCAGATCCGGCGCGGTGTACATCGGACTGTGGTCCACACGGCAGGAGCGCACGCTTGCATTCATGCGCCGGGCCATGAACTGCTGCGTCGCCGGAGAGATCATGCGATCTTCTTCCGCCAGCAGATACCACGACGGTTTCGATTTCCAGGCCGGCGCAGGGGCCGGCTCCTCGATGCACTGAAGCGCGATGGGCCGCTGAACCGCGGCCATGATGTTCGTCTGTTCCATCGGGGCTTTATGAGCAACGGCCCGGCGGAAGCCGTCTTCCGGCATCCACACGAGTCCGTCCGCGTCCGGAACCAGTTTGGGTGCCTCCGGATGAGGTTCGGCGCGGTAGAAGACTTTGGCCACGGTCTCTCCTTCGTCGGGCGCGAGGGCCGCGATGTACACCAGCGACCGGACCCGGGCATCGTTGGCCGCCCCGATGACGGCGCCTGCGTAGGCGTGGCCGACGAGCACCAGCGGCCCGCGGATCCTTCTGAACGCGCGGCACAATGCGGCAATGTCGTCACTCAGGGATGTCAGCGGAATCGGCGCGCACATGACGTTGAGCCCCTGCGCCCTGAGAGGAAGAATCACGTTTGCCCAGCAGGAGCCATCGGCCCACGCGCCGTGAACCAGCACAACTGCCGAGTCCTGCGGAAACGCGCTCATCGCACGGTCCTGCGGCGCCGGTTCAGCGCGCGCTCTCGAGAAATTCCTTCATCGCCGCAGCAATCTCGATGACGTGCGTCTCCAGGGCGAAATGCCCCGTATCCAGGAATTGGACTTGCGCGTTCGGCAGGTGCTTGCGAAATGCCTCCGCTCCCGCGGGAACGAAGAAGGGATCGTTCTTGCCCCAGATGGCGAGCAGGGGCGGCCTCGACCGGAGAAAATACTCCTGAAATTTCGGGTAGAGCTTCACGTTCGAGGCGTAATCCAGGAACAAATCCAGTTGGATGTCTTTGTTCCCCGGGCGCTCGAGCAGCGCCGCATCGAGTGTGTAGGACTCGGGAGCAACGCTGTCGGGGTTCGCGACTCCGTGCGTGTACTGCCAGCGGGTTCCTTCCAGGGTGAGAATGTTTTTGCGGAGCACTTCGCGGTTCTCAGCCGTGGGCTCGGCCCAGTACTTGCGAATGGGCCCCCAGGCATCGCCCAGTCCTTCCTCGTACGCGTTTCCGTTCTGGGAGACGATGGCCGTGACGCGTTCCGGATTCGCAGCCGCCAGGCGGAGGCCCACGGGAGCTCCGTAATCGAACACGTAGACGGCAAAGCGATCAATCCTGAGCGCCTGGTTGAACGCCGCGATGGTCTTCGCCAGCCCAGCGAACGTATACATGTAGCGCCGATCCGCTGGAACCTTTGTAAATCCGAAGCCCGGCAAATCCGGCGCGACGACGCGATAGCGATCGGCCAGCCGCGGAATCAGCTCGCGGAACATGAACGACGACGAAGGAAATCCATGCAGCAGAAGGACGACGGGCGCAGCCGTGTCGCCGGCAGCCCGATAAAACACGTTCACACCGTCCGCTTCAACCGTGTGAATCGTCGTAGGGGAGCTGTTGGCGGATTGCACGCCCGGCATCGATTCTTGTGGCGCTGCCTGGACTTCTCTCGCTTTGCTCATGGCCCCTCCTTCATCGGGAAGTATGAAAAAGCCGGGGGCGAAGGAGGCGTGCGTGGATCTCCCGCCCCCGAATTGCGGAGGCCCAAGCCATCGCGTTTGCAATTGTCCGGCCAAAGCGCGGCAGCCCGACCCATCTCGCGCTAATCTGCGCAAGCCATTCCCACGCAGGGAGATGGGTGAGAGGCGGGAGCTAAGAGTCCAGAAGCCGGCGAGACGAATCCGAGACGGAAATTCGTCAGTGACGGGCTTCCGTCGCGGCCTGGCAGACTCGCTGCTCAGCTTTCAGGCGGTTTCGGAACTGGGCGGACGATACCAAGCCTCTTGATCTTGTATACGAGCGACGTGCGCTTCATGCCCAGCCGCTCAGCAGCGCCGCTCCTGCCGCCGACCGTCCAGTTGCTCGCTTCCAGGGCGCGAACAATGTGCTCGCGCTCGATCTGGGCGAGATCATTCATCGCCGGAGCGGCTACTCGTGGAGCGGCCAGCGACTCCAGTTCGGCGATTGGGGCGCGCAGCACCGAGTGCGGTGAGAGGATCACCGCGCGCTCGATGAAGTTCTGCAATTCCCGTACGTTTCCGGGCCACCGATAGCTCACCAGAGCGGCCATCGTTTCCGGAGGAATCTGGCCGATCGTCTTGTTCATTCTTCGCGCGTAGAGGGCCGTAAAATGCCACGCCAGCTTGGGAATGTCGCCGGCCCTTTGCCGCAAGGCCGGCACGTTGATCGGGAAAACTTTCAGCCGGTAGTACAGGTCCTCTCGAAACGCCATCTGCTTCACCATCGAAGCCAGATTCCGGTGCGTGGCGGCGATCAGGCGGACGTCCACGCGATGCGTGCGGTTGCTGCCGAGCGGCTCGAACTCCTGCTCCTGCAGCACGCGCAGCAGTTTGGCCTGGAGCTCCAGCGGAATGTCGCCGACTTCATCCAGGAAGAGCGTTCCCTTGTCCGCGAGCTCGAAACGCCCCGCCTTTTGCGCGATGGCTCCGGTGAAGGCTCCCTTCTCGTGTCCGAATAATTCGCTTTCGAGGAGTCCGAGCGGAATGGCCGCGCAATTGAGTTTGACGAAAGCGCGCTCCCGGCGCGCGCTCAGGTCGTGGATCGCGCGGGCGATCAACTCCTTGCCGGTGCCCGTCTCGCCCTCGATCAGAACGCTCGAATCGGTGGGCGCGACCATCGACACGAGATTCAAGCTGGCCTTCAGGGCCGGGCTGTCTCCGATAATGGCGCCAAATTCCGAACGAATTTCCTCCTCGAGATAAATTCGCTGGCGCGACTCCTGGTCCCTGTCATTCACCGCCGTCTGGTAACTCGTCGCGTTCTCCACGGCCACGGCCACCTGCCCGGCCACCTGTTCCAGGAATCGGACGTCGTCTTCGGAAAAGCCCTTTGCGGACCGCTTGAGCGCGGCCAGCACGCCCACCACGCCGCCTCTGCCCATCAACGGGAGGTCGCAGCCGGAGACCAGGCCTTCCGCCACCACACGTTCATAGAGAAGCTGGCCGGTCTCGTTGCCAAAACTTTCCGGGTCGTCGCGAACCTCGTCCAGGCGGTCGAAGTGCTGGGTGCGGCCCGTGTGGAAGGCCTTGCCGCAGCTCGAGCCGTGGATGGGTATGATCGTCCCATCGCAAAGGGAGCCTCGGGGCTCGGGATTGTAGAGAGTCGTGAGGCGCAATTCGCCGCTCTCGGCATCCGGCAACGCCAGTGCGCAAAAATCACATCGCGTTACGCTCAGCAAATTCGTGGAAAGCACCTCGACCAGATGGCGAATGTCCAGCTTCGAACCCATGCTGTTGGTAATTTCAAGGAGCAGGCGCAGCCGGTCGCGTTCGTGCCTCAGCGCCTGCTCGTTGATACTCCGCTCAATCGCGATTCCGGTGATGTAGCTGGCCTCCTCGATCAGCGCCACGTCTGCAGCAGAAGGGCTGCGCGCCTGGCGATAGTGCATGGCGAAGGTTCCGAGCGCCCGGCCTTCGCGCGCAAATAACGGGCGCGACCACACGGAACGAATCTCATACGGAATGAGCAGGTGGCGGTAGTCGTCCCAGATGGGGTCGGTCAGAATGTCGCTGACGAATACAGGCTCTCGCCGGTGGATGGCCGTCCCGCAGGAACCTCCTTTGGGGCCGATGGCCATGGGGCCTACGCTGGCTGCAAATCCGGCGAGGCTCGGCGCCGCGGCGCACCGCACATGCACGCCGTCCTCGTCGGGAAGCCAGATCGTGCACAGCAGGCCGTCGCCCTGCGATTCCACCAGGCCGGCGATGATGGTGAGCACCTCTTCGAGAGGAGCGCCGGAGAAGATCAGTTTCAGGATCTCGAGGACGGCCTTGCTCGAAAACAGCTTTGACTCACTCTGCGCGTGAACAGCTCTTGAGAACACTTCCGTGGGAGATTCCATCGCGCGATCCATGAAGGGCCCTTCCCTGGCGCCGCAAAATTCGCCCACCCGCCACCGGGTATGAAGACGACTGGAGTATTGGATGATTTTCAGGGAGAAACGGCTTCCACCACTTCTCAGGGATCTCCCCGGCGCCTCCACTGGAGAGCCGGCTGGCCGCGCAGGTTCCGAACCGGACAGAGAGCCTGGTGAATATCTTTCGCCGGCTAATCCGCCGGGATTGCTTCGCGAATCTCGGCACTCCGCGCCGCCACCGCCCGGGTGAACTTCAAGACCCCGTCTTCCAGCGATCCCAGCCGCATCGTGAGCATGTCGAGAATATAGTTTTGCCGCATGATCCACGGTTTCTTCCCCGCCTGTTTCGGCAAGTCCGCCGCGGCCCGCAGCACGTATCCGGAGTTCAGACCGAGCAACGGCTTCACCTCCAGCCCTTCGGGATCGCATTCCGGGCGGCAAACTCGATACCCGTGGCGCTTCATGTGATTCAACACCCGGCACACAAACGTAGAGGACAGGTCCGCCCGCAGCGTCCACGACGCGTTCGTGTACCCCACGCAGAACGCGAAGTTCGGAATGTTGCCCAGCATCACTCCCTTGTAGATGAACGTCTTCCCCGGCTCCACCGCCGCGCCATCCACCGTCAGCTTCACTCCGCCCAGCGCCACCATGCGCAGTCCCGTCGCGGAAATGATGATGTCGGCTTCCAATTCCTCGCCCGAGCGCAGCCGGATCCCGCGCTCCGTAAACGTCTCAATCTCTCCCGTGGCCACGGACGCGCGCCCGCCGCGGATGGCCTTGAACAAATCCGAATCCGGCACCAGGCACAGCCGCTGGTCCCACGGCTCATACTTCGGCTTGAAGTGGGTATCCACGTCGTAGCCGGCCGGCAGATTGCCAGCCGCGATCTTTCGGAACAGCCCGCGCATGAACTGCGGCTTGCGCCGGCTGAGCTGGTACAGCACCATGCTCACCAGAATATTCTTCCAGCGCAGAATGCGGTGCGCCGGACCTTCCGGCAACACTCGGCGCAGCCACCCGGCAATCCGGTCGACTGCGGGGATGCTCAATATGTACGACGGCGAGCGCTGCAGCATGGTCACGTGCCCCGCGGTTTCGGCCATGGCGGGAACCAGCGTCACTGCCGTGGCGCCGCTGCCGATCACCACCACTCGCTTCCCCGAATAATCCAAGTTCTCCGGCCAATGCTGGGGATGTAGGAATCGCCCGCGGAAATTTTCAGCGCCCGGAAAGTCCGGCTGGTAGCCCGCGTCGTAGCGGTAGTAGCCGGTGCAGCCGTACAGAAAATTGCAGGTGTACCGGACGGTCTCGCCGTTTTCTCCCGCCTGCACATCCAGCATCCAGCGAGCGTCCTGGGACGACCACGCTGCGGATATCACACGCTGCCGGAAGCGGATGTGCCGGTCGATCCCGCATTCCCGCGCCGTCTCGCGGATGTACTTGAGAATGGCAGGCCCGTCGGCGATGGCCTTGGCATCCTTCCATGGCCGGAAGGGATAGCCGAGCGTGAACATGTCGGAGTCGGAGCGAACGCCGGGGTAGCGGAACAGGTCCCAGGTGCCGCCAATCTCCGGCCGCGCTTCCAGGATCGCGTAGCTTTGTGCGGGACACTTCGTCTGCAGCCGGTAGCCCGCGCCGATTCCGGAAAGTCCGGCACCCATGATTACGACGTCAAAATGCTCGGTGGACATGTGCTCGCTTCGATGTTCGCCTGCCGCCCGCTCTCCTCGCCCGGCCGCTGGCCTGCGCTGCTGCGCACATTATACCCGGGAGCTGAAGCTTGATGCCCGCCTCTCCGGATGGCACGGCAGAATCCCTGTCCAAAATTGACCGGATCGAGGGGCGCAATCCCGCGGGCAAGGTCGAGTGGTACACTCGTCGCCCGCCGGCACCGGCCGGAGGAGGAGCGGCAATGAAACTCGACGGACGCATCGCATTCATCACCGGCGCCGGGTCCGGCCTCGGAGCGGCCATCGCCGCCCTGTTTGCGAAAGAAGGCGCGCGCGTCATCGTCAACGACGTGAAGCGCGAAGCGGCCGAAGCCACCGTCGCCTCTCTGGGCTCCGCCCGCGAACAGGCCTGCGCACTCGCGGCCGACGTATCCGATAGCGCGGCCGTCCGCGCCATGTTTCAGGAAGTGGCGCGCCGCTTCGGCGGCCTCGACATTCTGGTGAACAACGCGGGCATCGGCGAGACCGGCAACCGTCGCGACGAGATCAATCGCAAAGGCGAAGCGCAACTGGGCGAGATGATGGCCGGCGGCAAAATCCAGTCGCATTGGGACATCACCGTCTCGCTGAGCGACGAGGAATGGCACCGCATGATCGGCGTGCACCTGAACGGGACGTTCTACTGCACGCGCGAAGCGCTGAAGCTGATGGCGCCGAAAAACAAAGGCTCCATCATCAATATGTCCAGCGTGGCCGGGCTGCACGGGATTCCCATCGCGGCGCATTACGGCGCGGCCAAGGCCGGCATCCTCGGCCTGACGCGTTCCGTGGCGCAGGAGATGGCTTCGCGCAACATCCGGGTCAACGCGATTTGTCCCGGATGGATTGAAACGGCGATGACCGAGAATTTTTCACCGGTAATGAAGGCCACGCTCACTTCGCGCGTTCCCCTGCTCCGCTGGGGAAAACCGGAGGAGGTCGCCGCCACCGCGCTTTTTCTCGCCTCTGACGACAGCTCCTACTTCACCGGCCAGTGGCTTTCGCCCAACGGAGGCCTGTTCATCGCCTGACCGGGCGCGGGGCCCTGGTCCCCGGTCTGCCGTTTGGTTGATTCGCCGAGTGGGCTGGAGTAACCTCCATCCCCTACCCTGCTTGCTTCCGGAGGAAAGAAAATGGCCATCACCCGGCAAGTCATTACTTCGCTCCTGCACGACGGGACGGACATGCTCGGCACCAAGAGCCTGGCCGTCAAGATTGCCGACGAGAGCATCGTTTCCGGTTCTCTGCTCACCGTGGAGAGCAACCACTTCTGCGTGTTGAAATCGCGCGGAGCGGTGTTGAACGTCTACGAGACGGGCCAGTACGCGCTCACCACTCCCGACAAACCGCTCCTCGGTTCCATCGCCCAGGGATTTTTTGGCGGCTCTTCTCCCTGGGTTTTCGAGGTCATCTACATCAACCGCGCCAAGCTGCTGGTGCGCAGCGTGGGCGTGGCCACCAGCGAGGAAATGGCCGAGATGGCCTACACCGTGGACTACTACATCCACGTGGATACCCGGGAGGCCGCCCTCCAGTTGATCACCCACCTGCCGTTCAACGGCCACATCATTGACACCAAGGAGGTCTCCGATTACGCCACCCCGGCCATCGAGCAGGCCATCAATCAGGTCGTTCAAGTCACCAAGATGGAAGACATCAACGAGCACATCAACGAAGTTCGCGAGCTCGTCAAGAACCACCTCACCGAATTCCTCAAACCCTACGGCATCACCCTCAACGACCTGAAAGTCCTGATCATGCCCAAGGACGAGCGCATGCGCGAGCTCATCTCCCTGCAGGCCATCGGACTGACTCCCATGGAGGCGGTGCGTTACTACCTGGCCCTGCGCATGGCTGAAAAGGGACTCGTCTCCGCACCGAATGCCGCTGCCGGCCAGCCGTTCAACATTGGCGGCCCCGCCACCGGATTCTATCCGCTCGGCCCGGAAGCTGGTTTGCCCGGAAGCGATAGCCCGGTCAGCCCCGGAAGCAGCAATCCGGCGAGGCCCGGAGGGAAATAATGCCCAGCTCGACCTTCTATGACGCCGGGGCTCTGCGTCAGTTGGCTACTAACCTTTTCTACGGCTGGGGCTACAACTTTTACCGTGTCGAAAACCAACTGCGTGCGGACGACCAGCTCGTGCGCACCAAAGCTTCCTGGCTGCTCGGTGTGGCCAAGGCCGGCGTCGGCGATGCCGAATCGAAATACCGGCGGGAGTTTCTTCCTCCGCCCTCCCGCGCCAAGCCCTATCCGGACGCCTCGGCCGTCGACGGCGCGCAGCGCCTGGAGCGGCTGGGCAGGGAAATCGGCGCTCTGGAGATCCTCATCCAGCAGCAGCCCGTTCCGGAAAACGATCGCATGACCCAGCGCTACCGGCTCGAGGCCCCCACGCTCAAGGCCCTGATCGGTTCCGATGAGCAGCTCGTGGGTCAGTGCGAGCTGCTTCGCTCCCTGGTGGAGGCCAGGGACGGCGCTTCGCTCCTGAAAGAAATGGCGGACCTGGAGGGCGGGCTGGAAGCCATCCGTGCCACCCTGCGCAGCCGCGAAGCCATTCTGCTCGATCGCGCGCCCTGACGCCGCGATCCTGCCGCCGCTGATTCACCGGCGGGCGCGGACGCTGATTCCTCGCCATTCTCCCTCCCCGCGCATCTAACCATGCCGGCCTGGCGGTCATCAAACGCCGTAGTCCGTAGCCAGCCGGGGGGACTGGCCGCTGCGGGTCGCCGGGAGCAATCTTCCGCGAGAGGGGAACGAATGTCGTCATCACCGATACCCAGCGCCCTGGACGCGAATACGCAGACCTTTCCGACTCTGACCGATGCGCAGATTGCACGCGTCCGCGCCGCCGGCAGGGTTCGCAGCGTCGAGCGCGGCGAAATCCTCTTCGAGCCCGGCGCCATGAACATCTCCTTCTACGTGGTGCTCTCGGGAACCATGGAAATCGTCCAGCCGGATCTGCACGGCGAACGCCCGGTGACCACTCACGGCCCCGGCCACTTCACCGGCGAGCTCAACATGATTTCCGGCCGCCGTTCCCTCGTGCTCGGCCGCATCACCGAGCCCGGGGAGATCATCCAGCTCGCCCCCGATCAGTTTCGCGCGCTCATCTCCCGCGATGCGGAGCTCAGCGACGTCTTCATGCGCGCCTTCATCCTCCGCCGCCTCATCCTGGTCCAGCGCGGCCTTGGAAACCTGGTCCTGCTCGGTTCCCAGCATTCCGCGCAGACGCTTCGCCTCCGCGAATTCCTCACCCGCAACAGCCAGCCTTTTGTCTACATGGATCTGGACCTCGATTCCGACGCCCAGGAATTGCTCGACCGCTTCCACGTTCAACGGAACGAGATTCCCGTGCTCGTTTGCGGCGGCGGCCACGCCGCGGCCCTCCGCAATCCCACCATCCAGCAACTGGCCGACCGCCTGGGACTCAACGCGAACATCGACGAGACGCACCTGCGCGATCTGGTCATCGTCGGCGCGGGCCCGGCCGGTCTGGCCGCCGCCGTCTATGCCGCCTCCGAAGGACTCAACGCTCTGGTCATCGAGACGGCCGCCCCCGGAGGCCAGGCCGGGTCCAGCTCCAAGATCGAGAACTACCTCGGATTTCCCATGGGCATCTCCGGCCAGGAGCTGGCCAATCGCGCCATCGCCCAGGCCTCCAAATTCGGCGCTCAGATGATGGTCGCCCGCGGCGTGGCCCGCCTCGACTGCGACAAGCGGCCCTACAAAGTCGTTCTCGATACCGGCGCGGAAATCGCCGCGCGCGCCATCGTCATCGCCACCGGTGCGCAGTACAACAAGCCCAGGATCGAGAATCTCGAGAAATTCGAAGGCCTCGGCGTTTATTACGGCGCCACCAACATGGAGTCCCAGCTCTGCAAAGGCGACGAAGTCATCGTCCTCGGCGGCGGCAACTCCGCCGGACAGGCCGCCGTCTTTCTCGCCGAAACCACGCGGAAGGTGCACATGGTGGTGCGTTCGGGCCGCCTCGCGGACACCATGTCGCGCTACCTGATCCAGCGCATCGAAGAAAATCCCGCCATCGATGTCCACTACCACACGGAACTGGTCAACCTGGAGGGTGACGCGCAGCTCGAACGCGTCGTCTGGCGCGACAAGTCCACCGGCGAATCCGCCTCCCGCAATATCCGCCACATCTTCATCATGGCCGGCGCTATGCCACGGACCGAATGGCTGCGCGGTTGCCTGGCCCTGGACAGCAAAGGCTTTATCCTCACCGGCCGCGACCTGGATTCCGCCAACGGCTCCTCCCCGTGGAAGCTCAAGCGCGTCCCGCAGATGCTGGAAACCAGCCTGCCGGGCGTGTTCGCCGTGGGAGACGTGCGTTCCGGCAACGTGAAGCGCGTGGCCGCCGCCGTCGGCGAGGGAGCCATTTCGATTCATATGGTCCACCGCGCACTCTCGGAGGTCGCCTAAGGCGCCGGGCGCCGGACACAGGAGTACTTCGATGAGCCGATGCAAACACACCGATCAGATTCGCGACGTGAAGCCCGCCGCGCAGGGCTGCGAGGAATGCCTCAAGATGGGCGATGAGTGGGTCCACCTGCGCATGTGCATGACCTGCGGCCACGTGGGCTGCTGCGATTCCTCCAAAAACCGCCATGCCTCCAAACATTTCCGCACCGTAAAGCACCCCATCATGCGCTCCATCGAACCCGGAGAGGACTGGGGCTGGTGCTACGTGGACCAGGTCGAGTTGGATTTCCGCTGAACCGCGCCGCGGCCTCCGCCCCCGCCCGCCGGACCTTCCAGAATTCTCAGAATCCTCTCACCGTTTGGGCGCGAAATGATTTAGGATAGCGCTCCCGAAGCACAGCACGCGTCCGCGAAGCCGGCGTTTACCTCGCCCGGCTTGGGGCGGGTCGCAAATCCGGCGGGCGTAACGACAGGCTGCCTCGGGAACACCGGGAATGACGCTGGCGGGAATCACCGTATGGGGCGCGGCTCACCAGGCCGGAGTGGGCGCATGGCCGGCCGTCCTCGTCGGCCCCTCGGCCGTCCCCAGCATTTTCCGCCCCAGTTCCACTCCTGCCGATTCCGTCTACACGCTTTCCATTTTTGTGCTCACAGTCTGCGGAATCATCTTCGTCGTTGTTTCTGCCCTGCTGGCGTATGCCGTCGTGAAGTTCCGCCGCCGGGCTGACGACGACGGCCGCGAGCCCCCGCAGGTCTACGGCAGCAACCAGGTCGAGCTGGCCTGGACGGTCACGCCCGTGCTCATCGTGCTGATCCTCTTCTTCGCCGCCGCGCGCGTCATTCACGCCGTCCAGCAGGCGCCCGAACCGCCCAATGCCATCGAAGTGACCGTCATCGGCCACCAGTTCTGGTGGGAATACCGGTATCCCAAGTATGGAGTTGTCGCGGCCAACGAGCTGCACGTTCCCGTGAGCGACCGGGCCCATCCCACCCCCACGTTCATGACCCTGCTCTCCGCGGACACCGACCACAGCTTCTGGGTTCCGCAATTGGCCGGCAAGACGGACCTGATTCCCAACCGCATCAACCACATGTGGATCGAACCGCACGAGACCGGAATGTACGTCGGCCAGTGCGCCCAGTACTGCGGCGTGCAGCACGCCAAAATGCTGTTGCGCGTCTACGTGGACACGCGCGAGCAATTCGACCAATGGATTGCCGGACAGGCCAGCCCCGCGCACGCCAGCGGCGCCGTCAGCGAAGGAAAACGCATCTTCGAGACCACCGCCTGCATCAACTGCCACGCCATCGAGGGTACCGTGGCCAATGGCCGCTTCGGTCCGGACCTGACGCACCTGATGAGCCGCGACACCATCGCCGCCGGCGCCGCGCTCAACAATGCGCAGACCCTCCGCCTGTGGATCCAGGATCCCGATGCCATCAAACCGGGCTCCCTCATGCCCGCCATGAAATTGACGGACCACGAACTGGACGCCGTGGTCGCCTACCTGGAATCGCTGCGATGAACGCCCACGGAGACTCGTGATGGCCACCGATTCCATCGCACTGGGAGCCGCCGCGCGGGAGCGCCGGTCCATCACCGAACTCCTGCACGAATGGGTGGTCACCGTCGATCACAAGAAGATCGGCCTGATGTACATCTTCTACGCGCTCTTCTTCCTGATCGTGGCCGGCCTCGAAGCCACCGTCATCCGCATCCAGCTCATCGTCCCCAACAATCATTTCGTCTCGCCGCAGGTCTTCAACCGCATGATGACCATGCACGGCACCACCATGATTTTCTTCGTGGCCATGCCGCTGCTCTTCGGCATGGGCAACTACCTGGTGCCCATCATGATCGGC
>Ga0335081_10009422_pt1 | contig 15719 bp, 17 predicted proteins | sample Lox_Sample_35_FD_206713 | JGI IMG/M metagenome (GOLD analysis project Ga0335081, IMG submission 206713) | Soil microbial communities from Loxahatchee National Wildlife Refuge, Florida, United States - Lox_Sample_3.5 | ecosystem: Environmental > Terrestrial > Soil > Wetlands | place: USA... | reverse complement strand
CGTTATCTTGGCCACTAGAGCATGATCCCGAAAAGTGGACACCGGTTTTCGGAAAAGATCGCGCTCCAACAATAGTCTAAAGCATGATGACGATTCGAAGAAAAGTCATCACGCTTTAGACGACGACAGCATGGATGGCTCCCCTCGCAGGAATCGAACCTGCCTCAACTCTGCTTAACAGGCAGCCGCGTGCGCCTTGCTCGCCTGAGGGGAAATGGTGGAATGAGTGGGACTCGAACCCGACGTCTGCCGCTTGCGAGGCGGTGGCTCTCCCGGTTGAGCTATCATCCCGTCGACCGAGAATTGGCGCTCGGAGTTGGTTTCGAGCCAACCTCTCCGCGGCTTCGGCGCGGCGCTTTCACCAGATCAGTTTTCCGAGCATTTTGGCGCGGATGGCGGGAATCGAACCCGCGCGGCCTCGGTGGCGCCGAAGCCTTCTGCCACTGAATTACATCCGCAAAGTCTTGGTTCTGGGCGCCCGCCTTGGCGCGTTACGCGGAGCGGCGAAAAAAGTGGCGGAGGGCTGAGGGTTCGAACCTCGGTCCTTGCGGACCCCTCGGTTTTCGAGACCGATTGCCGGCCACTCCAGCGGCGCCCTCCGAGCGAATCGATCCGCCGCGCGCGACGGCGGATCGCGTCCAGGGACGTCGGTGACTGCAGTCAATACGCCGGCACGTAGAGCAGGCACTCCGGCGAATCCGTGAAGCCCGCCGTGTTGAATTGCGTGAACGTTCCGCCGCTCGGTTTGCCGGCGTCGGGCGCGAAGGTGTAGACCGCCATGCTCTTGCGGCTCGCCGTGTAGAAGGTGGTCGGGCTCCATGCGAGGCCCGAGACCTCGGCCAGTGCGGTGGTGTCGGTCGCGACCCAGGCGAGCGCGTTCTTTGCCGGCGTGTAGGCGAAGAGCGAGCAGTTCCCGGGGCTGCCGATGTAGATGCGGCGGTCCGGGCCGAGCGCGAGGCCGACCGGCTTCGACAGCTTGGTTTCGGGGGCCTTGTCGTCGGCGGTCTTCTCGATCTTGCCGAGATATTTGCCGCTCGCGAGATCGTAGATCGCGACGCGATCCTTCGCCTGGTCGGTCACGTAGAGCGTGCCGTCGGCGATCAGGATGCCGCGCACCGAATGCTTCTTGTCGTGCTTGTCGTCGCTGCCGTCCTCGAAGGTGAGGCCGCCCTCGTCCGGCGCAACATCGGGCGGGGTGTCGCCGCCGACGTCGATCCCGGTTGCCGACGCGACCCAGGTCCCGGCGTAGAAGGGATGGTGCTTCTGGCTGAATTTGTCGAGATATTTTGCGATCTCGGGCGCCGTCACGGCGTATTTGCAGGCCGCACCCGGCGCGCCGTCCGGCGTGAACACGAAGCGCGTCACCACGTTGCTGTTTTGGCTCGAGATGAACAGCGTGCGGTCGTCCGCAAACGCGATGCCGTAGGGATGGAAGAGGCCGGGCGAGACCGTGGTGGCGATGCTGAGGCCGCAGAAGTCCCATTCAAACCCGCTCTTCTCCGGCGCGAAGCCGAACACAAGCGAGTCCTTCTTGACGCAGGTCACGCCGAGCATCTTGCCGCCGGGAGCGAGCGCGAGGCCGCGCAGCTCCTTGAACGGCGGGCTGCCCTTGAGCGCCGGGCCGCGCGTCGACCCGTCGGCGCAGGCGAGCGCGAGCACGTTGGTCTCCGGCGTCGCGCTCTCGCCCGAGAAGCTGACATAGAGCGTGCCCTGGTCGGTCATCGCGCTGCCCTCCCAAACGTTCCGCGTCGTTCGGCGGCAGCATAACCGGAGCGAGCATCGCTGTCATCTTCGCGCGAAGCCGCGGCCCGCTTGCCCGATCAGTTCGGCACACGAAGGATTGGCGCTCCGTAGGGAAATCGAATCCCTCTCACTGCGTCGACAGCGCAGCCGCCTCGCCAGAGGCGTCACGGAGCTCGGGCGGGCCGGCCCCGGACAGCTCTCGCGAAGGAAAGCTGGCCCGCGTGGGACGCGCGGCCTGCCGAGGAGGAATTACGGATTTCCCTTCCAGTGCAGCTTGATGCCGCCGGCATTGTTGCCCGGATCGAAATACGGCTCGGCGGTGAACTTGTCGTTGATCCGATGCGAGCCGAGCGCATCGATGATCTTCTGGAGGACTTCGGGAAGGTGGAGGGCGAGCTTGACCTCGTCCTCGTTGGTCGCCTTGAACTCCAACTGCCGCTCGGGAATCCGTCCCAGCCGCTCGTCGGCATGCTTGATCTTGTCCTCGTCCTCCTTGATCTGCCGTTCCAGCGCCTCCACCTTGTCGGTTTGCTGCGAGCGGCCCTGCTTCGCCGCGTCGAGCTCCGCCTTGGCCTGGTCGCGATCGGCCTTGGCGCGCTCGCGTTCCTCGGCGAGCCTGTCCAGCTCTCGCGCGATGTCGCTGTTGGGCCCGTCCGCGTGGCCCGACGGCTGATCGTGCTGATCGCGCTTCTTTCCCTCGACGATGAGGTCGATGCGCTTGATCTTCTCTTCGGCCTCGTCGATCCGCCTCTGGATCCTTTCGGCGTCGTCCCGGGCCTGCGGGTTCTGCCGCTTGAGGTCGTCGAGCTCCGCCTGCGCCTTGGTGCGCGCGGCCTCGGCTTCCGCCTTTTCCCGCTCGAGGCGTTCCATCGCCTTGCCGACGTCCTGAAAGTCCTGCAGCACCTGGGTCAGCGGCGGCGGGTCGGCGAGGGCCAATTGCGGGCCGCCGAGAACCGCGGCCGCGAGCAGCAAACCGAAAGACGGGGCGATTTTCATGATGCGATCTCTTTCGAAACGCGGACGTCGCGTGTCGGCGGTAAAACTCGGGGCCGAATGCGGCGCGTCCAAAGGGCAACCCGGGTCCGATATCCGGGAAGGGCGCCCCGCCGCGTCATTCGTTCGAAGGATGGGGCGTCAAAATGCGGTGATGTGCTGTGGTGACGTCCGCCGGGTGGGACGTGGACGGAATCGAACCGCTTGCCCGGAGGGACTGCGTTTACGGCGCAGCGACGGCACCAGCCAGTCCCTATCGGCACGTCGCGAAAGGTTGGAGGACCAGCCCGGCCACGATCCGGGACCTGACGGCTTAAGAGGCCGCTGCTCTGCCGATTGAGCTACTGGTCCGATCCTTGAAAGACAGGGAATTGCCGGACACGAGCAGTGCAAGTCAGGTCAAGGCTGATCGAGACCGCGTGGCAAACTAATCCAAATGACTGTCTGCTCTCGAGGCAAGTGTCGCGATTTGTGTCCCTTGCCGTGCGTGTCCTCGAACAAAATGAAGCCGCCGGCCGGTACGTGCCTCTCGTCTCCGTCGCTGGTCTGATATTCCGCCGATCCATCGAGCCTAATCGTGAGCACGCGCTCCCGCACGGTATGCCAATCTACCTGTCCCGCGCCGGACGGAATGCGTGTGAGACGGATGCGCGTCGCCGTATAATTCGCCGACACTTCGAAGGCCGCGACACTGGGATGAATCTGCCGGAAGCTTGTCGGAATTTCGACTTCATCGAAGTGCGATTCGCCATCCGCTGTGGAGTAAATCCGAAGGCACTTCATCGAAGCATCAATCCCCGCGTTTCCGTAACCCATGTGTCCGGAATGGAGCGTACCGAAGTGGTGCGCCACGGTCGATGAAGATGGGCACTACTGCTTCGCCGTGGCGCTATGAGGAATTGCGATAGTCTGCGCGGCGCCAGCCGGGACCGCGACGTCAGGCCCGGTTCCGCTACGCCATCTGACTTCTTTGCTCTTGCCTCTATCTCAAAAATGAGATACTACACCGCGGTGTCCTGGCGTGTCGAGATCCTCAACGAAACCGTCGCCGCGGAGATCGCTGCCCTTCCGGCCGACATGCAGGCCCGGTTTCTCCGGCTCGCCGAGCGCATCGCGTCGGCTGGGCTAGAAAGCCTAAGCGAACCGCACGTCAAGCACCTTGGGGGGAAGCTGTGGGAGTTGCGGCTGACCGGCCGCGACGGAATTGCCCGAGCGCTCTACGTCACGGCGATCGGCCGCCGCGTCGTCGTGGTTCGCGCGTTCGTGAAGAAGACGCAAAAGACGCCGCGTTCCGAGATCGAGCTCGCGCTGCGGCGAGCAAAGGAGATCGCATGACAATCCCCTTCGAGAAGCTCAAGGCTCGTCTGCTGGCCAACCCCAAGGTAAAGGCCGAGTATGACGCGCTCGCTCCCGAGTTCGAAATTGCCGCCGAGTTGCTAAGGGCTCGTCTGCGGGCAGGCCTCTCACAAGCCCAACTGGCTGCCCGGATGGGCACCAGCCAGTCCACCATTGCCCGACTTGAAAGCGGCCAAACACTTCCGAGTACCAAGACACTTTTGCGCTACGCCGAGGCAACCGGAAGCCGGTTCCACGTGCGGCTGTCGGCCGCTTGATTCGGCGCTTGTGAACAGATCGGCCACGAAACCGCGCAAAATCGTAAAGTGGCGCGCACGGTCGATGACGATGGGCACTATTGCTTCGCCGTGGCGCTATGATGCCGCAGCCTACAGCATGCTAATTAGCTCCCTCGAACACGCGACTGTGCCTACGGGCGGAAATTTTCCGATGTCGGGGTCGCCCGAATAGGCGGGCGCCGAACCATCCCATGAATCTGACAAATGTCTGTTGCCGGGAGAAACCCCGAAGGACTACGCTCCGTTTGCAAGAGCGCATCAGCGTGGGTCATGGCAAAGGTGGATCGAGATGAGACGTCCACGCACAATGCTCTGCGGCGCTGCTTCAGTCCGTGCTTCGTTCATGCCCGCAGCTCTCGCGCTCCTGGCTCTGCCGTAAGTCTAGCGGTTCACCGATTACGGTGCTGGCCCGCGGCAAGACATTGCTCGTCGAATTCAGCGACGATCAAGGTCGCGCTTACGCGGTCGAGCCCTGCCGGCGGGAGGACCTGCTGGTCCTACACTACGTTCCGGAGGCGGCCGACCATTGAACGATGGTGCACAAACGGACCCTCACGGAGCTGCGGCGTGCTCCGGCGTAGTGGTGCGCCAAGCAGGATTCGAACCTGCACTGCACTCGGTCTGAACGAGTTGCCTCCTGCCGATTGGGCTATTGGCGCTAACTGCAACGTTGGCCCGCCTTCGCCCCGCGGGCTCCGGCGCGGCAGCCTTCGCGGCGCTCCGGCACGTACCGGCTTGCCGAGCCGGAGCGCGCGAAGCGCCGCGAAGGCTGGTGCCCGCACCACGGAATCGAACCTGGGACCTTCCGCTTACAGGGCGGCTGCTCTGCCGACTGAGCTATGCGGGCAAAATGGACAAAAGGCCGCGGCGCCGCTGCCGCATCGCGCGACAGCAATCGCTCGACAGTGGCGCGCAACAGGCGCGGCGCCGCTGGCCAAATCTGGACGTTCACGATGTCAAACAGCGTCGTCTGGCGCCCGCGGCGGACGCGCCCGCCGCGAGCGTAGGGGTCGCGTCACGAGATCGCGGGCTCATGGCCGCGCGTCGCGCGATGCGGGTGATCGCGCGCGCATCCATGCGCCATGGCACAGGTGCGCGCTCGACAGATCGGTTGAGTGGCTTGCGGTCGTGTTGCGGGCCATCGCGGTCCCTCCTGCCTGTCGGCGGAGGGTGTCGGCCCGCCGCCGGTTATTCCGGTTGTCGTGACCCGGGTCGGGCCAGCATGGTCGCCAGGAAGCCCGGCTTCCGCGCGCGCATGACCGGCCGCGCACCCGGTCGATCGGACGACCATGCGTTGGCGGCGCTCGGCGCGCGGAAATATGTGCCGTGATGGCGCATCGGGTTCCTCATTCCGCCGGCGACGATTTCGCCGGCAGGGCGATGCGTATGACAGAGTTTGCCCGGAAAATCAAGGTTCGGCGCGCACGATACGCACTGCGATAGACACCAATTGCTTGGCTGAAATGCATCAAGGCGTCGAATAAACCGATTTAACGAATGCTTTCGATCAACAAAATTGCTGGCTTCAGGCGATAAAACCAATCTTAATTGCGGAAAAGCAGCGTGTCGGCGCATAACCTTTTGCGGCGGTCGCGCGCAAAGCCATCGTGATGCGTCTCCGCAACAGTGAGGGAGAAATTGCAATGCGCCGTCTCATTGCGGCTTTGCTCATCGCGGCGGCGACAGGCGGCACCAGCGAGGCGGCCGACCTCAAGGTGATGGCCGCACTGGTGTTGCAGGACGCGCTCGACGCGATCGTGGCGGATTTCTCCCGCGCCGGCGGCCGCGAGGTCGAGGTCGCCTACAGCACCGTGGGCGCGATCCGGCAGCGGATCGCGGCCGGTGAGCGCGCCGACGTCGTCGTGCTCACGGCCGACGCGATCGACGCGATGGCGCGCGAGGAAAAACTCGGGCGCAGCGCGCCGGTTGCGCTCACCCGCACCGGCGTCGCGATCCGCGACGGCGCCGTTGTCCCGTCTATCGCGACGATCGATCAGTTTCGTGCCGCGCTCCTGGCCGCGCGCTCGGTCGCCTATACGGATCCGAAGACGGGCGGCGCGTTCGGCACCTATTTTGCGGGCGAGCTGGCGCGCCTCGGCCTCTTGGATGCGGTCAATGCCAAGGCGGTGCTGCGGCGCGGCAGTCACGAGATCGTCGCGAGCGTCGCGCGGGGCGAGGCGGAGCTCGGCATCACGTTCGTGAGCACGATCGTGTCGACGCCGGGCGCCAAGGTCGCGGGCCCCTTGCCCCCGCCGCTCGCCGGCGAGGAGCGTTTTGCGGCCGGCATCCTCAAGGGGAGCGCCGCAGGCCCGATTGCCGATGCATTCCTGGACGCGCTGCGTGCGTCGACATCGCGCGCGGTCTGGACGCGGTGGGGCTTCGAGACCGACGGCGGCCCGTGACGGCGCGCGTCACGCGTCCTTGAGCGCCGCCGCGAGTCTGAGCGCATGGTCGGAGAGCACGGCGGTCTCCTCCTTGAAGCTCGCGGGCGGCTTGAGCGGCACCCCGTCCTTGCGCGGGATGACGTGCACGTGGAGATGAAACACGACCTGTCCGCCGGCCGGCTCGTTGAACTGCTGGACCGTGATTCCGTCGGCCGCAAAGGCCTGCGTCGCGGCCCGGGCGATCTTCTGCGCGACCGCCATCACGTGGGCGAGGTCGGCCGGCGCAACGTCGAGAAGGTTGCGCGCCGGCGCCTTGGGGATCACCAGCGTGTGGCCGGGCGCGCGCGGCATGATGTCGAGAAACGCGAACGCGCGATCGTCCTCGTAGACCTTGTGCGCCGGCAGCTCGCCGCGCAGGATTTTTGCGAAGATGTTGTTCGGGTCGTAGGCCGGCATGGCAGCTCCCGGGCTCGGCGATCGGCGGTCGGGTTGTCGGAAGCCATTCTATCCGATTATTGATCCCTGACCACGCATACCGGCTCGCGGAACGGCGCCATCTCGCTGAGCTCGCGGCCGGCCGCCTCCACGTAGGCGCGCTCGCGCACCAGGTAGTCGGCAATCGCCCGCCGCAGGGCAGGGTCGGCGATGTAGTGAGCCGAATAGGTGGTGACCGGCAGGTAGCCGCGCGCGATCTTGTGCTCGCCCTGCGCGCCCGCCTCGACGCGCGGCAGCTTGTTGGCGATCGCGAAATCGATCGCCTGATAGTAGCAAAGCTCGAAATGCAGGAACGGATGGTGCTCGATCGCGCCCCAGTGGCGGCCGAACAGCGTTTCCGAGCCGATGAAGTTGATCGCGCCCGCGATGTGGCGGCCGGCGCGCTTCGCCATCACGAGCAGGATGCGGTCGGCCATCTTCTCGCCGACCAGCGAGAAGAATTCGCGGGTGAGGTAGGGACGGCCCCATTTGCGCGAGCCGGTGTCCATGTAGAAGGCGAAGAAATCGTCCCACGCCGCCTCGGTGAGCTCGGCGCCGGTGAGCCAATCGATCTCGATCCCGTTCGCCAGCGCGTCGCGCCGTTCGCGCTTGATCACCTTGCGCTTGCGCGCCGCGAGCGCGCCGAGGAAATCGTCGAACGTCTGGTAGCCCGCGTTCTCCCAGTGGAACTGCTGGTCGGTGCGCTTGAGGAAACCGCGTTCGGCGAGGAAATTCCACTCGCGCTCCGGCATGAAGGTGACGTGCGCCGAAGACGCTTCGCGCAGCCGGGCGAGCTCGACCAGGCCCTGGGCGAGGGCGGCTTCGACCTCGTGGCTGCGCGCTCCCGGCGCCGCCAAAAGCCGCCGCCCGGTCGCCGGCGTGAACGGCACCGAGACCTGCAGCTTGGGATAATAATCGCCGCCGGCGCGCTCATAGGCTTCGGCCCAGCCGCGGTCAAAGACGTATTCGCCGCGCGAATGGGACTTGAGGTAGCAGGGCACGACGCCGAGCACATGGCCGGCCTCGTCCTCGGCGACGAGATGCTGCGGCTGCCACCCGGTGCGCCCCACGGCCGAACCCGAGATTTCCAATGAAGAGAGGAAAGCGTGCGAGATGAACGGGTTGTAGTGACCCGGCGTCACATCAAATTGACCGCCCGGATTGGCGCAGGCGTCCCACGCGGCGGCCGGCAGCTCGCCGATCGACGGCAGGACGCGAATGCGCAGCGCGGCGCTCATGGCGCGATATGCGGCGCGCGCCGTTTGGCGGTCGTCCGGTCGGTCGTTCGGTTTTGGCGTCTGCTGCACTTCATCCTGTCTCTCATCTTACGCCCGGAACCCCTCGAAAATCATCTGGTCCGCAAAGGCTTGTGCCCGCGCGCGCTGTTCCGGCGTCCGCACCGTCCAGGTCAGCACCGGCCGCCCGAGACGGCGCGCGAGACTGGTCGCCGGCGCCGGCAGATCGTCAACGCGATACGCGACGAAATCGGGGCGCGTGATCGGCGCATGCAGGAGATGCGCCAATGCGCTTCTGCGCCACGCCGTGACCGATACCCCGGCGTCGGCGAACCGGCGCTCCGCCACGATGCCGCGCGGCAGATGTGGGGCGCTCCGCCGCAGGGCGGCGACGACCTGCGGATCGAACGACATGGCGGCGACCGTGCCGCGATATGACGTAAGCACGCGGACGACGCGCGCAACCAGGCGGCTGTCGCGATCGAACCGGCTCTTGAGCTCGAGCACCAGGGCGACGCGCCCCGCAACCCGCTCGAGCAGCTCGGGCAGGGTCATCATGCGGTCGGAGGTGGCGCGGAACGGAACCTGCCGCAGGTCGGCGGCGCGCATCGCGGCGAGAGGGCCATTGCCTGCGGTGAGGCGGCCCAGCGCATCGTCGTGGTGCACCATGGCCTCGCCGTCGGCGCTCACCTGCAGGTCGACCTCGATGCCGTAGCGGCCCGCGATCGCGGCGTCGACGGCGCTCGCGGTGTTCTCGACGATGCCGCGCGCGAGATCGTGCAGGCCGCGATGTGCGATCGGCCGCGCCAGGAGCCGCTGCGGCCAGGCGTCGGCGGTCATTTCACCTCGAAGAGCCCCTCGACCTCGACCGCGGCGTCGAGCGGCAACACCGCGACCCCGACCGTCGTGCGCGCATGGCGTCCCTTGTCGCCGAACACCGCCACCATCAGGTCGGAGGCGCCGTTCATCACCTTCGGGCCGTCGAGGAATTTTGGATCGGAATTGATGAAGCCGCCGAGGCGCACCACGCGGGTGACCTTCTCGAGATCGCCGAGCGCGGCCTTCACCTGCGCGAGCAGGTTGACCGCACAGGCGCGCGCGGCCTTCTGCCCGTCCTCGACCGACACGCCGGCGCCGAGCTTGCCGGTCGCGACGAGCGTGCCCTCCGCGCCGAGGCAGAGCTGGCCCGACACCATGAGCAGCCGGCCGGTGCGCACGAACCCCACATAATTGGCGACCGGCGCCGCCGGCGTCGGCAGCGCGATCCCGAGCTCGGCGAGCTTGCTGTCTATCGTCCCGGCCATGATCATCCTCCCGCGGATGCCCATCGCATCCCGCGCTTGCCTGCTGCGGCGGCGCCGCGATGAAATCTTCACCATTCGGGCCGCCGGGCGCAAGACGGATGCGCGGGGGGGCCCAAAGCGGGCCGGTTCGCGGTTGCGGCACCGGGATTCGCCTCCTATGTTGCGGCACGGGCGAGACCCAAGAGGCTGATACTCCATGCTGACACGCACGTGTCTGACACTGGCCTGCATCGCGGCGACAGCAGCCCTCGGGCCGGCCGCCGCCGCGCCGGGCGCCGCGGCGCCGGCCGCCGATCCTGGTACGATCGTGCTGACGCCGCACCGCGCCATCTACGACCTGCGGCTGCTGCGCTCGCGCGGCAAGCGCGAGATCCAGTCGGTGCGCGGCCGCATCCTGTACGATTTCTCGGGCAGCCCGTGCGACGGATATGCGCTCAACTTCCGCCAGGTCTCCGAGCTCGACAGCGGCGAGAGCAAAAGCGCGATGACCGACCTGCGCGCCACCACCTGGGAGGACGGCGCCGCAAAACGCTTTCGCTTCAACTCGGAGAACTACCTCAACGACAGCGCGGTCGACAAAGTCGACGGCGAGGCGGACCGCGGCGCCGACCACGTCGGCGTCAAGCTCAGCAAGCCGAGGGACAAGACGTTCGATCTCGACCACGCCATGGTGTTTCCGACCGAGCAGATCCGGCGGATCATCGCGGCGGCGCGCGAGGGCAAGACCGTGGTGGAGATGCCGCTCTACGACGGCTCGGACAACGGCGAGAAGGTCTACAGCACGATGACGCTGATCGGGCATCCGATCGCGCCCGACGAGAAGGTGCCGACCGACGCCGCCGCCAATCAGCCGGCGCTCAAGGGGCTCACCCGCTGGCCGGTGACGATCAGCTATTTCGACCGCAACGACCCCAAGCGCGAAGAGCAGACGCCGGTCTACGCGATCACCTTCGAGCTCTACGAGAACGGCATCTCGCGCGCGCTGCAGCTCGACTACGACGATTTCGTCATCGCCGGCGACATGAGCCAGCTCGACATCAAGACCGTGCCGGCCTGCAAGTGACGCTCTAGCCGGCGTCGCTGCGGTTGCCGTAGGGTGGGCAAAGGCGCGGAACGCGCCGTGCCCACGGCGAAGACAGCGTGGGCACGGCGCGCGTTGCGCGCCTTTGCCCACCCTACGCAACTACCCCACACGCCCATCCGGCGCGCGCCGCAGCACCCGGCCGGGGAGCGCGCCGGTGTGGCTGGCGTTCTCGACCACCACGACGCCGTTGACGATGACGGTGGTGCGCGCGCCGCTCGGGTACTGGTGCGGGTCGGCGTAGGTGGCGCGGTCCTTGAAGTCGGCGGGGTCGAATATCGCGATGTCGGCGCGGGCACCCGGGCGCAGGATGCCGCGGTCGGCGAGCCGCAGCGCCCGCGCGGTCGCGCCGGTCATCTTGTGGATCGCGGTCTCGAGCCGTAGGAGCCCGAGCTCGCCCGCATAGTGGCCGATCACGCGCGGGAAGGTGCCGTAGAAGCGCGGATGCGGCAGACCCTGCGCGACCGCGCCGTAGGTCGCCACGCAGTTGCCATCGGAGCCGACCAGCGCGTCCGGCGAGCGCACGATATCGCGGACGTCGTCCTCGGCGATCGAGGCGACGAGCACGCGGGTCGCGCCGCGATCCTCGATCAGGTAGTCGGCAAGCGTGTCGATCGGGTCGTGGCCGCGCTCGGCGGCGAGCGCCGCGATGGTGCGGCCGGCGAACTGCGGCAGATGAGGGGAGATCGAGATCGCCACCGCGTCCCACGATGGAATGCGGCCCCAGTTGTTGAGCCCGTCGCGATCGATGTCGGCGCGGATGCGCGCGCGCGTCTCGGACGTCGCGAGGCGCTCCAGCATGGCGGCGACGCCGCCGGCCTGCACCCATTGCGGCAGCAGGTTCTTCAGCGGATTGCTGCCCGCCGTGTACGGATAGGCATCGCAATCGACGGCGAGGCCGTCGGCGCGCGCCTGCGCGAGCCGGTCGAGCACGCGCGCGGCCTTGCCCCAGTTGTCGGTGCCCGAGCATTTGAAATGCACGATCTCGACGTGAATGCCGCAGTCGCGCGCGATCGCGATCGCCTCCTCGACCGCCTCGATCACCTTGTCGGACTCATCGCGCAGGTGCGTGAAGTATCCGCCGTCATGGCGCTTCACGACGCGGCACAGCGCCGTCATCTCGGCCGGCGCCGCATAGGAGCCGGGCGCCGTGAACAGGCCGGACGAAAGGCCGAGCGCGCCGGCCGCGAGCGCCTCCTCGGCGAGCGCGATCATCGCGTCGAGCTCGGCCGCGGTCGGTGGCCGCGCGTCCATGCCCATGACCATGAGCCGCAGCGTGTTGTGCCCGACCAGCATCCCGGCATTGACGGCGGTGGGCGGAAAGGTCGCGAGATAGTCCGCAAACGTGGTCTCGCGAAACGGCAGCCAGGGCGCGCTCGGGCTCAGATAATCGCGCAGCAGCGCGACCTTGCCGGGCAGCACCGGCGCGACCGAGAAACCGCAATGGCCGATGATCTCCGTGGTGACGCCCTGGCGCACCTTGCTTTCGGCCTTGGGATTGATCGGCAGGGTGAAGTCCGAATGGGTTTTTATGTCGATGAAGCCGGGCGCCACCGCGAGGCCATCGGCGTCGATGATGCGGTGCGCCGCGGTCGGCACGTCGTCGCCCAGCGCCGCGATGCGGCCGTCCGCGATCGCGAGATCGCCGCGCATGCCTGGACGGCCGGTGCCGTCGACCAAAAGGCCGCCGCGGATCAGCAGGTCGTGGGACATGCGGTCCAGATCGCGCGGGTGAACTGCAGGCGCATGCCGAGGCGCTCCATGTTGCGGTGGCTGGCGGACAGCAACGCGGCGCCGCTGCAGACGATGTCGGCGCCCGCCGCGCGGGCGTCCTGCCAGCGCCGCGCGAGCAGGGCCGTCTGCAGGCCACGGCCGCGAAAGCGCGGATCGGTGGCGCTGTCGGCAAAGCAGCCGACCTTGTCGTGAAGATAGAGGACCGCGGCGGCCGCGGGCCGGCCGTCGAGATGCGCCACGTAGAGCGACCAGCCGGGCGCGTGCAGCCACGGACGAACGTTCGCCTTGAATTGCGCATGATGCTCCGGCGGAAACTCCCAGCCGGCCACATAGGCGTCGAGGAAGGCCTCCATCGCGGCCGCGTCGGTGACGCGCTCGATCGCGCCGCCGCTCGTCTGCGGCGCGGCCCCGGCCGCCGCGACGGTCGAGGCATGGAATTCGGACGCATAGTAGCCGAGCCGGTGAAGCTCGCGCCCGACGTTTTCGTGAAACAACCCGGGCACCGCCTCGAAGCGGCCGTCGACCGCGTTCTCGCGATACCAGGCGACGAGCGGCGCGATATGGGACGCGTGCCCGGCGGCGAGGCCGCGCACGCTGTTGAAGGACGGCGAGGGAAGGTTTTTGGCCATCATGGCGATGGCGCCGCCGTCGAGCGCGCGCCAGGCGACGCCGACCGGGTTGCCGGGAATGCGCGCCAGCACCTGGAGGCGCGACAGCGTATAGGCAGTCTCGGCCGCGAGGCTGCGGCGGATGAGATCGCGCGAGGGCGGCGGCGCGCCCGCGTCAATCATCGTCGGTCTCGCCGAGCACGCGGCCCATGACCACGGCGGCGCGGCCGAATTTCGCCCGCAGCCGGTCGACCGCGTGCTCGGCCGCCTTGCTGCGCGCGCCGTGGCGGTCGACCAGGTCGGCCGGATCGGCGTCTTCGGCGGCGGCAAGCGACGAGACGCCGATGCCGAGCAGGCGGAATTTCGTCCCGTCGGTCTCCCGCTCCAAGAGCTCGCGTCCGGCCGCGAAGATTTTCGCCGCAAGCTGGGTCGGCGCGGCGAGCGAGCGGGCGCGGGTGCGGATGCGGAAATCCGCGGTCTTGAGCTTGAGGTTGACGGTCCCGCCCGCCAGCTCCTTGGCCTTGAGGCGGGCCGAGACTTTCTCGCAGAGCTGCCAGAGCGTGCGCTCCAGCGCGCGGAAGTCGGCGACGTCGCGCTCGAAGGTGGTCTCGGCCGAGACGCTCTTGGTCTCGCGGTCGGCGCTCACGGTGCGCGCATCGATGCCGAAGGCGAGCCGCGCAAGGCGCTGGCCCTCGGTGCCGAAGCGGCGGATGAGGTCGCTCTCGTCGGCGCGCTGCAGGTCCGCGACGGTGCGAAAGCCTGCGCGGGCGAGCGCGGCGCCGGTCGCCTTGCCGACGCCCCAGATGAAGGTGACCGGCTTGGGCGCGAGAAAACCCGCGGCTTCGCGCCGGCTCAGCACCGAATAGCCGCGCGGCTTGTCGAAGTCGGAGGCGATCTTGGCCAGGAACTTGTTTTCCGACAGGCCGACCGACACCGTGATGCCGATTTTGTGCTCGACCTCGCGCGCGAAGGCGGCGAGGGATTTTGCCGGCGAGCGGCCGTGCAGGCGCTCGGTGCCGGAGAGGTCGAGAAACGCCTCGTCGATCGACAGCGGCTCGACCAGCGGGGTGAGCTCGAACATCATGGCGCGCACCTCGCGGCCGACCTTGGCGTATTTCGCCATGTCGGGGGGCACGACGGCGGCGTGCGGGCAGAGGCGGCGCGCCTGGAACATCGGCATCGCGGACTTCACGCCGAAGGTGCGGGCGATGTAGCAGGCGGTCGACACCACGCCGCGCCGGCCGCCGCCGACGATGACCGGCTGGTCGCGCAGCGCCGGATCGTCGCGCTTCTCGATCGCCGCATAGAAGGCGTCGCAGTCGACGTGGGCGATGGCGAGGCGATCGATGTCGTCGTGGCGCGCGAGACGCGGCGAGCCGCAGCCCGGACAGCGCGCGGCGCGGTCCGGCACGTCGGCAAGGCAGTCGCGGCAGAACCCCGCCATGTGACGATTCCCCGAGGTGCGGAATGGTCGCGCAGGGACGGCCTCCCGATCAAGGCATCTCGCGTTGCCAATCGCCGCCCGCCAGAATGCGGCGCGCCCGGTCGACCTCGGCCGGCGCGACCGCGGCGTCGGCCGCGAACGCGCGCAGCAGCGGCTCGTCCTCGCCGAGATGGGCGAGGACGCCGGCGAGAAAACCCGACTCGGCCGCGGCGGCGCGGATCGAGGCGGCGTCGAGGCCGGACAGCGCGAGGAACCGCGCGAGCCGCACCGGATCTTTGGCGATAAAGTTAAGTGCTTGAACCGCAAGGGTTTCTGCCGATTCCCGGGCTCCGCTCGAGGGCTTGCTCATCACTTAATATTTGCCTTTCTGTAAGGAATCCGCACTACCGTTCCGGGCCGGACGTGGGCGTACGCCAAAATTCCGCGACGCGATCCTTGGCATCTTACAGGGGTAGGGCGGCCCTTCGGCCGCAATGGGACGTGGAGATGGCCAAGACTGTCCTCATCGTGGAAGACAACGAGCTCAACATGAAGCTCTTCCACGATCTCCTGGAAGCGCACGGCTACGGCACGGTCGGCACCCGCAACGGGATCGAGGCGCTCGATCTCGCGCGCAAGCACCATCCCGACCTGATCCTGATGGACATCCAGCTGCCCGAGGTGTCGGGCCTGGAAGTGACCAAATGGCTCAAGGATGACCCCGATCTCAAGACGATCCCGGTGGTCGCCGTGACCGCCTTCGCGATGAAGGGCGACGAGGAGCGCATCCGCGAGGGCGGCTGCGAGGCCTATCTCTCCAAGCCGATCTCGGTGGGCAAATTCATCGAGACCGTCCGACATTTTCTCGGCAACCCGTAAAGGATCGCAATGACCGCCCGCGTTCTCGTCGTTGACGACGTGGCCGCCAACGTCAAGCTGCTCGAGGCGCGGCTCTCCGCCGAATATTTCGACGTGGTCACGGCGATGAGCGGCGCTGAAGCCTTGACCATTTGCGAGCGCGCCGAATGCGACCTGGTGCTGCTCGACGTGATGATGCCCGACATGGATGGCTTCGAAGTCTGCCGGCGGCTCAAGACCAATCCGGC
>Ga0335081_10009421_pt1 | contig 15719 bp, 15 predicted proteins | sample Lox_Sample_35_FD_206713 | JGI IMG/M metagenome (GOLD analysis project Ga0335081, IMG submission 206713) | Soil microbial communities from Loxahatchee National Wildlife Refuge, Florida, United States - Lox_Sample_3.5 | ecosystem: Environmental > Terrestrial > Soil > Wetlands | place: USA... | reverse complement strand
AGCGCGGCCGCACCCAAAAGCGCATCGGTAATGGCGTGGGCGAGCACATCGGCGTCGGAGTGGCCTTCCAGCCCGAGTTCGCTCGGCACGGTTACGCCACCCAGGATCAAAGCACGACCGGCAGCCAGGCGATGCACATCCCAGCCCAGGCCGGTACGGATTTCGCTCAATGCTGCGCTTCCCGGGCGACGTCTTCCTGGAAGAAAAGCCGCGCCACGTCCATGTCGCCGGGCTTGGTGATCTTGATATTGCGGTCGCTGCCCATCACTACCGTGACATCCTGGTCAAGGCGCTCCACCAAGCTCGCCTCGTCGGTGCCGATAAAGCCGTCGTGGCGCGCGGCCTCGAATGCGCGCTTGAGCAGTTCGTAGCGGAATACCTGCGGGGTCTGCGCCAGCACCAGCTTTTCGCGCGGCAGGGTGGCGCGGATGCGGGCCTTGCCCGTGCCGCGGCTGACCTGCTTCACCGTATCCACCACCGGCACGCCTACAATGGCGGCGCCGGTCTCCGCAGCCTCGTCGAAGACCTTGTGGATGGTTTCCAGGTCGATGAACGGCCGCACGGCATCGTGCACGGCGACCAGGTCGGTTTCCGGGCCAAGGGAAGCGAGGGCGTTTTCTACCGATTGCTGCCGGCTGTTGCCGCCCTCCACCACGCGCACTTTGCGGCGGGGAAGCTCGGCGGCAAGGATCTCCGACACCCAATCCATATCCTCGGCGCGCGCCGCCACTACGATTTCGTTCACGCGGTCCGAAGCGGCGAACTTCCGCACCGTGTGCAGCAGAATGGGCGAACCTTCCAGTAACATGAACTGCTTGCGGCTGGTGCCGGTCCGTTCCGCCGCTCCCCGGCCCATACGCGTGCCCAGGCCGGCGGCGGGCAATATCACCGCAACTCGCATGTGCTTATGATTCTATCGTGGTTTTTTCGACGCCAAGACCCGGCGCCGCCGGCGGCTCGCTGCGGCGCACCGGTTTATCGTGTTTCTCGGCTCCCGCCGCGGCATACATACGCTCGTCGTACTTGCCGAAAATCATTTTGCCGGCGGTGGTTTGCAGCACGCTGGTGACGGAGATATCGATGGTCTTGGAGATCATCCGCTTGGCGTTGTCCACCACTACCATGGTGCCGTCGTCCAGATAGGCCACGCCTTGATTGTATTCCTTGCCTTCTTTGAGGATGAACACCCGCATGGTTTCACCCGGCAGCACGATCGGCTTGAGCGAATTGGCCAGCTCGTTGATATTCAGCACCTCCACGCCGTGGAGTTGCGCCACCTTATTCAGGTTGAAGTCGTTGGTGACGACTTTGCAATCGTAAATTTTGGCCAGTTCGATGAGTTTCATGTCGACTTCGCGCACCTGCGGGAAGTCTTCTTCGACAATCTGTACGTTGAGGTGGGCCATCTTCTGGACGCGCTGCAAAATGTCCAAACCACGCCGGCCGCGGTTGCGTTTCATGGAGTCGGCCGAATCGGCGACCAGTTGCAGCTCGCGCAAGACGAATTGCGGAATCACCAGCACGCCGTCGAGGAAGCCGGTTTCGGCGATGTCGGCGATACGGCCATCAATGATCACGCTGGTGTCGAGGATTTTGAAGGATTTCTTGGAAGCCTTTTCGCCGCCGAAGATGCCACCTAACGCCGCCAGGTTGAGCATGTCGCCTTTCTTGGCTCCCACGATCAACCCTACATAAGTCATCAGCAGCAGCAAGCCGACCGGGAGGAAACGCTGGTCGGGCACCGCCCGTCCGACGACGAGCGACATCAGGAAAGCGCCGATAATGCCCAGCACCGATCCCGCCGCAGCGCCGATGAGGCGCTTTAATGTGACCTGTTCCAGCCGGATTTCGAAGAATATGATGCACAAACCGAATAGCAGTCCGCCGAGGGCGGCTTGCCAGGCCTGTACGTTAAACGGCCGCAAAGCAAATGCGGATACAGCCAGTACCGCAACAAAAATGAAGCGAACAATAATGAGGTCGAACATGAATGCACCCCCTTAGGGTGTTTGCGAATGTCCGGAAACACCGGAACAGGATGCTGACCGGGCAAGAACGCGACTAGGCTCCGCGCCAAGAGTATAGCACCCCTTTGGGTATCTTAAGGAATCAACAGAGGTTTCCAGTGCTGGTAGCGGGTATTGGCGCAACTCAGGGCCGGAAGCCCACGGGGCGATGCGCACAGTCTTCCGAACTCCGCTTCGCGATTGTGCGTATTTCTCTGAAAGCATGTTGGAAGTCACCGAGTTACACAAGCGTTACGGCGCGCTCGTGGCCGTCCACAATGTTTCGTTTGTGGTGCGTCCGGGCGAAATGCTGGGGCTGCTGGGCCCAAACGGCGCCGGCAAGACCACCACCGTCTCCATGATCGCCGGGCTGCTCCGCCCCGACCGCGGCGAAGTGCGGATTGCGGGCAGCCTGGTTTCGGGCGAGACGGACCCGGTGAAGCGCCGCATGGGACTCGTTCCCCAGGATCTGGCGCTACACGACACGCTTTCCGCGTGCGAGAACCTGACCCTGTTCGGCGCGCTCTATGGCATGACCGGCCGAAGGCTGCGCAACGCTATGGACGCTGTGCTCGATCTGGCCGGGCTTCGCGACCGCGGCAAGGACCGCGTCGATACCTTCAGCGGCGGCATGAAGCGCCGGCTGAACCTGGCGGCCGCGCTGCTGCACGATCCGCAGATCCTGCTGCTTGACGAGCCTACCGTGGGCGTGGACCCGCAGAGCCGCAGCGCTATCTTCGGCAACCTGGAGGAGCTGAAACGCCAGGGCAAGACGCTGGTCTATACCACCCACTACATGGAAGAGGCGGAAAGGCTCTGCGACCACATCCTGATTGTGGATCACGGAAAAGTGGTAGCCAACGACACGCTCGAAGGCGTCCGGCGCATGGTGCCTGCGGTTACCATGCTGGAAATCGAGATCGAAAATCCCGGCGTGGATGGCTGGTGGCGCGGTCTTTCGGCGGTAGCGGGCGTGGCTTCGGTGGAATGCCGCGGCCAGGTGCTGCAGGTGATGATGGGCGACCTGGCGCGCGATACTCCGGCCGTGCTGGGCTGGCTGGCGGCCGGCGGCTATCGCCCGGCGCACCTGGCCAGCCAGCGCGCCGACCTGGAAACCGTCTTCCTGACTCTCACCGGAAGGAGCGTGCGAAACGCATGAATTTCACCGCCTTTTTCGCTCTGGCGCGCCGCGACGTGCGGCTTTTCTTTCTGGACCGCCGCGCCGTGGTGATGAGTTTTCTGGCGCCTATTCTGATCGCTTCGTTTTTCGGCTACATCTTCGGCGGCGCCGCCAAAGACGAGCCCGCTTCCAAAATTGAAATGGCGGCGGTGGACCGGGACGCGAGCGGCATTTCCGCCCACATCGTTGCCGCGCTGAAAGCCGACCCCGCGCTTCAGGTGAAGAAACTTTCGCTGGAAGACGCCCGCGAGGCCGTGCGCAGTGGCAAAATCACAGTAGCCGCCGTCATTCCCGCGGGTTTCGCCGATGGCGCCGTGCGCGCCTTCCTGCGTGCATCCGAACAGCCTGAAATCCAGTTGCTCTACGATCCCTCGCACGGTCCGGAAGTGCAGATGGTGCGCGGCATCCTCACGCAGCACGTGATCGAAGCGGTGTCGAGCGAAGCTTTCGGCGGAAGCAACGCGCCCAAATATCTCGACGAGGCCATGCGCGACCTGAACGCCGCGCCCGGCATGGACCCTTCCGACCGGTCCGCCATTCGCAGATTATTGACGGATATCGGCGGCTTGAACCAGCGGCAGCGGGAAAACCCGCAAAGCCCCGTCCGCACGGGTTTGAACATGCCTTACAAGGTGCGGGAGGAGGCGGTAACGGCGCATCACGGCGTGCCCTACAACAGCATGGCGCACTCTTTCGCCGGCATGGCCGTGCAGTTCATTCTCTTCATGGGGATCGATGCCGGCCTGGTGGTACTGGCGCAGCGCCGCAGCGGTTTGTGGAAGAGGCTCCAGGCAGCGCCGATATCGCGTTTCACCGTAATCGGCAGCCGCACCGCCAGCGCCGCCGGCATCTCCGCGCTCATTCTGACAGCGGTGTTTGGCTTCGCGCGGCTGGTATTCAACGTGAGGGTGGAAGGGAGTTTTCCCGGTTTCCTGGGAGTCTGCGTGGCGTTTTCCCTGATGACCGCAACCTTCGGCCTGCTGATTGCGGTGCTGGGCAAGACGCCGGAGGCGACGCGCGGTATCGCCATCCTGGTGACTTTGCTGCTGGTCATGCTGGGCGGAAGCTGGGTACCGGCGTTCCTGTTTCCCGCGTGGCTGCAAAAACTGACCTTCCTGATCCCGACGCGCTGGGCGGTGGATGGCCTGGACGGCATGCTCTGGCGGGGGCTCTCCTGGAATGCGGCGGTGGGACCCATCCTGGCCCTGCTGGGGTTCGCGATCCTGTTTGCGGCGGTCGCGATCTGGAGATTCCGTTGGGAAACGGAGTGAAAGAAGCTGTCAGCTGTTAGCCGGGGCTACTTTCGCCACTTCGCGGTGAAGATGTTGAATTCGTAGCGTTCCTTGGCGCCGCGGTCGGAGCAGAAGACGAGCGTCTTGCCGTCCAGCGAAAACTCGGGAAACGAAGTGAACCCACGCCAATCGGTCACGCGCTCAAGCCCAGAACCATCCAGGTTGATCAGGTACAGGTCGAAATGCCGGCTGTCGCAATCGTGCTGGTTGGAGGAAAACAGAATCTGTTTGCCGTCGGGTGTGAAAGTGGGCGCAAAACTGGCACAGCCGAAATGCGTGATCGTGCGGGCATCGGAGCCGTCGGCATTCGCCACCATGATTTCCATCTTCATGGGCGCAGTGAGATTATCGGCCAGCAGCGATTTGTAACGCGCCATTTCCTCCGGCATTTTCGGATAGTTGGCGCGCCAGACCAGCTTCGTGCCATCGCGCGAAAACACCGCGCCGCCGTCGTATCCGATGGTCTTGGTGAGCTGGCGCTTGCCCGAGCCGTCCGGCCGCATGGTCCACAAATCCAGGTCACCGGAGGCGAGCGAAGTATACACAATATTTCCGGTCTTCCAGTTCACCGTTCCTTCGGCGTCATAGCCCGGCGCATCGGTGAGCTGCTTTTCGATTTTTCCCGTGTCGGTTGCCAGGAAGATGTCATAGCCTTTAAACACTCCCCACACGTAGCCCCGGCTGCGGTCGGGCGGCGTTGGGCAGGCGTCCGCGGCCAGGTGGGTGGAGGCGTAGATGATGTGCCGGTTGTCCTTCAAAAAATAGGCGCAGGTGGTGCGTCCCTTGCCCGTGGAAACCAAGTGCTGATCGCTGCCGTCGGCCTGCATGAGAAAAATCTGATCGCAATCGTAAGGTGGACGGGTGGTTTGAAACACCAGCCGTTTCCCATCCGGCGACCAATACGCTTCGGCATTCTGGCCGCCATGGGTCAACTGGCGGATTTCCAGAAGTTGGAGCGGTTGCGCGGCAGCCAGAGCAGCCCATACCAAAATCCCGCAAGTGGCTTTTTTCATGGATGAATGTTCTGAGTATACTGGAGCGCGCCGGGGACGGCTGGGGCGGTTGGATCTGAGGGTCGGGTGAAGGCACCCCGAAGTGGCATCCGTCCCGGGAGCGAATCGAGCCGGAGGCCACCTCGAAGGGAGTTAACGATCAGGACACAGCAGAGCCGGCTCTGTATGCGACAGCGTCGGATACCGTGGGCGAGCAGGCCCCGGCGGCGGATGCAAAACCGGAGGTGCCCAGAAACTCGAACCGAATCTCTTCTCCATTCTCAGTGAACCAGTTTGAACCGGTACGCCTTAGTTCCAGCGCGTCCGGCATGCCGGCTGCGACAACGCGCATCCGGTTGCGGGTTCGACTCACGATGACACCCTCAATAACCACCCCAACTGGGTAGCTGATTAATGTGTACATTGAGACCCTCCTTTATGTCAGTATTATGTCTGACAGGAACGCTGCTTTTCTATGTTGTTATTGGTTATGAATCCAAGGGTCTGGTACGTCATGGAACGAGGAAATCCCCGACGCGGCGCTTATTGAGGGCTTACTTCAACGCTGCGCCGTCATGCAGTTCGTCGGTAGCGCGCTTCACTATTTTATCGCCTGGCTCCAACGCGCCCGTCACTTCCACCAGGTCGGCTTCCGCCACGCCCTTTTTCACATCCACCCACTCAGCCTTGCCGGCGCGGTCGCGAATCACAAACGTGCGCTCGGTGGTGGTAACCACGGCTGTTTTAGGCACGAAGAGCCCGGGCTTCGGGCGGCGGACGGGCCACTCGACCGCGGGATACATGCCAGGCGACAAGGCGCCATCGCGATTGGCCACATCCAGCTCCACCGCCATGGTGCGGGTTTTGGTGTCCAGCGCGTGAGCGATGCGCGCCACCGTGCCGCTGAATTTGCGCTCCGGGTAGGCCGGCACGCGAAACGCCACGCCGGCCCCGTGAGCCATTTCACCGACGTCTTCTTCCGGAACGGGAACCACCAGCCGCAGGCGCGAGATTTGCTGCACCACTACCAGCACCGCATCCGCGCCCGGACCCACCAGCGCGCCGGGGTGCACGTCGCGTTCGGTCACGATGCCATCGAACGGAGCGGTGATCTTGAGATACTGTTGCAGGTCCGCTTCCGCCTTCACCGCCGCCTGCGCCGCCTGCGCGGCCTGCTGGCGCGACCTCACCAGGGCTTGGGCCGCTTCCACCTGCTTCTGTGCCTGCACCAGTTCGTTGCCGGCAATTGCACCTTCCGTCTGGGACGCTTTCCGCAAGCTTTCGTAGGTAGCCTGCGACGCCGCAAGCTGCGCCTCCGCCTGTGCCCGCTCCGATTCCGCGCCTTGGACGCGCGATTCGAGCTCGGCGATGCGCGCCGCCATTTCCGGCGCGCTCAGCTCCGCCAACAGCTCACCCCGCCGCACCAGGCTGCCGCGGTCCACCAGCATGCGTTCGACATAGCTTGGGATTTTGGCATGCAGCGCGACAGACAGGAACGGCTGAATCTCGCCCGGCAGTTCGATGACGCGGGAGACGGGGCGGGCGGTGACGGTGGCGAGTTCCTGGGAACGCAGCGGAAGCGCTGCTAACGCAAAGAAGAGAAGCACCGCTCCCTTACGGTCGCGGCTCTGGTGAGGGTTCATAATATCGGCTCGTTGGATCCATCGGATTCAGTGACGGCGATGCCGCCCGCGCGCGTCCTTGCAGAACGGCGTAAATGGAAGGCAGCACAGTGAGGGTGGCGAAGGTGGCGACCAGCAGGCCGCCGATCACCGCCCGGGCCAGCGGAGCGGCCTCGGCTCCGCCTTCCGTCAGCCCCAGCGCCATCGGGGACATACCGCAGATCATGGCGGCCGCGGTCATCAGAATGGCTCGCATGCGGCTGGCCGCGCCCGCCTGCGCGGCTTCCAGAACCGGCCGGCCTTCGTGACGGAATCGCTCGGCGAAGGTGACCAGTAAAATCGAGTTGGCGACCGCGATGCCAATCGCCATAATCGCTCCCATGAACGACTGGATGTTCAAGGTAGTGCCGGTGGCCAGCAGCATCAGGATGACGCCGCACAACACCGCCGGCACCGTCAGCAGAATCGCCATGGCCAGCCGCATGGATTGGAAATTGGCCGCCAGCAGGAGAAAAATCGCCAGTACCGCCAGCAGCAGACCGGTGCGGAGGCCGGAGACGGTCTCACCCAGCGCCGGAATTTCGCCACGCAGCCGGACCGTGACACCGCGCGGCGGGGCGCCCGCGGCCGCGATAGCCTGGTTGAGCGGTGCCGTTGCCTGGCCCAGCGTGCGGCCGTGAACATTGGCCGTCAGGCTCACGACCCGCTGCCCGTTATAGCGTTCGATCAGCCCCGGCATGGCGCCGGTCTTGAGCGCGGCGATATCGGTGAGCTGCGGCGCCACGCGTCCGTCCACCATCACCGGCAGCGCGCCGATCGCTTCCACGCTTTGAATGCGATTCTGGGGAAGCTGCACCTGAATCTGAAATCCGTTGCCCGAAACCGGGTCGCGCCAGAAATTCGGAGCCGTGAAGCGCGATGACGAAGTAGCCGGCACCACCGACTGCACCACGTCCGCCATGGTCAGCCCGAACTGCCCGGCGCGGTCGCGGTCCACATTGATGTCCAGCGTGGGATAGTGCAGCTCCTGCCCGTAGCGCAGATCGCGCAAAAAATCGAGCCGCGCCATCTGGGCACGCACCTTCTGCGCGTATGCGAAATTGTCCTCCAGATTCACTCCCATGACGGCCACTTCCACCGGCGTGGGTGAGCCGAAGCTCATCACCTGGCTGACGATGTCTCCGGCCTCAAACCCGATCTCCACGCCGGGAAGGTCGCGCGCCACGGCCGCCCGCACGCGCTCGCGGAAGGTTTCCGGATCGATGGCGCCTGGTTTCAGCGCCACCTGAATCACGGCCTCTTCCGGACCCGCGGTGAACAGGTGGATCAGGTTCACCGGGTAGCTGGAAGGCTGAATGCCCGTGAAGTCGCTGGTGATCTCTACGTTGTTCGGGCCGGCCTCGCGCCCGATGAGATCCAGCGCGCGCAGCACCGTCCGCTCCGTCTCTTCGATGCGCGTGCCGACGGGCGCGCGCAGGCGCAGCCGGTAGATGCCGGCGTTGGTGGCGGGGAAGATTTCCGTGCCCAACCGCGGCGCCAGAACGTAGAGCAACGCAAAGGCGCCGGCGAGGTAGGCGAATACCAGCGGCCAGCGCAGCCGCAGCACCGAGCGCAGGTAACGGTCGTACAAGCGGCGTAGCCAGGCTTCCTCGCCGGGGTGAGCGCTCTTCATGAGCCACACCGAAAACACCGGTACCAGCGAACTGGAGAGCAGGTAGGAAGCGATCATGGCAAACCCCACCGCCATTGCCAGCGGCACAAACAACTGCCTGCCCACCCCCACCATGAAGAACGAGGGAACGAACACGGCCAGAATCGAAAACATGGAAAGCAGACGCGCCATGGCGGTGCGGCTACAAGCTTCCAGCACCGCGCGGGCGCGGGAAACGCCCGGCAGCATTTGGGTGTGAATGTTTTCGATTTCCACAGTGGCTTCGTCCACCAGCACGCCGACGGCAAGCGCCAGCCCGCCCAGCGTCATGATGTTGATGGTCTGGCCGGTGAACCACAGCAGCACCACGGCCGCCAGCAGGGCGAACGGGATATTGGCGATTACGATCAGGGCGCTGCGCCAGTCGCGCAGGAACAGCAGCACCATCAGGCCGGTGAGCGCGGCGCCCGCCAGGCCTTCGGTGACGAGGCCGCGCAGCGAGTTCGCCACGTAAGGCGATTGATCGAACTCCAGCCGGATATCGATATCCTCCGGCACGATCTTCTTAAACCCGGGCAGCGCTGCCTTGACGCGATGGATTACGTCCAGGGTGGAGGCATCCGCGCGCTTGGTCACGGGAATGTATACCGTGCGGCGGCCGTTCACGTGAGCATAGGCCGTCACCAGGTCGGTGCCGTTTTCGATGGTGCCGAGGTCGCGCAGGTAAACGGTGGGGCCCGTCACCGGGCGGATGGGCGTGGCCAGCAGCTCGCTCAGGTTGCCGCCCAATGTAGCATTGGTGCGGGCGATGCGCTCGATGTTGCCGGTCCACATGTTGCCAGACGGCATGATGAGGGTCGCCTTGTTCACCGCGTTGATGGCCTCTTCGGGCGAAACGCGGTACTGCCGCAGCTTGTCCGGATCGAGCGTAATGACGATGGTCCGCTGGCTGCCGCCGAACGGCGGCGGCGCGGAAACGCCGGGCAGCGTGGCAAACAGAGGACGCACGCGGTTGAGCGCCAGGTCCTGCATTTCGCCCAGGGTACGCGATTGGCTGCTGAATACAAGTTGGCCGATGGCGACGCTGCCGGCATCGAAGCGGGTAATGAACGGCTGCACCGTGCCCGGCGGCATAAACGAGCGCGCGCGGTTGACGTACCCCACCGTCTGCGCCATGGCCTGCGCCATATCGGTGCCGGCATGGAAGACCAGCTTCATCAGGGTGGCGCCCTGGATGCTTTTGCTCTCCACGTGGTCGATGCCGGTGATGTAAAGGAAGTGATACTCGTAGTAGTACGTGATGAAGCCTTCCACCTGCTGCGGGTCCATGCCGGCATAGGGCTGCGCCACATAAATGGCGGGGTCGCCAACCTGCGGGAAGATGTCCACGGGCATGCGCTCGATAGCCAGAATGGAACACAGCGCCACGGCTACGATTGCCACTACGACGGTAATCGGCCGGCTGAGCGCGGCTAACACCAGCCTCATTGGCTTGCCTCGGCAACGAAGGGCTGGATGTTCCCCCGGACTGTGGCCACTTCGAGCAACGCGCGCCACACGTTCAGGCGGGCCAGGGCATCGTCAATTTGCGCCGCGACGAGCAGCCGCTGAGCCTGGGCAATATCGTCTATCGGAGCCAGACCCGATCGATAGCGCGCCGTCGCCTGCTCAAGGGCGGTGCGGGCGGAAGAGACCTCAACGGGCGTATTCGCGGCCACGCGGCGCGCGCCCGTCAGCCTGGCCAGCGCACCGTTAAACTGGCCTTGCAGGTTGGTCGCGATGGTCTGGTACTGCGCCTGGCCGGCCCGAATGTTGGCCGCCTGGATGGCCTCCTGCTCCCGGATGGCGAACCGGTCCATAACCGGGAATGTGACGGTGAGCCCGAGTCCGTAGTCTTGCGTGGTTGGCGCGAGCCCGTTCACCCCGCCGAGGCGCGAACCGTCGGTCAGCATGCCGGTGCCGCGCGCGCTGGCCAGCCCCTGCACCACGAACTGCGGATAATAGGCGCGATCGAGCGCCCTGAGCTGCGACTGGGCCTGCGCGATGGCGGCGTTCTGCTCGATGGCAAGCGGATGGGCGGATGCCTCCAGCGGAGGCTCAGGCCGCTCCGGCGCCGGATTGGCCAGGCGGCCGGAAATCACCTGGAGTTGCGATGGGGCCAAGCCCACAAATTGCGCCAGGGTGGAATTGGCAACGTCGATGGCTTGCTCGGCTTGGGCAAGCTGGGTTTCGGCGGCTGCCAGTTCGGCCCGCACTCTCGACTCATCCGCGCCTGGCCGCAGTTGAGCGGCCACCAACGCATGGATGCTCTTGAGCAGGACCTGCCAACTGTCCACGGCGGCGCGTGCCGCCCTGGCGGTCTCGCCGGCTGCCACGACGGTGAGGAAAGCATCCGCCGTGGCCACCGAGACGTCATAGCGCGTACGGCTCACGGCAGCCTGGGCGCGGTCGCGTGCCGCCGTGGCGCTGGCGACGTTGGCCGCGCGCAATCCGAAATCGAACGGCTGCCAGGTGACCAGCAGTCCAACGCCACTGTCCCATACTGTGCCGAGATTGTTGGCCTTGACGCCGTCAACGCCTGGTATGACGGATTGTGGAAGCAACAGCCCGTAAAACGTATTACGCGTGGCGCGGTTGGCCTGCGCCAGGGCGTCCACTCGCGGCAGGTAAGCCGTCTGTGCCAACTGGATGCCGGCGGCCGCGGCCGCCATCTGTTCCTGGCTGACGCGAATCGCCGGATAGTTCTTCAGCGCCGAATCTACCGCCTGCGACAAAGTCACCTGCGCCGCCAGGGGACCCACCGCCAGGGCGGTCAACAGCCACAATTTCCTCATCGCCGCTCGCCCTCGATCAGCTCGCCAAATAGCTCCCGCACCTTCTGCCGCGCGCCCGCCAGCGCCTTGCGCCCCAGCGCGGTGGCGCGGTAGACATGCCGCCGCGATTTGCCATTGCGCACCTCGGTGGCCCGCAGGTAGCCCTTCTTTTCCAGGCCATGCAGTAGCGGGTAAAGCGTTCCGGGACTGATGCGATAGCCGTGCCGCGCCAGCTCCTCTGCCATTCCGAGACCGAAAATCGGCTCCTCCGCCGCGTGATGCAGAATGTGCAGCCGGATCAGCCCCGAATATAGATCGCGGTCGTCCTCGAGTTTCGTTTTCGACATTCGATATAGATGACACAGTCTACCACATCAACGGTGAGGGGTGATCTTGACGCTTAAAGATTTCCGGGATTTCCGGCTAGGCGCCGAACCACTTCTTCCAGCCGCGCTTCTTCTCCGCCTGAATTCCCAGGAGCCGGTCGAAGGGCGCCGCTTCTTCTTCCGCCAGCGGGCGAATGCCGCGAAGCAGTTCGACCGCTTCCAGCAGGCGGCAGAAATGGTCGATACAGTGCCAGCACCGGAGTGCATGCTGCTCCATACGCTCGCGCCCCTGCCACGTCATGCGCCCGTCGATCACTTCCAGAAACGCTTTTGACGGGAGGCAATCCGCTCCCCGGGCCGCGGCGGCTTCCCGTCCCAGGGAGCGTCCGTTTTCAAACACAAGGCGGGTATTCCAGCCCTCCACCTGCCGGCGAATCAGCTCCGACGCCCGGCTACGAATTTTTTCCACAGTGACCGCCGACATGCGTAGCATCTCCCCGCTTGCGGCTGGGCTATAGCCCATGGTTTCCAGCCATGCGGACTGTTTTTCCACCAGCGTGAGCGGTTCCAGCGCGGCCGCCAGGAGCGCCAGGTCCAGCGGGATCGGCGGCGCCGGCGATTCCATTCCGGCCAGGACGCGTTGGCGCAATTCCGCTACGAATGGCCTCTCCGGCATCGGCTCCAGCGAACCAAACAGAGGCGACTGGGGGCCGCTAACTGCAATCAGCAGAGTCTCAAGGCTGCTCTCGGATGCATAATGGGCGAGCAGTTTCCGCATCACCGGAACGTATTGCCGCACGAAGTACCGCCATCCCTCCGGTGAGCGGGCGCGGCAGTCTTCGATCATTTCGTAGGCTGTATAAATCATCACGTAGTCTTTTCGGCATGGGCGTCGCGCGGCACGCCAATTGCTCGTTGTGCGATGGCGAACCCACGGGATTCCGTATGTTAATCTCGGCCATGATTTTTTTCCTCATCGCGCTGGCCGCGGCCGTCTTCGGCTTCGGCACCACGGCACTGGGCCCGGCGGCAGTGCTGCACTTTGTTTTTTACGGCGCGGTGGCTTTTTTGGTCCTGAGCCTGATGGGCCACCTGATGCGGCGCGTTTGAGCCGCCTCACTTACTCTGAAATCGGCCCACATACTGAGCCTCCCCCAGAATGTGTCCCTTGAGGGCCGGTAACACCTCCGCGCGCTTAGCCCCCGGCGGCAACCCCAGGGTGTGCACATTCAGCGCATACAACTTGAAATCATACCGGTGCGGGCCGCCCCTGGGTGGGCAGGGACCGTTGTAACCCAGCTTACCGAAATCGTTTTGTCCGCTCACCCCAAGCGCGCCGGGTTTGTAGCCTTGCGCCAGGTTGTGGACCTTCGCGGAAATATCGTACAACAGCCAGTGACACCAAACCCCCGCCGGCGCATCCGGATCTTCCACCACCAGGGCAAAACTCAGTGTGTCCGCGGGATCGCCGCTCCATTCCAGCGATGGAGAAAGATCCGCACCATGGCAGGAGTGAAGCGACGGAATCCATCCGCCCTCGCTAAACGCGCTGGAAAAGATTTTGAAACCCATAGCGATTTGATCGTATCGCACCGTTCGCCGCCGTGCTTTACCGGGGCGTTACGCTTTCCATACCTTGCGACTTTCGCCGGCGAGGAGTAAGCTCCGAATTAGAGGTATATTTCCATGAGGGCGCTCCTTAGGGTTACCTTGATTTCGAGTCTGCTGGTGTGGTGCGCGGCTGCCCAGCGCGGTGGCGGTGGCGGACACGGCGGCGGTGGTGGTGGTGGCGGTTTCCACGGCGGCGGCGGCATGGGCGGCGGTTTCCACGGCGGCGGCAGTATGGGCGGTGGCGGCGGTTTCCGCGGCGGTGGCGGATTCGGAGGCGGTTTTAACCGGGGTGGATTCGGCGGCGGCTTTAACCGGGGCGGCTTCGGTTATGGCTACGGTTTCAATCGCGGCGGTTACGGCTACGGCCGCTATGGCTATGGTTATCGCGGTTATTACGGCGGTTGGCCTTATTGGGGCTACGGCTGGGGTTACCCAGGCTATGGATGGGGTTTGGGAGTGGGCTATTGGCCCGGATATTTCGGATATTACGGGTCCTATGATTATCCCTACGACTACGGTTACGACTCCGGTTACGGCTACGATCCCGGCGGCTACGCTTATAGCCCCTCACCCAATGTGGCTGTCTATCAGCAGGGTTACCCGCAGCAGGGCTACTACCCGCAGCAGGTGGTCAGCGCGCCCGCCCCGGCTTACAGCGACACTGCCCACCCGGTGATACGCTCCTACGATCAGTATGGGCAGGAGGTGGGACCCTCCGGCGGCGGCACTAACGGATCGCCTATTTACCTTATCGCGACGAAAGACGGGGTAATCCACGCGGCGGCTTCTTATTGGGTGCAGCAGGGGATGGTTCACTATGTTACTTTGCAGCACGAAGAAAAGACGGTGCCCGTGGCTAACATCGACCATACTTTGACCAACCAGCTTAACCGCGAACGGCACGTAAACCTGAACCTGGTCCAGTAAAGCGGCAGCCGGGGGGCTTGGTTGGTTCTTAGGGGCCCGCAAGCTTGAAGTGTGCGACTGACTGCAATTGAGGCCGGTTTTGTAGTTCTTAGTGCGCATTGAAGCCCTGCGCCCTGGAGGCGTTCCTCAACCAGATCCGGTCGGTTGCGGCGTAGGCTGAGCGCCTGTGCCGCCCGCTCGACGCTACACTATTCCTTTCATGCGCCTTCTTCCGCTCGCGCTGGCCGCGTGCCTGCTCGCCGGCTGCGGCTACGTTGCCAGCCCGCTACCACCATTTGCCAACATTCCAGCGCGCATCGGGGACTTGGCGGCCACCCAACGCGGCGCCGCCGTGATCGTCCAGTTCACCGTCCCCCGCCTCACCACCGATGGCGTGGAGATCAAACCGCCCATCGCACTCGATCTGCGCATCGGCCCCGGACCCGTTCCGTGGAACGAATCCCAGTGGTCCGCCCAGGCGAAAGCGATTCCCGAAACGCTCGCTTCCCCTTCCGGCGCGCCGCTTGCGGCCGGCGCGCAGGCGCATTACGAGGTCCCAGCCAGCGAATGGATCGGGAAGACGGTGGTGGTGGGCGCCCGCTCCATTGGCGGCAACGGCAAGCTCTCCGGCCTGTCAAACGTTGCCAATGTGACGGTCATCGCGCCGCCGGAACGGCCCACCAACATCGCCGGCGAAGTGACCGCCGCCGGTCTGCGCCTCACCTGGCAGGCGCACGGCGATCACTTCCGGGTCCTGCGCGCCGCCGGGGATTCCACGCGCTACGACGTCGTCGCCACTGTCACGCAGCCGGAATGGACCGATCCCGATATCCAATTCGGCACGCGCTACCGCTACCTGGTGCAGACCTTCGTGCCGCAAAGCGATAACCGCGAAGCGCAGAGCGACCTTTCCGCGGCGTTCAGCAAAACGCCGGAACCGATTCCGCCGGCGGCGCCCAAAGGGCTGCGTGCCGTACCCGCTCCCAATTCCATCGAACTTTCGTGGGAAGGCAATTCCGAGCCTGATGTCACCGGCTATCGCATTTACCGCGGCGAACCCGGCGGCGCTCTCGCGAAAATCGGCGACACCGGCGCCATCCCGGCCTATTCCGACCGGACCGCCCAACACGCGCGTAACTATCGCTACGCCGTGACTGCCGTCAGCCGCTCTGGAAAGGAAAGCGCTCAATCCGCTTACGTGGACGTCGTATTCCCGTAACACCGCTAGCTTGTGGTGCTTCCAAATACATGGAATTAAGCTAGTTAACTTGTATTCAATAACTTCATTGGTGTATACTGGCAATTAGCTTCTTCAGGAGA
>Ga0335081_10009420_pt1 | contig 15721 bp, 18 predicted proteins | sample Lox_Sample_35_FD_206713 | JGI IMG/M metagenome (GOLD analysis project Ga0335081, IMG submission 206713) | Soil microbial communities from Loxahatchee National Wildlife Refuge, Florida, United States - Lox_Sample_3.5 | ecosystem: Environmental > Terrestrial > Soil > Wetlands | place: USA... | reverse complement strand
GAAACCGGTGTCCAGCAAGGGATTCAGAGGGGTGAGAAATCAACAACGCTGCCTTTGTCAAGAGGGCAAAGCGGGGCGCGGCTGGGCCGACGACAAGGCAATCCTCACTTTATCTTCGTGAGTTTCAACAGCGGCCGGAGCTGCCTCAAAAACCTCAAACCCTTTGGTCTCAGCTTCGGGTAGGAACTCATAGTTTTCAAGCTGAACTGCGATCCCAGCCGTAGTTCCACCCGCAGGTGGAACGCAACGCAGGACCCGGCCGCGGCAACGGACCCGCATGGCATCGGCTAAGGTGATTTCCGAGGGCATGCGCAGAGTAATTTCAATGGCGTCATCGGTCTTGAGGTGAAGGTCGGTGTAGAAAAATGCTCCCCGCGCGCTGAGGTCCTGGGTATAGCCGCAGCCGTCGCCATCCTGACCCGCAAGGCGAACGGAAATTGGAAGCTGAAATTCAAAGCGCTGCGTAGACCGGCGCTCGAAGCGCACTTGCTCGTTCATGGCTCCTCCACAGAACCGCGCAGCCCACCCTGAGCAAGCGAACAGACGAAGTGGCTGCTCGGCGGGATTCGGCGAAATGAAGAAGGATTCTTGGGGGAAGATCCCTCATCCCACCCTGGGAAATTCGCTACCGCTGGGTTGCTTCTATACTGAGAAAGCGATCAGCAAGGCTTGGTTCCCGACCGAACCTGAAAACCTACTCCGACTTTACCTCAGCCCGAAGCGCGATGGAAGTTGACCAGTTGGTGACGTTGGCAAGGTTTTGCACAGCCCAATGTGCGGTTTTGCAGCAATGAACGGCACAGTAGCGTTGGAAAACATTCGCTCACGGTGAATTAAACTGACCGACTTGGAGACTTCAAAGACCAACGACGCGATTTTGCAGAAAACTGGTGAGGCCGCGGAAAGTTCCAGGCGGATGCTGCCGGCAACATTGCGCGCGCTGCAGCATCGCAATTTTCAGCTTTTCTTCGGCGGCCAGCTCATTTCGTTGGTTGGCACGTGGATGCAGAGCGTGGCCCAGTCGTGGCTGGTTTACAAAATGACCGGCTCGTCGCTGCTGCTCGGCTCGGTCGGGTTTGCCAGCCAATTTCCTGTGTTTCTGGTGGCGCCGCTCGGCGGCATTGTGGCCGATCGCCACAATCGCCATCACGTGGTCATTGCCACCCAAGTCGCGTCGCTGATTCTGGCCTTCATTCTCGCGGCATTGACTCTGGCCGGCGTGGTGCGCGTCTGGCACATTTTTGTGCTGGCTGCGCTGCTTGGGGTGGTGAATGCATTCGACATTCCAGGGCGCCAGTCCTTCCTCGTGGACATGGTCGGAAGAGAACATCTGATGAATGCGATTGCACTGAACTCCTCCATGTTCAACGCGGCGCGCATTGTGGGGCCAGCCATAGCCGGAATACTGGTGGCGAAGATCGGCGAAGGCTGGTGTTTCTTTGCCAACGGCGTGAGCTACATCGCGGTGATTATCGGACTGTTCATGATGCGGGTTCAGCCGCGGCGCATAGATCCTGCAGCTTCGCCATTGGCGCACATCATGGAAGGTTTTCGCTTTGTGCGGCAAACCCAGCCGATTCTGGCGCTGCTGCTCCTGCTCGGCCTGGTGAGCCTGGTCGCGATGCCCTACACCGTGCTGATGCCGGTTTTTGCCGACCAGATTCTGCATGGCGGCGCGCGCGGGCTTGGAATTCTGATGGGCGCCACCGGAGTTGGCGCGCTGCTGGGAGCGCTCACCCTCGCCGCCCGCAGCGGCGTGCGCGGCCTGGGGCGCTGGGTAGCGCTCTCATGCGGCGGCTTTGGGATAAGCCTGCTGCTATTTTGCTTTTCGCGGATTTTCTGGCTCTCGACCGCGCTGCTGTTGCCGGTCGGTTTCTGCATGATGCTCGAAATGTCTTCCTCGAATACGCTGATTCAGGCGATGGTGCCGGATCGCCTGCGCGGCCGCGTGATGGCCGTCTATTCGATGATGTTCATGGGTCTGGCGCCATTCGGCGCGCTGTTGGGAGGCGCACTGGCCGACCGTTTGGGCGCGCCTATCACCGTTGCCATGGGCGCGGTGGCGACCGTGGGTGGCGCGGCGCTATTCGGGGTGAATTTGCCGAAGATTCGCGTCGAGGCGCGCCGGCTCATCATCGCGCAAACCGCGGTCGGCGGCGAACCTGCACAGGAGATGACGGCCAGAATGGACGACGATTAGGCGCATTATGGCGAGCGCAGTTCACGCAACAGATCGAGCAAGGAAGTGTGAGCGAAAGGCATGGGAGCCAACGTCAGAATCAGCATGAGGAGCGCGAGCGCGGCCCAACCGCGGCGCGAGCCGGTGACCGCCGGTCTTTCCGGCACGATGGGATGGCGCATGCCAGTCACCGCCAGCAGCATGGCCCACACGAGCCAGGTGTAGCAGAGAAAAACCGCCATTCCCGCCAGGGCCAGAATGGTGAGCCGCGAAACGAAGCGGTGAGCTCGGGGAGCGAGAGCAAACACAATGTGGCCGCCGTCGAGTTGCCCTCCTGGCAGAAGATTCAGCGCAGTGGCGAACATTCCTACCCAGGCCGCGATGGCGGTGGGATGAAGATGCACGTGACTGAATGGCAGCGCCGCCACGCTGTGGCTTCCGGCAAGTGCAGCCAACAGGTGGCGCGCGAGATCAAAAATGAGCGGATACCCTAGTTCGATGTCGGTTGCATTGAAGCTGGGGAAAGCGGGCCGCGATAATCCCAGAGATAAAAACAGCACCGGAACGGCAACGGCGAATCCGGCAATCGGGCCGGCGATGCCGATATCGAAAAGCGCAGCGCGCGAGCGAATCGGCGATCGAATGCGAATGAAAGCGCCGAGCGTGCCGATCAGGGTAGGAAATGGGATAAAGAACGGCAGCGTCGCCCAGACGCCGTAATGGCGGCAGTAGAGATAGTGGCCCATCTCGTGCGCCATCAGAATCAGCATGAGCGTGAGGGAAAACGGCACACCCAGCACCAGGTGGCGAGAGCGCAAGGCCCAGGTCAGCGGGAAAATTGAAAGTCCATCATCGCCGGTGTAGAGCGCGGGATGATCATGCAAAAAATTGAATTCCATGCGCGCACCGACCACGAGAGTTGTGAAAATGGTGGCCAGCAGAAGCAACACGTGGAGCCAATAGTGAGGGCGTGGCGGATGGACGACAAATACCTCAACCGGGCGGTCGAATTCGCTGGTCGCGGGAAACGGGAACGTGGGTTCGGACATCTGTGCTCGGTGGAGTGGTTTTGTCTCGTTACTAGAATAACCGACGAGGACGAGAGTGGCGGCTGGCGTCGCGTGGCGCGATGCGGCGATCAGTCTATAGACTGCAACTCCTTGCCCGGTTTGAAGCGCACAGCCTTTCCCGGAGGAATGGAGACTTCCGCGCCGGTGCGCGGGTTGCGGCCGATGCCGGTTTTGCGCGGGCGCACGTTAAAGACGCCAAATCCCCGCAATTCAATGCGATCGCCCTTACCTAGCGCGCGCTTCATGCTTTCAAACACGGTTTCGACGGCCAGTTCGGCCTTGGTTTTCGTGATTCCGGTTTTGGTTACGACTTCATTGATGATGTCGAGCTTGATCACAGGTTGGCTCCCCCGCGTCGGAAGTGCACCAAGTGATTGATGCTAAGGAAGATATGGGAGATTGTCAACGGTGCCGCGCCTCCCGTAAGATGGCCGCACCAGCCAGCCGCATTTCGTAATTTGGTAATTTTGTAATCGGGAACTTGAAACCCGGTTGCGCCAGTCTGCCGAAATTGCCAATTACAAAATTACTCACTTACCAAATTTCTTCAGGGGAGTTTCATGCTGAAAAGCGATCGCTGGATCCGCAAGATGGCGCTGGAACACGAGATGATCAATCCGTTTTCGGAAAAACAGGTGCGCGAGGGCGTGATTTCGTACGGGCTGTCGTCCTACGGGTACGACTTGCGCGTGGCGGATGAGTTCAAGATTTTTACCAACGTGAATTCCACGGTGGTGGACCCCAAGAATTTCGACGAGCGCTCGTTCGTGACCGTGCGCGCGGAGTGCTGTGTGGTGCCGCCGAATTCGTTTGCCCTGGCACGATCGGTCGAATATTTCAAAATTCCGCGCGACGTGCTGACGATCTGCGTGGGCAAATCTACTTACGCGCGCTGCGGAATTATCGTGAATGTGACGCCCTTCGAGCCGGAGTGGGAGGGCTTTGTGACGCTGGAAATCTCAAACACCACGCCGCTGCCGGCGCGGATTTACGCGAACGAAGGCCTTTGCCAGATTATTTTCTTCCAGTCGGATGAAGTGTGCGAAGTAAGCTACGCCGACCGCAAAGGAAAGTACCAGTCGCAGAAGGGCATTGTGCTGCCGAAGTTGTAGGAGGCTCAATAGAGGTGCGCCCAATGGGCGCGCTAGTCGTGGGACTTGCTTTTCGGCAAGCCTGAAGGCGTGCCCTTTCGAAGCAGTTTTCGGTCCGAGAGGGAGCCTACTTCCTGATGTTCTCCCCTTCTTTGAACATGTACTTGATGGAAGGTTTATAGATCATCAGGTTCGGGGCGTTGGTGCGGTTGACCTTGATGCAGGCCTTGTCGTACCACTCGATGATGCCGTGGATTTCCTCGCCATCGCGCAACACGACCACCATCTGCGTCTTCGACTGCATCTGCTTCTGGTAATAGAAATTCTCAGCGTTGGTTTGCTCGGGAGGAGCGGTCTTCTTGCCGTTGCCGCCGCGGTCCCGGTCGCCACGCTCACCGCGGTCGCCGCGATCGGGACGGTCACGGCGCTCGCCAAAGGACTGAGGCGCCGAGTTGTGATCGTTGCGGTGGTTGAATGAAGGCCGAATCAACCGGCGGTTGGCAAATCCTTCTTGTTCTTGGACCCGTTCGGCTGGAAGAGGTTCAATTGCGTCTTTCATGGCAGCACCTGCTTAGCACGCTCTTTATCTGCAGGCCACAATATGGCGCGACAATGATTGTGGGTACGAAAGGCGTGGAATTGTCCATTACGCTACCACAAGCTGGCGGGATCTGACAATGACCCTTGAGGGCCAGGGGTTGGGACAGCGAGAACTCACCGTTTTGCGCTTAGCAGTTGGCACTTAGTCCCGCGTGCTGGGGCGCGCTTCCGGTGCGTTTGGCAAAGGCTAACCGCTAGCCGCTAAGTGCGGACGGCGGGTTACTTCTCCAGCGCCACGGCGAAGGAATCCAGCGACAAAGAGCGCAAGAGATTTCTCCGCAGCCCGCGCTCAACTTCAGCCAGGCCATCGGCCGCCCGGGTGATCCAGACAAAGTCGGCCGACTCCGCCAACCGACTCAGTTCCGATTGAATATCGGTGTTGCGCACCAGCGCAGGCAGGCCCGAATTCAGAAACGTTAAGTCCTGCAAGAGAGAATAGATCGTGTGCAGCAGGTTCTCAATTCTCTCGCGGCCGTCGGCGCCGGCCCGGTAAGTCTCGGTCACCTTGAACAATTCGCTGTGATCCGCCCCTCGATCGGGCGAGCGGAGGGCAGTATGCAGAATGGCCAAAGCATGGGCGCGCGCCGCGACATAGGCGGCAAGGTCGAAGTTGCGGGCGCGTCCAACAGCGCCCTCGGAAAGCCGTGCCACTAAAGCCCGCTGCTGCGCCTTCCACTCCGGGCGATGCTTCGCCAGATCGCGCTCGACTTCTTCAACCGGCAGCGCCGCCAGAAAGACCGTCATGCAACGCGAGCGGATGGTGGGCAACAATGCGCCGGGATTTTCCGTCAGCAAAAAAATCGTGGCGAAATCGGGCGGCTCTTCCAGAACTTTGAGCAGCGAATTCGCCGCCTCTTTCATGAAGGCCGAATCGGTAAAGATATAAACGCGCTCCTTGGCTTCGCCGGGGCGGTAATAGACGGTTTCAATGACGCGCCGGACCTGGTCCACTTTGATCATCATCTGCGGCGGATCGGGCGGAATGATGAGAACGTCGGGATGGGTCTGAATAAGAAGGCGAGTCTCCCGTTTGTCGGCTTCGCGCAGAGCTTCGCGGGCCCCGGCGGCCTCGGCGCAGCGGGCGCTGAGATCTTCCGCCTGAGCGATGCGGACGCAGTTGGAGCACTTGCCGCAGAAGTCGGGCAGGCCGTCGCTGATTGTTGGCGAGAGGCAATTCAGCGCCTTGGCCAACATCAGGGCGAGCGTGTATTTACCCGCGCCGGCGGGTCCGGCGAGAATCACCGCCTGCGGAAAGCGGCCACGGGCAAACATTTCGCGCAAGCGACGGATGACCTCGGTGTTTCCGTGAAAGTCTGAGAAGGGCATGCGGTTCAGCTGTCAGCATTCCAGCAGTCGGCATTCAGCTTAAGCACTTAGCACTTAGCATTTGGCACTTGGCATTTGGGTTGCGGCTGAGCCCGTTCGCAGCAAAACCCATATTAGCGTCTCGCTGCTGTCGCCTGGAACTACGCACTACCGCCGAACGCCGGCAACCGAATGCTAAGTGCCAAGTGCTGAGGGCTGAAATACTGAGTGCTGGACTATGCACTGAGTTTTCCTGCCAACTTCAATTTCTGGCGCACAACCTCGAGGATCGCACGGCGGGTCTCTCCGGCACCGCCGCGCGCATCTACCACGGCCACGCGCTCCGGCTCGCGTTCCGCAATCTGCAGATACGCGCTTCGCACTCGGCCAAAAAAAGCGCGGCTTTCCTGCTCAAAACGATTCTCATTCGACTGGTACCGGCCATTCTCGGCTACCTGACTTTTGTTGCGCCGCCGGGCGCGCTCAACGCTGGCTGCGACATCAGAATCCATCAGAATCGTGAGATCGGGTTTCAGATCGCCGCATAGGATGCGATGCAGCGCCAGTACTGGTTCACTGCCCAGCTTGCGCCCGCCGCCCTGGTAAGCCTCGGTCGAATCGGTGAAACGGTCGCACAGAACGATCTGTCCGTGCGACAGCGCGGGCTGAATTACCTCGCGAATGTGCTGCGCGCGCGAGGCGAACATCAACGCCAACTCGGCGAATGGAGAAAGGTGTGCAGTTTTCGTATCGAGCAAGAGGCTGCGAATTTTCTCACCGACAGCCGTGCCGCCGGGTTCACGCGTTGTGACAACCGAGAGCTCACGCTCGCGCAGCGCTTCGGCCAATTTTTCAAGTTGCGTGCTCTTGCCGCATCCATCGAGCCCTTCGAAGGTGATGAACCGCCCGCGCTGGCCATGCGACGACACGCCGAAATCATAGCAGGCATTCGGCGAGACGTTCCGGCCTGTCCCGGTCTGATAATATTCAAGGTCGTTTGGCGCTCAGACATCTGCCCGCCTTGATTCGCTTCTCCCGGAGGAAGATTCATGTCCATTTTTCCGTCTCGCAATGTGCTCGCCTTGTGGCTGGTGCTCGTCTCGGTGAGCACTCCTGTTCTGGCGGCAAAGAAATCAGCGAAAGAAGCTGCGAAGCCGCCTGCGCCCACGATTTCGCTCAGTGTGGACGCGACCGAAGCGCCACGAAAAATCTTCCATGCCACAATGAACATCCCCGCAACCGCAGGAACTCTGACGCTTTACTATCCCAAGTGGATTCCCGGCGAGCATGGGCCTACCGGGCCGGTCCAGGAACTTGCCGGGCTGAAATTCACCGCCAATGGCCAGACCCTCAACTGGCGGCGCGACCTGCTCGATGGCTGGACCTTTCACGTGGAGGTGCCTGCGGGAGTGACCAGCGTTGAAGCCGCGCTGGATTTCATGGCTCCGACAACCGAGGGCATTTACACGGGCGGGCCCTCGGCAACCGACAAGATGACTGTCCTGAGTTGGAACACAGTCGTGCTTTATCCCGCCGGGTATACTTCCGACGAACTGACTTACGAGGCCACCCTGAAGCTGCCGGAAGGCTGGAAGTTCGGCACGGCGCTGCCCATCGCATCGGATAGCGGCGGTGAGTTGAAGTTCAAGCCGGCATCGTTGACCCGGCTGGTAGATTCTCCGGTAATTTCCGGGGAATACATGCTGATTGTGCCGCTGGCGGAGGATCCGCATCAGGAGCTGGATATTGCCTCCGATAGCGCCGCAGCCTACACCGTGCCGGCGGACGTTTTTGAACCGTACAAGCGCCTGACCGAGCAAGCCAAGAAGCTGTTTAACGCGCAGCATTTTCGCGATTATCACTTTCTCTACAGCTTGAGCGATCACGTGGCGCACTTCGGCCTGGAGCACAACGAGTCGAATGACAGCCGCGTGGGCGAGCGTTACCTGGTGGACCCACAATTGCGGCTGCTGGCGGCGGGTTTGCTGCCGCACGAATACGTTCACTCATGGAATGGGAAGTATCGCCGGCCCGCCGATCTCGCCACGCCGGACTATGAAAAGCCCATGCAGGATGATCTGCTCTGGGTGTACGAAGGGCTGACATCCTATCTCGGGGATGTGCTCAGCGCCCGCAGCGGGCTGCGCACGCCCGAGCAATTTCGCAACAACCTGGCGCTGATGGCGGCCGATCTCGATCATCGTCCGGGAAGGATCTGGCGCAATCTGCAGGACACTGCGGACGGCGTGCCGGCTATGCAAGACGCTCCACAGCAATGGATGTCCTGGCGCCGCCCGCTCGATTACTATCCGGAAGATGTTTTGAACTGGTTGTGGGTGGACATGATCATTCGCGACCAGACGCACGGGCAGAAGTCGCTCGACGATTTTTGCCAGCTCTTCCACGGCGGGCCGAGCGGCGTGCCCGAGGTGAAGCCATATACCTTCGATGAAATCGTCAACGACCTGAATCAGATTGCGCCCTACGACTGGCGCGGATTTTGGACGGAGCGGCTCACGAACCACGGTCCCGGCGCGCCGCTCACGGGAATCGAAAACAGCGGTTGGAAGATCGTGTACGACGACAGTGTTTCGCCGCTCGTGCATGACCTGCAGGAAGCGCGCAAGACGGTGGATGCGGAGTTCTCCGTGGGGTTGCTGGTTAAAGAGGACGGCAGCATCACCGACACAGTTGAAGGAATGGTGGCGGCGAAGGCCGGCATTGGGCCGGGCATGAAGGTCGTTGCCGTGAATGGCCGGGCCTTTACGCCGCACGTGTTTGAAGACGCGTTGCGCGCCGGAGAGAACAGCACCGGGCCGCTGGAGCTGCTGGTAGAGAACACGGGTTACTACAAGACGTATCATCTCGATTATCACGGCGGTTTGAGGTATCCGCATCTGGAGCGCAACTCCAACCCGGATACGTTGAGCGATATCATCAAGCCGCGCTAAGCCCGCGCGCCCGTAGCTCAACTGGATAGAGCATCTGCCTTCGGAGCAGAGGGTTGGGGGTTCGAGTCCCTCCGGGCGCGCCAGCGTATGCGGGTCCCTCGCAGGCTCGGGATTTCGGCGCGCGGCTCAGACGCCGCGCAGGCGCCTCAAGTTCGACTCCCTGCGGGGGCGCCAGCGTGAGACTTTCGCCCGCAGCAGATTGGCTAACGCGAGCGAGAGTGGCCCGCGCCACATGTTCAGGACCAGATTCAAGAATGAGATCGTCGCCGAATTTCTCCCGCCGGCACGCGTGGCCAGGCGCCACAACGTAATCGTCCTCTGCGATGGCATGCCATCCATTCCCACCAAGCAGTCCCTCGCGGAGTTTCTCTCGAGCAAAGGTTATTGGGTGTTTTACCCGCGATGGCGCGGCGCATGGGAAAGTGGCGGTGAATTTCTCGCCAGGTCCCCGCACGAAGATATTCTCGATGTGATCGGTGAGCTTCCCAAGGGAGTCCGGGAGCTGGCATTCGGCAAGAAGTTCACAGTGTCACCCGAGGAGATTTTCGTGATCGGCGGAAGCTTCGGGGGTGCAGCCGCAATTCTGTGCTCGCTCGACGCTCGCGTCAACAAAGTGGTCGCAAACTGCCCGGTCGTGGATTGGGCAATTTTGGCGAAGGAGCAGAAGAAAGAAACATCCAAGCAGAGCTATCCCGCTTACATTCGCGAAGCGTTTGGCAACGGGTACCGGCTCTCAGACGAAAATTGGAACAAGCTGCGCGATGGCAGATTCTACAGCCCGATGCACCACATTCGCGAAATCTTGCCGGAAAAAATCATGATGTTTCACGCCAAAGATGATCCCTATGTGCCATGGCGAGGAGTGCAGCGGTTCGCCAAACGCACCGGGGTGAAGCTCAAGCTTTTCGAGCGCGGCGGACATCTGAGCACGTCCATGATCGTGCCGAAATATTGGCCGCAGATAAAAGCGTTCTTTGAATCGTGATCTTCGCCTCTGGGTTTCTCAGTCTTCCACCACGCAGGCAAAAAGATCATTCTCTACGCCTGCGACCGGCGGCTTGACCGACGCCGCCAGGTGAAATTTCTCATGTCCCAGGCGGCCACGCAGTCGTTGTTCAAGGATGGGAAACAGCGGCGCCTGCGTGGTGTGGGCCTTGAATGCCGAGATCTTGGTCTCAAGATATTGGCTTGCATCAATTGAAGTGGTTATCGGAGACAGCGTAACCGGCTGGCGGTCCGAGAGAACAAAATCCGAACTGGCGTAATACAGCTTCTGTGCACGATGCGGCTTCAGCCGAGAGTCGAGCTGGTCGGGAAAGCGATTGTCGCGTCCGGCCCAGTGGAAGGTCAACGTGGCAAAAAGAGATGCCATGGAATGGTCGGGGTGAGCGGTCACGCCACCTTCAGGCCCAAAGGTCAGCAGCACCTGCGGCCGAAATTCGCGAAGCTGCAGCGTCAGATCACTGACCACGCGATAAACATCCTGGCGATGCAGATGTCCGTCGGGATAATCGAGCACGATTCCGCGGCTGACCTTGAGGATTTCACATGAATGGGCAAATTCTTTTCGCCGCATATCGGCGAGCTCATGATCATTTTTCGCGCCGCCACGATGGGTCGCGGCCTGCCCTGGCGTGAGGCAGAGAACACAGGTCTCCACTCCGCGATCGTGATACAGGCGCAACGAACCGCCAAAGCCGCCGGCTTCGTCGTCGGGATGAGCGGTTATCACCATCATGCGCAGCATGAGTTGATTGTAGCGTGAGGGTGTGCCTTAAGTTTTGCGGGCAGGATTTTCCGGGTGCGCAGGAAAATTTTTGAAGAACTCTCTCCATCAGGCTGGCCCCGTCAGGCGGACTTGCCCGCCTGCGCCAGCTCATTCTCAAGCTCGGCATCGTGAGGTTGGGCATCGCCCGGCTCGTTCTGCAGCATGAAGGCCAGGACGTCCTGCGGCACCGGCGCATTCCACACCGGGGCAAAAGATTGGCGATGCAGCGGCGAGGGACCATGCTCGCGAAGCGCCGCAAGATGACGCGGCGTGCTATAGCCTTTGTTCGATGCCAGCCCGTAAGCCGGAAAAACCGGGTCCCACTCTGTGACCAGGTGATCGCGCTCAACTTTCGCGATGATCGAAGCAGCGGCAATTGAAGCCGAGCGCGCGTCGCCGTGGATGATGGGCATTTGCGGCAGTTCACAATCCAGGCGGAGCGCGTCAATGAGCAGATAGTCCGGCTTTGGCATGAGCTGCAGTACCGCTTCCAGCATGGCCGCGCGCGAGGCCTGGTAGATGTTGATCTGATCAATGCGGGCGGCATCTACGGCAGCGACGGCCCACGCGAGGGCGTGCTCCCGAATGCGCACCGCCAGCACCTCGCGGCGCTCGGGCAGAAGGAGCTTGGAATCGCGCAAGCCGCGAGGACGATACGCGGGGTCCAGAATCACTGCGGCGGCCACCACCGGCCCGAACAGTGAGCCGCGGCCCACTTCATCCACGCCGGCCACCAGGGTTGCGCCGGTTTCCCAGGCGCGCTTCTCGAATTTCAGAGTGCAGCGCAGTCTCTTCAGCAGACGGAGTTTCGCCGCCGCGGGAGAAAATTTCTGTTCGCAATCGGGTTTGCTTCGGGACGGCACCGGAGGAGATACGTGAATCTTCGCCTGAAAGCGCCGACGCGCGCAAGGAGGAAAACATGGATTTTCAAGCTTGCCCGCCCGCCGGTACTTCCGCAGAGGCGCAAGCCGATCCATCGTTCGTAACCAGCGTTTGGTGACGCACCCCGGCATTACGAACGTAAATTGACCCTGCCGGCCCCGCTTGTTACCTTCGGCACAAGCAGAAGTCTGCATTGAGGTATCCCGCGTGAAGGACAAAAGTTCCAACACCGCCGCCGCGCGCGCGGCCAAAAAGCCGACCGAGCGGGTTGAAAAGCGCATTCACATCGCGCTGCCCTTGCGCATCACATATTGGGACAAGGACAAGAAGCCAGGCCTGGAGATGGCCTGCACGTATGACATCTCGCCGCGCGGGGCCCGGATCACCAGCCTGCGCTGTGTGAAGGAAACCGGCGAAATCATCGCCATCGAGCGGGGGAGAAATAAGTCCTACTGCCGCGTGGTGTGGGTGGGCGAGCCGAACTCGCAGTTGAAAGGGCAGATCGGCGTGCAGTGCGTGGAAAACGAGCGCCCGATTTTTGAGAACGAAGTGCGCGATATGGAAGCAAGCTACGATCCGATGCAGCGGGAGGCGGCGCAGAAGCGCACAAATGCGGCGGCAGACAAGGGCAACCGCCGGCGCGAAGAGCGCTTTCAGATTTCAGGGGCCGCCGAAATTCTGACGCCGGGCAAGAACGGCGGCCATAAGGTCGAGCTGAAGGACTTATCGGAAATGGGATGTCTGGTCACCACCAAAGAAGTTCTCCTGCCGGGGACCGACATCAAGCTGGTGTTGAAGATCGCGAACTACACCTTGAATCTCAAAGGCCAGGTGAAACACTCCGCGCTCGATCTGGGGATCGGCATTGAGTTCAGTGAGATTCGCAAGGGCGACCGGCAAATGCTGAAACACCTGCTGCGCAAGCTGGAAGAAAAAAACCTCGAACAGGTCATCGAGGTCACTGAAGGGGCGCAGTAGCCGTCAATCGCTGGAAGCAGCGCAAGCGTACCGTCGAGTTGGAGCCGCAACTACTCTGCTGCCGTGGTAGCGGCAACCGCAACCTGCTCGTGCTCAATGTCCTTCAAGCGCGCTGCCTTGCCGCGCAAATTACGAAGGTAGTAGAGCTTGGCGCGGCGCACCTTGGATGACCGTACCACGTCAATTTTGTCAATCACTCGGGCGTTCAGCGGGAAGATGCGTTCCACCCCGTGACCGAAGCTCATCTTGCGGACGGTAAAACTGGCCTGCGGGCCGCGGCTGCGCGCAATCACCACGCCTTCGAACGCCTGCAAGCGCTCCTTCTCGCCTTCCTTGATCTTCACGTGCACGCGGATGGTATCGCCGGGCGCAAAATCCGGCAGATCGGTGCGCTTTGTTTTGGCAAGAAGTTTTTCAATCACAAGATTCGACATGACAGGTCCCTCATTTCTCAAGCCGGCTTTACGTCCCGCATATTCGCGAGCTCGGCCAGCAATTTTCTGTCTTCATCGCTCAGCGCGCCGCGGTCGAGCAGGTCCGGCCGATTGCGCAGCGTTTTCTGCAGGGCCATGCGCCGGCGCCAGCGGCGAATCTGGTCGTGATTTCCCGAGACCAGAACCTCGGGCACTACCATACCGCGAAATTCCGCCGGGCGCGTGTAATGCGGGTAATCGAGCAATCCACCCGAACCACAGGTTGAAGACGGCCGGTCGCCAAAAGCTTCCGGCTGCGCCGTAAATGACTCCTGGCGGGTGGAAGCTTCATTGCCCACCGCACCGGGAATCAGCCGGGCGACCGCGTCCACCACGACCGCCGCGCCGATTTCGCCTCCGCTGAGCACGAAATCTCCAATCGAGAGTTCGCGATCAGCCAAATTTTCACCTACGCGCTCATCCACGCCCTCGTAACGGCCGCAGATCAAAACCATGCGCTGCAGGCGGCTGAGCTCGCTTGCGATGGCCTGGTCGAAGCGCTTGCCCTGCGCGGAAAGCAGAATGACCGTTTGCCCTTCTGCCCCTCTCTCATCGCGCGCCTGCAAGCCGAGAGCCTCAACGCACTCGAAGAGCGGTTCCGGCTTCAGCACCATGCCTTCGCCACCGCCAAAGGGCCGGTCATCTACGGTCCGGTGCCGGTCACGCGTAAAGGACCGCAGATCGTGAACCTGAATCTCGATCAGACCCGCTTCGCGCGCCCGTCGCAGAATGCCGTAGTCCAAAGGCCCGCGAAAAAAATCGGGAAAGATCGTGACCACATCAATCTTCATGGCGGACCGTCTTCATGGCGGACGGTGCTGCCGAGGCTCAGGAGCGGTTCTTCCGGCTCTTCATTCCGCCCTGTTGCTGTTTCTCCTCAGGCGTGAGTGGCGCGTCCAGAGTCAGCAGACCGTCCGGCAACTGCATCGAGATGCGTTTGCCGGGAAGATCCAGCCTTTGCAGATACGCTTCGGCAAACGGGATTTCGAATCGCCGGTCGCCCGATTTCACGATCAGCAGCGGCGCTTCGCCGGCGCCAAACTCTACAGCTTCCACGGCTCCAACTTGGCGGTCGCAATCAAAAACGGCGCAACCGGCCAGATCGCTGACATAAACCCAACCGTCCGGCAGTTTCGCCCGATCCATTGCCGCGACCTGCAGCTCAGAACCGCGAAGCGCCTCCGCAGCGGAGATAGAATCAATTCCGGCGAACCTCAGAACCATACCGCCCTTATGCGGCCAGAGTTCTTCGATCCGCACTTCCCGCCGATCACCGTCCTTGGCCAAGGTCCAAAGTCGCATGCCCGGTTGCAGCCGCTCGGCCGCCGTGTGCAGCTCTAGCAGAACTTCGCCGCGCCGCCCCTGCGTCTTAAGCACGCGCGCGAGGGTAATGAACTCACCGGCTATTCCAGGATCTCCAGCGCGTAGCGCTTGTGATGTTTCAGACCTGCCACGTGCAGCAGTGCACGCATGGCCTTCGCCGTGCGCCCGTGCTTGCCGATTACCTTGCCCAACTCCCGCTCGGCGACCTCGAGTTCGAGCACGGTCTCGCCATCTTCCTCGACCTGATTGACGAAGACCTCCTCCGGCGCATCCACCAGGGCTTTGGCGACCTGCTCCAGCAGGGTCCGCACATCTCCCGCCGAGCTGCTTGTGTTTTGCTCGCTCATGGTATTGGAATTAACCCGCTCTGCTAGGCCACCGGAGCGGCCGGGGCTGGCGCCGGCAGCGCCACAATTTTCGCCATTCGGCCGGACAACCTGGCGCCCTTTGAGACCCAATAAGCAATGCGTTCGCGCTTGAGTTCCACGCTGGCCGGGTTGGTGCGCGGATTGTACGTGCCCACGACCTCGACCGGGCGGCCGTTGCGGGCGCGCTCCTTTTCGATCACCACTACGCGATAATGCGGTTGTTTGCGCGCACCCGTGCGCGCCAGACGAATCATCAACACTGAACTGTGTTCCTTTCTAAGTTCTCCGGCAGGAGTCGGACAAACCATTATTTTCACAGAATTTAACGGGGATGGCAAGGCGGAGGGTGCTGGCGAAACGCCCCTTACAGCCGCAGCAAACTGCGCGATCAGCGCGAAGCGGCCTGCAGTTGCTCCGGCCGCGCAGAAAATTCAGCCGCCGCACAGCGCGCCTTGTATTTTGTGAAAATCAGGAAAGTGAGTATGCTGTGACTTAGCCGCCGATGAAGATGAGATTGACTCGCCTTGCTTCTCTGATAAGTGCATTGCTGTGCCTGGTGATTTTGGCCGGCGCTCAACCCGGACCTGCCGCGCAATCGGCCTCTCAAGCACCCGTCCCTTACGCATCAGTGAGCCAGTTGAATGATATGCTCTCGCAACTGCAGCAGGTCTCGCAATCGGCTCAGGCAGACCTCAGCAAACTGCGCATCGAGCGCTGGAAAACCGATTCCAAC
>Ga0335081_10009418_pt1 | contig 15722 bp, 8 predicted proteins | sample Lox_Sample_35_FD_206713 | JGI IMG/M metagenome (GOLD analysis project Ga0335081, IMG submission 206713) | Soil microbial communities from Loxahatchee National Wildlife Refuge, Florida, United States - Lox_Sample_3.5 | ecosystem: Environmental > Terrestrial > Soil > Wetlands | place: USA: Florida... | reverse complement strand
GCGGGAACTGGCGGGCGATGGCGGGTGCCGTGGTGCGATAGTGCGCCCGCCAGTTGCCCTGGTTGTTGTACTGGTTGAGCCAGACGTACCGGTCATCCGAGGCACACAGCGCGCGGACGTAGTCGAGCCGCGCGCCGAGGAAGCCGCCGGCCGCGTCCTGGTCGGAGACGACATGCACCTCGCTCCCCAGCGCCTCCATCAGCAGCCTGGTCGACAAGTTGCAGCGGGAGTCGGTCACGCACAAGAACCGGTAACCCTTGCTCGCCGCGATCATGCTCAGCGCCACGCCCAGGTTCCCGGACGATGACTCGACCAGGATCGAATGCGGCGTCAGGACTCCGTCCCGGTCGGCGGCCTCCACCATCTCCGTCGCCGCCTTGAGCTTGATCGACCCCGCGAAGTTGAAGCCCTCGCACTTCAGGAACAGGGGGTGAGCAAAGATCGACCGCAGGTCTACGTAGAGCTCATCTTCGTTGAAAGCCTGCGGAACCGAAATAACTGGCACGATGCCCTCCTCATCGATGGCGGAGCGCAAACCCCCCGATTTCCGCGGCGAACGCGGGACCGGAACGTCTGCTGCCCACATGGCCAGAGGGGGCAAGCCGGTGTGTGATACAAGCAACCGCAGTCCCGCCGTAACCGGCGACCACGGCCCGCAGGCCCCCGCCACCGGCGGCTGGATGCCCGGCGGCAGATCGAACCGTCGCCCCGATCCAGACCCAGGGCACCGCCCTCCCAAGCGGTCCCAGGACCCTGCAGACGGGACTGGCGGGAGCAAACCACGTAAATGCTCCCCCTCCACCCTTATATACGTTCGGGCACCCAATCGAGTTCAAACAACTCGCACCGGAAAACCGCATCGCTCGCAGCCAGTGCCTGGCCCAGGCGTCTCACCTGGGTTTTCTTGTGCCAGCCCTGTCATGTTTTCGTCATGAAGGTGCGGCCCGCCCGCGAGGGTGACCGGCGGGCCACCGCACCCGCTAGGCTCCTGCGAAGAGGGGTGATCGGTCCAGATGAACGCCAGTACTCCGTCCTCGCCGCACGTGGCGGCGCCGGGGACCGAGAGGCCGCGCCGCTTCCGCCCGAAGCTGCGCTACGAGCTCATCGGCTGCGGGCTGCACGGCCACGAGATCCTGGGCGCGGACGCGGCCGCGTTGCGTCCCGAGGACGAGCTGTTCGCCCGGGACTCGGCCGGCCTGCGCTGGTACCGGTGCCTGCGCTGCGACTCCTGGCTGGCGCTCACCCCGCCGGAGCATCCGGCCAGGAAGTACCCGCCGGCCCGGGACGAGATCATGTTGCCGCTGCGGGGCAAGCCGTTGCGCGACCGCTACGTCCTGCGGCTGATCGCCGTGGACCGGCTGCTCCACTTCCTGGTCCTGAGTGCTCTCGCCGCCGCCGTGCTGCTGTTCGCCGGCGACCGCGCCGCGCTGAACGCGGAGTTCACCCGCATCCTCAACGACCTGCAAGGCGGAGTGGGCGGCCCGCTGACGACCAGCAAGCACGGCATCGTGCACGACCTGCAGTATCTGTTCGCCGTCAGCATCAGGAACCTGTACCTGGTCGGTGCCGCCATAGCCGCGTACGCGCTGCTTGAGGGCATCGAGGCCATCGGGCTCTGGTTCGCCAAGCGGTGGGCGGAGTACCTGACGTTCGTGGCGACGGTCGTCTTCATTCCCTACGAGGTCGATGAGCTGGTCAAGGGCATTACCACGCTGAAAGTGCTGGCCTTCATCATCAACGTGGCCGTCGCGGTCTACCTGCTGTACGCCAAGCGCCTGTTCGGCGTGCGCGGCGGCGGCCGGGCCGAGCGGGCCGAGCGCGAGGCGGACACCGGGTGGACCGCGATCGAGCGGGCCACGCCGAGAAGCACCCCGCAGCCCTTGTTACCTGACGCTGTTACCGAGCCCGCGCTTTCAACCGTAGGGTGGCGGGCCCGGGAGTACCCAGCTCGACGTCGTGGCGGGTAGCGCCTTCCCAGCGGCCGTCCTGGTACCGGCGTACGAACTGCAGACTGGCCCGCCCGGCGAGATCGGCCGGGGTGAGCGTGACCCCGAACAGGCCGAGGCCGAGGCCCTGCGCATCCCGTTCGGTGATCGTGGCCGGGTCCCAGTCGTCGAACCCGTAATGCAAGGTGAACGGGTTCAGGTCCGCGACCACCAGGGTTCGCCCCGCGGGCAGCGCCTTCACCGGGCTGGACTCCCGCCAGAACCAGGTCCGCGAGGCGGGCACGACCGCGCGGTACCGGTCGCTGACCAGGGCGAGGAGCTCGACCGGCTTGCCCGTCGCGGCGGCCACCGCGAGCTTGATCAGCTCGCTGTGCGCCCAGGCCAGCGGCATCGCGCTGCCGGTGGGCTGACCCGGCCACAGGTTCTGCCGGGGGAGCGGGTTCGCGTCCCAGATCTGCTCGGGCAGCAGGCCCCCCCGGCCGCGCATGGCCAGCATCGCCCGCAGCTGGGTGGTCGCGTCCCCGCCGGCCAGGACGTCTAGGTGCCCTCGCTCGCCGGCCAGCAGCGGCCACGGCCGGCCGATGCCGAACTTGCGAACCGGCCAGCCGCTGCCGTCCAGCCATTCCCCGTAACCGTCGACGTCATAGCGATGGTACGCACGCCCGCTCGGGGTGTCGGCGCCGAGCATCGCCTCGGCGATCGCCAGTGTGTCGGTGACCCGCTTGTCGGCCAGGTCGCGCAGGCCGAGCCGCGGCAGGTAGCCGAACTCCAGGCCCACCAGGGCGGCGGCATCGACGGTCTGGGTGCCCGGCGGCTGATTGCGCTCCTCGACGCGTCCGCCGCCGGGCCGCCCGATCCTGACATAGTGCCCGTCGGTGCCGAAGGCCTGGTCGATCTCGTCGCCAGACACGAACGTGAACTCCTCCAGGCGCTCGTTCCAGTTGTCCGCCAGGGCCCGGGCGAGCGCCCGGTCCGGGCCGGTAAGCCTGGTGGCGGCGACGAGCATCGCGACGATCTCCAGGCCGATGGTGAAGGGGCTCGCGCCCGCGTTCTCCTCCCACCGGTCCACGTCCCGGCTGGACACCGGGCCGTTGCGGGCCAGGTAACCGGCCGCCGACGTGATCGCGTTGTCGGCGCCCTCGGGCATCGGCACGCCGAGTTCGTCGAGCTTGCCCGCGAGCAGCAGCGGGAACGCGACCTCATCCAGCTGCACCGCCGCCTGCGGGTCGAAGGCGGCGGGCACCCGGCTGACGAAGAAGCACCGGGGCCACGACCCGTCCTGACGCTGCCGCCCGGCCAGGTAACCGAGCGCGGTCGCGGCGTCGTCGGTGTGCCCGGCGGCCGCGAGCGCGAGCGCGGTCTCCCCGCCGTCCCGGCACCACATCACGTGGTACCCGCCGGGGTCGTTGCCGTAGTTCCCCCACGGGATCGCGAGACCTGCCACGTGGGCGCCGGACATGGTGTGATCGGCGTGGGTCCGCAGCACCACCGCCGACTCCCGCAGCGCGTCGGCCAGCCCGGGCGGCCCGGCTGAACCCGCCGCGGCCAGTTGGGCCGGCCCGGGCAGGGTGAGGCCCGCCATCCAGGCCCGCCAGCCTCGGGCGAACGCCGCGGCCGTCGCGTCGTAACCGGCGTCCAGACTCGCCTGCGCCGCGGCCCGGGCCGTGTCCTGGCGGTCGCCGAACCCCAGGGCGAGCAGCCCGGAGCCCGCCGCCAGTTCCCCGGTCAGGACGACGACCCCCGGCCCGGCCTGGCCGTAGGTCAGGGTCATCGACCGATGGCGGCTGAAGTCGGTCCAGCCATCCGTGTCGCCCGCGTAGCCGGCTCCGGCGCGGGTGAAGCCGGGCCGGGCGAGCAGGCACAGGAAACCGCCGCTACCGCTGGCGAACATGGCCAGGTCCGCCGGGTCGGTCCACCCAAGGTTGTCCGCCCCGAGCGCCGCCCACTGCGACTCCGGGGTGATCTGGCTGATGCCCAGGTGCGGGGCCAGCAACGGGTAGAGCCGCACGTCCTCACCCGCGAGTTCGTAGTCGATGAGGAGCGCGTCGTGATCCGGGTCCACCACCGGCCGCAGGGTCAGCCGGTAGGCCTGGTCCCTGCCGGCGTGCACGATGGTCGGCAGCATCAGCCCGGGCTCCGGAGTGGACAGCGTGTAGGCGCCCGCCCGCTTGACCTCCTGCCACCAGCCGGTGCCGCCGATGAGGAATCCGAGGTCCTTCACCTGGGGCTGGTCCACGGCGGGCCAGTAGATCTCGGTGAAGATCCCCTGGCCGATCGTCGCCCACACGCGACTGCTTCCCAGCGCGGTCATGACCAGGTCTTTCGCCCCGGACGTCCACGACTGGAGCGCCTGCGCCGGCGGAAGCGGCGCCGGGCCACCGTCCATCAGGACCCCCTCAGAAGTAACGCCGATCAGGTGAGCTTAGAGGTTTTATGGTTTCAGCCGTCCCAGAGGGCGCCGAGGGCCGCGTCGACCTTGGTGGCCAGGGATCCGATCGCGGGGAGCACCGGCACCAGCGGCGCGGCGGTGACGCTCTCGCAGGCGGCCAGGGCCTCGCCGTCCAGGAACCGGGTCAGCTGACCGAACCCGTGCCGGTCGTCGCGGCCGCGGCGGTGCACGTGCAGCCGCTGAGGCGCGTACAGGTACAGATGATCGCGGGCCCGGGTGACGGCCACGTAGAACAGGCGGTGCTCCTCGGCCAGGCCGCCGGGGTCACCGAGGGCCATGTCGCTGGGGAGCGCGCCGTCCACCAGGTGGGGCAGGTGCACGATCGGCCATTCGAGTCCCTTGGCGGCGTGGATCGTGGAGATGGTCAGGTAGTCCTCGTCCAGGCGGGGCGGCCCGGCAAGATCCGACGAGGAGACCGGCGGATCCAGGGTCAGCTCGGCCAGCACGTCGTGCAGCGATGGCTGTGCCGCGGCGGCGGCGGCGAGCCGCTGCAGATCGCTGATCCGGGCCGTGGCGTCGGGGTAACGGGCACGGATCAGCGGGTCGAGCACCGCCAGCACCGCTGTCGCCTGCCCGCCGGCGGTCTGCCCGTTCGTGATTTGCCCGGCCCCGATTTGCCGGGCTGCGTCGGCGAGCCGGCCGAGGGTGGCCGCCAGCGCCCGCCGGGACCGGGTCGGCGCCGACCCTACGGTGTCGGCCCAGCCGTCCGGCGGACCCGCGGGGTCCAGGGCGTCGAGGATGCGGCGGGCATGCGCCGGGCCGATGCCCTCGTGCAGCCGGAGCAGCCGGAACCAGGCCAGCTCGTCCGCTGGATTGATGATGATCCTGGCGGCGGCGAGGAAGTCCTTGACGTGGGCGGTGTCGGTAAACCGCAGCCCGCCGAACTTCACGTACGGGACCTTCCGCGCGCTCAGCTCGATCTCCAGCATGTCGCCGTGGTGAGCGGCGCGGACCAGCACCGCCTGGTCGCGCAGCGCGGCGCCTTCCTCGTGCGCTTCGAGCACCCGGGCGCAGATCTCCCGCGCCTGGGTGGCCTCGTCGTGGCAGCGGACGAGCAGCGGGGCCACCCCCGGCCCGCGGTCCCCGGACAATCTCAGGTCCAGGCCGGGTGAGGACGGACGGATGACGTTGGCCAGGCCGAGAATGCCCTGCCGTGACCGGTAGTTGCGGTCCAGCCGCACGATGTCGAGCCCCGGGTAGTCGGCGGTGAGCTGCCGCAGGTGCGCCGGGTCGGCGCCGCGGAATCCGTAGATGGCCTGGGCGTCGTCGCCCACGCAGGTCAGCTGCTTGCCGTCCGGTTGCAGCAGCCGCACGATGCTGGCCTGGACGGCGTTGACGTCCTGGTACTCGTCCACCAGGACCGCGTCGAACATGCCGCGCAGCACCGGGCCTGCGGCCGGGTCGGCCAGCGCCGCCTGCCACAGCAGGAGCAGGTCGTCGAAATCCAGCAGGTTCCTGGCCCGCTTGCGCGCCGTGTAAGCGCGGAACAGCGCGGCCAGTTGTGCGGTGAACGGCTTGCACCACGGGAAGCCGGCCGTCACCACTTCGCTGACCGGCCGCCCGGTGTTGACGCAGCGGGTATAGATATCCGCGCACGCCGCCGCCCGCGGCGCCCGCAGTCCGGTGCCGTCAAGACCGTGGTCCGGCCGCAGCACGTCCAGCAGGTCGGTGGCGTCGCCCTGGTCCAGGATGGTGAACTGTGGCGGCAGCGAGAACGACTCCGCGTGCTGCCGGATGATCTTGTGCGCGATGGCGTGGAAGGTCCCGCCGCAGATCCGGCCGGACGAGCCGTCGAAGTACGCCGCGGCCCGGGCGAGCATGTCGCTTGCGGCGCGGCGGGTGAAGGTCAGCAGCAGGATCCGGCTGGCCGGCACCCCCTGGCTGCCGTGCAGCCATGCCGCCCGCGCGACCAGCGTCCTGGTCTTCCCGGTGCCCGCCCCGGCCAGCACCAGCAGCGGGCCGCCGTGCTGGGTGGCCGCCCGCCGCTGCTGCTCGTTGAGCCCGTCAAGCACCGCGCTCTCATCGAACATGCATCTGAACATAACCAGGCGGACCGCCACAGACCCGTACGCCGCGCCGGCCACGTTTGAGCCGCCGCGGCCCGGGCATCCGACGCTCGTGACGGACAGCGATAACGACCCGGGTCCGCAGCCGTCGCGTACCGACAAGCGCTGGTACTTCGGGCTGATGGCGACGTGCATCGGCTTGTTCGTGCTCTCCTGGACGGTGATCGACCGGTACTCGACGCTCGCGGCCGTGATCGTCTCGGCGGTGGCCGTGGCCATCCCGCCGTTCGCGGTGATCGTCGCGAACGTGGCCAGCGCCACCGACCGCCGTAAGTAACCCCGGCAAATACCGTAGTTCTACGGTATCCGGACCGCTGGCGCCGACCTTACCGTCTCCTCACAGCGCACAGTGCTGATGAAGACAGTGCTCCTACGAATGGGGAGGCAGCGATGGCCGGCAAGGCAGTGATCAGCCTGACCACGGGTCTGGAGGATCCGGAGAAGGTGACGGTGGCGTTCCTGGTCGCGGTGGGAGCGGCCGAGGCGGGGCGCCCGACGTTGATGTTCCAGGCCAAGGAGGCGGTCCGGCTGGTGCTGACCGGGGTGGCGACCGGGGTGGCCTGCGACGGCTGCCCGCCGCTGCCGGACCTGCTGGCCCGGTACGAAAAGGCCGGGGGCACGTTCATGGTCTGCCCGGTGTGCTTCAACGCCAAGCAGCTGGACAAGGGTGATCTGATCCCGAACGCCGAACTGGCAGGCACCGTCCAGCTGTGGGAGTGGATCGGTGACGAGGGCGCGACCACCTTCAGCTACTGACGGTCAGGCCGCCGCCTGCCATGCCTGGTAGCCGCCGATGAGGTCGGATACGTCGGCGAAGCCCGAGGCGCGGAGCAGGCTGGCCGCGATGGATGACCGGTAGCCGCCGGCACAGTAGGTAACGACCGGGCGGGCCGGGTCGAACTCGCCTACCCGGTCCCGCAGCTGGCCCAGCGGGATGTGCACGCTGTCCTCGATGCGGCCCATCTCCCGTTCGCCCGGGCCGCGCACGTCCAGTAGCACCAGGCCGGGGACGGCGGCACGGGCAGCGGCCAGCTGGTCGGCGGTCAGGCGGCTGGCGGTGCCGACGGCCTCGGGGTGCTCGACGAAGGCGGACTCCGGCTGGTCGAGGGCCCCGACGACGGAGTCCAGGCCCACCCGGGCCAGGCGGAGCCTGGTGTCGCGGGCGCGGCCGGGATCGCACACGACGACGATGTCGCCGCCGACGACCTGCGCGGCGTACTCGGCGAAGCGGCCATCGAGGCCGACGTTGACCGAGCCGCGCACGTGCCCGCGGGCGAACTCCTCGGGGGAGCGGACGTCGAGCACGGCCGCGTCCCCCGCGGCCAGCCGCAGCACCTGGTCCAGGGTCAGCAGCGGCGGCTCCTCGACGTCCGCGAGCTGGTGCGATTCCCGGTTGAGCTCGGCCACCCGGGCGAAGTAGCCAGGCTGAGGCGGCTGTCCCTCGGTAACCGCGGCCACGAAGTCCTCGGCCGAGCCCAGCCGCAGCGCGTAGTTGCTGCGACGCTGCTCGCCGATGGTCGACGCCTTCTCGGTAGACAGGTTCTTGCCGCACGCGGACCCCGCCCCGTGGGCCGGGTACACCCGGGTGGCGTCGGGCAGGGTGAGCAGGCTGGTGTGCAGCGACGTGTACAGCTGGCGGGCCATGAACTCCGGGCTCAGTCCCTGCCCGCCCTGCAGGTCGGGACGGCCGACGTCCCCGATGAACAGGGTGTCGCCGGTCAGCACGCCGTACGGCGCGTCCGCGCCGGGTGACTCCCACACCACGATGCAGACCGACTCGGGCGTGTGCCCGGGGGTGGCCCGGAATTCCAGGCCGACCTGGCCGAGCTGGATACGCTCGCCGTCGGCCACCTTGCGGTGCGGGAAGTGCACGTCCGCGGCCTGCCCGTAGACGATGGCGGCGCCGGTCGCGGCGGCCAGCTCCAGGTGCCCGGACAGAAAATCGGCGTGCACGTGCGTCTCGACGACGTAGTCGATGCCCAGCCCGCTGTCGGCCGCATCGTCCAGGTAATCCTGGACGTCCCGCCGGGGGTCTACCACGGCCGCGCTCCCGGTGGTCTCGTCGCCGATCAGGTAGGACGCCTGGGACAGGCAGTCGAGATAGTACTGGACGAATTTCACGGGCACCCCCAGCGGCGCCGGTCAGCTGATCATGACCGGGACCCCATCGTAACCGCCCGCGCCGCGGCAAACGATGGCGCCAGTGCTCGGCACTTCGCGCGGACCTGGGAGAACTCGGCAAGCTCAGCCTGCACGGCGCTCCGCGGCCGCCGGCACGATGTAGGGCACCGAATCAACCCTTAGGGGACCAGGTCGAGGGCGGCGCGGATGATGCTGTCGGTGTCGATGCCGTTGTAGCGGTACAGGTCCTCGATCGCCCCGGACTGGCCGAACTGGGCCACGCCTAGCGCGGCGTGCGGCACCCCGTTGACGGTAGCCAGGAACGACAGCGTGTGCGGGTGCCCGTCCAGGACGGTGACCAGCGGGGTGGCGCGGACCGCGGGGAACGCCTGCTCGAGGATCCACGGCTCGCCGCCGAAGCCCTGGCCGTGAACGCCCTGGCGGGCGCGCAGTGCGCGGAACAGCAGCCCGGGGCTGGTCACGCAGACCACGTCGGCTGGCGTGCCGATCTCGGCCAGCCGGCCGGCCGCGGCCAGCGCCTCGGGCACCAGCGCGCCCATCACCGCGATCGCCACGGCCGGCGCCCCGGAACAACGGTGCAGCGGGTACGCGCCGGCCACCACCTGGCGGCGGCGGCGTTCCCTGGCCGCGGGGTCGGCCGGGATCGCGGCCAGCTTCTGGCTGACCGGCCGGGTGGACAGGCGCAGGTAGGCCGAACTGCCGTCCGGCCGGCCCAGCCGGGCCAGGCTGGCCAGCAGGCACCACTCGGTGTCGACCGCGAACGCGGGCTCGTAGGTAACGCAGCCCGGCTGCTCGATCCCGATCGACGGCGTGGTGATGGACTGGTGTGCCCCGCCCTCGGGGGCCAGGGTGACCCCGGACGGCGTGCCGACCAGGATCGACTGGCCGCCCGCGTAGATGCCGAACGACCACGGTTCGAGCGCCCGCTCCACGAACGGGTCATACAGCACCCCGACCGGAAACAGCGGCTCACCCCACCGGCTCCAGGTCGCGCCGAGCTCGCCGAGCAGGCCGACCAGGTTGGTCTCGGCGATGCCGAGCTCGATGTGCTGCCCGGTCGGCTTCTCCCGCCAGTGCAAGATGGTCTCGGCGTCGTCGGCGAACCAGTCGGTCCGTTCGGCGGCTGACCACACGCCGACCTTGTTGACCCAGCCGCCCAGGTTGGTGCTCGAGCTGACGTCCGGGCTGACGGTGACGACCCGTGCGGCCGCCCCTGGGGCTTCGCGGGTCAGGTCGAGCAGGGCCCGGCCGAGCGCGGCCTGGGTGGTGGCCACCCCGGTCGGGGTACGGCCGAAATCCTGCGGCACGGCGGGCGGCGCCAGCCGGGGCGGGGCCGGGCACCGCAGCCGCCGGGCGGTCTGCGTGCACAGCTCACCCGCGGCGCTGTCTGGCGCGGGCCGGCGCCACGGCTCCCCCGGATCGGCGCCGAGCTGGGACGCCAGCTCGCCAAGCTGGGCCTCGGTCAGCAGCGCCGAGTGGTTCTGCGGGTGGCCCTCGACGGCCAGGCCGTAGCCCTTGATCGTGTAGGCCAGGATGACCGTGGGCCGGCTGTCGTCGATAGCTCCGTAGGCCTCGTCAAGAGAGCTCAGGTCGTGGCCGCCCAGGTTGCGGACGGCGCGCGCGAGCGCGGCGTCGTCGAGGTCGCCGGCCAGCCGAGCCAGGGACTCGTCCCCGCCGGGAAGGCGCTGGCGCAACTCGTCCGGATGGCAGCGGAGCAGCCGCTGGTACTCGGGGTTGGGCATGGCGTCGATCCGGTGCCGCAGCGCCTCGCCGCCCGGCCTGGTGAACAGGTCCTCGAGCAGCCGCCCGTACTTCAGCGTGATGACCTGCCAGCCCGCCGCGCTGAACATGCCGCGCAGCCGGTCGGCTGCGATCTGCGGGACGACTCGGTCGAGCGACTGGCGGTTCACGTCGACGACCCAGACGACCTCGCCGAGTTCGGCCACGCCGGGATCGACGATGGCCTCCCAGACGGCGCCCTCGTCGAGTTCGGCGTCGCCGAGCAGCGAGTACTGGCGGCCCGGCGCACCAGTACCGTCGGCGGTGAACCGGTTGCTCAGGTACCGGCGGGCCACCGCGCCCCAGACCGGGGCGGTCGCGCCGATGCCGACGGAGCCGGTGGAATAGTCGACCGGATCGGGGTCCTTGACCCGGCTCGGATAGCTCTGCAGGCCGCCGAACGCCCGCAGCGTCGGCAGGTAGGACTCATCGAGCTCACCGAGCAGGTAGTTGATCGCGTGCAGCACGGGCGAGGCGTGCGGCTTGACCGACACCCGGTCGTCCGCGCGCAGGTGCCGGAACCACAGCGAGGTCATGATCGAGACCATCGACGCCGAGGACGCCTGATGGCCGCCGACCTTCAGCCCGCCGGGATTGGGCCGGACCCGGTTCGCGTGGTGGACGATCGCCGTGGACAGCCAGAGCACCTGGCGCTCGATCTCGGCCAGCGCGTCCAGGCTGGTGGCCTTCTGCTGAAGCTCGGTCATGCAGGCATGACAACATGGCCGCCGCCAGGGCACAACCAGGCATTTGTCACACTACCGGCAGCCAGTAGCAGCGCTCCTCGCTGTAGAGGGCGAACCCGGACCGGAGCAGGATCGGGCCCGACGTCTCCACGCGCCCTTTCACCAGGGCCAGCGTGGCGCCGTGGGCGCGGGCCAGCCGGAGTCGTTCGGCCAGCACGGCCCGGTAGGCGCCGCGCCGGCGGTATTCCCGCAGGGTGACCGCGCCCCATAGGTGAGCCACCTCCCCGCGCAGCGTGCACCCGCCGACCGCGGCGGGCTCGCCCCGCACCGAGGCCAGCACGCGAAAGCTGGACCAGGTCGCCAGGTCCGTGACGGCTTCGGCGTACTCGCGGGCAAGCACGGCCCCGGTGGGCTCCTTTCTCCCCCAGCCGCGCACGGTGACCATCGACGCGGCCTGGAAGGTGCGCTCGTCGGTGACCAGCTCGACGCTCACGTCCCCGGGGCCGGGCCAACCGGCCTCGTCGCCGTTCAGCTCGCGGGCCAGGATCTGCACCGCGTCGATCTGCTTGCCGCCGGCGGCGCGCAGTGCCGCCTCGGTGTCAGGCGGCAGGGTCGCGGACGAGACCCACCAGGCCACCCCGGGCCTGCCCCACTGACGCACCCGCCCGGCCACCTCGGCGATGACCTCCGCCGCGGTCCGCTCCGATCGCGACCGGGTGACCTGGGCGGCGGGGAAGGCCGGGTCGAGCGCCCAGTCCGGGTAGCGGATGAGCCGGTAGTCATCGGTCAGCACCTCGACGGCGCCGTCCGGGCACCACTGGCTGGCGGCTGCCGCGTCGAGCACGTGCCGGGGTGTCCACGAGCTCACGGCTGACCTCCTCTGAAGGTTCATTTCTACCGAACGGGCCCGGCGCGTGCCCCGCTAACGTGCGAGCCCCTCCGACGGCGGCGCTCACCGCCGCACCGAGCGCCAGGGCGAAGGCCAGGGCGAGGGCCAGGATGGGCCGGCTGGCGCCGGCCCCGCTCAGTACGGAGGCGGCCCCCGCGGCGCCGGCCGCCGCTCCGCCGTTCATGATCGAGTTCAGCCAGGCCTGCGTTTCCGTGCCGCTGCCGCTGGGCGCCGCGGCCGCCGCCCCGCCGAACAGGGTGGCCAGCACCGGCCCCAGGAACAACCCGGCCAGCGGGGCGGCCACGGCGAGCAGCGGCGGGTAGAGCCCGGCCGCGGTGAGCACAGCCAGGCCGCCGGCGTAGCAGGCCAGCAGCCGGGGCAGGCGGCCCGGCGAGGTCCGCGCCCCGGAGGTTTGGGCACCGAGTAGCAGGCTGCCCAGGATGCTGCCCGCCGAGACCCCGGCCAGCACCGGGCCGGCCGCCCAGAGGGCGTGGTGATACCGCACGTAGCCGGTCAGCGCGACCTCGGTGGCGCTCAGCGCCGCGTTGACCAGCGCCCCGGTCAGCAGCAGGCGGCCCAGCCGGGCCGAGCGGAGCGGGACCCGGAGCCGGGAGCGCCGCTCCGGCGGGTGGCCCGCCGGCCTGCCCCGCGGCTGCCTGCCGATGATCACTACGGCCGTGCCGGTCAGCGCGAGCATCACGCCCAGCGCCGCGGCCGGCGCGAGGCCGGTGGCCAGGGCGCCGGCCAGCACCGGGCCGGTGATATAGGCCAGGTCGAACACCGCGGCATCCAGCGCGAAGGCGGCCCGGGCGAACCGGGTGCCCGCACGTGCGGACCACAGGCTGCGCATGCCGGGGCTGAGCGGCGGATTCACCAGGCCGGCCGTTGTCGCGGCCCCGGCGAGCAGCCCGCTCTGCGCCCCGGTCATGGCGCCTGCCAGCAGGGCCAGCAGGGCCAGCGCATAGCCCAGGCTGCAGTAGGCAGCGACCTTGGTCAGCCCGTATCGATCTGCCAGCCGACCTCGCACCGGGCCGGTCACCGCCTGGCCCAGGGTGTAGCCCGCCACCACCAGGCCCGCCACCGCCATCGAGGCGTGCTCCGCCGCCACCAGCAGCACGGTAAGGCTGACCATGCCCTGCGGCAGCCGGGCAAGGGCGTCCGCGATCGCGAGCCTGCGCAGCGCAGGTTCGGCGAGCAGCCCCCGGTACGCGGCAGCGGAAACGGCGCTCACGCCGGGCCGCGGCCCCGGTGATCAGTCGTACCCAGCACGTCCAGCGAATCTAGCACCGGGCGTCTCGGCACCTCGGCCGGAAGCGTCATCCGCATCGAGGCCCGATCCAGCCGGCCCGATGTGGCTCTCTGCTGAATCTACTGGTCTTGTACGCCCAGTGTGCGGGATGTGGTGGGACGGCGTGCCGGGCGGGGCGGTCGGGTGCCTGTGAATCGAGTAGACAAACCGCCCCCTTTTGCCGCCTGTCTGGGTGGCAGGGTGGGCTGCAGCGTGCGATGGTTGGGTCACGCAGCGAGGGCAGCTTGGGGGTGGAGTTGGCCAGGGTTTACGTGTCGTCCACGATCGCCGACCTGACCCAGGAGCGGCGGGCAGTGCTGGACTGGCTGCGGCTGGCCCGGCATCAGGTCATCGACAGTTACCTGCCCGACAGTGACACCGTGCGGGACAGCTGCCTGGACGATGTCGCCGGGTGCGACCTATACGTGCTGATCCTGGGGCACCGGTACGGGCTCCGGCCCGCGCAGGACAATGCGGAGGGCTTGTCGATCACGCATCTGGAGTTCCGGCGGGCCGGTGAGTGCGGCATTCCGCGGGTGGCGCTGCTGCGTACCAGCATTCCCGACGTGAGCCTGTCCGATCTGGGGGATCCGCAGCGGCTGGCCCTGGTATCTGCGTTCCGGGACGAAGTGGCCGTGACGGTGCGCCCGGCGCAGTTCAGTGACCTGCAGGGGCTGGTCCAGGGGCTGAGTACCGGGGTCCAGGGCGAGCTGGACAAGCTGGCGAAGCGGGATGAGCGGTCGGCTGGTCCGGTGGCGGCGGGCCGGGTGCTGCGGCTGGCGCCGCGGCCGGTGTTCCTGGCCGGGCGGGAGGACCTGCTGGCGGTGCTGGATGCCCGGCTGGGCGGGGATGAGGGTGCCGGGCCGCGGGTGGTGGCGTTGTGCGGGCTGGGCGGGGCGGGCAAGACCAGCGTGGCGGTGGAGTACGCTCACCGTCAGCTCGGCGGGGTCGCGGTGGCCTGGCAGCTGCCGGCCGAGGACCCGGCCGTGCTGGCGGCCGGGTTCGGCGAGTTGGCCGCCCAGCTCGGCGCCGCCGATCGCGGGGACCCGGTGGTCGCGGTGCACGGGGCGCTGGCCGCCAGCCCGGCGCCGTGGCTGCTGGTCTTCGACAACGCGCCGGACCGGGCCTCGGTGGCGGCGTTCGTGCCGCCGGCCGGGCCGGGCCGGGTGCTGATCACCAGCCAGAACCAGATCTGGCCGCCCGGCCAGGCCGTGCAGGTGCCGGTGCTGGACCCGCAGGTGGCCGGGGAGTTCCTGGTCAGCCGGACCGGGGATGCGGACCGGCGGGCGGCGCTGGAGCTGGCCGGTGAGCTGGGCGGGCTGCCGCTGGCGCTGGAGCAGGCCGCCGCCTACGTGCAGTCCAGCGGGGACAGCCTGGCTGGGTACCTGGCCTTGTTCCGGCAGCGGCGTGCGGACCTGCTGGGCCGGGGCGAGCCGATCGGGTACCCCCAGACGGTGGCCACTACCTGGCGGCTGGCGTTTGACGACCTGCAGCAGGCCGCGCCGGGCGGAGCCGGGCTGCTGCGGCTGCTGGCCTTCTGCGCGCCTGAGGCGGTCCCGCTGCGGCTGCTGCTGCAACCCCGCACCGGCCTGGCCGGGCAGCTCGGCGAGGACGTGGCGCCGGTGCTGGCGCCGGTGCTGGAGGACGAACTGGCGGCCGGGGACGCGATCGCGGCGCTGCGCCGGTATTCGCTGATCAGCCCGCCTGCCGATGGGGCGGTGTCGGTGCACCGGCTAGTCCAGGCCGTGACCGCCGACCAGATGCCAGCCGGACTGGCCAGCCAGTGGCGCCAGGCCGCCGCCGCCCTGATCGAGGCCGCGCTCCCCGGCGACACCGCCCAGCCCGGGACCTGGTCGGCCTGCGCGGCGCTGCTGCCGCACGCCCAGGCTGCCCTGGACCCGGCCAGTGGCGGCATGTGGCAGATCGCGAATTACCTCGGTTATAGCGGTAGCTACCCGCCGGCCCGGGACCTGTTCCAGGTGATCGCCAACGCTCACCGGGATAATGACGCCTACGGGGCCGAGCACCGGGACACCCTGACCGCCCGCGCCGCCCTCGCCTACTGGACCGGGGAGGCGGGGGACGCGGCTGCCGCCCGGGACCAGTTCGCCGCGCTGCTGCCCGTATGCGAGCGGGTCCTCGGCCCGGAGCACCCGGACACCCTGACCGCCCGCGGCAACCTCGCCCGCTGGACCGGAGAGGCGGGGGACGCGGCCGCCGGCCGGGACCAGTTCGCCGCGCTGCTGCCTGTGTTCGAGCGGGTCCTCGGCCCGGAGCACCCGGACACCCTGACCGCCCGCGGCAACCTCGCCTACTGGACCGGGGAGGCGGGGGACGCGGCTGCCGCCCGGGACCAGTACGCCGCGCTGCTGCCCGTCGAGGAGCGGGTCCTCGGCCCGGAGCACCCGGGTACCCTGACCGCCCGCGGCAACCTCGCCCGCTGGACCGGGGAGGCGGGGGACGCGGCTGCCGCCCGG
>Ga0335081_10009417_pt1 | contig 15722 bp, 8 predicted proteins | sample Lox_Sample_35_FD_206713 | JGI IMG/M metagenome (GOLD analysis project Ga0335081, IMG submission 206713) | Soil microbial communities from Loxahatchee National Wildlife Refuge, Florida, United States - Lox_Sample_3.5 | ecosystem: Environmental > Terrestrial > Soil > Wetlands | place: USA: Florida... | reverse complement strand
CCGCCTGCAAAGTTGCAACGAAAGCGAAAAGAGCGGCAGCGATCGCCAGGAAGCGACCTCGCTTCACTCGTCGAAACTGTAGACGGCTCATCATGGATTATTCCTGCCCACTCATGCGGAGCTCGTTGCCCATGACAACTCCAGATGCGGCAGAGATTGTGACCGGGCCTTTGGCTTCAATTTCCGCTCGAGCGATGTCTTTCTTAACAGGTGCATCGACCGTGCTAACCTGATCTCCGTCTCGCGCGGTAAACGTCACGACGGTTCCATCGGGCACGGGATTTCCGGCGCAGTCGCGAATCGGATCGGTTTCAACAGAGATTCCCTTCGCGGTCCATTCTCCTTTGATTCGCAGATTGCATGGATCGGACGCGACCTGTTGCACAACTCTTCGGGTAGAGACGCCGTTGATAGAGGCGGCGATCTGAAGCGGTCCTGCGGTCTTTCCCGAGCTCATACGGAACCAGGCCGATCCTCCTTTGCTTTCAACTGTGCGCGAAACAGGCGGCGAATCGCTCGCGGATAATTGAAAATCTACTGTATTTGGCGTCGTCACTAAATTGTGGAATTCGTCGAAAGTTAAAGCGACCCCACTGATTACATCCCTCTGCGCGACGGGCGCTCGCGAAGGATGGACCAGGAGTGTAAGACTTACGGGCTTCGCAGCGCTGACGAAAAATTCGCTATTTGCACAACTGCTCGCGCACAGGATTGCCACATAACGCCCGGCGCTCTGAAGGTCTTTCGCCGCTACGGAGATTTCTTTGCCTAGATCGATGCTTCGTTTGATCGAGTTTGCGGGACCAATGAGATAAAAAGTCGCGCCGCCGCTGCCCGTCGTTGCGATTGAGATGGACGATCCCGCAGTCGCATTCGCCGGCGGGCGCACAGTAATGTCTTGCGCGTCCGATGCAGCGACCAAGCAAAGCACGATCAAAATAGCCCCAAGCATCGATCGCACGTTACGAGGCCTGCGAACTATATTGGTTGACGACGACATGAAAGTTGTGGACCTTCCCTGCCAGGGATTTTGGAAGCTCGACGGCAAAGGGCTCGCTTTCCTGGGGAAGTAGCGCCTTTTCGACGTAGCCGTCTGAAACCCAAACTACCTTGCCGCTGTTGTCGTAAAAGCTGGCGATCACGTGAGGAATGTTGACGACCCGCCCGCCTTCATTGAGAAGGTCGCCCTGTAATACCGAATGGCCCTGCGCGTCGGTATCGAGTTTCTGATTCATGACACCGATCACCGGATCGGACGATGCGGGCACGAGCGTCGCTTTCACATCGATACGGACATTCTTAACTTTGCTCAAGCTGACATTCGGAAAATCGATCCGATACGGGGAAACCTGTTTTGGCAGCAAGACATGCAAGATTTTGTCGAAGCTGCTCTCGTCATCGATTGGATTTCCCGATGCATCAACGAGCGTCGCATGGACGTTTACAAATGCGGGGATCGTGTCTTCATTGACGACCTCGCCCATTACTACGGAGCCTACGTCGGACTTCACCGCGTTCATCGAGACGATGCGTACGTGCGGGGAATCAACGTTGTGAGAACCCCACTCTGCGCCCGCCGCGTTGCCGCTCACCAGATCCCAACGCAAGTAGTTCACGGGGATCACTTGGGCCGGCTCATTTGGTGGAGGAGCGTCATCCCAGACCACCTTCCAAAGCCCCTCAGCATGCGTCAGACGGAAATCACGCACATCTGCGACAGGGCCAACCGGAGTTGTCCAATGGAGGTACGCCCGCATTTGCGCGTTAGAATCCGTGGCGTGAAGAGGGCGGACATCGAAACGCTCCAAACTGGAGTACGAGCGTAGCCCGCCGTTGCCGCCCATCCACTCTTCGATAAAGTCCTGTTGCGTGAGCCCGGCGTTTTTTCGTTCGATGCTGGAGAACGCGCGGCCCCAATTGCGCCTTTGTATATCGAGAAGAAAATTGTCAGTCGCCTGTTCGGGCGTTGCGGGATTTGAGCTGAATCCGGGCAATGCGGAACCGGAGGCGACCCCGAGCGGTCCAGCGGAGCCGTTCGAAGAGCGAAGACCAAGAATTATCAAGACCGCTGTCGCGGTGACAATGATGGTTACGAGTGGCAGGACACGTTTCATCTCAGTTCCTCACGCAGCGTAATGTTGTTCAGGCTCTTCAATCGGAACCGAAGGTTCGACAACTCGTCTCACCCGCCCGGTTGCCGTCAGAACCAATACAAGGAAAATAGCGGCCAGGCTCGCACCGATTGGCAGTGTCCCCCATAAGATTCCCATCCATGCGGGAGGAATCGCATCGGAGTCAATGTGATGCGCAGGCGGTACATCGTCTTTTGTCCAAGCAGTAATCTCTCCGCTACCAAAAGTCTCCGTCTTTCGCCATCCTGCGAAGGTTAAGAGCGGCTCGTAATAGCGATCGTGCACAAAGATGAATTTCAGTCCGTAGCGATTCGCGTGTTCGAGCATCGCACGGAGTGCGCCCATGCCAGCAGAACCATAAAACTTCGAGTTCGTGAGCTGTGCCGATCCGTAGTGTGTCATCTCAGGCAAGAGGCGTGCGGAATTGTAGTCGCCATCGACGCTGCTGGCGTTCGTGTAAGTCGAAACTTGAGCGAGTTCGCTGCCGAATCCGAGCGTGAGATAACGATAGGAGTCATGTCCATCGCGATTCAGGAATCCGATCACCGGCTGGACGTCCAATGACCCGGCAGGCCGATATGGATTGATGGTCAGCCACGCCAGGGCCGCACCGATTGTCGCAACGGCGGCCAAGGAGAGCACGACGGCGCCCTTGCTGCGAAAACGATCGAGGAGCTGAAGCGAGAGAAGGCCGACAATCGGCATCATGAGCAGCGTTGCCCAGAACGCGAATCTTTCGAAGGTTAAAATCTCAAAAGCGCGACCCAGCAGCCATTTGGGCAACGGCGTTGTGCCGCCTAATCCGAAGATGAAAGCCAGCCAGAAGCCGACGAGCAATGGCCGTAACCGCCGAACCGAAGCACCGCGATACAACACAAACGGCAGTGCGATGATCAAGGCTCCGTAAGGGATAACAAAATAGTTGATGCCCGTAATTGAGTGCAGCAAGAAGTTTGAACGGCTGTCGTGCGGAATCGGAATCTGGTGAATCGGATGCTCGATCATCGTTACCCAGTAGGGCAGCAGAACGATACCTACCCCAATACCCACAACAATTGCGAATGCTACGGCCCGGAAGATCACTCTTCCTAACGAGCCGCGCGTGCGGCCGTCATGGGCGTCGACACAAGCGATCCAGAGCACCGGAGCGGCAAAGAAGAAGGTTCCGAAAAGCAACGTGACATGGTGAGCTGCCGCGGCCGCGAGGCTTACCGCGATGCCCTTAATGAACGATCTCCCAGATCCCTGCGTCGACCATTCATAAAAATATGGCAGCGCATTCAGATACAAAGCCGCGGATGCGATGGTTGCGAGCTGTCCCGCCTGATAGATCAGAAACGCCAGCGCGCCGAGGAAAATGCTGCCCAGTGCCGCATAGGAAGCCGCGCGATCGTCTACCCAGATTTTCGCGAATCGATAGACGCCGACCGGCAGCAAGAGGACTCCGATCAACTGAACCAGCATGTAGCCCATCGTGAGACCGCTCACCGCAGAGATGAGCGCAATCCACTGGTGGGTCAAAGGAGGGTATGTGGTCTGCGAAAAGCCTGCAAACCATTTTTCATTCCAGGGATTAAACCAGTGGTGCGCATAATGCGAGGCCAGGAAAATGTGGAAGTTCGCATCGAAAGAGCGCAACGGAAGCCGCATGAGCAGCAGGGGTCCGTGTACTGCCAGAGCCGCTAATACGATTGCCAAGAGCGGAATAGGACGAGAGTAGCGTTTCCTGTGGTTCATCAACTGTGCACACTCCTGTGCCTTTGACGAATTTTTAAGATTCCAAAAAAGTCGGTAGGGTTTACGTCAAAACTCGTCCAAGTCGAGCCATATCGCCCCACGCGAAAGCAAACCTGAATAGTAGGTCCGCATCTGAGTAGAGCCGCAGGCTCTCCCTGCGCCGGAGGTGCTGTGTGACCTCCAAATTCTTTTAAGAGCGTGGTGATTTCGTGAAAAGCCGGATTCCGCTCACGAGCTTTTTCCTGGTCATGATCCTCGGTGTTCCGTGTAGAGGAATGAGCCAGACGTACGACATCGGCGGCAAGTCCAGTCCTTCCAGCCAGCAATCGAAACAGACCGGCGGGACGACGCAAAACGGCACGGACTTCAGTTGGGGATCGGGAATTCAAATAGCGCGCCAGGCTCGCGCAGCGCAAGACGCGCTGAATCGAAGTGATGACGCCGCAGCTGTCACCTTTGCACAACAGGCCGCCAACTCTGCACCGCAAAATGCGGAATTGTGGTTTCTGCTTGGCTACGCGGCGCGGCTCGACCAACGATACCAACTGTCGGTCGATTCCTACAATCGCGGCCTGAAACGGCAGCCGAATTCGGTGCACGGCCTCGCGGGACTGGCAGAGACTTATGCCAAGATGGGGCGCGATCAGGAAGCAGAACAACTGCTGGATCGCGTGGTCAAGGAGAATCCGAAAGACGCGAACAGCCTTCAGCTTGCGGGAGAGCTGATGTTGAGTTCCGATCCGAAGGCTTCGCTCACCTTACTTAATCGGGCTGACACGCTCCATCCTTCGCCGCATACGGATCTTCTGATTTCGCACGCTTATCAGCGTCTCGGACAGGCAGACGAAGCAACGCGGTACCTGAATCGAGCCAAGAGCCTAGCTCCGCGAGACCCCGAAGTGTTGCGAGCGGTCGCGGGAGAGTATCGCGATCAAGGCAAATATGATGAAGCGATCGCGACTCTGAAAGACATTCCAAATAAAACAACCGATGTGCAAGCGGAACTGGCTTACACCTATGGCCTGGCAGGCCAGCAGCAGCAGGCCGCAAAACTCTATGCACGCCTGGCGAAGGCGTCAAAGGGAAATATCGGATTGGATCTAAGCGCGGCGCAGGCGTGGGTGAACTTAGGCCATCCGGGAGAGGCTCAGCCGTTTCTTGATGCGGCGCGCAGAATTGACCCCAACAACTACCGGCTGCACGCGATCCTGGCCAGCATAGCGGACTCGGAAGACCGGATCGAGGAAGCCGAACATCAATATGAGCTTGCTTTGAGCACTCTGCCGGCGAGACCGCAGGAGGGCGAACTGTATCCGATCGAACTTCGACTGAACCTGTACGAGGTCTACCTTCGTGAAGGCGAGGATGCAAAAGCAAATCAACAATTGCAAGCGGCGGCAGCAGCAATTCAAAACGTGCAGGTCTCCGACTCCGTGCGGCCTGAGATGCTGCGGCTTCGGGCAGCAGTCGAATCAGCATCCGGGAATCTGGATGCCGCCAATCGCGACCTGAAGGAAGCGTTGGCGCTTGCTCCGACAAACATCAATTCATTGATGAATTTCGGAATGCTGCAGTGGAAGCTCGGGCAGAAGGATGCCGCGCGCGAAACCTTTACAAAAGTGCTCGAGATCAGCCACAACAGCGAACAGGCGCTTTCCGCTCTTGGGTATCTTGCACGAGACGCCGGAAACACAAAACTGGCAGAGGAGTACTTCACGAAAGCGATCAATGCGCATCCGGGAGATTTCTCTCCGTACCTGGCGCTGGGAGATTTGTATACCGCGGAAAAGAATTACCACTCGGCAGAAGGGTATTACGAGAAGGCTTATGAGCGGATGCGGACAAACGCCCTGGTCATCGCCGGGGGTGCTAACGCCGCTATCGAACAGCACAACCTGCCACTCGCGCGGCGCTGGTTGGAGCGTGCGAACGCGAAAATGAATGCCGCTCCCCAGGTCGAGCGCGAGCGAGAACGATATATGTACTTCAAGGGCAACTACGCGGAGTCGGCAAAGCTTGGCTCCAAGGTCGTCGAGAAATTGCCGAAGGACCGGGAAGGGATTGTCTATCTTGCGTATGACCTCTATTACCTTGGCCGGTATGATGAGGCGCTCGCTCTGGTGAACAAATACAAATCTGTTTTACCGAATGACAAAGATCTTCCGCTTATTGCGGGCAATGTTGATGTTCACCAGGGTGATCTGCAATCGGCACGAGAGAACTTTACGCTGGCCTTGAAAAACGATCCGCAGATGGCGACTGGCTACGTCAATCGCGGGTTCGTCTTGAATGATCTGCGAAAGGCAAGCGACGCCGCGCAGGATTTTGAGACTGCGATTCGGCTGGACCCAAAATATGGCCAGGCGCACCTTGGATTGGCATATTCGGACCTTCAGCTTCATCGTCCTCAACCCGCGATGAAACAGCTCGAGGCGGCGGAGAAAATTCTGGGCAAATCGCATGCGTGGCACTTGGCGCGGGCTGAAGGGTTCCGGCAGGAGCAAGAATATCCTCACGCTGCCGGCGAATACCGGATCGCGCTCGCTGAGGATCCGAAAGACATTAGGACTGAACTTGCCTACGCCGATGTGCTCTACCGCATGCGGCAATACAACGCCGCCATCGAAGCCCTGAATACAGCCGTCAAGCTTTCGCCGTCAGATCCGTCAATTTACGCACTGATGGCGCAAGTTCACGCGAGAGAGGGAAACCGGGCACAGACACTTCGCGACATCCAATTTGCGGATCGGTTCGGTGGGAATAGAGTCGAAATCCTTACTGCGACCGGTGATGCATTGCTCACGCTAGGAGACCGCGGCGAAGCCATGCAGCGTTTCTCAAGAGCTCTCGATGTGCCGGGCGGAGACCGGATCGGCATTCGTCTCGCCATCGCTGACATTTTCCTAAGGCAAGGGCACTTTGATGATGCACATCGGCAGATCGCTTTGGGGTTCGCGGAGGCGCGCCTGTTTCCGGACTCGCCGGTGACGGCCGATGATTATGCGGACGCAGCAGATCTGTTCCTCGCGATGCACGATTTCGAACTGGCGGAAACCTACTTCAACAAAGCTGAACTCGCCGGGGCGAATGATCGCATCGTCCAGGTCGGGCTGACCAACACCTATCTTGCCGAGGGCAAAACATCCAAGGCCGGCGCCGCCTTGGCGAGTCTCGGTCCGGCAAGTGATTACAGCGATGATTACGACTACATGATGGCGGCGGCCAACCTCTCGCGGCAGCGGCAAGATCCATTGCACGCTCTGGCCAGCTTTGCCCAAGCGAATACAGCTGCAGGCGAGGAAGATCAGGGTGTCGCCGAGACTTCCCAATACACCGAGGCGGATCAGGAAGGCCGCCAGATCAATCAGACGCTGAGTCTGGTTCCCGAAGCGACGTTCACTCCGGTGCTGGAAGATATCAACGTTTACGCGCTCGATGCCAAAATTCTTCATGTGACGAATCCGGCACTTCTCCCGCCGCCGCGCCATTCATTTCAGAGCTTCGCCGCGTCTCACTATCGCGTCAAACTAGGTAATTTCCCTGCAATTACGGGCTTCGTGGGGGAATCGATGACTGCGGGGCGCTTGTTGTACCCAAGTGTGGGGGTCATTCAGGACCGCAATACATACGACACGATTCTGAATGGAGGAATCAATCCGACACTGCGTTTTGGATCGAACTCGATCACGTTTGACGGCGGGCTTCAATTTACGGTTCGGCGCGACACCATCTCGCCCGTTTTCATGAGCCAGAATTTGTTTCGGCAATTCCTTTATTTGCATACCAGTTCCTTCTTTAACTGGGTAACTCTCAGTGCCAGTGCTGAACACGAGACGGGACCGTTTATCGACCAGAATCTCCATTCACGAGACCTGTTCGGAAACATCGAGTTCACCGTTGGCAGACCATGGGGGAACACCTCTCTTATCACCGGATATTCTGCGCGGGACCTATTGTTCCGGCCGTTTGTCGAAGAATATTTCAACACGACTACCTACGCGGGTTTGCAGCATAAATTTGGGCGGAGGCTCACTGCGGCTGCGCTAGTAGAGGACCTTCGGTCGTGGCGAGTCCAGAACACGCAGTATGCCATTGCGCAAGCACTGCTTCCGGGTGGTCGATTTGAATTTCGCGCGACCCCACGCTGGAGTTTTCAAGGTTCCTTCGTGCTCTCGCGCGGCATGGGTTATCACCCTTATGACAACGTGCAGAGCGAGTTCCTCCTCTCGTATGTCCGCCCGCTTCACGGGAGCGTGCGAGAAGGGTCGGGGGATGTACCGGTCTCTTATCCGATGCGTTTCTCGGTGGGGATTGAACAGCAGACTTTTTACGATTTCCCAGGCTCCGGCTCCAAGACGAGCACGCTGCTGCCTGTTGTGCATTTCACTTTGTTCTAGGCAAGCGGCGGCGCGATGACATTTTTCGGAAAACAACGAAACAAAGAATCCCAAGAAGATCACTCGGATGCGACACTAAAACGAAAGGCCCTCCGCCAAAAACTGCTGGGCGGAAGCATTACGTTACTGGTCGGCTCCGGATTCGCCAGCGTCGCTAATCTTCTTTATAACGTCGTGACGGCCCGGCTGCTCGGACCGACCGGCTTCGCTCACGCAACGGTTGTTTACACGCTGCTCATGCTAGCGTCGGCAATCACTCTGTCGTTCCAGGTCGTCTGCGCAAAATACGTCGCCAATCACGAGAGTACGGAAGAGAAGGCCGCAATCTTCGGCTCTCTCCATCTGCGGTCGTGGATAGCAGGAATCAGCATCGGATTGTTTCTCGTCGTTTTCAACCACACGCTCACCGCTTATTTGAACCTGCCAAACGGAACCCTGATTGCACTGCTCGCATTGGGCACGACGTTCTACATACCGCTTGGAGTCCGCCGGGGATATATCCAAGGCATCCATTCATTCACCGCACTTGCGATCAACTTCGCGCTGGAAGGGCTCGTTCGATTTGGAGGAGCGTACGTCCTCATGCGGATGGGCATGGGCGTTGATGGAGCAGTACTGGCAAGCGTTGCCGCGGTGATTGCGTCCTACTTTCTGGCGCGACCCAGTCCTGGCCTGGAATCGCTTCGCGTTCCGAAGATTCCAATTTCCTCTGGTGAGGGCGTCCAGGCGATCGTTTTCTTTGCGGGACAGGTCGTCATCAACAATTTTGACATTGTCCTTGTAAAGCACTTCTTCGAAGCCGATCAGGCTGGCTTCTACGCCGCTGTCGCTCTAGTCGGGCGTTTGATCAATATGTGCGCGTGGTCGGTAGTAAACACAATGTTCCCGGTTTCGGCGGCGGCCCGATCGAGCGACCGAGAAGCTCGGCCCGTGCTCTTCATGTCGCTCTCGATGGTGTTGGTGATTCTTTCAGTATTGATCCTGGGTCTGTGGGCGATTCCCAGTTTCTTGTGGAGAACTCTGTTCGGCTCGCACTTCGCTCTGGGAAGTTTCGGCGCCGGACTCGCGTCACTGCTCATCCTGTACGCCGTAACGAGCGGAATTTATTCGCTAAGTTCTGTGATGATCACTTACGAAATGTCGCGGAAGATCGCGAATACGAGCTGGGTACAGCTGGCCTTCAGCGGCGCATTCGTCGTCGGAATTTTCGCCCTTCACCACACGCTTCGAGAAGTAATCTTTGTCCGGCTGGTACTCATGGCAATTCTTTTCGTCGTTGTAGCCCTGCCTCTTTTCCATCGTGAGATTGCTCCTTTGAAGACCCGTGTTTATCCCAGCCTGCGAATCATCAGCCCGATGAGCGAGCAACAGGTAATCTCTGAATTCCTGCGAAGCGAATTTCACCATCCTGAATTTGAGGAATACCGAACTGAATTTCGGCAGATCGTTAATGTGCCTAATCTCGACAATGAGCGAGAGAACGCCTTGCGCCGCGCTCTTTTGTTTCTTCGGCGAGGAGCGATGTGGCGCGAACTGCCTGAGAATACCGAATGGTTCAAGGTAGAACTCGAGCACGACGACTTGGACCGAATCCGCTTCTTTCCGCGAGCACAGTGGCGTCGCCTCGCACAAGGCAGTTTTTATTTGACCGACATGGTTGAATGTTTGCGCTCGAAATCGGAAGAATCTCAGAACGATCTATTCTTCCAAAAACTGCGGCGCCTGCACATTCCGGTAAGGGACGGGCTTGTTAATCCGACGGTCCTGCTGATCGGCGTAGACGCGCAGAGCCCGCTGACGATCATTGACGGAAATCATCGGATGGCGGCGGCCATGCTGTCTCAACCGCCGGTTGCATTGGAAGGTTTCCAATTCTTCTGCGGATTGTCCCCGTCCATGACGCGATGCTGCTGGTATCAGACGAATGTCAATACTGTAACCCGCTACCTGACCAACTTGCTCAGATACATCTTCTACGATCCCGAGTCCGACATCGGACGCTTTGCCGAGATCGATTCCTAGACATTACTGATGCGGTTGTGAGGGGTCGCTCGGAGGAACCACCTGGATCGAGTCACTCGACGGCGCTGACTGGGTCGATTCGTTGACGATGCTGTTGTCTCGACGGTGCAAGACGACGGGGCCGTTTTCGCGCCGCAGGATATCCTGTTCTTGCGAGACTTTGTTTGTAACCAACGTGTCGCTATCTTGCGCTACGACAGAAAGCTGCTTGCCTTCGGCTGTGGTGCGAGTCGCCACTCCCACAACCGTAGAAGCACCCCTTGCTTCGCGCGCCCGCTGGTAGAAGTATTCTGCAGTTTCGCGGTCTCCTTTCATCTCAGAAACGAAGCCAATGTTGTTCAGCGAAAAAGGATCATTCGGATCGAGGGCGTATGCTTTACGGAAATCGGTTTCCGCGGACCGCAAATCGTTCCGGTTCACGGCTGACACCCCGCGAAGGTTGAGTTCGGCGACCTGCTCTGCAAGATCGTTCCTGTGCACTAAATGATTGCGCAGTGCCTTTGCGTTCTCCTGGGCCATCTTGCTGACGGGTCGACCACGCCAAACACGATCGGCCGTGACCACGGCGACTACTCCAGGATGAACCCTTGACGCTTCGTCGTAATACCGCAGCGCCTCTTCCTCTTCGCCCTCCATCTCCTTGGCGGCTCCCATGTTGTTCAGCGTGAACACATTTTGCGGATCTTTCTGCAATGCTCCTTGCAGAAGAGTGTCCGCTTCTGCCGCCCGTCCCTGGGAAAGCAGTCGAACCGCTTCGACGTTAGTGTGATTGATCTGCAGGGGCACCGTGGTTGCGGCAAGAGCGTCCTTCATTGGCTTGCCTTCGACGCGCTTTGAGCTCGCCATATCTATGACAGCATCCGTTGGACGCGCGGCGGCAAGGGCGTAAAACTCTGCTGCGCGCTCGACCTGCCCTTGCAATTCCGCGACGTAGCCCAGGTTGTTAAGCGTGAATGAATCCTCGGGATCGAATAGGTACGCGCGGTAAAACAGCCTTTCCGCTTTGGAGAGATCGTGTTTCCGGACCGCCTCGACTCCCTCGCGATTCAGCTTTTGCACAGGCGTGACCAGGCTCCGTCTGGGGATGGTAATTTGTAAATCTTTTGCTCGCGCAGCCTGTTGGCACCAGAACGCTGCCAGAACGACAACAGCGGCGCACAGCGGAGATTTCATAACCATAGATAGATTCCTCAAATGACAGCACAGAAAGACTGAAGTTAGATGCTGCATTACGGCTTTTGTTTGTTACGAATACGGGCGATTGTCGCCGTGCAACGCGACATTTGAGACTACCTTCGCGGTCGAAGCCGCATCCAAACGCAACGTGAAAATTTCTGGTCAATGCCGTATTGGTCGATATCTGGCGCGGGTAGTCGTTAGCTCAGCGCTCGCGGCTGGCCTTGCTTCTGCGCAGGATCCGCCGAAGACTGCTTCGTCTGCTGTGGTTTCGCGATCGAACGAGGCGATAGAGCCGGTAAAGCCTGCCCCCCATCCGCCAAAACCTGTCGCGAACGGCGCGATCGCCGTCGATCCGGAGAGCCTGTTGCCTGACCTGCCTCCACTTCCGCGGACAAACGCGACACTCGTGGGAGGAACGATCCAGCGTCTGGATCGCGTCCGCGATCGGGTTACGCTTCGAGTCTTTGGAGGCGGCAAAAGCACTGCCCTGATCGATCCCCGGACTCAGGTCTACATTGGGGAAAAGCAAGGTTCAATAGCGGACTTGCACGATGGTCAGCGGGTCTATCTCGACACGATTTTGGACGGCAGCACTGTATTTGCGCGTGCAATTCGCGTCGGTAATGCTCCTGACGTGGGAAGCAGCCAAGGGGTCGTGGAAGCCTACAGGCGGGATCGCGGCGAAATTACGATGCGTGATGGTCTCTCTCCGGTGCCGGTTAGAATCCGGCTTTCCCCTTCGACAAAATTCTCCGAAGGGAATCGCCCATTGCCTGCCAGTTCCCTTCTGCCCGGCTCTTTGATTAAAGTGACATTTGACTCCAAGGGCACTGGGCGTGATGTCGCGCGTGAGGTCTCGGTGCTGGCTGCGCCTGGAACGCACTACACATTCTCTGGGGAAATTGTTCACATCGATTTGCGCACAGGCCTGCTGGTCATCAATTCTCCTATCGACCGGAAGACCTACGAAATCTACCTGGATCCATCTGTACCACCGGATAATCTGCATGCCGGCGTTGACGTGACCGCGGTGACAGATTTTGAGAATGCGCGGTACGTCGTTCACAGCCTGACTGTAAATTCAAAAGGCAAGTAGCAAAGCCCTCCTTATAGAATTCACCCTCTGAGCCCTGCCCGGATGGCACACAAGGGCCTCGCCCGAACGTCCGTGCACCATCGTGACCTGTTCAGAAGAATCTGCCCCGAACTAAGCTCCTTGCGATCCCAGAAAGTCTAGCTGGTTCCGAGGAATCTACAGGCCTCGCGCGCCTCCCTCGCCAACCGGCACAGCTAGATGCAAGCCTCGCAAGTCCCGCTCTTGAGGGCAGATGTGTCTGAAAAATTCCTTCCTGATTCTGCTTCTGTCTCTGACAGGAGTGTGCATGGCGGCAAATTCCGTCGCCCCTACAACTACACTGGCTGTGCAAACTACCAACAACACTAGCGCCGCGAACAGTTTTGCGAACCAGAGCAACGGTAATTCCGGCGCGGCAAACATCAGCAAGGTCGACGTGCACTCGTTGCTTTATTCAGGAGCGGACACCAAGGTTTATGCCCATCTCCTGCTCTGGTTTGGCGGGTCGAACCACATGAACGTCGGGTATAACTCGAATGACGCTGGGCAGGTGCACCGCCAGATCACGGACATGATCAGCCGCGGAATTAATGGCGTGATCATTGATTGGTATGGCGCTAACAACAGCATCGATGACGCTACAAAGCTGGTCATGGCCGAGGCGGAAACGCATCCCGGATTCACCTTCGCCATCATGATCGATCAGGGCGCGATTGAATGGTATTCCTGTTCGGGATGTTCGCCACAGCAGGCCCTGGTAGCCGATCTGCAATACATCGAGCAGAATTACTTCCCGTCGTCTGCATACATGACGATGCAGGGAAAACCGGTCGTTACCGATTTCAATGTCGATCTCTCGTACTCGGTTGATTGGAACGCCGCTACAGCCTCGCTTTCGACGCAGCCGGCCTACTTGTTCCAAAACAACCCCGGATTCACCCATGTTTTAAGCGACGGCAGCTACGCATGGGTAATGCCAACCACGTCCGACTATGGCATGAGCTATCTGACAAGCTTCTATCGAGCGGGAATGCCGTTGACGAGTGAACAGACGGTCGGCGCTACTTACAAAGGATTCAACGACACGCTTGCATCATGGGGCTCGAATCGCATTATGGGGCAGCAATGTGGGCAAACTTGGCTGCAGACGTTTTCGGATGCAAACGGTCTCTACAACTCCGGGAAGCAGCTCCAGGCCATGCAACTGGTCACATGGAATGACTACGAAGAAGGAACAGAGATTGAGTCTGGTATCGGCAACTGTTTCAGCGTCTCTGCCACCGCGTCGGGCAACTCGCTCCAGTGGAGCATCAAAGGAAACGAAAATACGGTCGATCATTATGTGCCCTATATCAGCACGGATGGTCAGAATTTAATGGCGCTTGGGAGTTCCGCCCCTGGAACGAATTCCCTGAATCTCTGCAGCTATTCGATTCCGAATGGGAATTACACCGCGTACGTTCAAGCTGTCGGCAAGCCGAGCATTAACAACCAGATTTCCGCCGCGGTCAAAGTGACCTTGAATTGCGGAGGCGGTTCGGGGAACACGGGAGAGTTCACGCTGGTAGCAAGCCCGTCTTCTGTGACGATCAATGCCGGGGGCTCGGGAAAGTTGACGTTGAACGTGGCGCCTCAATCAGGATCGTTCAACAATGCGGTCAGCTTGAGTTGCTCTGGCTTACCTGCGAATCTGAGTTGCGCCTTTGCTCCAGCATCCGTAACACCGGGAAGCACCATGGCCAGCTCAGTCCTGACGCTGGTTTCCTCAGCCGCCGCGGTTACGAACGCAAGCGGCAGGCATTCGTTCGAATTTGCGATCTGGTTTTCCGGGTTTGGCTTATTCGGATTCACCCTTGTCGGTAAGATCCAACGCAAGCGGATTGCTGCCGTCATCGGCGCCTGCGTCCTGGCGGCGCTCATGATCGCCATTACCTCCTGCGGCGGAACTGCCATTGCTCCCGTAAAGGCGTCGAGCGCGGGAAGCAAAAGTTATGTCGTGAGCGTGAACGGGAATTCCGGATCCATCAAGCTCTCCACGACCGTTACCGTCACCTTGGAACAGCAATGAATCGGCAGACGAACTCCACGAACTGTTGTTGATGACCGCGGAGCGTTGGGCCCAGTTTAGGGAATTCCGGGTCATGAGGCGCAAGAGCAGCGACTTGGAGGGTATCCAACGCGGCAGGCGGCGAACGCGCGAAACGTAGCGAAGGGTCTGCACGCGCTGTTGTAGCTCAAAATGCCGCAGATATTTCTGAACAACGTTCGGCATCGTCATGCGCAATGCCGCCGAAAAATTCTGGGCTGCCATCGTCTGCTGCTTGGAGGAATCCTGGAGTAATTGAGCAATGCTGTCCGCAAGTCCCTCAGCACTTCCGGGAGGATAGAATTCGATTGCCAATTCTTCCCCTTGCGCCATTTGCCTGAAATCCGGGATATCCGAGCACACGATTGGAACACCGTAGGCACACGCCAGATGTGCTACTCCGCTGCAACCGGTAGAAGACGAATAGGGCATGACCGCCAGGCTTGAACTCTGGAACAGATCCCGAAGATTGTCTTCTGGCACGTAGCCGCGAAATTGGATGCGGGGATTCCCAGCGCACCGCCGCTTCACCGATTCGGTATAACCCGCTGCCTGTGGATGATCTCCACCGGCGATTACCAGCGTAGCTTCCGGTACTTTTTCAGCGATCCGATCAAAGGCAGCGATCATGAGTTCGAGGCGCTTGTAGGTTCCCCATTTTCCAAATGCGAGAATTCGATGTATCGGAGCACCGCGCATTGAGAAATCAGGGAATTCCGGACGTCGCGTCAGAATACCGTGCGCGCGCAAATGGACGTTATCGCGACCATACTTATCGTTCAGAATCTTGCGATATCCCGGCATCAGGACTGACACGGAGTTTGAAAGCAAAAGCATGCGTGTTGCCATGGCGCCCGCGATGCGATAGAGTCGCTCGTGCCGCACTCCAGCATCGGCCAACTCGACAGTGTCCATCAAGTGATGCAGCGTGACGTGAGTGTATCGGCCGCTGAGCCGTGCCAACAGAGGCGTCATCAATCCACTGAAAGCGACGAACGGATTGCGACCGAAGGTGCTGAAAAGCAAGTTGAACCACACTACGTCGGGCTTCAGACGTTGGATCGCTGTCATGAGGCGGACCACGCTCGCCGGGT
>Ga0335081_10009415_pt1 | contig 15725 bp, 14 predicted proteins | sample Lox_Sample_35_FD_206713 | JGI IMG/M metagenome (GOLD analysis project Ga0335081, IMG submission 206713) | Soil microbial communities from Loxahatchee National Wildlife Refuge, Florida, United States - Lox_Sample_3.5 | ecosystem: Environmental > Terrestrial > Soil > Wetlands | place: USA... | reverse complement strand
AATCTTTTAAATGCAAATTTATAAATCGTGAATGTTAAATTCGAAAGGACGCCAGCGGCGTCCTTTGCGTTTGCATTTTAATGTATCTCCATCAGCGGGTTCGTGTCGCAATGCCCGGATTAATGACCTGAGGGGTTTTGCAGGTGTCCGCTCAGGAGATTGAAGGCTTCGGTCAAGTGTCCGAGGGCGGCCTGCTGATCCATACCGCCGGCGTTAGCCAAATCATTGACCAATCCACTGTTATGGAGCACATCGGCGTTGACGCCGCCGGTGGTCATCATCTGTCCCAGCACCTCCTGAAGGTTCATGCGGGGATTGTTCCCGAACGCCGAGTGGCTGGTCAGCATGCGATGCATGACCATGGACACCACCATCTGGGCTGATTGCGGCGGGAGCCCCGTCCTGCGGCTCAATTGTTCTGCCACCGATTGAACCATATTCAGCGGCGCGCTGTTGGCAGTCATGTTCATATTCTGACCCGTACCCTGCATCATCTGCTCGAGCGCGCCCAGCAGTTGATTCGCTCCGCCGCCCTGATTGTTTCCCATCATGCTTCCGAGTGCCTGGGGCAACGCATTCGGGTTGCTCGAGGGTCCGCTGCTCTGCATCATCGCCTGCAATAAATCTCCGATCATGGACATATCAGCCTCCTTTGGACTTTGACAATCACGATTGTATCCCAGCCGGGCTGCAAGGATAATCCCCTGTTTGTAGGATAGGCGGGACGGCCCTGCACATAAGACTTCCGAGGTCTTTTAGACCTCGGAAGTCTCGAGGACGAGGAGATTGCCACGTCGGTCTTGATCTCGACACGCCACTTCGTGGCTACTCGATCAGCGACCTCCTCGCACGTGTGCCTGTGGCAATGACAACGCAAAGCATCTCCGCGGTTAATAAATAAAGGGAATCAGCGATTTGACTTCCTTTTGATAATCCGTAAATTCCCGAGCAAACCGCTCTTTCAACAACTTTTCTTCCTGATTGATCTTATAAAGGAGGGCGATCAGCACCAGGATGAACGCCGGTATCGCCCGCGCTTCTCCGATGATGATGGCCGTCCCGAGCACGGCGATCAACCCGCCGCAGTAGATGGGGTTTCTAACCAGGCGATAAGGACCAGTCTGAATCAATTGATGGTTCTCTGCCAGAGAAATACGGCCACTCCAATATCTTCCCAAATGCAGGCGCGCCCAGATTGCAAAGCATAAACCGGAAATCAGTATTGCAAGGCCAAGGAGTTTATCAAACATTCCTTCCGGTACGAAGCGCCAAAGGAGAGGGCCATCCATTGCCGGGCCGAAGCTGAAAAGAAAGACTGCCAGGCCAATAAGGACAATGTAGAACAGACGAGAGAGATTGGACTCATGCCGTTCCGGGTTTGTCTTGTTAAATGCAGCAGATAAATACCAATACGCAAAGAAGAGCAGCCAAATCAGACCGGCCAGCTTGCTAAAGGAAAGTGTCATATTGCCTCCATGGGTTATACGCTCATCAGGCCAAGGCGGTTTCGCTTCAATTTTAGGGACTCCTGGAACCGAATGGTTGTGCAAGCTGCGTGAAATAATGTACAATGAGAGTAATTCCAATTCATGCTCATTGTGCAAAGGAGGGCATGATCGCACGATGATATGGATGTGGAATTTCCAAGATATATTTTCAGCTTTGGTATGATGTACAAGGAGGTGGATATGTCACATAGGATCGATCACCGACTTCGACGGATCACTCTGCTGATTACTTTACTCGTCCCAGCCGCTCTTTCGTGCTCTCTGGCATCTCAATTCGTTTCGAGTCAATCTCCAGCCCCCACTGTCGGCCCAGTCTCAACGATTGTCACCTCAACTGCTCCTGCCGTCCAGCCAGCCGCACAGGAAACGCCCACGCTCACGCCGCTTGCTACGGTTGCGCCCACGCGTCCATCCCAGCCGGTGGTGATAAATCACTACTGCATTAAACCGGACTGCAGCGGTTATACCTACCCCGGCGACTTCCTCAAAGGCCTGATGGGCGGCGTCGATGGGGTGTTCCTCGTCCTGCCGGGTCAGATCTGGACCGCCGCTTATCCTCAAGGCATCTACGAGTGGGACTCGCGTGACGGCCATTTGATGAACACCGTCCCGCTCACACTGGATACGGGCAACTTTACCGACATCCAGTATGACGGCAAGCAGATCTGGGCCAACCAGGATATCCCGCTCTCTGCGACGGAAAGCTCCAGAGTTTTATATGTCATCGACCCTCAGCGAGCCCGCGTAATCCAGAAGATAACTCATGGATATGACAACGCCGAGGAAGGCCATTTTCTCGACTTTGGAATCTCGCCCGGCAAGGTCTGGCTTGAACAACGGTGGATCAATGCGGACACCTTTCAAATCAACAATGCCAGCCATTATTTTGAATGCGACGATGCATATTTTGCCTACGATGGCCAGGGTCATATGTGGGCGACGGGTGAAGCAGACCCCACCTACGATTGCATACAAGACCTGTACGTCTGGAACGCTGCTGAGCCTGCCGGCCAGCCGTTGCCTTCCGATGGAGCGGACAATTTCGGCGGCTCGCCGCTTGTGCTGGTGAACGGCAAAATGTGGATGATCGCCAATAACACTGTGAAAACGGATTCCGGTTGGAGCCATCCCTGGCTGTTAACTGCCTTCAACCTCAACGACCCGCTGAAACCAGCTCTTCAGGTCGATATCAGCCAGTACATGCCGGAAGTTAACGGCAACCTGGTGATGGCCGCCGATAACAAGGTCATCTGGGTCGCATCCGATGCCATCAACGGCAATATAGATTATTACGACCAGGGCGACGGGCATCACATGGGCAGCCTGAAAGTCGGGAAGATCATCGAGGGGATGGGATTTGACGGCTCCAGCCTGTGGGTGATGGACAATGAGCACGGCCTGGAACAAATCGGCCTGCCGTGGGGACCATAATCGGCTTTGCTTTATTTGCTATAAGCAGATCTAGTTTTTCTTCATCGGGAGGTTGGAACCACAATATCCGCAAGAAGCGGATTGATTCCCAGTCCATTTGACTTCTGCCAAGCGAATCGGTGCGCCGCAGTGCGGACAGGTGCCGGGCAGTAAGTCGGTGCGATGGATTGATTCCACAGGCGCAGCGGGAATGGGTGTCGACATCGGCATGGGGTTGAGGTCAAACGGCGGGGGTGGCGGGTTCTGCGGCCATTGCGATGCGGTTCCACGAAAGAGCCCTTCAAACAGGATGCCCAAGCCGACCAGAATCAAAATGCCGGGCCACCAATGTCCCCAGAAAAACAGAATCGCCAGTCCGATCAACCAGAAGGCGTTGCGGAAAGACCGCCACGGGCGGTAAGGCCGCGGGCCGTATCCATATCGTCTGTATCTGCGCATAGTGCCATCCTTTGCCAAGTAAGCCTTGCGAGTCATCCGTTATTATACGTTCATTTCGGTCTTGAGGTTGCAATGCTCTGCCATCCCGTTGTTGTTCCTTTAAAAATGGCTCGCTGAAACGGGCATGGGAATTGGAATATATAGAAAAAGGATAAAATAATGGCTGGGAACCAGGATAGATGAAGAAGGCTTTTTGATTGCCACGTATCCAGCTGATGCAATCAAGTAAGGAGTGCCGGTATGGCACAAGTAAAGTTTAGGCAAGTATTCCTTGACAACATGTCAGGTTCAGGAATACCCGCCTTGAATTGCACCTGTCCGTATTTCATGATCAAGTAGGGCAGGAATAAAAATAGACGTAAGACTTTGTTAAGTTAAAACCAACTATAGAGTAGGAATTTGGATTCCATCAGATAAGTTCGATCCTTGTCGCTTGGATATAAAATAACGATGAGTTGGAGAGTTGAGAGGAAATAGGAGATGATACTTATTACAGGTGCAACTGGACTGACCGGCGGAGAATTAGCACGCCGACTATCAAGAAGAGGCGTGCCCATCCGCGCATTGGTACGCAATCCCACGAAAGCCGAGGCGCTTTCCCGCCTGCCGCAGGTCGAGATCGTGGAGGGCGATATGGCCCGGCCGGAGACGCTTGCAGGAGCGCTGCAAGGCGTGGAACGCGCCATGCTCATCTCGTCCTCCGCCCCCGACATGCTGGATGTCCAATCGAACTTTATTGAAGCTGCCCGGAAAGCGGGCGTCAAACACATCGTCAAACTGTCCGGCATCATCCCCGAACTCGATTCACCGTTCCGATATGCACGGATGCATGCCGAGATCGAGAAGCGGCTGGAGGCTTCGGGGATGGCATTCACACATCTGCGCGCGGGCGAGTTTATGCACTCGTACTTTCGACGAGTGCCGATGATCGTGACGAAAGGAGTCCTGCTCCTACCGATGGAAGACGCGAAGATCGCATCAATTGACATAAACGACCTGGCAGAGGTTGCTGCAATGGTTCTAACCAGCTCCGGACACGAAGGGCAGATCTATCCACTCACCGGACCCGAGGCGCTCAGCATGACAGAGGTTGCAGCGAAGCTCTCGATTGTTACCGGCAAGACGATCCAATACATAAACATCGCTCCCGAGGAAGCCAGGAGCGCCAATCTTGCTGCCGGAATGCCGCCATATGCTGCTGATGGGCTGTACGAGTTGTTTGCTGAACGACGGAAGGGGAAGGAGTCGCAAGTTTCACTCACCATCCAGACGGTTTTCAGGCTACGGCCGACCAGTTTCGACGAGTTTGCTCAGCGGAACGCTGCGATCTTTCGTGGAGAGCAAGCAGCGCCGAAGGTCTGACGATTAAAACCCGACGCGCCCAATTGAAAATCGACTCATTAGATCAGTTTGTGGCTTGTCGTTCCAGCATTAATGAGGTGGTTATCCTTGTCGCTATGGAATGATTTGCGTTTACTTAATCCGAATTCTTACGGTTGCGTTCGTGCCAATGATATCTGCAAGATCGATGTCAGCGAGCAGCCGGATCTTGACAGGGATCAACTGGGTAACCTTGGTATACGTACCGGAGGTAGTAAAGCTGATTGATGAACCGGTGAGTTCTGTTGATGTTACCGTATTGACTTCCTGAACATAACCGTCAAAACTCTGCCCATACGCATCCAGTGAAACGGTCACGCTCTGCCCCGGATGTATTTTTAGGATATTCGTTTCTTCCACATTCGCCGTGATGTACATATCCGACGTGTTTGCCACAGCCAATACGATATCCGTTGGGGTAACATAGTCTCCTTCATCCATATGGACATCAATCACCGTGCCGTCGATGGGTGATCTTATGAGAGGACCGTTCCCGACCCGCGCAAGCACCTGTCCCGCTTTTACCTCTTCATTTTCATTGACATACATTTGCAGTTTCCCGCTTGCGTTTGCGGTCAGCTGGTAAATCATTGTGTCCACCTTGGCATTGTCCGTCTGGTAATAGAAAGTACCTTCGTAAATAAAATACCCTGCGATACCCAAGCCGGCAATCAAAGCCACAATCGCAGCAATGATAAGCGTCGGTTTACTGATCTTCCGGTTTGCCGTTTTGGGCGTGAAGTCCGCCTCGTATTCACCCTTTTCTTGATTAATTGACATGTTCTATCGCCTTTCTTTCGAATTGACTGTTGTACATTTCAGCGTAAAAACCGCCTGCCGCAAGCAGTTCCCCATGATCCCCCTGTTCGATAATATCCCCATTATTCAAGACGAGAATGAGATCGGCATTCTTAATCGTTGAAAGCCTGTGCGCGATAATAAAACTCGTCCTCCCTTTCATCAGGGCATCCATCGCCTTCTGAATTAGGATTTCCGTGCGGGTGTCAATGGAGCTGGTCGCCTCGTCGAGAATCAAGATTCTTGGATTCGCCAGGATCACGCGGGCAATGGTCAATAACTGTTTTTGCCCTTGTGAGATATTGTCCGACTCTTCGTTCAGGATGGTATCGTATCCCTGGGGCAGCGTGCGGATGAATTCGTCACAGTGGGCGGCTTTCGCCGCGGCCACCACCTGATCGCGGGTCGCGCTAAACGTCCCGTAACGGATGTTGTCGAGAATCGAAGCGTTATACAGCCACGTATCCTGCAAGACCATACCGAATATACAACGCAGGTCGTTTCTTGTATATTCACTTATGCTGTGTCCATCGATCTTGATATCGCCGCCATTAATGTCATAAAAGCGCATCAAGAGTTTAACAATCGTCGTTTTTCCCGCGCCGGTTGGACCGACAATGGCCACCTTTTCCCCGTGCTGCACGGAGGCGGAAAAGTCATGGATAATTGGCTTATCGGCAGCATAACCGAAAGCCATATGTTCGAATGACACGTTACCCATTACCGCGCTTACAGACGCAAGACTACGGCCCGGGTTCTCTTCCGGTTCATCGAGAAATTCAAACACGCGTTCCGATGCCGCGATGGTCTGCTGGAGCGTATTAGAAATTGACGCAAGCTGCGTGATCGGCATTGTGAAATTTCTCGTATACTGGATGAACGACTGGATATCGCCTATTTCAATCACCCTTTTCACCGTCAGATAACCGCCCAGAATGCAAACGACGACGTAGCCCAGGTTGCCGACAAACTGCATCAACGGCTGCATGATGCTTGTAAAAAACTGCGACTTCCAGGCGCTATCACAAAGCTTTGCGTTGAACAAGTTGAAGCGGTCAATTGAATCATCTTGCCGGTTAAAGGCCTGGACAATTGCGTGTCCGCCATACATCTCTTCCACATGCCCGTTCATTGTGCCGAGCGAATCTTGCTGCGCCCTGAAAAATTTCTGCGATGTCTTAATGATCGCGCCGATGAATCCGAACGACAGCGACACCATCAGAACAGACACCACGGTCATCAGCACATTGATACTCAACATCATCACCAGAACTCCGATGACGGTAGTAACTGAGGTGATGAGCTGAGAAACACTTTGGTTCATCGACTGGCTGATCAAGTCCACATCATTCGTAATCCGCGAAAGCACCTCGCCGTGCGTGACCGTATCGTAATACTTGAGCGGCAGGCGGCTGATTTTCTGATCGATTTCCTTACGCAGATTGTAAGTGACCTCCATGGAAACGCCGGACATGATGAAAGCTTGCGCGTAGGAAAACCCCATTGATATAGAATACAGGATAACCAGAAGCACGATAAGCCTGCCTATATAGGCAAAATCCATATACAGCCCTGTCTGCAAATAGTAGGCGATCAGCCCATCGGCCAGCTTGCTGGTCACATTGCCCAGCAACTTGGGGCCAACAATGGAGAAAATGGACGATAAGGCGGCAAAAATAATCACAACGATGATTTTCACTCGATAGGGCTGCAGGTAGTGCAGCAGCGTTCTCAGCGTTTTGCGCGCATCCGTTGCCTTTGCGCCCTGGGCGTTAAAATTGCCGAACCCAGGCCTATTGAAACCACCAGGCCTATTCAAGCTCGGCCTCTGAAAGTTGTGACAGGGCAATTTCGCGGTAGACTTCACAACTACGCAGGAGCTGGCGGTGCGTTCCACATCCGACAATTTCGCCGTTTTCGAGCACGATGATCTGGTCCGCAGTAAGGATGGTGCCCACGCGCTGCGCAACAATCAACAATGTGCTCCCACCTGTCTCCTGGCGAAGCGCCTCGCGCAGGGCGGCGTCTGTTTTCATGTCGAGGGCTGAGAAGGTATCGTCGAATATGTAAATGGGTGCGTTTTTAACCAGGGCCCTGGCAATTGACATTCTCTGTTTCTGCCCGCCAGATAAATTAGTTCCGCCCTGTGCAATATGCGCCTCGTATCCGTCAGACATGGTTGAAATGAATTCCTCCGCCTGGGCGATACGCACCGCACGTTCTATATTTTCGAAGGTAGAGCTGCTATCCGCATACAGCAGGTTGGATTTAACCGTCCCGGAGAACAGCACGCTTTTTTGAGGAACATAGCCGATTTTATTGCGCAGATCGCTGCGTTTCATATCGCGTATGTCGACCCCGTCCACCAGGATGCGTCCCTCGGTTACATCGTAAAAGCGGATCAACAGGTTCATCAAGGTCGATTTACCGCTGCCCGTCACGCCGATGAAGGCAGTCGTTTGCCCATGTTGCGCTATAAAACTGATATTTTTCAGCACTGGCTGGTCGCTGCCGGGATAGCAGAAGGTCACGTTTTCATATTCAATATCCGCAACAAAATTCCGCCTGGGTCGAACTGCATTTTTCTTGTCTTTAATTTGCGTGCCCGTCTCTATGACCTCTTTGATTCTGCTGGCGCTTACCGACGCACGCGGTATCAAAATAAACATGACGGAAAGCAATAGAAACGACATAATAATCTGCATGGCATACTGCATAAACGCCATCATCTTCCCAATATCCAACTGCAGGGCCGCGACTTGGTGCGCGCCGACCCACACAATCAGCACGGTGGTAACATTCATGATAAACAACATGGTCGGCATCATGATCGTCATGGCGCGGTTTATAAAAAGACTGTTTTCCGTAAGCTCCCTGTTTGCGGCGTCAAACCTGGCCTCTTCAAATTTCTGGGAGTCATAGGCGCGGATAACGAGCATCCCCTCCAGATTTTCGCGGCTGATGAGGTTCACTTTATCCACCAGCGTTTGCATGATCCGCATTTTTGGCATCACAAGGTTGAAGAGGACGAAGATGACAGTCACCAACGCCATAATCGCTGCTATGATATTCCAGGATAAGGTGGTGCTTTCCGAAACAGCCATGATCGCACCGCCGGCGCCTAGTATGAGCGCATAAAATAGCATGCGCACCAGCAAGACAATCAGTAATTGGATCTGCGTGATATCGTTGGTTGTCCTGGTGATCAGGCTTGTGGGCGAAAATTTGTCGAGTTCAGGGTTCGAAAAAGTCTGCACTCTCTTGAATAAATCCGCTCTCATATCACGTGCGGTGTTTGCAGCAATGCGGGATGCGAAATACCCGACCGCGATAGAACACGCCGCGCTAAGCAAGGTTAGAAGAACCATCTTGATGCCGATTTGCACGATATAATTGACGTTCCCGTTGAGTACCCCAGTGTCCACAATATCCGACATATAATTCGGCAGCGAAAGGTCGCAGATTGCCTGTACTACTAAAAGCGCCAGGGCTCCCGATAACATGCCGATATATTCCGACATGTATTCAAATACGATAATCATTTACGCTTCGTCCTTTAATGTAGGTTGATGCTATTCGATGCTGGTAAATAGCAATGAGTCTGCGCGTCTGTCAGTGAGATTACGCGGGGCACAACATAGGTCTCAAACTGGCTTGCACTAGGTTTTCCCGTTACACCGGGTACTGTTCCAGATTATCCACCAACTTACCCAGCAGGCGGCCCAGCTCCTTGCGCTCCTCCGGTGAGAAATTGCCCAGGAACCGCTCCGCGCTTTCCAGCAAAAGGTCATTGATGGCCCGGTACAGCTCTTTTCCAGCTACGGTCAGTTCGACACGCACCACGCGGCGATCCTCCGGGTCGGACAACCGCCGAACATAGTTATTGTTCACCAGCCAGTCGACCGTGCGTGTGGCCGTGCTGAACGGCAACCCCAGGATGTGGCTCAGGTCTCCCATCGTGATCGGCTCGGATTGACGGGAAAAGACAAAGCCAATGGTAAGGAAAACATCCCGGTCATTGACCTGCTCGATTTTTTCGCGCAAGTTATGTTTTTGGATGCTGGTTTTGACATTTAGAATCTGCTCGGGCAGTTTTCCCCGGAGGCGGCGTCGCAGGTAAAACATGCGCAGGAGGATGTCGCCGATGTCTTTTCGCGTTGCCGCATCGCCAGAAAAGTAGTTGTTGTTCATCAACATTTCCTCTTGGAAATTTACTGTGCGGAAATATATCATTCAGAAGGAATAAGTCGAATGGAATTAAGTCATTAAGAAAGGATGACATTATGAAGGATTCACCAAGAGGTTTTGCGACACACAATTATCCTCTGACAGCATAATTCCTCCCAAGCTTGCAGTATATCATCACGTAATAAAAAATGATGAGTATCCCTTGTTAGCAGGTCGCAGCCTAGAAGCACAGTTGATTACCTCCAGTAGCCATCTCCGAAACAAATACGTACCGTAAAGGGATACTCATCTTACGATTATATTTCTGTCGAAGAGAATAGAAAGAATAAGATTGCTGGATAAACAGCAACCCAAAGCCTTTTGCCTTCGTGCTCTTTGTGTTTAAATCTCTTGATTATAGGTAACAGCCGAACCCTGTTGACACAGTGCGCTGTAGAATTCCCTCAAGAAACTGGATGGATGCTTTGCCAATAAGCGGGGCTCGCTGAAGCCGAGGCGCGGCGCAAGTGAGTGCCAAGTCTCAAACGTTAGCGGATAGGGAACCCACATGTTTCCTTTGTCCACGTTGTATTCCACTAGCAATAGAACCCCGTTGATCTTCAAGAGCGTCCGCACGTGACGCAGGATTTTTTCCTTGTCCTTGAAAAAATGAAGGCTGTTTGCCATCAGGATGCCATCCAGTGACGGCAGATTTATTTTACGCGAAAAATCGTCAGCGAGAATGTGCAGGTTGTTTGAATCGTCGAAACGCACCCGATATTCACGAACCAGTTCATCGAGACGTACATGGTCGCGGTCAACCGCGTAAAGGATTGCATCCGCTCCAACCAATTCACGCAACGCCAATGTGAACGCGCCGGAGCCGGCACCGAGGTCAGCCCATGTGCCGCCTCTATTAAGGTTCGCGGGTTTCAAAAGAGCAACGTGGTCATTGTGATTCACGATTTCTCTTTTCCCATCAAATGTTCGCGGTTCGGCATGCGGTCGCTCGACCACGGCGCGTAGGGCGCCATCACCACCTCACACAACGCCAGCAGAACCACATCATAGTTGACGCGCCAGCCTGCGAAGTTCTGCCAGGCCTGCTCGCGGTCGGCTTTGAGCGGCACACCACCTGCGGCGATTCGATTCAACGTGGTATCGAATTCTTCGCGCCGGATGCTGATCGGGTCTGCGGGATAATGCGGATCTTTTGGAAATTGAATTCCGAGATGCACCGCAATTCGCCGCAGCGCCAAAAACCCGGCGCGGATACACAAGGATGCAGATGGCTCATTCGGCACATCCACCGCCGAAAGCGTCAACGCTGCTGAATCCAATACCGCGCCTGCGGCGGTGATCCACGAAAGCTCGGGCCGCGGCGAACGGAAGAAAACCATCATTTGCAAGGCGGAATGACTCTCTTCGATATCGGCGAACCAGGCTTCCCACGTGCGCCAATACTCACTGAGTTTATCGAGCCCCTGAATGCGATGGAAGCGCAGCAGCATTTCCTCGGCGGTCGGAGGCGTGCCAGCGCGTACTTCCAGCATGTTGACGGCTTGTTCGCGGCGCGAGAACGCGGAATACATGGTCGGCAGATAAGCGATCAATAAAGCGACCATGATCAACCCCAGCATGGCTTCCGAAAAGACCAACACGGACACCCAGAAACTTTCAGGGATCGATAATCCCAGCGTCAACATCGAAGAGCCGCTCAAGCGGAAGGCCTCCGCCCATGAACTGATTCCCGATGCCCAATACATCAGGGTATAGCCCAGCGCAATCAGGATATACCAGACGGGCAGTAACAGCATCAACCCAATCGGCGCGTAATAGGCCATGATGGCGTCGCGCCTGCGAAAGGTTTTGGCAAGGTGCGAAATCCAATCAAAGACTTGCAGTAACAGGCCGAAGTACAACTGGTTCAAGCGACTGCGGGCGCTGCGCGGCAAGACAAACGTGGAGATCGCAGAAAACAAAGTCAGGATGACAATGACCAATCCCATAAGAAAGGCAGCGATATGGATGAGTGTGTCCAATGAAATCATAGGTGGAATTATAAATCAGCCGGGCGACACAATGCGCAAACGAATGGTATGATAGGCGCTTCTCATTGCATCACGAGGATTTAAATGAGTTCTGAACCCGAATCAAGCCCGGTCGCTTCACATGACCCATACGCAGCCTTGCGCTATCGCGATTTCCGCCTATTGGAAGCCGGACGCTTCATCACGACCTTTGGCAGTGAAATGCTGACCTTTGCCATCGGCTGGGAACTTTGGATTCGGACGAATAGTGCACTAGCTTTGGGAATCGTCGGCTTGGTGCAGGCCGTGCCTATTCTGCTATTGTCGTTGCCGGCCGGCCATGTTGCCGACCAGTACAATCGGCGACGCATTGTCATTATCACCGAAATTGGCCTTGCCTTTTGTGCGTTGGGACTGGCGGCGCTTTCCTATTATCAAGGCTCGCTGTGGCTGGTGTATGCCTGCCTGCTTGGGATCGGTTTCGCGCGCGCTTTCAACGATCCAGCCTCCTCCACGCTTTTACCGGAGACCATTCCGCCGGAACTTTTCTCGCGGGCGGCCAGCTGGAACAGCAGTGTCTGGCAGTTCGGTTCGATCACAGGCCCGGCCATTGGCGGCGTGATTGTTGCCATCTGGAATCGCGTCGATGTGATCTACGTATTCGATGCGGTCGCTGCCATCACCTTCGCTCTTTTAGTGGGTCAGATTCAAGGACGCATCCTGCCGCTGGCGCGCAAGTCCGCCACAATCGATTCGCTCAAGGAAGGCATCCGCTTCATGCGCGAGACGAAGGTGATCCTGGCGGCCATCACACTGGATATGTTTGCGGTGCTGTTCGGCGGTGCGGTGGCGCTCCTGCCAATCTATGCCACGAACATTCTGAACGTCGGCGCACAGGGCTTGGGTATCATGCGCGCCGCGCCATCCATCGGCGCCATCATCATGGCATTCGCGTTGGCGCATCTGCCTCCGATGAAGAATGCCGGTCGGACTCTGCTACTGGCGGTCACCGGTTTCGGAATCGCCACCATCGCCTTCGGCCTTTCGACTACATTCTGGCTTTCCGTGTTGATGCTGGTCACGCTGGGCGCGCTGGATAATATCAGTGTGGTCATACGTGCCACATTGATGCTGACTTATGCGCCGGACGAGATGCGCGGCAGAGTCTCCTCGGTCAACAATATTTTCATCGCCACCTCGAACGAAGTAGGCGCTTTTGAATCCGGTCTGACCGCCGCGCTATTTGGTCCAGTGCTGTCCGTGGTCGGGGGAGGAATCGGCACGGTGCTGGTGGTTCTGTCTGTGGCACGCATCTGGCCCGAGATGCGGCGACTAAAAACCTTGGATGCACCTGAATCAGCACTGCAAGCCACATTGTCAGATTCTTAATTGTATAATCTCTTTAGAGGTGTGTCATGATGAACAATAAGCAGCTCGCAGATACTTTTACCCTGATTGCCAATTTATCCGAGATCAAGGGCGAGATCATTTACAAAACGCTCGCCTATCGCAAAGCCGCCGAAAATTTAATGGGGCTTGGCCGCGAGGCTTCCGAATATTGGAAGGAGGGCAAGCTCGAAGAAATCCCCGGCGTGGGCAAGGCCATCTCCGAAAAGATCGATGAACTGCTCCGTACCGGCAAACTCGAATTTCTGGAAAAGCTCAAAAAAGAAGTCCCGCCAAGTTTGGCAGATTGGCTGCAAGTGCCGGGACTCGGTCCGAAGAAAATCGGCTTGATTTGGAAAACATTGAACATCACAACTCTCACTCAACTTGAAGCGGCCGCCAAAAAAGGGAAACTGCGCGACCTGCCGGGCATGGGCGAAAAATCCGAGCAAGCGATTCTGGCAGGACTCGAATCGTTATCGCGCCGCTCGGGGCGGATTCCCCTTGGACGCGCCTATCCGCTCGCACAGGAGATCATCGCTCAACTCAAAAGGGTGCAGGGAGTCGTCGACGCGCAACCCGCTGGAAGTCTGCGAAGGATGCGGTCAACGATCGGTGATCTTGACATCCTGGTCGCGGCAAAAGATTCCAAACCCGTTATGGAAGCGTTCACGAATCTATCAGGTGTTGCCCGCGTGCTGGGAAAAGGCGAAACGAAATCATCCATTGAATTTGGCGACGGCGTACGCGCACAAGTCTGGGTGCATCCGCCGCAAGAATTTGGCACCGCATTGCAATATGCGACGGGTTCGAAAGATCATAACGTCCAATTGCGTCAACTTGCCCTCGATAAAGGATTATCGTTATCCGATCATTCGTTTGTAAAAGTCAAAGGCGGTGGCGAAATCTTTTGTTCAACTGAAGAAGAAGTTTACAAGACACTCGGCCTGCCGTGGATTCCGCCTGAGCTGCGTGAAGACCACGGCGAAGTGCAAGCCGCGAAACAAAACAGCCTTCCGAAGTTGATCGAAGTCAAAGACATCCAAGCTGATTTGCAAGTCCATTCCAATTGGAGCGACGGCAAACTGACGATGCTCGAGATGGCGCAAGCCGCCGCCCAGCGCGGCATCAAAGTGATTGCCTTCACCGATCATTCGGTCAGCCTCGGCGTCACGGGCGGATTGAGCATGGAAGATCACAAGAAGCAAGCCGCCGAGATCAAGAAGGCACAGGACAAACTCGGCGATAGCATTTTGATTTTGCACGCCAGCGAAGTTGAGATCAAAGCTGACGGCACGCTCGATTATCCTGATAAATTTTTAGCCAGCCTTGATTTGGTCCTCGCTTCATTGCATACCTCATTGCGACAACCGCGCGAGAAAGTCACGCAACGCGTATTGAATGCCATTCGCAATCCACATGTGGACATCATCGGTCATCCGACCGGACGATTGATTCCTGATCGGGAGGGTGCTGATCTCGACATGGACGCCGTGCTCAATGCCGCCGCGGAAACCGGCGTTGCACTTGAGATTAATGCCAGCCCGTATCGCCTCGATCTCGACGATATGTATGCGCGCCGCGCAAATGAATTGGGCATCCCGATCACCATTAATACCGACGCGCATTCCGAAGTTGACCTCGATATGTTGTTCTATGGTGTCGCCATAGCAAGGCGTGCTTGGTTGACGAAAGAGGATGTGATCAATTGCTGGTCCACAAAGAAATTATTGGATTGGTTGAAGAAGCGAGGATAGTGTTGCGTCGGATTTTCTCCTGGGATATTTCCAATGATGGATTTCGAAATTCAAATGGATGTATAATTGAATCAAGAAGGAGGCACGAATGATCAGTAAAGCGATGCAAGATGGAATCAACGAACAAATCAACAAAGAGCTGTACTCCTCTTATCTCTATCTTTCCATGGCGGCATACTTCGAAAACAAGAATCTGGCCGGCTTCGCTCACTGGATGCGAATTCAGGAAGGCGAAGAGCGTGAACATGCCATGAAGTTCTACGATTTCCTACTTGAGCGCGGTGGAACGGTTTCGCTCAAGGTGATCGATGCGCCGCCTGCCATGTGGAAATCCGATTTGGAACTATTCAAGGAAGTCGCTGCACATGAAGCCAAGGTAACTGGCCTCATCAATGCTTTATACGAGTTGGCGTTGGAGGAGAAGGATTATCCTGCGCAGGTCCTGCTCCACTGGTACATCAATGAACAGGTGGAAGAGGAAAAGAATGCCGCAGAGATTGTCTCAAGCCTGGAGATGATCGAAAGACACGAGACAGCCGTTTTGCAACTCGACCATCAGCTCAGCAAGCGCGGCAAGGATTAATTCCAAGAGATAAAGGTGTTGATTAAAACAAGGACAACGTATATGTTGTCCTTATTTGTTTTGAATCAGCTTTTGTTTTTGTTCGCGCTTCATCGTTTTGATGAGGCGTTCTCGTTTCATGGCGCTGACTCGATCCGGTTGCGTCTCAACATAAACCAGTTTCACGGGACGCCGCGTACGCGTGTAACGCGCGCCGCGTCCGGCATTATGCGTTTTGAGGCGTCGTTCGGGGTCGGTCGTCCAGCCG
>Ga0335081_10009414_pt1 | contig 15726 bp, 15 predicted proteins | sample Lox_Sample_35_FD_206713 | JGI IMG/M metagenome (GOLD analysis project Ga0335081, IMG submission 206713) | Soil microbial communities from Loxahatchee National Wildlife Refuge, Florida, United States - Lox_Sample_3.5 | ecosystem: Environmental > Terrestrial > Soil > Wetlands | place: USA... | reverse complement strand
AATTTCCGGACGGACCGGGCAAACAGACCGTGGTCGGGGTTTGTCACACCTGCCACGATCTTGCGCGGCTGACCGCCGGCTATACGCCGGAAGGCTGGCTCTCGGTCACCACGATGATGCGCAATTTCGGCGCCCCCGTGCCGGCCGACCAATGGGACACGGTTCGCGGCTATCTGATCCGCTCGTTTCCGGAGCGGCCCCGCCCGGAGGCGAAGCTTTTGCCCGGGCCGGCGCAGGTCTTCATCATGCAATGGCCGCTGCCGACGCTCGGTTCGCGGCCGCACGATCCGATGGTGGCCCATGACGGGGCGATCTGGTGGACGGGCCAGCTCGCCAACAAGCTCGGCCGCCTCGATCCGCAGAGCGGCCAGATGCGGGAATACCCGGTCCATCCGCAGTCGGCGCCGCATGGCCTGGTCGAGGACAAGGACGGCAATGTCTGGTTCACCGGCAATTTCCGCGGCTTCATCGGCAAGCTCGATCCGCGCAGCGGCGACGTGAAAGAATATCAATTGCCTGATCCCCGCGCCCGCGACCCGCATACCATCGTCATCGATCATGACGGCATCATCTGGTTCACCGTGCAGGTCGGCAATTTCGTCGGCCGGCTCGATCCGGCGACCGGCGACATCAAGCTCGTCCAGCCGCCGACCACGCATGCGCGCCCTTACGGCATCGCGGTCAATTCCAAGAACCAGATCTATTTCGTCGAATTCGGCGCGCCCAAAATCGCCACCATCGACCACAACATGCGCATCGTGGAATTCGCTCTTCCCGACCCCGCGGCACGGCCGCGCCGCATCGCGATCACGCCCGACGATCAGGTCTGGTATACCGATTTCGCTCGCGGCTATCTCGGCCATTTCGATCCGGCAACGCTGAAGGTCGAGGAATTTGCGTCGCCGAGCGGCCCGAAATCGCAGCCCTACGGGATCGTCGCCGCCAAGGGCGCGCTCTGGTATGTCGAATCGCGCGCCAAGCCCAACACCGTCGTGCGCTTCGATCCGAAAACCCGCGCGTTCCAGAGCTGGGCCATTCCGGGGGGCGGCGACATCGTGCGCAACATGACGGTGGACCATGACGGCAACCCGGTCATGGCCAATAGCCTGGTCAACATGGTCGGCCGGGTCGAGCTCAAGCCGACAAACAATTAAAGGCCGCTCGTTTGGCTATCGTCACCCATTTCACGAGCATGCTCTGGGGGATGGCCGGGAAGTTGCCGTTTCGGCGCATCGGCGCGTGGTCCAATAATTTTCCAAAACGGGGGACCCGTAGCATGGACCGCTCAGCGTTGGCTTAAGGACAGTATTGTTTGGCCGCGCAGCGGCCCCGATCGAGCCCCAGCCAAGGCGTTCTCCACGGCGGTCGTATCTGCAACCGGCATTTCTGCCTACCGCTGCGGCACAATTGTCACTGGTCAAGAGTAGCGTTGCGGCGGGCGGTCTGCGATGATGTGGGGCCGATCCCACAGGCCGCAAACGTGGGACAAATCAATTTCGCCAAGAGGGAGGACGTCTTATGAAGGGTATCGCAGCATCGCGGGGCGGGGGCCGCGCCAGGGTCGATCACGGCCGCCGCAGGTTGGTCAAGCTGATGGCGGCCGGGGGCGTTGCCGCCATGACGTCACCCTGGACTTTCCAATCGTCCCGCTCGGCATCCCGTCCCATCAAGATCGGCATGATTACGCCGGAGACCGGCCCGATCGCGGCGTTCGGCGAACCGTCGAAATGGGTCGCCGACGGGGTCAGCAAGTTTCTCGGCGACGGTATCGTCGTCGCCGGCGAGAAGCATCCAGTTCAGATCCTCAACCGCGACAGCCAGTCAAACCCGAACCGCGCGTCGGAAGTGGCGGCGCAACTCATCAACAACGAGCGCGTCGACATCATGGTGGCTTCGTCGACCGGCGACACCACCAATCCGGTGGCCGACCAGTGCGAGCTCAACGGCGTGCCGTGTATCACCTCCGACGATCCGTGGCAGTCCTGGTTCTTCGGGCGCAAGGGCGATCCGAAGAAGGGCTTCCAGTGGACCTACCACTTTTTCTGGGGCTTCGATCAGGTCGCCAACATGTTCGCCGAGATGTGGCTGACCATTCCGACCAACAAAAAGGTCGGCGTGATGCTCACCAACGATCCGGACGGCATCGCGGCCAGCGATCCGGTGCACGGATTGCCGGCGACCATCAAGAGCCACGGCTTCGACGTAAACTTCCTCGGCCTCTATCCGCCGCTGTCGGACGATTTCACCGCGCAAATCGCCAAGCTGAAGAACATGAACGCCGACGTCGCCTGCGGCATTTTCAATCCGCCGCAGTTTGCGATTTTCTGGACGCAGTGCGCGCAGCAGGGCTACCGGCCGAAGATCATGACGCCGCCGAAGGCGTTGCTGTTCCCGACCGCCGTCGAGGCGCTCGGTAACCGCGGCGCCGGCACGTCGACCGAAGTGTGGTGGTCGCACCATCACCCGTTCAAATCAAGCTTGACCGGCGAAACGGCGCAGCAATATTGCGATGCCTATGAGAAGGCGAGCGGCAAGCAATGGACGCAGCCGCTCGGCTTCAAGCACGCCAATCTCGAAGTCGCGATCGACGCGCTCAAGCGCGCCAAGAAGCTCGACGCCGCCTCGATCCGCGACGCGATCGCGCAGACCGACTACCAGTCGATCGTCGGTCCGATCACCTGGAAGGGCGGCCCGACCAATCCAGTGCCGAACGTGTGCACGACGCCGATTGTCGGCGGGCAGTGGGAGAAAGGCACCAAATGGAAATACGATCTGAACATCGCCTTTAACAAGACGGCGCCCAATATCCCGCTCGACAGGCCGTTTTCGGCGATTCAATATTCCTGACGCCGGCTAGCTGATCAGACACGAGGTTGCCGCCCCGATCGTCCCTTGACCCTTAGCAGGGGACGGGCGGGGCTGCCCGCCGACCGAAGTTGTTCATGACGGTTCTGCTTCAACTCACCGGAGTGTCCAAGTCCTTCGGCGCGCTCAAGGCCGTGGACACGGTGGACCTTGCCGTCGAGAGCGGTGAGGCGCTGGCCGTGATCGGCCCCAATGGCGCCGGCAAGACCACGCTGTTCAATCTGATCACGGGCGACGTTGCGCCGAGCGGCGGGCGTGTCCTGTTCGACGGCGCCGATGTAACCACAATGGCGCCACATGGCCGCTCGCGGCGCGGGATCGGGCGCTCCTATCAAATCCCGCATCCGTTCGCCAACATGAGTGTGTTCGAAAACCTCTTGGTCGGCGCCATCTTCGGCGGCGGCGCAACCGAGCGCGAGAGCTATCGGCGCTGTAGCGAGGTGCTTCGAGTCACCGGACTTTATGACAAGGCCAACGTGCCGGCCCGCACATTGACGCTGCTGCAGCGCAAGCGGCTGGAGATGGCGCGGGCGCTGGCGATCGAGCCGAAGCTTCTGCTGCTTGACGAGATCGCCGGCGGACTGACCGAGTATGAGTGTGGCGAACTGGTCAAGACCATTCGCGAAATCCACGCGCGCGGCACCACGATCGTGTGGATCGAGCACATCGTGCATGCGCTGTTGTCGGTGGCGAGCCGGCTGATCGTGATGAATTTTGGCCAGATTCTCGCGCAGGGCGCGCCGCGCGAGGTGATGGCTAATGCGCGCGTGCGCGAAGTCTATATGGGCATCCCGGTGTCATGACGCTCCTACGAACGCAAAATCTGTCGGCGTTCTACGGCGACTTCCAGGCGCTGTTCGATATCAACGTGACGGTCTCGGAGCGCGAGACCGTGGCCATTATCGGCGCCAACGGCGCCGGCAAGACCACGTTTCTTCGCACTGTCGCGGGGGCGCTGCCGAGCGCACCGGACGCCGTGCTGTTCGACGGCCAGCCGATTGGCGGCAAGCCGCCGCACGACATCGTCAGGCTCGGCATCGCCATGGTGCCGGAAGGGCGGCGGCTGTTCCAGAGCCTGTCGGTGGAAGAAAATCTCTTGCTCGGCGCGCACAGCGAACGCTCTGGGCCGTGGAGTCTCAAGCGGGTCTACGAGCTGTTTCCGCGACTCTACGAGTTGCGCCGGCTGCCGGCGCCGTCGCTGTCCGGCGGCCAGCAGCAGATGGCGGCGATCGGCCGCGCGCTGATGTCCAACCCGCGGCTGTTGCTGTGCGACGAGCTGTCGCTCGGACTGGCGCCGGTCGTCATCCGCGACATCTACCAATGCTTGGGCGCGATCACCGCCGAAGGCACGACCGTGGTGCTCGTCGAGCAGGACATCAATCGGGCGCTCGACGCATCGGCGCGCTTCTACTGCTTGCAGGAGGGTAGGCTGGCGCTGACCGCGCCGACAAAAAACTTCGATCGCGCCGCGCTGACCGCGGCTTATTTCGGCATGTAGCGCGGGCACTGGGCATGGAATGGCTTAATATCTTCATTCAGGGCGCCTTGCTTGGCGGTTTCTACGCGCTGTTTGCCATCGGCCTGTCGATGTCGTTCGGCATCATGCGTCTCGTCAACATCGCGCATGGCGATTTCATCGTATTGGCCGCCTATGTCGGCATGATCGCCGTGCAAAGCACCGGGCTGAGCCCGTTCCTGAGCCTCGTAATCGTCGTGCCGGTGATGTTCGTACTGGGCTACGCGCTGCAACGCGGGCTCCTCAATTTCACGCTAAGCGGCGGGCTGTTGCCGCCGCTGCTGGTGACCTTCGGAATTTCGGTGATCATTCAGAACGGCCTGCTGCAGGGTTTTGGCGCCTACGATCACCGGCTTCAGGAGGGCGCGATCGAAACCGCGAGTTTGCAGCTGCCGGGCGGCATCGATGTCGGCGTCTATCCGCTCGTGGTTTTTGGCGTGGCCGTCCTGGGCATCGGCGCGCTGCAGCTGCTGTTCTACGGCACGCGGCTTGGCCGCGCGTTTCGCGCGGTGTCCGACGATGCCGACACCGCCGAGCTGATGGGCATCGACAATCGCAAGCTCTATGCGCTGGCGCTCGGCATCGCGATGGTATTCACCGCGATTGCGGGCGTGCTGTTCGGCATCCGCACCATCTTCGATCCGGCGGCGGGCCCGATCCGGCTCATTCTTGCGTTCGAGGCGGTGATCATCGGCGGGCTGGGCAGCATGTGGGGCACGCTGATCGGCGGCGTGGTGCTCGGCATCGCGCAAGCGGTCGGTGCGGCGCTCAATCCGAACTGGCAGATCCTCGCCGGCCATGTCGCCTTTCTGGTCATTCTGATTTTGCGGCCCAGCGGGCTGTTTCCGCGGACGAGGGACTGACATGGCGGATGCGGTGGAGACAGTCCGCGTCGAGCGCGCCACCGGGGCGAGCCGCGTCTTTGCCGCGGTTGCGGCGGTGATTCTCGCGGCTTTGGTCTCGCTGCCGTGGTGGGGCGATGCCGGCGACATGCGGCTGATCGCCGAGATGGCCTACTATGTGGCGCTGGCGCAGCTATGGAATCTGCTCGCCGGTTATGCCGGTCTCGTGTCCGTCGGGCAGCAGGCCTATGTCGGCCTCGGCGGCTACATGCTGTTCTATCTGACCGGCGTCTGGAACGTGAATGTCTATCTGGCCGTGCTGTTGGCCGGGCCATTCGCCGGGCTGATGGCGATCCCGGTATCGTTCGCGGTGTTTCGGCTGCGCGGTGCCTATTTCGCGATCGGCACCTGGGTGGTCTCCGAGGTGTTCGCGCTGTTGGCCAGCCTGATTACGGTGCTCGGCGCCGGCTCCGGCCTGTCGCTCACCGTTCCGATCCTGCAGGAAATCTCGCCCGACCGCGATACCCGCGACACACTGCTTTATTTGATGACGCTCGCCATTGCGCTGTTCGTGGTCGGCGTCGTCTATCTGCTGCTGCGTTCGCGGCACGGCTTGGCGCTCACCGCCATCCGCGATTCCGAGCCGGCGTCGGCAAGCCTCGGCGTCAACACGTTCCGCACCAAGTTCATCATCTATATCGCGACCGCCGCCTGCACGGGCCTGATCGGCGCGCTGATCTTTCTGCAAAAGCTGCGCATCTCGCCGGAAGCCGGCTTTTCGATCAACGACTGGACCGTGGTTGTGATCTTCATGGTGGTGATCGGCGGTATCGGCACCATCGAGGGGCCGTTCATCGGCATGCTGATCTATATCGTGCTGCGCGAGCTCCTGGCCGATTACGGCACCTATTACCTGATCCTGCTGGGGCTCATCGCCATCGTCATCATGCTGAAAGCGCCGTCGGGGCTTTGGGGATGGGTCCTCCACCGTTACAATCTGCAGCTTTTCCCGGTCGGCCGCCGGCTGGTGCCGACGCAACTTTCGGATCCCGGGAAGCGTTAGGGGGGACGATGCCGGACGCACCGGAGCGGCCCGCGCAGCGCGCAACGCGGCAAGACATTCTGGCGCGCTTGCCGGAAATGGCGCGGCGCTTTGCCGAGCGCGCCGCGGCGGCCGAGGAGGCGCGGCGGATTTCGCCGGAGTCGGCACAGGAGATGCTCGATGCCGGCTTCGCCCGCATCCTCATACCGGAGCGGATCGGCGGCTACGGACTCGGCTTCGAGGAGTGGTTCGACGTTACGCGCGAATTGAGCAAGGCCGATGCGTCGCACGGCTGGTGCGCCGGCCTGATCATCCACCACGCCCACCTGATGGCGCAGTTTCCGGAAGCCGCGCAGAAGACATTATGGGCCAACGGTCTCGACGTGTCGGTCGCCGCATCGTTCGCGCCGGCCGTCACCGCCATGCCGGTCGAGGGCGGCTATCGCATCTCGGGAGCCGGATCGCCGTTCGCCAGCGGGATCGATCACTCCACCTGGGTCATGCTCGGCGGCATGGCGCACGATGACGCCAAACCGGAATGGAAATTCTTTCTGGTGCCGCCAGGCGAGTACACGGTGCGCGACACCTGGTTCACCGCCGGCATGCGCGCGACCGGCAGCAAGACCATCATCACCGATCACGTGTTCGTGCCGCACGACCGGGTGCTGGGGCTGTCCGAACTCCGTGACGGCAAGGGCCCCGGCGGCGCGGTGCATTCCGGCGTCATTTTTCACACGCCGTTCTTCTATTATGCGCCGATCTCGTTCGTGACGCCGATGATCGGCGCCGCACAGGGCGCCTACGAACTGTTCCGCGACTGGACCAGGACCCGCAAGGCGCAGGATGGCTCGCCGGTCGCCGAAAAAGCGGCCGTGCAGACGCGCATGGCACGCGCCGCCGCCGACATCGACGCCGCGGAGCTGCTCGTGCGCCGCGCCGTGCGCGTGACCGACGCGCCAGCCGATTACTCGCCGCAGCTGCTGGCGCGCTCGGTGCGCGATTTTACCCGCGCGTCCGAATTATGTGTCGAGGCGATCGACGCGCTGATCGCGCTCAGCGGCACCGCGGGCTTCGCCACGTCGCATCCGATGCAACGGGCGTGGCGCGACATTCATTTCATGGCGATGCATATCAGCCTGAACGTCGAGGCCAACTTCTCCCATTACGGCCGCATGGAGCTTGGCCTCGGACGCGACGCGAGCAGGCCGTATTTCTAAAGGTCATTCCGGGGCGCGGCTGGAAGCCGCGAGCCCGGAATCCATATTCGCTGACCTGTGGTTATGGATTCCGGACAGCCTCGCTACGCGTGGCTTCCGGAATGACATCACCGCAACCCCGCCTGCACCACCAGCGGATAGACGCGATCGCGGAACCAATGCTGGTCCGCGATATAGCGCGGCCAGTTCAACAGCGTGCCGTCGAGCCCCATTTTCGACATGCGCACGAGCCCGTCGGTGATCTGTTCGGGCGTGCCGATCAGCGGATAGCCGCCCCAGCCGGCGATGAAATGCTTTTTCATCTCGGCCAGCACCGGCGGCGGCAGCGTTTTGGCGTTGGCGATCATGGTGTCGACCAGATTGGTGACGGCCTCCCAATCGCCCTTGTCGTTGACGTAGTCTTGAAAATAGTCCTGCGCTTCCTTTTCGGTTTCGCCCTGGACCAGATAGGCGTAGCTCCACACCTGGATCTGGCGGCCATACTCCCTGCGCGCCAGTTCGCGGTAGGAATCGACCTTGGCCTTGCAGTCGTCGAAATCGTGCGAGCCGAACACGACATAGACCATGTCGCAATATTTGGCGGCAAAATGCTGGCCGCGCTCCGAGCCGCCGGCATTCATCACGGCGGGGAACGGTTTTTGGATCGGCTTCGGTTCGAGAAAACCCTTCTTGATGGTGTAGAACCGGCCTTCGAAATCGAACGGCTCTTCGCGCGTCCACAGCTCTTTCATGACGTGCAGCCACTCGATGGCGCAGTTGTAGCGGTCGTCGTGCTCCATCAGCGGCGAGCCGAACATTTCGATCTCCGGCCGGTTCCAGCCGGTGACGATGTTGAGGGCGAAGCGGCCGCCGGTGACGTGGTCGATAGTGGCGGCCTGCTTGGCCGCCATCACCGGATGAATGGTCGGCACGTGCGAGGTGGCGAAGATGCCGGAATAGCGCGTCGACGCGCCGATGGCGGCGGCCCAGGAAAAGCACTCGAAGCCAGGTCCGTTGAAATTGGTAACGCCGCCGAAGCCGTGCCAGCGGCCGATCGGCACCAGCGCCTCGAAGTCCATCTCCTCGGAGGTTCTGGCCAGCTCCAAGGTGTTCGGCCAGTTGATCTCCAGCACGCCGTCGATGGTCGAGATGGCGCAACCGCGGTCGAGATTGGTGCCGAAGGTGCCGAGCTTGAGTTTGCGGTCGTTGAATACAGGATTGGTCTTGCGCCGCGTTTCCTGAGCCGGAGTCGCCGCATCCATCGCTGCCTCCCTTGGTTGTTGCCGAAAAGCTTAGGAGCGTGCTGCCATGGTGGCAATCGCCGCGCAGCCATGCATAAGATGATGCGGAGAATGCGGAGCCAGCCATGTCGATTTTCGCCGTCAACTATCTCTGCCGCGAGGTGTTGCGCGACCACGCCTTTCGCGCCGCCATGAAGGCGGATCCGGCGAAGGCCCTGGCGCCACTTGATCTCACAGAGGATGAGCGCCGCGCGCTGGTCGCGGGCGACGTCGGCACGCTGTTCCGCATGGGCGCCAACGCTTTTCTCATGGGCTATCTAGCGCGCTTCGAAGTCTGCGGCTTGAACGTCGCGACCTACAACGAGCGCATGCGCGCGGTAAAGGTCGATGAAATCGGCCAGCCGGTGGCGTAGGCGAAGGGAGAATAAAAAGATGGCGCAGATCGTCGCCGGGTTCGGCGTGCCGCATACCCCGATTTTCCCGCATTTCGTCAAGCGCGACGGACCGGATTGCGAGACCGCCAAACTGTTCGCCGCGCAGAAGAACGAACTGGCGGCGGCGCGGCCCGATCTGATCCTGATGTTCGACACCGACCATCTCAACACGTTCTTTCTCAATGATCTGCCGATCTTCGCCGTCGGCATCGATAAAAACTTCAAGGCCCCCAACGACGAGCCGCGCGATGTGCCGAATTACGTCGTGCCCTCGCACGCCGGGTTGGCGGCACATGTGCGCGCCGCTGCCGTCGCCGCCGGCTTCGACGTCGGCATGACGCAGAATTTTTCCGTCGACCACTCGGTCACGGTGCCGCTGCATTTCCTTACGCCCGAGATGAACGTGCCGGTCATTCCGTTCTTCATCAGCGGACACGTACCGCCGCTACCGTCAGCGGCGCGATGCTACGCGCTGGGCCAGGCCGTGGCCCGCGCCGTCGAGTCGTGGTCGGAGCCGAAGCGCGTCGTCATCATGGGATCGGGCAGCTTCTCGCTCGAAGTCGGCGGTCCGCGCATGGCGCCGGGACGATCCGACGGCGTGCCCGATCCGGACTGGGCGATGCGCGTCATCAAGCTGCTCGAAGCGCAGGACATCGACCGGCTGATGGCCGAGGCTACGGAGTATCAGTTGCTCAAGGCCGGCAACGTCGGCGGCGAATTGTTGAACTGGATCGCGATGCTCGGCGCCATCGGCAATCGCAAGCCGAACTATGTCGCGCCGCAGATGCAGAACGGCCACGCCTACGGCGTGTGGCGGTGGGACTAAGGGTGAGTCCGGAAACCGCGCATCGCGCGGTTGTCCGGAAACCACATTCGCTGACCGTAGCTATGGATTAGGGCTGGCGATGAGCTACTGCGTACCCGCCAAGTTGGCGTTCCTGATGACCTTGGCCCAGCGCACGCTTTCCGACTTCACATAGTCGTCGAGTTGCTCCAGCGACTTGTCGCCGAGCGCGATCATGCCGAGCTTTTCCAGGGGCGCGTTCATCTCCGGCGAGTGGATGGCGGCGTTCACGTCCTTGTTCAGCTTTTCGAGGATCGGCTTCGGCGTGCCGCCGGGCGCGAGCAGCATCTGCCAGGCAACGGTGTTTGGCCAAGACGGCAGACCGACCTCTGAAAGCGGCTTGATGTCCGGGGCCGTCGGAAACACTCTATCGCTGGTGATGCCGAGGACGCGGGCCTTTCCGGCCCTGATCTGCGGCAACATCGGCCCGAGGTCGACGAACAGCACGTCGATCTGGGCGGAGATCAGCGCCATGGTGGCCGGCGCGCTGCCCCGATAGGGGACATGGGTCATCTTGATGCCGGTCAGGCTGCTGAACAGCTCGGCGCAGAGGTGATGAAACGCGCCGACGCCGCCGGAACCGAACGTCAGCGGCTTGCCCTCGGCGTCCCTCTTCTTGGCGAGCGCCACCAGGTCCGCCACGCTGTGCACCGGCAATGCCGGATTGACTGTCAGCACGAACGGCACACCGGCCAACAGCGACACCGGCACCAGGGTCTTCAACGGCTCATAAGACAGATGTTTGAAGATGGTAGGGTCCATCGCCATGGTGCCGCTGGTGCCCTGCATCAGCGTGTAGCCGTCCGGCTTCGCATTGGCTGTGACCGTCGCGGCGAGCGTCGTACCGCCGCCGGGCCGGTTCTCAATGATAAAGCTCTTGCCGTACTTCTTTTCAAGAATCTGCGCATAAGCGCGCGCCAGCAGGTCGGTGCCGCCGCCGGGCGCGAACGGCACCAGGACAGTGACGCCGCGGGTTGGATAATCTTGCGCCCTCGCGACGATTGGCAGCGCCATCAGTGCCGCCACCGCCACCACCATCACCCGCCATCGGCTCATGACGATCTCTCCCTCAGTTGCGCGGCCGCGGTTCTGTTGCCGCCCTTGGCAACGGCAAGCTTAGCGGAGGCACGGACGGGTGCTAGGCGCCATAGGACCGCAGGGGGGAGTGCTCGTGGCCTAGAACATCGGATAAGCCGGATTGAGCGGCAGGCCGAATTCCATCCGGCCGAAATTTTCCGCCGGCACGTCCCAGTTCATCACCACGTGCGAGGAGATGGCGTGCGCGTCGCGCCAGCAGCGCTGGATCGCGTTGTCGTCCATCAGCCCGCTTGAGCCGGAGATCTTGACCAGATCGTCCATCGCCTCACGCAAACTTCGCACCGCGTAGGTGAAATCGCGGCGCAGCAAGGTGCGTGTCTCGAGCGACATGCTGGCGTAATCCGCCCGCGCCAGCTTGAACGCGCGGCGCGCCAACAGCTCCGCCGCATCGATCTGCGCAGCGATCTCGGCGACGCGGATTTGCACCGGCACATGCTGGGCGATGTTGAGCTGCGTGTAGGTCAGATAGCGCTGGCGCGTCCATGTGGTGAAATCGGCGTAGCCGCCGCGCGCTAATCCCAGCACCGGCGCGAGCAGTGCATAACTGTGCACGGCGATGAACGGCGCGCGGTAGATCGGATTGGTGTTGATCTGCGCTCCCGGCGAATTGCCCTCGCGTAGGAGCGAGAACGAAACGCTGCGGTGCTCAGGTACGAACACATCGTCAAGCACCGCGGTATTCGAGCCGCTGGCACGCAGGCCGGCGCAAAACCAGGTATCGTCCTGCGTGAGCTCCGACACCGGCACCAGATAAAGCCGCATATCGGGATGGTCTTCGCCGGCGCGAAAGGCGAGGCCGCCGATCATGATCCATTGCGAATGACGCAGACCCGAACACCACGACCAGCGCCCGTTGAGCCGGTAGCCGCCCGGCACCACCGTTACCTTGCCGGTCGGGGCCGCGGAGGTGGCGATGCAGGCCGCCGTGTCGCGGCTCCAGACGTCGTGTTGCGCTTCCTCAGGAAACAGCGCCAGCATACAGGCGTGGTCGGCGAGATAATTGAGGCACCACGCCGAAGAGCCGCAGGTCGATTTGCCGAGTTCGACTGCGATGTCGAACGCGACTTCGTGGTCGTGCTCGTAGCCGCCCCAGCGCTTCGGCTGCAATGTGTAAACGAGCCCGGCATCGATGAACTCATCAACCGATTCCTGCGGGATGTTGCGGTCGCGCTCCGCCCGCACCGCGCGCTCGCGCAGCTTCGGCGCCAGTGCGCGGGCGCGCCCGACAAGTTCGTCGGCGGACGGAATAGCTTTCGACGCAGCCGCCGGCTGCAGTTCGGCGATGCTCATGCGTTTCCTCCGGTTGGCCAAAGTGTGCGCCGGGACCGCATGCGGATCAAGGCTGCGGCGCGGCGCGGCGTCGCGTGCGGGCGGTCATTGCGCCTCGCAGGGAATTTCGCTGTAGTGTCGGGCGTTGCCGGGAGACGACCATGCGAAGACTTGCCGTGTGCGCGAGAGCAATCGTCGCTGCAGTTTTGCTGATCGCCGCCGGCATCTGCGGTGCCGCCGGACAAACGGTGGAGCAATTCTACAAGGGCCGCCAATTGACCATGCTGGTCTTTACCGGCGCGGGCTCGACCTACGATATTTACGCTCGCGTCCTGGCCCGGCACATCGGCGACCATATTCCCGGCAAGCCAGTCGTCGTAGTGCAGAACATGATCGGCGCCGGCGGGCTCAAGGTCGAGCAGTATATCTACCGGATCGCGCCCAAGGACGGCACGGTCGCCGGCACGATCGGGCGCGGCCTGCCATTCGAGCCGATGCTCGGCGAGAACGAAGTCAACGTCGACCCGCTCAAATTTACCTGGCTCGGGAGCATGAACCGCGACGTCAGCCTGGCGATGTCGTGGCATACGTCCAAGATCAAGACGTTTGCCGATCTGCAGCAGCACCGGCTCTTGGTTCCCGGCACCGGCGCCGGCGCGGATTCGGAAATCATGCCGCTCGCGTTCAATCGTCTCGCCGGCACGAAATTCAAGATCATCGAAGGCTACCGAGACACGTCCATTGCGGCGCTCGCCATGGAACGCGGCGAGCTCGATGGCCTGGCCTACTGGTCGTGGAGCGCGATCATGGCGGCGCACCCGGATTGGGTGCGCGACAACAAAGTCAATCTTCTATTCCACACCGGCCTCAATCCGATCCCGGAGGCGCCGGCCGTACCGAGCATCCGCAACGTCGTCACCAATCCGACCGACAAGGCGGCTCTGGCGTTTCTTCTGGCGCGTGAAATCATCGGGCGGCCGTTCCTCGCCCCGCCAGATCTGCCAGCCGATCGTGCCGCCGCGCTGCGCGCTGCCTTCGCGGCGACGCTGCGCGATCCGGCGTTCCTGGCGGATGCCAAGCGCACGCGGCTCGATGTCTCGCTGGTGACGGGCGCCGAAGTCGACGCGCTGCTCAAGGACAGCGCCGGTGCGCCAAAAGAAGTCGTCGCGCGAGTCAAAGAGGCGCTCGGGCGGAAGTGAGCGGATAAATTGCGTGTAAGGTGTTGCCGGACGGAAGGCGAGGTTAGGCGAGATGCAATTCGGCCTTTACGCGCCGATACCGATGGCGACCGTGGGCTCGCCCGAAGTGGCGCGAGCGGTCAGCGAAGCGCTGACGCCGCTGCCGGAAGGGCGGCTCGACGCGCAGTTCGATCTCGGCGTCGAGCTTCTCTCTGCCGCCGACCGCGCCGGCTTCGAACTGTGCCTGTTCGCCGAGCGGCACCTTGGCAACGACATCGGCGCCTGGGTGATGGCGAGCGCCATCGGCTCGCGCCTTGAGCACATTCGCGCGCTGGTCGCCGTCCATCCTGGCCTGTGGGATCCGGTGATGATCGCCAAGCTCGCGGTGTCGCTTGACCGCGTCTGCCGCGGCCGCATGGCGCTCAACATCGTCAACGGCTGGTTCGACGAGGAATTCCGCATGTTTGGCGGCACCGTGCTGCAGGGCGAGGAGCGCTATCGGCGCACGGTCGAGTTCATCGATATTCTGCGCGGGCTGTGGACGCACGAGACGTTTTCCTATGCGGGCAAGCACTATCGCATCGAGCGCGGCCAGCTGATGCTCAAGCCGGCCTCATCGACACCGCCGGAAATCTATTCGGTCAGCCGCAGCGACCGCGGCCGCGATTTCATCGCCGGTCACTGCGACTGGTGGTTCATCGATTACCCGAAGAAGGCTGACACCGTGGATGAAGCGTTGCGCGGCCTCGAGGAGGCAGTCGCCGACATGAAGCACCGCGCCGAACGCGCCGGCCGCAAGGTCCGTTTTGCTCTTAATCCGTTTGTCGCGCTGGGAACGAACGAGCAGGACGCGCTCGACGCGACGGTCAAACGCATCTTCGCCTACGATCCCGATCCGGACACGCGCAAGATCGAGCAGCGCATGCTGCCGGCCACCAGGCTCGGCTGCATCGGCTCGCCCGAGAGCGTGCGCCGGCAATTGCGGCGCTTCGAGCAACTCGGCATCGAGCTGGTGCTATGCAAGATCATTCCGACGGCCGAGAACGTGCAGCGCCTTGGCGAGGAGCTCATCGCACCGCTCAAGGGAAGCAACTCGGCCTTGCCGTTGGCCAGTTGACGGCAGCGCAAAACCGACATTCGATCTGCAGGGCGCGATCAGCGCAAAAAATTGGGGGATTGCACGTGGCCGGACGTGTTGCTGGAAAAGTGGCGCTGATCAGTGGCGCGGGTTGCGTCGGCCCCGGCTGGGGTAACGGCCGCGCGTCTGCCGTGCTGTTCGCGCGTGAAGGCGCCAAGATCTTTGCGGTCGACAAAAACATGGAATCGATGACCGAGACAGTGGCGCGCGTCGGCAACGACGGCGAGATCGTAACGCACACGTGCGACGTCACCGACGACGCGCAGGTGAAGGCGATGGTCGAGGCCTGCCGGAATAAATTCGGCCGCATCGACATTCTGGTCAACAACGTCGGTGGCTCGGCGCCGGGCGGCGCCGCCGAAATGGCCGAAGAGACGTTCGATCGGCAGATCGAATACAATCTGAAAACCGTTTTTCTCACCTGCCGCCACGTTATTCCGGTGATGATCGAGCAGGGCGGCGGCGCCATCGTCAACACCGCGTCCACCTCTGGCATCAGCTATTCGGGCTCGCCGCAGATCGGCTACGCATCGTCGAAGGCCGCGGTGATCCAGTTTTCGCGGGTGACGGCAGTGCAATACGCCAAGCACGGCATTCGGGTGAACACGGTCATTCCCGGCCAGATGCACACGCCGATGGTGGAAGTGCGCCTGGCCAAGCAGCGCACCGGCGGCGATGTCGACGCTCTCCTGAAATCGCGCATCGCCCGCATTCCGCTCGGCTTTGCGGGCGACGGCCGCGACACCGCGGCCGCGGTGCTGTTTCTCGCTTCCGACGAAGCGCGCTTTATCACCGGCACCGAGATCGTGGTCGACGGCGGCATGACGGCGCGCAGCGACTAGAGCGGTTCATTGATTGACGGAAGCGTATCCTGCGTTGGCGAAGTAGTTGGTGCATTCGTCCGGTTGGATGGTTGAGACGAGATCGCCGACGTAACGCCATGTGTCCTCGATGGAGCGCTTCTGAGCAATCCGCAGCCAGTGCTTGATCTTGGCGAAGGTCTGCTCGATCGGATTGAGGTCTGGTGAATAGGGCGGCAGGTACCAGAGCCTGGCACCGGCCG
>Ga0335081_10009413_pt1 | contig 15726 bp, 19 predicted proteins | sample Lox_Sample_35_FD_206713 | JGI IMG/M metagenome (GOLD analysis project Ga0335081, IMG submission 206713) | Soil microbial communities from Loxahatchee National Wildlife Refuge, Florida, United States - Lox_Sample_3.5 | ecosystem: Environmental > Terrestrial > Soil > Wetlands | place: USA... | reverse complement strand
CATGTACTGCACGGCGCACCAGGTCACGTTGGCCGTGCCGGTGAGGTTGACCGCGAGCGTCTCCCGCCAGGCGTCCTGCCACTGCTGGTAGGACACGTCCGTGACCGGATGCGGAAGGTAGATCCCGGCGTTGTTGACCAGCACGTCCAGGCCGCCCAGGTCCGCGTGGGCCTGATCGACCATCCGCCGGACGGCCTCGGCGTCGGCCAGGTCGGCCTGGACCACGGTGTGGCCGACGCCCGGCAGCCCGGCCAGCACCTGGCCGGCCAGCCCGGGCGACCCCCGGTGATGCACCGCCACCCGGTCGCCCTGCCCGGCGAATGCCTCGGCCACCGCGCGGCCGATGCCCCGCGACGCCCCGGTCACCAGCACCGCTCGCTCCGCCACTTACTTCTCCTGGTCGCACAGGGACAGCAATTTCGTGGCCGTGGCCCAGTTCCTGGCCGTGGCCGCCAGGCCGTGCTTCGTGCCCTTGGCCGGCGGGGTGATGATCTTGAACACGGTCTGGGCCAGCTCGCTCGTCCCGAAGCCGTCCGGGGTGTGCAGGAACAGGGCCTGGCCAGCCGCCTGGGCGGTATCCTGGCTGCCCTTGGCCGCGACGGCGCTCTCGGCCGCCGAGATCCGCATCAGAAGGTCCTCGGGCGGCTCGGCGTTGAGGAACACCACGTGCACCATCCTGGGGTTCGGCTCGTCCGGATACGGGTTGGCGGCCAGCAGCTGCGCGAGCTCGTCCCGGCTCAGGACCACGGCGGACGACCAGATCCCGAACCGGTCCTCGATGGCCGACTCGAGCGCCGCGGCCAGCTTGGCGTTGTCCGCGTCCGCGGTGCTGAACAGCACGTTGCCGCTCTGGATGTAGGTGCTCACCCCGGTGTGCCCGAGCGAGGTCACGACCTCGCGCAGGTCCGCCATCGGGACCTTGTTCCGGCCGCCGACGTTGATGCCGCGCAGCAGTGCTACGTGCGATGCCATGGTGCCATTCTCCCCGCTGCCTCCGGGCGGCCGACCGCCACGCCGGCTTGTTGCAGAATTCTTTACCCGAACGAACCTGGCGTGTGTCCCGGGTACGGCTATCCCGCCCCTGCTGAACGGGGGGTCAGGGCGGGCGGGCCGGCCCGGGTCGGCGCGTTCGCGTCGGCTGGCCCCTTTGGTACCCGGCAATTAGCTGGCACAATGCCGTTTCGTGCTTGGTGCCCGGCGAGGCCTGTTCCGCGATCTGCCGCCGGAAGTGGCGATCCTCACCGCGGTAGCGTTCACGGTCGCACTCGGGTTCGGCATCGTCGCCCCGGCCATTCCGGCTTTCGCCCGCCAGTTTGACGTGAGCGTGGCTGCGGCAGCCAGCGTGATAAGCGTGTTCGCTCTGATGAGGGTGGTCGGGGCGCTACCCGCGGGACGCATGGTGGAACGCTTCGGCGAGCCGGGCGTGATGGCGGCGGGCATCGCGGTGGTCGCGGTGAGCAGCATCCTGGCCGGCTGCTCCCAGTCCTTCGTGGAGCTCATGGTGCTGCGCGGCAGCGGCGGGGTGGGTTCGGCGATGTTCAGCATCAGCGCCCAGGCCCTGCTCCTTGGCACCGTGCCCGGCAGCCAGCGCGGCCGGGCCAGCGGCCTGTTCAGCGGTGGCTTCCTGCTCGGCGGGATCAGCGGGCCCGCGCTGGGCGGGCTGATCGCGGCGTGGTCGCTGCGCGCCCCGTTCTTCATCTACGGCTGCCTGCTGGTCGTGCCCGCGATCCTGTCGGCGGTCGTGCTGCGCCGCGTGCCGAACCGCCGGGCCGCCGCGCGCCCGCCGGCCCGGTCGCTGGTCACCTTGGGCCGGGCGGTGCGCAGCCGCAGCTGGCGGGCTGCCGCGTCGGCCAACCTGGCCGATGGCTTCGCCGCGCTCGGCGTGCGCGGTGCCCTGGTGCCGCTGTTCGTCCGGGAGATCCTGCACCGGTCGGCGATCTGGACGGGCATCGGGTTCTTGCTGTTCGCCGCGCTGAACGGCGCCGCGCTGCTGCCCGGCGGGCGGGTGGCCGACACGCTGGGACGGCGCCCGGTCATCATGGCCGGATGCATCGTCTCGGCCGTCGGCATGGTGCTGCTGGCGCTGACGTCCGGCCCGTGGGCCTACCTGGCCGCGATGGCCGTGGCCGGCTTCGGCTCCGGCCTGCTTGACGTCGCCCCGGCCGCGATGATCGGGGACATCATCGACCGCGACGGCGGGACCCTGGTCGCTTCCTACCAGATGGCGGGGGACATCGGCTCGGTGGTCGGCCCCGTGGCCGGGGGCTTCCTGGTCGACTCGGCCTCCTACGGCGCGGCCTTCGGGCTGGCCGCCGCCGTCCTGGGCGGCGCCGCCATCCTCGGCTCCGCCGCCCCGGAGACCAGGCCGGGCGGGCCGGCCAGGCCCCCGGCCGGCCACGCGGTCACCGGCCCGGACTCCCGGGTTCACTGACGCTATGGTTATCCGGTGGCGTCATGGGTCCCCGCGCCGGCCTGGATGGTGGCCGGGCCCCCCGGAGCAGGCAAGAGCACGGTCGCGGACCTGCTTCTGGCCGCCCTCGAGCCGACCCCGGCACTGCTGGACAAGGACACCATGTACGGGTCGTTCGTGGCGGCCGTGCTCGCCTCGGCCGGGCGGCCGCCCGGCGAGCGCGAGGGACCGTGGTACGACGAGTACGTCAAGGTGCACGAGTACGCCGGGATGGCGGCCACCGCCCGCGAGATCCGCGCCCGCGGCTGCCCGGTCCTGCTGTCCGGCCCGTTCACCGGGCAGATCCACGACACGCACCAGTGGCAGTCCTGGGTGGCCGAACTCGGCGGCGGGACCGTGCACCTGGTCTGGGTCAGGTCGGACGAGGCAACCCTGCGCCGCCGGCTCACTGCCCGCGGGCTGACCCGCGACGCGGCCAAGCTGGCGGAGTTCGAGCGGTTCTGCGCCAGCATGCGGCTCGATGCCGAGCCGTCCGCGCCGCACCTCACCGTGGACAACCGCCTGGCCGCCACCGTGCCGCTCGCCGAGCAGGTCGCCGCGCTCGCCGGTACCAGGCGGGCTTAACCCATCGGGTAGCGGTGGAACGCGACCGCGTACTCGCATCCGGCGCCCAGCCCGACGTAGCCGGCCATGTTCTTCAGGAACTCGTCAGGGTCGAACTCGCGGCCCAGGCCCTCGATGTAGGCCCGGTGCTCGCGCAGCGATGCGACGCCCGCATCGATCGTGCCGGTGACGTCGACGAAGTGGGTCGGCGCGCCGGTGCCCGCCACGTAGGCGTCCCTGATGCCGGTGGCCCGCGGGCCCGCATCGGGAAATACCCATTCGTTCGCGGCGTCCCGGCAGGCGTCCAGCGTGGCCAGCCCGACGGCCCGGTGGTCGGCGTGATTGACCGGTCCTTCCTCGCCCCAGGTGAGGTCGAAGCTCATCCCGATGACGACCTGGGGCGCAATCCTGCGGAACGCCGCCGCCAGGTCGCGCCGCAGCGCGATCCCGTACTCCACCAGCCCGTCCGCGTGGTCGAGGAATTCCACCTCGGCCACGCCCACGACCGCGGCGCTGCGCCGCTCTTCCTCCACCCGCAGCGGCCCGACCTGGTCCGGGGCCATCCCGGCGATGCCGGCCTCGCCCCTGGTCACGAGCAGGTAGGACACCTGCTTGCCCTGTCCGGTCCACCGGGCTACGGCGGAGGCGACGCCGTACTCCAGATCGTCCGGGTGAGCCGCCACCGCCACCGCCCTGTCCCAGTCTTCCGGCATCGGCTGCATCCCCGGCACCTCTCTCCCCATCGGCACTGCTCGCCCCATCGGCACTGCCGCAACTCTCTCACACGAAGCGTCAGGCCGGGCAGGTCCATTCTTCCGGGCTGCGGATCGGGCCGGACCCGGCGGCGTCCGGGGCCGGGAAGTGCTCCTTGAGCGTGAACGCGTACGGCGTGGGGCCGAACTCCCGCAGATGGATCACTCGTTCCTCGGCCTCACCGGTCGTCGGGGTGTGCCCGCGCGGTATCCACCACAGCGCGGCCTGAGCCTCCGCCATCCGCTCGAACCACTGGCGCCGGCGCCGCAGGACCTGCCGGTGCGCGTCGGAGTAGACGTACCCGGCGAGCGCGCCGACCGACTCCCAGACCGACATGTTGACCAGGACGCCGGCGCTCCCAGCCCGGTCCCATTCGAACGCGTGCACCGCGGTCGCGTTGCCGTCCTCGGTCTGCAGCCGCCAGGCGAAGCCGGGGGCGGCGTCGGCCGCCGCGTTCACCGGATCGAGGGCCGCTACGAACGCAGCGAGCAGCGGGCTGTCCAGCGGCTCGCGCATCCGCGCGATGTTCACCTGCGCCAGTAGGTAGTCCACGCCGTCATGGTGCCAGCCACGGCCGCCTCGCGGCAACGGCATACCAGCAGGTCGCGACCGCGACCATAGTGCCGGATTGAACTCCCCAGGAGCCGAAAGCGTAATAATGAGTGCAAGAGCGCAGTTGTACCCCGGACTGCCCAGAGGCCACCCATCGACCCTGCGGGAGGGAATTCTTGGCTCGCGCGCCTCTACGGGCTGGCGATCCTGCGCGGATCGGTCATTACCGGCTGACGGCCAGGCTGGGCTCCGGTGGCATGGGCGTGGTCTACCTCGGCATCGGCTGGGACGGCAGCCAGGTGGCGGTCAAGGTGCTCCGCCCGGAACTGGCCGATGACCCGGAATTCGCGGGCACCCGCGGGATCACCCCGCGGCAGCCCGGTGACACGATCAACGTGGTCACCAACACGCCGGACGGGTTCCTCGCCGCCGGGTCCGGCCCGGTCTCACCGCGAGCGGCGCCCACGACGGGATCGCCTACTTCTCTCCGGACGGCCGGACGTGGCAGTACGCCGGGACGATCGCCGCGGCGGGCGGCTGGACTCCGGACGTGGTCAAGGGCAGCGACTACGGCTTCGTGGTGACCGGCCACACCAGCGATCAGTACGTCGCGTACATCAGCACCGGCACCGGCGCCAGATGGCTGCCGACCGGACCGCTCGGCAGCACGGCCAGCGGTCCCGACCTCGCCCCCGCGGTTGGCCCGGGCGGCAGCGTCGTCGCCGCCGGGAACACCAACGCCGCTGCCGGCCCGGGCTTCGGCCGGGGTGATCCAGCACGTGGCGGTGACCGGGAGCCACGCGGTGGCGCTGGGCCAGCAGACCACCGCGCACGGTGTCCAGCCTCTGGCCGAGCGGTCCGATGACGGCGGGCACACCTGGCAGCCGGTGCCGTTCACCGCGCCGGGGGCGGGTGTCAGCTTCACCGCGCTGACCGCCGGCCCGGGCGGCTTCACCGCCGCGGCGCAGTTCGGTTCGGCTCACCGGGCGACGGCTGCCGCTATATGGAGCTCGGCGGACGGGACGAGGTGGACGCGATCGCAGGTCAGCGGCCTGACCGGAGGCGGCAGCCACGCCATCACCGCGCTGGCCGTGTCCGGTGCCGGGGTAGCCGCTATCGACTCCGTCCAGACCCAGGCCAGCCAGCAGTTCGTCGTGCTCCGTCTTCCGTCTGGCTGACCGCCCGGCATGCACCCGGCCGATACGGTAGGAAAATAGCAAGCAGACAATGGTGCTGGCCTGGTTGGACGCCGCCATGAACTCCCGGGAGGAGAATCTCGTTGGCTCGTACGCCTCTGCGGCCTGATGACCCGACGCGGATCGGGCATTACCGGCTGACCGCGAGGCTGGGCTCGGGCGGTATGGGCGTGGTCTACCTGGGCATCTCCTGGGATGGCGCTCCGGTCGCGGTCAAGGTGCTGCGCCCGGATCTGGCCGGTGACCAGGAATTCCGCCACCGTTTCGGCCGTGAGGTCGCCGCGCTGGTGCGGGTCAAGGGCGTGTGCACGGTGCGGGTCATCGAGGCCGACTCCCAGTCCTCCACGCCGTTCGTGGTCACCGAGTACGCTCCTGGCCCCTCGCTGTCCGAGTACATCGACAAACACGGATCGGTCGGTCCCGAGATGCTGTTCGGCCTGGCCACCGGGCTGGCCGAGGCGCTGACCACGATCCACGCGGCCGGCATCATGCACCGGGACCTCAAGCCCTCCAACATCATCCTGACCGACGCCGGCCCGAAGGTCATCGACTTCGGCATTGCCCGGCGGCAGGACACCAGGGGAGTGACCAAGACAGGCATGATGATCGGTTCCCTGGGCTTCATGGCGCCCGAGCAGATCAGCGGCCGCCCCGGCCCGGAGGCTGACATCTTCGCCTGGGGCGTGACGGTGGCCTACGCGGCCACCGGGCGGTCCCCGTTCGGCGCCGGGAACTCCCATTCCATCCTGTACCGGGTCATGTACGGCGATCCCGACATTGCCTCGGTCCCGGACTCGCTCCTTCCTCTGGTGGAAGCGTCCCTGGCCAAGGAGCCGCAGAGCCGGCCGACCGCGCAGCAGCTGCTGGACCGGCTGACGAGCTCCTCCCGTCGCCCCGGGAACGCCAACGACACGGCCACCACCCAGGTGATCCTGGCGCGGACCTGGCAGAGCGGATCCCATCCGGGCGTGCCGCCGGCCGGCAGGCCAGCCGCACCGTCAGCTGCGGCGCCGGCGGCGACCGAAGCGCCTACCACCGACCAGCCGGCCCCGGTACTGCCGCGCGTTGCGGCGCCGTCCGCACCGGCTCCGGCCGCACCGGCGCCGGCCGTCGCCGCGCCGGTTTCCAAGAAGGTACCGATGGGCCGCCGGATGGCCACCATCGCCACGTCGGCGCTGGCCGCCATGCGCCTGCGCCGCCCCAGCCGCCGGGAGGAGCCCAAGCGCTGACCCCCTGCTCCGTGCGGGATACTAGCGATCATGCCTGAACTGATCCGGAAGCCGAGCCGGGTTGCCGCGGCCGGCCACCCGCCCAAGCTGATCGATGAGTACGTCGGACGGGCTAACACCGGCCAGGGCAGCCTGAGCATCGCGCACATGCGCAGTCCCTCCGGCTGGGCCGAGCCCGGGCAACGCCCGGAGTTTGACGAATTCACGGTCGTGCTGCGCGGAGCCCTGGTCGTGGAGTCGGAAGGGGAGCAGATGACGGTACAAGCGGGTCAGGCCGTTCATACGCGACCCGGGGAATGGGTGCGGTACAGCACCCCGGGAGCGGACGGCGCCGAGTACATCTCGGTCTGCGTGCCCGCTTTCGCCCCTGACGCGGTTCACCGGGACGAATAACTCTAGCCCCGCACCAGTGCAGCCTGCTTCTCCGCGGCCCTCGCCAGGTCGGCGACGATCTGCGGGTACACCCTTCGCAGCGATCGTTGCACCAGACGGCCCGCCAGGGTCCGGTCCCAGGACGCGGCCCATCGGATGCGGGTCCCGCCAGCGACGGGTGCCAGGGTGACCTCGGCGCGGTAGTTGCGCACCGGAATGCCACCGATCACCGTGTACGCCAGGCGCCGTCTCTCCTCGGCGTCGAGAATCTTCTCGACCGAGACCGGGCGGCGCAGCCCGTAACGGCGCGAGGACCGCAGCCAGTACACCGCGCCCGGGCCGCTGGGCGAGCTGTCTCCCGGACGGCGGTAGCCGACCTCGCTCCATGGTCCCCACCGGGGATAGGTCGTGGCGTCGCCGACCAGTGCCCAGACAATCGCGGGCGCCGCCTGAGCGGTCTGTTCGGCTTCGACGTGCAACTTGTCCATCAGCCGGCTCTCCCTTCGTGTACCGAATGGTACATGAACCATATGGTACACTTCGGCATGGCTGCATCACAAGCCCGTGAACGACTCCTGGCTGCCGCGGTCGAACAAGCGATGCGCGGCGGGATCGCCGATCTGAGCCTGCGCGAGCTGGCCGCGGCCATAGGCACTAGCCACCGCATGCTGCTGTACCACTTCGGATCACGAGAGGGCCTGCTGACCGCGGTCGCCCGGGCCGTCGAGGAAGCCCAGCGCGCGGTCGTATCAGAGTGGGGAATCACCAGCGCCAGCTCCCGACGGCTCTGGCAGCACTTCAGCGACCCGCGGCTATGGCCCGCCGAACGCCTGTTCTTCGAGTTGTACGCCCATGCGCTGCTCGGCCGCCCGGGTACCGAAGGCTTCCTGGACAACGCGATCGAACCCTGGGTCAGCGCGCTCACTCCCGCTTTCGCCCGGGAAGCCGGGCTGGATGAGGCGACCGCGCGGGCCGAAGCCAGGCTCGCCGTCGCGGTCACTCGCGGACTGCTGCTCGACCTGCTCGCCACCGGCGACCGCGTCGCCGTCACCGAGGCCTTCGAACGCTACCTGCACCACGCCGACCCCTACACCCTCGCCGCAGGCCAGTCCGGCCAGGTAGGCCCGCCCGGATGAACGTCCCGCTACCCTGATCGCCGCGTCGAGCCGGGCCTCGGCAGTGCCCACCAGATGCCGGTCAAGCCTACGGCGAGCGCGAGAACGCCGAACGCGACCGAATACGACGCCGCGGTCGCGATGGCACCTACCGCGAACGCGCCGAGCCCGGTGCCTGCGTCGAAGCTCAGGTTCCATGCGATGCTGACCGAGGATCGCGCCGACTCTCCCGCCGCGTTAAACGCCTGCGCCAGTGTCAGGTTCTGCAGGCCGCCGTAAGCGACTCCCGTCAGGAGCAGGCCGACGATGACCAGGACGCGGCCCGGGGTGTCATGAATGTTGTCCGCTCTCAGCCCGATCACGGCGAGCCCCAGCGTGCCGGTGAAGAGCAGCGGGGCTATCGCGGCAGTGGGTCCGAAGCGGTCGGCGATGCCGCCAGCTCCCCATCTGCTGGCCGCCGCCGTTCCGGTGAAGGCGAGCAACCCCAAGAACCCGAGGGCCGGGCTGGCGAGTATGTGCGGGGTGAAGGTGAGGATGGCCCCGCCTGACGCGGTGATGACGACCAGGGCCGCGATCGGTCCGGACAGTGCACGCCGCAGCGCCGCCGTGCCGCGTCCGCGGCCATCAGCCGGGGTGCGCTCGCTGTCTCCCACCGCTCGCGCGATCGGCCAGGCGAGCGGTATGGCGAGCGCCGGGAGGACGGCGAGCACGAAGACGAGCCCGAATCCGGCCCGTTCGGCGAGCCAGGGCGCGAGCGGTACCAGGACGAACTGGGGTGCGGCACTTGCCAGCCCGAGTGCACCGATGGCCCGGCCGCGACGTGCGGGCCCCACGAAGGCGGCGACTGCGGTCGCCCCGCACACGGTGACGATGCCGAACCCAAGTCCGCGCAGCGCGGCCAGCGCGGTGACCGGCCACAGCCGGTCGGTCGCGAGGTGACCCAGCGCGGGCAATCCCAGCAGTCCGGAGCCGAGCACGAGCGTCCAGCGCCACCCCAGCCCAGCGAGCACGCGGCGCATCGACAGCTGGGCCAGGACGGTGCAGGCCATCATCACGCTGGTGACCAGCCCGGCCCCCAGGTCATCGCTGCCGCCGCGGATCACCCACAGCGGCGCGACCGGCACGAGCAGCGCGAAGCCGGAAAACCATAGCGCCGCGGACCCGAGCAGCCAGGGCATGCCGGACACCTGCCAGACCGAACCAGACCCCGTCACGTGATCACTGCACCCGCCTACGGTGGAGTTCTATACCCGCGTCCACCCGTTATCACCTGCGAGGGGTGAACCGCGGGGCGCGTGCTTCGGCTTCAATTACCGCATGGTGGTAATTTTCGGGTTCGGGGCAGGCAGTCCTGAGGACCAGGGCGAGGTCGCACCGTGCGTGTGCCCGAACTGTCATAACCAGGTGTTCCTCCACCACGTCCGGTCGAAGAAGTCGGTGCGCCTGTACTTCGTGCCCGTCGTACCCTACGGGACGGACAACTACCTGGTCTGTCCGGTGTGCAGCCGGGGCCTTCAGGTCAGCGATGCTCAGCTCCGTCACGTCCGTTCGATGTCCAGCGCGACCGCGTCGTTCCGCGCAGGCCGGGTTCCCCAGGCCCAGTACATGGCGCAAGCCGAGCGGTTCTGGCGTCAGCTCGGGGTGAACCCCGCAGGCCAGCAGTTCCCGGCCCCGGCCACCCCTGGTGCGCCTGTACCCGCGCAGCCAGCTGCGCCTGTCAGGCCAGCCACTCCTGCCCCGCCTCCGCCTCCGCCTGCGGCCGCGGATGACCAGACGTCGTGGGTGTCGCAACTGCACCAGCTCGCGCAGCTGCACAACCAGGGCGTGCTCTCCGATGCCGACTATGCCGCCGCCAAGCAGCGCATCCTCGCACAGGACAAACAACCTCAGCCGCCGGGGCCGGCATCACCGCCGCCCGGCTGATGCCTCCGCAGCGGCATAGCCGGAATCACGGCCGAGCTCGACCGCCAGCTCGTCAGCCGGACGGCCGCTGAGCACCGCCAGCAGTTCGGCGGCCAACTAGCCCACCTGCCGGTACCGGTCCAGGTCATACCCGGAGGGAGCGTAGGTCAGCCCGTCTTGCGCGAGCGCCGAGAGCCTAATCCCGATCCGGCGCACCGCATCAGCCTCGGGCCTCATGGTGAGGGAGCGGAGCCTCGTGGTGGTGCATCAGCAGGCCTCCTGCAGGGCGGTGATGACGGCGTGATAGCCGGCCAGCTGGGTGGCGTCCAGGCGGGAGAGCGCGCTGCGCTCCAGGTCCGCGATCGCGGCGAGCACCTGAGCGGCCGCCGTCTGACCCGCTTCGGTCAGCGGCAGCCGGAACGAGCGGCGGTCGGCCGGGTCTAGCTCCCTGGCGAGGTAGCCGCGGTTCTCGAGCCGGTCGAGCAGGCTGGTCAGGGTGCTGGCCCGGGTGCCGGTCCGCTCGCTGAGCTGGCGGATGCTGAGGGTCCCTCCCTCGCCGAGGTTGGCGAGCGCGTTGATCTCGGCCGCCGACAGGTTCAGGTCGGCCAGCGCCACGCTCAGCGCGTGCAGCGTGTGGTGGGTGGCCCGCTGGAGCGCGAGCACCGGACTAGATAGTCCATTTTCGGATATCACGAAAATGGATTATACGATAATGGAATACCACGCGCAACCAGTACGGGCGCGCGCCGGGAGGGCCCGGCCTATGCGCACGACCTGACTCAGGCGTAACAGCGGCTTGCCCCTGCGGGAGAATGTCCTCGTGGCCGAGTCATGGATGATCGACGAACTGGCATACGCGGGACCTGAGCACCTCGACGCGGCTTTCGTAGCCGGCTTCGACCGGAAGCAGGGGTACCCGGACCCGGCCGGGGACCTGGACGCCCTCGCGGCACAGGGCCTGGACGTCAGCTCCACGGTGGTGGACCTGGGCACGGGCACCGGGCAGTTCGCGCTCGCGGCGGCCCGGCGGTTCGGGCACGTGACGGCCGTGGACGTCTCGCCGGCCATGCTCGCCCTGCTGCGCGAGCGTGCCGCCGACGCCGGGCTGGGCAACCTGGACTGCGTGCGGGCGGGCTTTCTCAGCTATCAGCATGACGGGCCGCCAGCTGACGCTGTCTACACCCGGCACGCCCTGCACCAGCTGCCCGACTTCTGGAAGGCGCTGGCCCTGGACCGGATCGCGCGGATGCTGCGGCCCGGCGGGGTGCTGCGGCTGCGCGACCTTATCTACGACTTCCGGCCGGCCGAGACCGGGGAGGTCTTCCGGAACTGGTTCAGGCACGCGGCGGCTGATCCGGCCGAGGGATATACCAGCGAGGACTACGCCGAGCACATCCGCACCGAGCACAGCACCTTCCGCTGGCTGTTCGAGCCGATGCTCGCCGCGGCCGGCTTCGAGACCGTCGCCGCCGAGTTCCAGGGCCGTCTCTACGGCACCTACACCTGCCTCAGGCGCTGACCGCGAGCCCATCCTGCCCGGGCCGGACCTAGGTGCGCCTGTGGCTTACTCACCGCCGGTTACCCGCGCGTAGAGCTCCTGGTAGCGGGCCTGGGTCGCGGCCACCACGTCATCCGGGATGGCCGGGCCCGGCGGCCGGCGATCCCAGTCAAGGCCGGCCGACCAGTCCCGGAGGAACTGCTTGTCCAGCGAGCGCTGCGGGCCGCCAGGCTGCCACTCCGCCGCCAGCCAGAACCGGGATGAGTCTGGCGTGAGCACCTCGTCGGCCAGCACCAGCGTCCCGTCCGGGAGCAGGCCGAACTCCAGCTTGGTGTCCGCGATGATGATGCCGCGCGCGGCGGCCAGCTCGGCGCCCCGCCGGTACACCTCGAGAGTAGCCCGGCGAAGTGAAGCTGCCACCGCGCGGCCGGCCAGCGCTATTACTTCGTCATACGTCATCGGCTCGTCGTGGCCGGCCGCGGCCTTGGTGGTGGGAGTGAAGACGGGGTCGGGCAGCCGGGACCCTTCGCCGAGACCGGACGGCAGCCGCACGCCCGAGACCGTACCGGTTTCCCGGTACGACGCCAGGCCCAGTCCGGCCAGGTAGCCGCGGGCGATGCACTCCACCGGGAGCATCTTGAGGCGGCGGCACCTGATGGCCCGCCCTGCCCATTCGGCGGGCACGTCAGTACCGGAGATCACGTGGTTGGGGATCACGTCGCCGAGCTGGCCGAACCACCACAGCGAGAGCTGGGTCAGCACCCGGCCCTTGCCCGGGATCGGCGTGGGCAGCACCACATCGTAGACGCTCACCCGGTCCGAGGCGACCATGATGAGGTCATCGCCATCGGCGTAGAGCTCCCGGACTTTCCCGGAATGCACCAGTTCCAATCCGTGCTCCTCCCAGCCCGGCGGGACGGGGACAGCGTACTAGGGCCGGGGGGCGCGTACGATCAGGTGCCATGGCCGACCTTGAGGCGCAGTACCTCCAGGTGCAGACGACGACCGATTCGCGCGCCGAGGCGATGGAGCTCTCCCGCGCCGCGGTCGAATCCAGGCTGGCCGCGTGCGCGCAGGTGGCCGGGCCGGTGGCGTCGATGTACTGGTGGGACGGCGCGCTGGAGCGCACCGAGGAGTGGCTCGTCCTGCTCAAGCTGCCGGCCGACCGCTATGACGAACTCGCCGCGTTCATCACCGAACGGCACAGCTACGACGAGCCCGAGATCATCGCGCTGCCCATAGTGGCGGGCTCGGCCGCGTACCTGAACTGGATGCGGGAGGAGACCCGGCCCGTCGATCCGGCCCAGGGCGCCTGAGGCTGGGCCGCGCCGAGACGCTACGGTGCGGGCGGCACGTTCCAGGACGTGATCACCGGCTCGGCGTGCTCCGTGCCGAGCGTGCTGACCGTCCCGGTATCCAGCCGGAACAGCCGCCCGTCCGCCGGAGGGAGCCGCAGGTAGCAAGCGGTGAGCACGCGCAGCACGTGCGCGTGCGCGACCAGCGCGACGTCGCCGTCGGCCAGCAGCGGAACGACCCGCGCGAGCATCCGGCCGACCCGGTGGGCCACCTGCTCGATGGTCTCGCCCGGGTGGCCGGCGTCGCCGGGGATCACGCCGTCGCGCCACAGGTGCCAGCCGGGCCGGGTTTGGCGGATCTGCGTCGTGGTCAGCCCTTCGTAGCCGCCGTAGTCCCATTCCCACAGGTCGGGCTGGGGCTGCGCGTTGTCGAGCCCGGCCAGGGCCGCGGTGGTGACCGCGCGCCGCGCCGGGCTGGTGAAGGCGGCCACGCTGCGGTGGCGGGACAGCAGCGGGGCCAGCGCCTTGGCGGCTGCCTCGCCGCGCGGGGTGAGCGGGATGTCGGTCCGCCCGGTGTGCTTGCCGGCCAGGCTCCACTCGGTCTCGCCGTGCCTGAGCAGGATCAGCTCGCCCATGGCTCGCTAACATAGCGGTAATGGGAACCGGCTAGAGCAATTTGCGCAGCGCGAGCAGGTCGCGCATGCTGGCCTGGACCTTGACCCGGCCGGACAGCCACATCCGGGCGATGTTGGCGGGGGTGGCGGAGAGTGAGATCACGTCGTCGCTGTTCCCGGTCAGCCTGATATCGGCCGGCGGCTCGTCCGGCGCCGCCTCCTTCACCGGCTCGGCGCCGTGCTCGGTGATCCTGGTTATGAACGTCACGCTGAGATCGGTGACATGGCAGCTGAATGAACGGTTGCTGAAATAGCTGGCCCGCGCCTGCGGGTCCATTTCACCCAGCCGATTGGTAAGGGCCTGCAGCGCCTCCCGGCACTCCTCAGCTGAAGCCATGTACGCCTCGCTCTAGTCAACATCGGACGGTAGCGTTCCAGGCGGAGGGTAGCGCACATGGACGATAAATACCCAGACCAGGGTGCGGAGCGTGCACCGGCGGACGGTGACACGCCTCCGCTGGCCGGCGGGCTGCCGCCGACGGGCGACGACCGGGTCGACGCGGCCGTGGCCGGGCTGAGCCGCCTGGCCGCGGCGCCGGCGGACGAGCACGTCGCCGTGCTCGAGGAGGTGCACGGGCGGCTCAGGGACATCCTGGGCGAGGTCAGCGAGGGGACGCCTTGACCGCAGCCCGGGTGCGGCTCGACGTCGAGCTGGTCAGGCGCGGCCTGGCCAGGTCGCGAGAGCAGGCCGGGGAGCTGGTATCCGCCGGGCGGGTGACCGTGGCCGGGCAGCGCGCGGCCAAGGCCGCGACCCAGGTGAGACGGGATGCCCCGATCAGCATCGCGGACACGGGGGAGCCGGGGTACGTCTCCCGCGGCGGGCACAAGCTGGCCGGGGCGCTCGCGGTGTTCGGCCCGCTGGGCCTGATGGTGGCCGGGCGGGCCTGCCTGGACGCGGGCGCGTCGACCGGCGGGTTCACCGACGTGCTGCTGCGGGCCGGCGCCGCGCACGTGGTGGCGGCCGACGTGGGTTACGGGCAGCTGGCCTGGTCGCTGCGGACCGACCCGCGGGTCACCGTGCTGGACCGGGTCAACGTGCGAACCCTGGAGAGGGTGACCCCGGTGCCCGGCCTGGTGGTGGCCGACCTCTCCTTCATCTCGCTCACCTTGGTGCTGCCCGCCCTGGTGGCGTGCGCCGCGCCGGACGCCGACTTCGTGCTGCTGGTGAAGCCGCAGTTCGAGGTGGGTAAGGGCCGGGTAGGCGCGGGCGGCGTCGTGCGAGATGGCGCGGATCGCGCGGACGCGGTGCGCACGGTGGCTAGCTCGGCGGGCCAGCTCGGCCTGGGCGTGCTGGGGGTCACGGCCAGCCCGCTGCCCGGGCCCGCGGGGAACGTGGAATATTTCCTGTGGCTGCGCCGCGGCGCGCCGCCGCTTGACGAGGATCAGCTGGAGCGGGCGATCGAGGAGGGACCCAGCTAGTGGGACAGCGGACCGTGCTGGTGACGGCGCACATCGGCCGGGAGAACGCGCTGCGCAGCGCCCGGTTCGTGGCCGAGCGGCTGACCGCGGCCGGGATCACCGTCCGCACCCTCGCGGGTGAGTCCATCTCTCCGAGCGCGCAGGAGGTCCCGGCCAGCGACGAGGCGGCGGAGGGCGCCGAGCTCGTCATCGTGCTGGGCGGCGACGGCAGCCTGCTGCGCGCCGCCGAGCTTTCCCGCCCGGCCAAGGTCCCGCTGATCGGGGTAAACCTGGGCCACGTCGGATTTCTCGCCGAAGCCGAGCCAGACGGCCTGGCCGACCTGGTCGAGCGCGTCGTGGCCCGGGACTACGCGGTCGAGGAGCGGATGACGATCGACGTGACCGTGCGCAGCAACGAGGCAGGCGTCGCGTCCACCTGGGCGCTGAACGAGGCTACCGTGGAGAAGGCCGCCCGCGAGCGGATGGTCGAGGTGATCACCGAGATCGACGGCCGTCCGCTGTCTCGCTGGGGTTGCGACGGCGTGGTGTGCTCGACTCCGACCGGCTCGACCGCCTACGCGTTCTCCGCGGGCGGACCGGTGGTGTGGCCGGAGGTGGAGGCGCTGCTCATGGTGCCGATCAGCGCGCACGCGCTGTTCGCACCGCCGATGGTGGTATCGCCGCAATCGGTGCTCGCGATCGAGCTCATCGTGGCGTCCGAGACATCGG
>Ga0335081_10009412_pt1 | contig 15727 bp, 15 predicted proteins | sample Lox_Sample_35_FD_206713 | JGI IMG/M metagenome (GOLD analysis project Ga0335081, IMG submission 206713) | Soil microbial communities from Loxahatchee National Wildlife Refuge, Florida, United States - Lox_Sample_3.5 | ecosystem: Environmental > Terrestrial > Soil > Wetlands | place: USA... | reverse complement strand
CCCTGAAGCCGCGTTCCCTTCAGGGGCTGAAGCCCCTGGGAGACCGCTGAGTTCTGGCGGGGCTGAAGCCCCGCCCTTTCGGCCAGTTATTTACAGAACGTCAGTCTAGCCACTGTTTTTTTCAATGTACCGCTTCGGGTTCCGGAACGGCGGGCATATAATCAGCGCCGCGCGACTGCTGCTGCGCCCGAAAGAAGTGGTTCAAGGGCACGCGGCCCGGTCCGGTGGCATAAGCCTTACGGATGGCCTCGGTGACATATGCCTTGGCCAGCATGACGGACTCCCGCAGATGGCGGCCGAGCGCGAGGTTCGACGCGATGGCGGAGGAAAACGCACACCCCGTACCGTGAGGATTGGCCGGTCGAACGTGATCGCCGGCAAAAGTCTCAAGATGGGAGCCGTCGAAATAGACGTCGCTGGGCCTGTCGAGGTGCCCACCGGTGACCACCACCGCCCGTGCGCCCATCTCCACCAGCGCGCGCGCCGCTGTTTTCATTCCTTCCACGCTCTCCACCTTGACGCCCGACAAGGCGGAAGCTTCACCCAGGTTGGGCGTGATCACGCTGACCCGGCGCAACAAGTCGGCGCGCAGGAATTCGAGGCCCGTGGCGTCCAAAAGTTCAAGCCCGCTCGATGAGCGAAGCACCGGATCGAGGACGGAAGGCAGAGCCGTGTTAGCATCCAGAAACTCGGCGACGATCTCCGCGTTGGCGCGGTTGGCCAGCATGCCGATTTTCACCGCGCGAAGGTTGCCGTCGGCAGCCAGCGACTGGAGGCACTCCTTAAGGTGCAGCGGTTCCACCGCGTAAACCGCCGTGACGCCCTGCGTGTTCTGGATAGTCAGCGCGGTGATCGCAGCCACGCCGTAACAGTTGTGGGCGGCGAAGGTCTTCAGGTCGGCGGCGGTTCCCGCGCCACCGGAGGGATCAAATCCGGCAACCGTCAGAACAACAGGTGGATTGCCATCGGCTGGATGACTTGCTGGGTGATTCATGGCCACACGCTCGCTCCCCTCCCTACGAACTTTCCGTTCGGATTATAGAGTCGCAGCGCCGAATGTCAACAAGAAGTTCTTCGTCCTCAGTTTTCCTCTCCGGAAAGGCTGAACTTTTCCGCACATCAGGGCGTCGGAGCCGCTGAACCAATACAATTAGGCGTGGCAGGTCCGAATCGGTGAAGTTGGCTGCGGCTTCGGGGAGCGGCGCCAGTGGGTTGGCCTCCCGCCGCTCGATTCTTCCCCTCCGCATGCCCAGGCTTCAATCGTAAATGAACAAAAGGCGAAAGCCAAACTCGCGCTCCGTACAGCGATGCCGCGATTTGTGAGATTGCCCGCAGTTTGGGCCAGGACCGCCGCAGCCTCAAACCCAAAGGACCTTGAGAACCGTGCCCACGCGTTCAAAGTCCTTGTCGCTGGTAACCAGAACTGCCTTCCTGCTGTGCGCGAGGGCGGCGGCGAAGGTGTCGGCATAGGGAAGGTTGTATTGAGCTTTAAGGCTTGCGGCCAGCTTGGTCAGTTCCATGTTTGACTAACTCGACGACGGAACGATATAGTCGAATCAGAAGTCAGAAAGCAGAAATCAGAATCTGAGAGCCTTTTTCTGCTGACTTCTACTTTCTGATTTCTGATTTTCTCTATAAAAAGGTCACCCGATTGGAAGCTGAGATTCCCAAGGTATATGCGCCGGAAGCGATCGAGCCCCGGTGGGCGCGCGCCTGGATCGAGCAGAAGCTCTATCGTCCTGCCGATGACCCCGGCAATCACCCCAACTTCTGCCTCACCATCCCGCCGCCCAACATTACCGGCGTCCTCCACATGGGCCACATGCTGGAGCACACCGAAATCGACATCCTGATGCGCTGGCACCGCATGTGCGGCGAGAACGTCCTGTGGCTGCCGGGCACCGATCACGCCGCCATCGCCACGCAGATGATAGTGGAGCGCGAGCTTGGGCGCGAGTCGCTTGCCGCGCGTGCTGGCCTCGCCGTGAAGGCAGACCCGGTCGAGCGGAACGGGCAAGCCGAACCGGCCCAACAGGCCCCACTGGCCCAACTGGCCGAGCAAGGCACAGGGGGCGACTCGCAGACGAAAGCCGCCTGGCAGCGCGAGGGCCAGCGGGTGCGTCTGGCAATGGGTCGCGAGGCGTTCATCGAGCGCTGCTGGAAGTGGAAGGAAGCGAACGGCGGCACCATCCGCCGCCAGATGGAGCGGCTGGGAACGTCGGTGGATTGGACGCGCGACCGCTTCACGATGGACGAGGCGTACACCCGCGCCGTGGTGGAGGTCTTCGTCCGGCTCTACGAGAAAGGCCTGATCTATCGCGGCCAGTACATCGTCAACTGGTGTCCTGACTGCGGCACCGCGGTCTCCGACCTGGAAGTGATCCACGAGGATCGTCCCGGCCATTTGTGGTACATCCGCTATCCCTTTGCGGACGGCTCGGGCTACATCACCGTGGCCACCACGCGGCCGGAGACGATGCTGGGCGATACCGCGGTGGCGGTGAATCCGGCGGACGACCGCTACCGCGATGCGGTGGGCCGCCATGTGGTATTGCCGCTGGCGGAACGTCATATCCCGGTGATCGCGGACGATTTCGTTGACCCCAAGTTCGGTACCGGCGCCGTCAAAGTGACGCCTGCGCACGATCCCAACGACTATGCCATCGCCGAGCGCCACCGCCTGCCGCGCGTGACGGTGATCGACGAGCACGCGCGCATGACCGGCGACGCCGGCGAAGCTTATCGTGGGCTCGACCGCTTCAAGGCGCGTGAGAAGGTGGTGCACGATCTAACTCAGCTTGGGCTGCTGGAAAAGACGGAGAGCTACGCGCTCAGCGTCGGCACTTGCCAGCGCTCGAAGACCGTGATCGAGCCGCTGCTCTCCACCCAGTGGTTCCTCAAGATGCAGCCGCTGGCCGAGCCCGCCATACGCGCGGTGGAGGACGGACGGGTCCGTATCGTGCCCGAGAACTACAAGAAGATTTACCTCGATTGGATGGGCCGGATCTACGACTGGTGCATCTCGCGCCAGCTCTGGTGGGGCCACCGCATTCCGGCGTGGTACTGCGACGCGTGCGGCACGGTGAACGTGGAGAGAGTGACGCCGACGAAGTGCTGGCACTGCGAGAACGCGACCTTGCGTCCCGAGACGGACACGCTCGACACGTGGTTCAGCTCCGGCCTGTGGCCCTTCGCCACGCTCGGCTGGCCGGAGGAGACGCCGGACCTGAAGCGCTTCTATCCTAACGACCTCATGATCATGGGCTTCGACATCCTTTTCTTCTGGGGCGCACGCATGATCATGATGGGGCTCGAGTTCATGCACGACGTGCCCTTCCGCGAGCTTTACATCCATGCCCTGGTGCGCGACGCCGAGCGCCAGAAGATGTCGAAGACCAAAGGCAACGTACTCGATCCTTTGGAGGTGACGGAAAAGTACGGCACCGACGCGGTGCGGTTCGCGCTGGCCATCAGCGCCGCGCCCGGCACCGATATCGCCTTTTCCGAGGAGAAGGTGGAGTCCTACCGCGCGTTTGCCAACAAGATCTGGAACGCGGGCCGGTTCATCCTGATGAACCTGCGCAAGCTGCCCGAGCCGATGAAAGATCAGGTAGCGGCGGGCCTCGAGCCCGCGGCCGGCCTGGGATTCGATGCGGTGGCGGCGCCCGAGTGGTTGGCGCTGGCCGACCGCTGGATCTTCTCGCGCCTGCTTACCGTGACGCGCGAGATGAACGAAGCGTTGGCGAACTTCCGCTTCCACGAAGCGGCCTACACCATCTATCACTTTTTCTGGCACGAGTTCTGCGACTGGTACGTGGAGTGGGTGAAGCCGGAGATTACCAAGACGGCGGAAGAATTGGGCCTGAACGTTGCGCCGGACGGCAAGGTACCGGCTGCGTGGCTGAATCTCACGCGCGTTTTCGAGGCGGCGCTTCACCTGCTGCATCCCTTTATGCCGTTCATTACCGAGGAGCTGTGGCATCAGCTTCCGCATGCCGAGCGCTCGCCGTCGATTTCGCTCCAGAGCTTCGGCCTGGTGAGCGATCGCGTGAGCGACCCGGTGGCGGAGCGCGAGTTCCAGACCTTGGAGGAGCTGATCGTGGCGGCGCGCAATGCCAAGGCGGAGATGGGATTGCAGACGCAGCGGCCGAGCGCCCAGGTGGCCTGCGAGAAGCCGCACGACCTGGAGCTTTTCCGCGCCCACCAGCAGACCATCCTGCGCCTGGCGGGCCTGGAGGCGCTGAACTTCACGTCGGAGCGGCTGGCGGCGGGCACGCCCGACCTGCGTCACGTAAGCTCCTCCACCGATCTGAGGTTGTTCCATGCAACCAAGATCGACGTGGACGCTGAGCGGCAGCGTCTGGAGCGCGAGAAGGAAAAGATCGGGAAGGCGCTCGCCTCGGCGAAGGCTCAGCTAGAGAACCAGGCGTTCATAAGCCGGGCGCCGCGCGACGTGGTGCGTGGCGTCGAGCATCGCCACGCCGAGCTGAGCGAGCAGTACCGGAAGGTGGTCGAGTCACTGAGAAGACTAGGGAGTGGGGAGTAGGGAGTTAGGCGCTTCCTGAAAGCCCGCGAAGCGGGTGGCATCGCGAATGACCCAACCCCGGAGGGGCGCGGTTGGGGGCCCTCCTCGTGCGACAAGGCAGCTTGGTTCGCACGACATGAATCAACATGGTGACGCTGGTGGAATATGGGAAATCGTTGGACCTCGGGCAGGACGGCGCCCCTCCGGGGCTGAATGCAATTCCTCGCCTCCGGGTCCCACGGCTTGCGCCGTGGCCTACAGGACGTCGCCCGCTTCGCGGGCTTTCGGGGAGTTGTTCTAGCCCCTGTTCCCTAATCCCTATTCCCCACTCCCTACTCCCTTCTTAAACCAATGGGCGCCGCCACTGATCGCCGCATCGACAAGCTGATCCACCTGCTGGTGGCCAACGGCACCGTTGTAGTTCCAGGACCCAAGATTGCGGCGGAGATCGGTGTTACCCGCAAGACCGTCTGGGAATGGATTGAGAAGCTGCGCGAGCTGGGCGTGGAGATCAAGGGACATCACGCCACCGGCTATCAGCTTCAAAGCATCCCCGACGTTCTTACACCGAGCCTGCTGCGGACCGAACTGGGCGGCCTTGAGATCGGACACAAGATCGTCCACTACTTCCAGGCGGATTCCACCAACTCGATCGCCATGGAACTCGCCGCCCACGGTGCGGCTCACGGCACGGTGGTGGTGACGGAAGAGCAGACAGCAGGGCGAGGCCGCTTTGGCCGGACGTGGTACTCCGAAAAGTCGAGCGGCATTTATACGTCGATCGTTTTGCGCCCGCCTTTGCCGCCCTCGGCGGCGCCCATTCTGACCCTCGCGGCCGGTGTGGCCGCGCACGCGGCGGTGAGTGCCGCCACCGGCCTCGCCGTTGACATTCGCTGGCCGAATGACCTGCTCATGAACGGCAAGAAAATTTCCGGTATCCTCACGGAGATGTCCGCCGAACTCGACCGGCTGCACGCGATCGTCGTGGGGATTGGGATCAATGTGAATCACCGTCAGATGCCGCCGGAGCTGGTGGAAATCGCCACGTCGCTGCGGATGGAAGGACGGAGGCTTTACCCACGAGGCAAGATTTTCGTAGCTCTGCTCAAAGAAGTTGAGAAGCATTATCGCCTCCTGCTCGAAGAGGGCAACGGCGCCATCGCGTCGCGCTGGGAAGCCGCTTCGAGCTTCGCGCGCGGCAAGCGGGTTGCAGTGCGGACGGGCTCCGAGCCCTTCGCGGCCACTACCGACGGGCTCGACCGCAGCGGCGCGCTGCGCATCCGCCGCGACGACGGGCGGGAAGAACTGTTAGTGTCGGGAGAAGTGGTGGAACTGAAGTAGGGAACAGGTAATAGGGAGTAGGGACCGCGGAGGAACCAGAGACCACTTTGCTAGTCCTTAGCCCCTAGTCCCTAGCCCCTGGAAGGGCTGAACATGCTTCTCGTCATCGATGTCGGCAACACCAACACGGTCCTCGGCGTTTTCGAGGGCAAGGATCTCCGCGTCCAGTGGCGGCTCAGCACCAACCGTGGCCAGACCGCCGACGAATACGGCATCCTGATTCGCAACCTGTTCACGCTCGACGCCGTTCCCTTCGACCGCATCACGGGCATCATGATCGCCAGCGTGGTTCCCACGCTCGACCCGCTGCTGGAGGAAATGGCTGAGACGTACTTCCACATCAAGTCGGTGTTTCTCGGGCCGGGAACACGGACGGGGATGGCGATCCGCTACGACAATCCGCTGGAGGTGGGCGCGGACCGCATCGCCGACGCGGTGGCGGCTTTTGAGAAGTACGGCGGCCCGTGCATCGTGGTCGATTTCGGTACCGGCATCAACTTCGACGTGGTTTCAGAGAAGGGCGAGTATCTGGGAGGCGCGATCGCGCCCGGCATCGGCATCGCCGCTGAGGCGCTGTTCCAGCGCGCCGCGCGCCTGCCGCGAGTGGAGATCCGCGAGCCGCAAAGAGTGATCGGCACCAACACGGTGGCCAGCATGCAGTCCGGACTTTTCTACGGCGCGGTGGGCGCCGTGGACGGCATCCTCGACCGCCTGGCGGCGGCGCTGGGTGGCAAGCCCAAGGTGATCGCCACCGGCGGGCAAGCGTCGTTGATTGCCGCCGCCTCCAAGTACAAACCTCCGGTGGACCCGTCGCTGACGCTCGACGGTCTGCGCATCATCTACGAGCGTAACCTCGCCGATCCCAAGCGCAAGTGAACCCGTGGAGAACTACTACAACTACTTCACCGAAGTCGAGGAACACTTCCAGCGGTGCCGGGGCACGCTGAGCCGGCTCTCGACGCTCGACTGGGCGCTGCTCGAGTCGTGGAAGGAAGCAGGCTTGCCGCTCCAGGCGGTGCTCGTGGGGATCGAGCGCAGCTTTGAGAAATATCGCAAGCGCCCGCCGCGTTTCCAGAAAGTGAACAGCCTGGCCTACTGCTCGCAAGAGGTGCTGCGGGCCGCGGACGAGGCGCGCTTGGCCGCAGTGCAGGGAGGGTCGCTACCGGCGAAGAGCCAGGTCGAGTCGTCGCAACCGTTCCCGCCGGACGAACTGCTGCGCTTCGTCAGCCGGAACGCGGAAGCGCTTGACCGGGCTTCCCGGCTCGCGCTCGAATCTGGCCAGCCAGTGGTAGCTGAGGACCTTGCCGCGAGCGCGTCCGCGCTCCGGGAAACGGCTGCCAGCGGAGATTGGTCCACCGGAACGGACTTTCAGGAGTTGGAGCGGCGCCTCACCGCGCTCGAGGAGAGGATCGAAGCCTCGCTGAAGCGGGCGGCTTCGGTGGAGTTGCTGGCCCAGATCAGCCGCGAGGTGGATCGCGGACTGGTGCCGTACCGGCGCAAGATGACCGGGCCGCAGATCGAATCGCTGGAGCGGCAATTCACCAAGCGCGCGTTGTTTGAGCGCCATCAGATCCCGCGGTTGAGTCTGTTTTACCTGTAGCCGGACTCCGCCGGCTGAGCATCCAAACGCCAGACGTTGTTTTGCGACGCGTTTCACGGCCAGGACGCTTCGCGGGAGGTGGTCATGCGACGCTGGTTACTCCTGGTTCTCCTTACACTGGCGCTGCCGCTGTCGGCATACGCAATCAAGAAGCCAACGGGCAAGATCACGGACCCGGCGGCGTTCGCGATGATTCGCACCTACTGCGTTGACGCGAGCGATCTTCCCGACTACGAGGCAGTCGATGTCGAGGGGTTGGTCAAAGCGGAGAGCAAGCCGAAGCGTCTGCTCACCAAGGTGCCTTGGACCCTGGTCGCCAACTGCACCCAGTCACAACCGGATGCCATCATCAAGGTTACTTTTCGCAGACTGAGGAGAATGAATGTCCGGCTCGGCCAGCCCCCGGCACCCGGAGAAATCGAGTCCGCTGCCCCTTACGCGATTCGAGCGGTGTTGCAGGTGTCCGATGCATCGTCCTCGCAACTCCTTTACGAAACCGATGCTGCTCCACTCAGCAACTCGATGACCGGGGAGTCGGTGGTGGCGGAGGAGGAGCCTGATCATCTTCTCCGTCGTAACGCCGCGTACAATGCTTTCTGGACGCTGGTCCAGGATCTTCGGCGCGCTTCCCGGAAACACCAAGAGTGATGACCAGTGCCTCCGCCTTTCGAATTCAGCCCGCAAAAACTCGTTTACGGCGGGGAAGCCCTCGGCTACCACGACGGCCGCACCGTGCTGGCGCCGCGCGCTCTCCTCGGCGAGCGGCTGGAAGTGGAAGAACTGCGCGTGGCTAAAGGCGTGGTCCACGCGCGACCGCTGCGCGTGCTGGCGGCGGCGCCGGAGCGCGTCGATCCTCCTTGCCCGTATTTCGGCCGCTGCGGAGGCTGCCACTATCAGCATCTGCGCGCCGAACTCCAGCCGGCCGCGAAGCGCGAGATTCTGCGCGAGACCTTGCGCCGGATTGGCAAGCTGAGCTGGGAAGCTGAGATTCCCGTTCACGCGGCCCAACCTTGGGGTTATCGCAACCAGGCACAACTGAAGGTAGCGACGCAGCTCGACGGCGGTGTGGCTATCGGCTTCTTCCAAGCGGGGTCCCACCGTCTGTTCCCGGTGGACGCGTGCCTGATTCTTTCGCCGCGCCTGAACGCGGTTCTCGCCGAGCTTCGCCGGCCTGGCATCTTGCCGCGCCTGGCTCCCGCCCATGAAATCGAGTTGCTGGCGGACGACCGGGACGAGCAGGTGATGGTCACGTTGCGTGCCGGCTTCGAATCCCGCGAATCGCGCGGCTTCCACGACTCCCGCGAGACCGACGCCCTGGCTCAGGATCTTCTCGCCCGCCTGCCGGGGGCGACCTGCGTAGCGGTCGAGAGCGCTGAGCGCGGAGGCGAGCTCCAGGCGTATGGCGAAGCGTCGCTGGTCTATCGAGTGAGTAGTGGACGGGTGGGCGAGTTCGGTTATCGCATCAGTCCCGGGTCGTTCTTTCAGGCCTCGCGATTCTTGATCCCGGAACTCGTGTCCGCGGTGGCCACGTATTGCGACCAGAGTGAACGACGCCTGGCACTGGACCTTTACGCTGGTGTCGGCCTGCTGAGCCTGCCGCTGGCGCGAAGTTTCGCCGAAGTAGTTGCGGTGGAATCCAATCGGACTTCTGCCGTCGACTTGGTAGCCAATGCGCGGGGCCACGGACTTGCCAACCTGCGCGCGGTGAACCAATCCGTCTTTGATTTTCTGCGCCGCTTTGCCCGGGGCACGCGAGACGTTGTGGTGCCGGACCTCGTGGTATTGGATCCACCGCGGGCGGGCGTTGAAGGACGCACTCTCAAGTTGCTCGCTGATCTCCAGCCGCGACATATCACCTACGTTTCCTGTCATCCGCCGACGCTGGCGCGCGACCTCGGCTACCTCGCAGCGCACGGCTACCGTCTGACGGCGGTGGAGTTGTTTGATTTTTTCGCGCAAACTTTCCATATCGAGGCGCTGGCCCGACTCGTGCGGAATGCCGTGGTGGACTGAGGCACTCGGTGATGTCACGTCGCCAGCGGCTCTGGGCTTGATTCATTGGGCCACTGAGCCATTAACAGAGTCACCTTATTTCAATGGCTCAATGATTCAATGGCGCAATGACTCAATTTCATGAGGGGACGGTTCCACCATGAACCAGCACACGTCGATGGGAGTGGCGCAGTACTCGTTCCCCGGCAGCCCCTATCTTCGATCTGCCTACCGCTTCCTGGAATACTGCCACTCGCTGGGAGCGGGAGGCATTCAGGTGGAGCTCGATTCGCTCGACCCGAACTACCTCGCGAAGCTGCGACGGCGCACTGCGGAGTTGTGCATGTATCTGGAAGTGATCGTCGAGCTTCCGCAGGGCGACGCGGCCGATTTCGAGCGGCACGTGATTGCGGCGCGGCAGGCCGGAGCCGAATGCCTCCGCGCACATTGCCTCCTTGGGCGGCGTTACGAAAACTTCAATAGCCTCGAAGAGTGGAAGACGTTCGCCGCCGACACCCACCGGCGCCTGGCCCGGGCCGTGCCGGTCTTGGAAAAACATCAACTGGCGCTGGGCCTCGAGAATCACAAGGACTGGACGGCGGACGAGATGCTTGCCTTGCTCGCGCGCTATTCCAGCGAGTACCTGGGCGTGTGTCTCGACACCGGCAACAACCTGGCGCTGCTCGACGATCCGGCGGAGGCGATCCGGAAGCTCGCGCCCCAAGCCGTGACCACGCATTTCAAAGACGTGGCGGCGATGGAGTACACGGAGGGCTTCGTGCTCTCGGAGGTGCCGCTGGGCCGGGGCATTCTGGACCTTGCGTGGGCGATCGAGTGCATCCGCCAGGCGCGCCCACGGGCCCGGCTGAACCTGGAGATGATCACTCGCGACCCACTCCGAGTTCCTTGCCTCACCGATCAGTACTGGGTAACGTTCCCGGAGAGAGGCGGCGCCGATCTGGCCCGGACCCTCACGCTGGTGCGCAGTCGCGCGCCGGCGGAACCGCTGCCTCAAGTGTCGGGCCTAGAAGAGCCGACGCGCCGTGAGCAGGAGGAAGACAACGTGAAGCAGTGCCTGGCCTATGCGCGCGACACACTGGGACTGCGGGCGACGTAGCTGGAAGGACGTGACTGCTGACTATGGGCGGAAGCGAGGGATGGACGCCGAGTGGGAAATTGTCGATTGGGAGAGAAGACCCAAGCCACTACGGTCTTCCAATTGGCAATCGGCAGTTTTTTCTCTTACCGAGCAGGAGCTGCCCCGTCCCCTTCCGGCACTTTCGCGGCCGAGCGTGCTGGATTAATTGTATGACGCTGTGTAATACTACGGGCAGCAGGGAATAATTATCAATGCCAGGCAGCAACCAGCCACTTAGTACGGGGTCAGAATGAAACCACTCCGCGTGTACGCAGACACGTCGGTGTTCGGAGGGTGTTTTGACGCCGAGTTCGCCGCGGAATCGGAGCGGTTCTTCCGCTTGGTGCGCGCCGGGCAGGTCAAGATACTGGTCAGCGAAGCCGTGGTGCGGGAATTGGCCAAGGCGACCCGGGTGCGCGAGTTGCTGAATCCGCTACCATCCGACTCTACGGTGCGGGTGGGTCTAACGCGCGACGTAATTGATCTGCGCAACGCTTATCTGGCGGCAGGAATCCTCGATCCCCAATCAACGGACGACGCCACCCACGTCGCCGCCACCGTCGCCCGCGCCGACGCCATTGTTTCCTGGAACTTCAAGCACATCGTGCGGATTGACAAGATGCGGGCTTACAATCGCGTGAATCTTCAGACAGGCTTCGGCCTGCTGTCGATTGTTTCACCGCAGGAGGTACGCCTCGATGAAGCGACGTAAACTGGAAAAGAGCTTTGACTGTGTCGGATTCAAGCGCAAGGTTCAGGCCGAGATCTACGAGGAGATCAAAGGACTCTCGCCCGACGAGGCTTCATTAACCGAGACTGCGAGGCGCTCCTGTTGAACGGCGATGGTATCCTGAAGATGCGACGAGCGGAGCCAGAGCGCACGGGGTCCAGGATAATCAAGCAAGTACCTCCAATCGTCATCAGTTCTTTGGCGGGCCTGCTCGGCAGAGAGGGATTCCTCGAAAACTTCATCGTCCGATTTGATCGCTCGAGTTCAGCTTCCAGCCTCGACCTGGAAAACATTTCAGGCACTTCAGGAACTACAGCGGGTGGCCCGGGCTCGCGGAGAGGCGGCGTTCTCTCGAAAGAAAGAACTGCAGACTTCGAAGGGCGTGAAGTCTGCGCTGCGCTTGCTTCCTGAGGTCCCGCTGGGCCGGGCATTCTGGACCTTGCCGGGGCGATCGAGTGCATCCGCCAGGCGCGGCCACGAGCCCGGTTGAACCTGGAAATGATCACTCGCGACCCGCTCCGAGTTCCTTACCTCACCGATCAGGCCACGTGGGGAAGCGGTTCCGCCGGCGGGCGCCGGCAGCAGGAGGAAGACAACGTGAGGTAGTGCCTGGCCTATGCGCAGGACAAACTGGGGCTGCGGGCCACGTAGCTGGGGCAAGGACTAACGGCTGACCGGTGGATCCGGATTCGGGCAAACCAAGAATTGACGACTGCTGGTTGACAGCCATCCACAATCGCCAATCAGCCTCCTCAATAAACAAACCGGTAAGCGGTTTGTTTGCTGTCATCTGTGAAAACGCCGAGGCGTTGTCCGTCGCTCTCTTCCAATCGTCAATCTGTCCCGCCGGGGGGTTCAATTCTTCTGAGGGGCAAGGGTATGGTCGTACCACCGGTCATTGTCAGCGCTGCTTCTCCACCACCTCCACCAGCAACAGCGCTTTGTGGACGAGATTCGAGGAGCGTAGCAAATCGCCGGCGGCGAGCGCCTGCCTGGATTGATCCACAAAGTTGTTGGCGTCGTCGAGGTCTTTCCGGCTGGCGGCGGACAGCCGCGCGCGGTCGAGCGCGCCGATCCGACTGTGGACCTCGTCAATCTGGTGAAGCAGCGCAGCGGCTTGGGAAACGCTGGTTTCGCCAGGCGCGAGCTTGGGTACCTCAGGCTCTTCGGGCTCAACGGGCTCCGAGCTGGGTTCCTGAGCCGGAGCAGCGGCTGTGCTCTTGTGCCGCGAGGGGACGGGCGCTGGCGCCCGCGGTGTTGCCTCCGATGGTGCAGGAGGCGGCGCTACCTCCGAGGCTGCCGCCTCCGGCGGTGGCGGCTCCTCGATCACTACGACTTGCGTCGAATCCGTACTCGCCGAAGTCGCCGGCGGAGGCGGCGCTGGCACGTAGTCAACGCGATACACGGCTTGCCGTGTGAAGCAGCCGGCCAGGAGAGGAACCGTGGCCCAGATCAGAATTAGCTTCTCGCTTTTCAAGGCCATTTCATTGTACCATCCGTCCGGGAAGGAATGATTACCGGCATCGACACAAATTGCCTGGCAGATTAACGATTGACGATATCCTTTTAACTTAGAATGCGCACTAACCTCAAGAAGTTGCTCCTGGTTCTCGCGGCACTGTGGCTTGGCCTCGGGGGATTCATCTTCCGCACTATGCTCCAGCCGCCGGAGCATTTCGGCAAGGTGATGTCGAAAATGCCCGGCATCGTCTACCCCTTGCTTCCGTTCAAGACCATGTGGACTTGGGCGCGGCGCGGCCGCCTGCGGGTGGGCGATCCGGCGCCGGACTTCGCGCTTGACACTTCGGACAAGAAAGGGCGCGTCGTGCTGTCTTCCTTCCGTGAACAGAGACCCGTGGTGCTGGTGTTTGGCAGCTACACTTGACCGCCCTTCCGCCGGGAGGTTCCCGAGCTCAACCAGCTTTACGAAAAGTACCAGGATCGCGTTGCCTTCTACGTGGTTTACATCGAGGAAGCTCACCCCATCGACGCCTGGCAGGACGAGAACAACCAGAAGGAGCACATCGCCCTGGCCAGCCCCAAGAGCCTGGACGAGCGCTGCAACGTCGCCGGCACCTGCGTGGTGAAGCTGGGAATCAAGCTGCCGGCCGTCGTGGACGACTTCCACAACTCCACCGAGGCCGCCTACACGGCTTGGCCGGACCGCCTCTACGTCGTCGACCGCGAGGGACGCGTTGCCTACAAGTCCAAGCCGGGCCCCTTCGGTTTTCACCCCGAGGAGGTGGGGAAAACGCTCGAAAGGCTGGTTTCCACCCCCACCCAGCAGGCCTCCGCCCATTGAAGAAAGGGGCTAGGGACTAGGGATTAGGGGCTGGGGATGGGAGTTCATCTGCTAGCCCCTAGTTCCTAGTCCCTAGCCCCTTCTTCACCCCCGCACCCCCGCGCGCCGGGATAAAAGCCAGAGTCCTTCGACGGAAGGGAACCGGGGCGAGGCAAAGCGCATGCCGAAGCTTTGCAGCAGGACCTGCCCAGGCATGCCGGCGGTGCTGAGCACGACCAGAAGAAAGCCGGTGAGCAGCATCGCCGCCGCCGAAGCAACCAAGATGGTAGCCCCGTTCCAGACCCAGGCGAGACCGACCATTTTTAATGCCAGCACCACCAGCCCCACAGCAAGGATGACCCCTGAGAACACGCTGAAGAGAATCGGAAAGAGAAGCAGCAGCACCAGGACGGCCACTCCCAGCGAAACCACGAAGCGCAGCAGGACATAAACCGTGAAAGCGCCGGCATCGAAGCGTAGGCATCGCGCCAGTTTGCGCCACGCCGCGCCGAGCGGCAGTTTTTCGGCGTACATCAAGGGCACCACCAGATCGTCCGTAAGGGTGACGATCGCCATTAGCACCAGGCCCGCCAGCGCGATGAACAGGAGAATGCCGACGAGGACAATCGAGAAGGCCAGCGAGCTTGTTCCGGCGGCGGCGGCGGAACGCAGGTACTCAAAGGCGACGAAGCCGGTAGCCGCCAGAGCGGCGGCAGTGCTGGCCACCAGGCCCAACAGCCAGCGAAAGTAGGACCGGCCCAGCGGCCGCAACTGGGTCCATGCCGTGCGCACCGAAATCTCGTGGGTCACGATGGTATCGACGAGAATGAAGCGGAATACGGAACGAACATACAACCCGCCTACGGTGATACCGACGCCCACCAGAATCACCAGAACCACCAACCACAGGTGGTCGCTGATGTACGCCTTGGCACGCTCGATCCCCGGTTGCATGCTCACCTCGCCGGGCAGGGCGAAGGTCCAATTGAAGGCGGCGGTTGGCGTGCCGCCCCCGAGAAACAGGCACACCAAGCTGAGCTTGAACCAGCGACCGCCATCGAAGGGGGTGAACAGCAGACCCACGGCGTCATAGAACGAGGCCACCAGTGCCTCGCCGGCCAAAGCGCGCCGACCGGAACGGCGTCCGCCAGCCAGTGGCGAGCGCACCTGGGTTCGCTCCGGCGGGCTGCTCATGCGGGCTTCATCTCCTGACGGTCAGGCACCTCAGCCGCAAGGGATGCGGGATCGCTGGCCGCGGCGGATTCGTGGAAGGTGGCAGCGGGCAGGCAAACGCGAAAAGCGGTGCCGCGATTCACTTCGCTGGTGAAGTCGATGGTGCCGTTATGAAGCTGGACAATGCGGAAGGTCATGGCCAAGCCCACGCCGGTCCCGCCCGGCTTGGTAGTGTAAAACAACGAGAAAATATGGTCGCGCTTCTCCGGGGCGATGCCGACGCCCTGGTCGATGATCTCGACCTGAACCTTGGTACCGAGGGCGTGCGGTCTCACCGTCAGTTCGCCTCCCGCCGGCATGGCCTGGCAGCCGTTCAGCACGAGGTTCAGCAGCGCCTGCTTCACCAGGTCGCGGTCGACCCACAAGGGCGGATACGGCCCCTGCGCCTTCAGGACCAGTCGCACGTGGTTCTGCCGTGCCTGGGGTTCCGCCAGGGTCAGGACTTCGCGGATCAAGCTCTCGACATCGGTCTCGGCGCGGCGAATCTCCACCTGCCGGGTGAAGTCGAGGAAGGTTTTGACGACGCGGTCGAGGCGCCGAACCTCGGCGGACAGGACTTCGATCTGCGGTTGCGCCGCCGACTGGTCGGCCAGCTTGGTCTTGAGGATTTCAAGCTGAAGCACCATGGCGTTGAGAGGGTTCTTCACTTCGTGGGCGACGCCGGACATCAGCTTTCCCAAGGCCGCCAGTTTGGCCGTTACGTCGATCTGATCTTCGAGCTGAGCACGCGTACCGGCATCGCGCAGCGTCACCAGGCTGGCCACCCGCCGGCCCTGCTCGTCCACCAATTGAGCGCTCACCGCCACGCGCCGGACCGGCCAGTCTTCCGGCATCTCGAGGATTCGCCACGGCGCGGGCCTTCCGGTCTGGAAAACGTCGCGCAGAAA
>Ga0335081_10009411_pt1 | contig 15729 bp, 10 predicted proteins | sample Lox_Sample_35_FD_206713 | JGI IMG/M metagenome (GOLD analysis project Ga0335081, IMG submission 206713) | Soil microbial communities from Loxahatchee National Wildlife Refuge, Florida, United States - Lox_Sample_3.5 | ecosystem: Environmental > Terrestrial > Soil > Wetlands | place: USA... | reverse complement strand
GCACCACATTGTTGTCGGGCTGCTGAGCGGTGAGGGAACAACCAGCCGTCTGAGTATGAAACCGCAACATACACGACTCTTCCCTTTTTGCTCTGAAGCGTTCCTTCATGACTTTGGCCCAAAGCCTTCGAGCAGCCCTGAATTTGGCAATCTCTTCGATAAAGGTGTTATGGCAGCAGAAAAAAAAGGCGAGCCGGGAGGCGAAGGAGTCCACATCAAGACCTGCCCGAATGGCCGCCTCCACGTAGGCGATGCCGTCGGCGATGGTAAAAGCGACTTCCTGGACAGCCGTGCAACCTGCCTCACGCATGTGATAACCGCTGATGCTGATGGTGTTCCATCGCGGGACATGCTTTTTACAAAATGCAAAAATATCGGTGACGAGCCGCATCGATTCGAGCGGAGGATAGATGTAAGTTCCTCTCGCCGCGTATTCTTTTAAAATATCATTCTGAATTGTTCCTTGAAGGACGTCGCCTTTCACCCCTTGCTTTTCCGCCACAGCGATATACATCGTCAAAAGGATAGCCGCAGTGGAGTTGATCGTCATGGACGTGGAAACTTTATCCAGCGGGATGCCGTCAAAAAGGATTTCCATATCTTTCAGGGTGTCGATGGCCACGCCAACCTTTCCAACCTCCCCGGCGGATAGAGGATGGTCCGAATCGTAGCCAATCTGAGTCGGAAGATCGAAAGCAACGCTCAAACCAGTTTGCCCATGTTCCAGGAGATACTTATAGCGCTTATTGGTTTCTTCGGGCGTGGCAAATCCGGCGTACTGACGCATGGTCCAGAAACGCCCCCGATACATGGTCGGCTGCACTCCGCGGGTGAACGGAAACTCCCCGGGAAACCCCAAGCGATCAGAGTAATCTAAGTCAGCGGTATCCACGGGAGTATAAAGGCGTTTTAATTCAATATGGGAAGTGGTTTTGAATAAAGGCTCTCGTTCAGGGGACTTGGACAGGGTCTTGTGAAGGGTTGTCTTCTCCCATCTCTCAAATTCATCTCGAATATTCTTGGACATGATTACCTTACCTTTCAAGTTATTGGGTTATTAAGTCATTGGGTCATTGAAAAAGAATCTATCAATAACCTAATGACTTAGTGACTCAATGACCCCTTTACAACGGTATGTTTCCGTGTTTCCTCCAGGGATTGGTATCGACCTTCGTCTTCAAAATGTCCAAGGCCTGGATGATTTTCGGACGGGTTTCCTCGGGCTCGATGATCTCGTCCACATATCCGAGTTCTCCGGCCTTATAAGGACTGGCAAACTTGTCATGATATTCAGCAACCAGTCGCTGACGCGCTTCCTTGGGGTCTTTTCCTTCCTTGATTTCGTTTCGGAAGATGATATTCACCGCTCCCTCTGCGCCCATGACCGCGATTTCCGCAGTGGGGTAACAGTAATTGATATCTCCTCGGATATGCTTACTCGACATCACATCATAAGCTCCCCCATAGCCCTTACGAGTGATGATCGTTATTTTCGGGACGGTTGCTTCGCAGAATGCGTAAAGGAGTTTAGATCCGTGTCGGATGATTCCTCGCTCCTCCATGTCCATCCCGGGAAGAAACCCTGGGACATCGACGAAGGTGACAATAGGGATGTTGAAGCAGTCGCAGAAGCGAACAAATCGACCGGCCTTCACAGAAGAATCCGGGTCAAGGGATCCGGCCAGCCAATTGGGTTGATTGGCTACAATCCCTACGGGCATTCCGTGGTAGCGGGCGAAACCGACGATGATGTTCTTGGCCCATTCTTTCTGGACTTCGAGAAAATAACCATTATCCACGGTGGGCAGGATCACTTTCTTCATATCGTATACTTTCTTGGAATCTTCCGGGATGGCGGTCTTCAACGATTCTTCCATTCGAGCGGGATCATCCGTGTTTTCCATAACCGGCGGCTTCTCCCGATTATTCTGCGGAAAAAACCGCATCAGCTCCTTGATAAGGCGGATGGTGTCCTGGTCATTCTCGCCGGCAAAATGGGCGACGCCACTCTTTTCCATATGAACCTTTGCTCCGCCCAAAATCTCAGAGGTGATGGGCTTTCCGGCCGGGGTCTCTGTCCTCCCCAGGGCCGCCCGGATGACATCCGGACCGGTGATATGCATATAGCTTGTATTCTTGGTCATCAGGATGAAGTCTGTCATGGCGGGGGAATAGACCGCGCCCCCTGCACAGGGTCCCATGATGGCAGAGATCTGAGGGATGACTCCGGAGGAGAGGACATTCCTAAGGAAAATATAAGCATAGCCCGCAAGGCTCTCCACGCCTTCTTGAATTCTTGCGCCCCCGGAATCATTTAAACCGATCACCGGGGCTCCTGTCTTCATGGCCAGATCCATCACCTTACAAATCTTTTCTGCAAACGCCATTCCCAAAGCGCCGCCGAATACGGTAAAATCCTGCGAAAAGACGAAGGTCAGGCGGCCCTCGATCTTTCCGTAACCCGTAACCACACCGTCCCCAAAAAACTTCTTCTTCTCCATCCCAAAATCGGTGCAGCGATGAGTGACAAAACGATCCAGTTCAACAAACGTTCCTGGATCGAGGAGAAGGTCAATCCTTTCTCGGGCAGTCAGCTTACCCTCCCGATGTTGTTTCTCGATTCTTTCCTGGCCTCCACCCAGTAAAGCCTCGGCTCTCCTTTTTTCAAGCTCCTTCCGAATTGCATCGATCGATCTCATGAAGGCTCCCCCCTTCTCTCGTGTCCGTGTCCGTGATTCGTGATCCGTAAAATTGAATTCCTATTTCTCCACACAGTAGGGCATGAGAAATGTTTCATTTTGCAATTTCCTGTTTTCGATGATCTTTTGAATGATCTTTTAACTGTTCGGCCATGACCTTTTCCACCACGGAGTAGGGGTCAATCCGGCGATGCATTAGGTCATCGATGATCTTATCCCATTTTCCATCTTTTTCCATTTTTTCGACGAGATGAGATGAGACTTCCGTCCTGAGGATTTCCAAAAAGGTTGTCTTTGTCCTTTCTCTTAGTTTTTTCTCTAAACCCTTACCCTGTTCCAAAACCTGCTTGTGACGATAGACCCCGTAAACCAACTCAAAGATCCCTTTTCCCAGGGTCGCCTCAGTCTTATAGATAAGGGGCTCCCAGTTGTCGTCTCGGTTCGGGCCCAATTCGAGAGCCAACCGGAGATCGCGTTCCGTCTTATCTCCACCCTCCCGGTCACATTTATTGATCACAAAGAGATCCCCGATTTCTATGATCCCCGCCTTGATGGCCTGTATGTCATCTCCTGATCCTGGGACGAGAACAACGATGGAGGTGTGGGCTGTATTCACAATCTCCACTTCGTCTTGGCCAACCCCAACGGTTTCGACCAAAATGATCTCCTTTCCCATCGCGTCCATCACGTTGATAACGTCTTGGGTCGAACGGGAGAGCCCGCCCAAGCATCCCCGGGTCGCAAGCGAACGGATGAATACTCCTTCGTCCGTGGCGTGGCGCTGCATTCGAATTCGATCCCCTAAGATCGCCCCTCCCGAGAAGGGACTGCTGGGATCGACAGCCACAATTCCAACGCTTTTCCCCTCCTTCCGGAGGATATCTACCATTTTATCGACAATCGTGGATTTGCCGGAACCTGGTGGACCGGTTATCCCAACGATGTAGGCTCTTCCCGTCTTAGGATAAAGCTCTTTTAATGACTCCACGGCGTTGGGGATGCGGTCGTCAATATCCCTCATCAGCCTGGAAGCGGCCCGAACGTCCCCCTCCAAAATCTGTTTTGCCAAGCTCATAACGTCAACAAGATACCAAAGTTATCGAGAAGAGGCAATAGATGAATCAAGAGTGAAGAACCAAGAATGATAAGTTAAGAGTTAAGAGTTTAAAAACTAAGATTTTAGAATTAAAAGTTTAAAATTTAAAATTAAATTCATGACTCATAACTCGTAATTCGTAACCCATAACTCATAATTCATGGCTTCTCAATTCGTAACTCTACAAAGTTCTTCCAGGAACCCCGATGTGTCGGGCGATGACGATCCTTTGGACCTCGGAGGTTCCCTCTCCGATATCCAAGAGCTTTTGGTTTCGATAATGGCGTTCGACGGCATATTCCTTCATCAGGCCGTATCCGCCGTGGAGCTGGACTGCCTGGTTGGCCACGCGATGGTACATTTCGGAGCAGAACATCTTCGACATGGCAGCTTCCTTGGAGAAGGGGCGATGCTGCTCGTACAGCCAGCAGGCCTTATAAAGTAGGAGCCTTGCCATCTCGATCTCTGTCGCCATGTCTGCAAATTTGAATGCATTTACCTGGAATGAGGCGATGGGTCTTCCGAATTGTTCCCGCCGCTTCGCGTATTTGAGAGCCAATTCAAAAGCACCCTGTGCGCCCCCTAAGCCCATGGCTGCGATGCTGAGCCTCCCAGCATCCAGTGTGGCCAGCATCTGATGTAGCCCATCGCCCCGCTTACCGAGAAGATTCTCCTTGGGCACCTTGCAATCCGTGAAGGAGAGCTCGCCGGTGTTGGAGGCTCTCCAGACCATCTTGCCGTGCATGGTTTGCGTCGTGAAACCAGGGGTTCCGTTCGGAACTAAGATACAGGAGAGCTCATTCCTTCCGTCCGTCCGCTTTCCGGTGACCGCTTGAACCACACAGACTTTACTCATGTCCGTGGCGGAATTACTGATGAAGATCTTCGAACCATTGATCACCCAATGGTTCCCTTCCAGGTTTGCCGTCGTTCGGGTCGCACCCGCATCGGAGCCCGCGTTCGGTTCTGTCAGCCCAAAGGAGGAGAGGGCCTTCGCTTTGCAGAGGTCGGGCAACCATTCTTTTTTCTGGCTTTCATTTCCGTAGTAATAGATGGGCGCAATTCCCAAAGAGTTGCCCGCCGCGAGCGTAGCAGCTTGAGAGCCATCGACTCGCGCGATCTCTTCAACTGCGATGATGTAGAAGAGATAACCGAGATCGCCTCCACCATATTCTTCAGAGACAAAGAGGCCGAAAAGGCCAAGCTCGCCCATCCGCTTTGTCAGGACATAGGAAAATTCCTCTTTATCGTCCAGCCCCTGGGCAATGGGGGCGATCTCCTTTTCGGCAAAGGTTCTGACCATGTTTCTTAGAATCTGTTGCTGGTCCGTCAAATCGAAATTGAGCGGCATACGTTTCCTCCAAACCCAGTCCGGAGTTCAGAGTTCGGAGTTTCAAATCTGCCCCGAACACCGGACACCATTACTCCGAACTTTTTATCCTTCGTAAGGCACCCAGTAGTAGTCAAGCACCGTGTTTGTGGGATTCTTCGTCCTGAACTCCGCCTTGACCTTCATCCCGATATAGGGTTTCCCGTATAGCAAATAACTCTTAGGGATCGTCGCCAGGCCGGGGATTTCCACGTCGACCTGCCAATAGGGAGTAGAAAGCTCAATGCCCGTGCCCGCGTAAACCACCTCGGTAAACGTATAAATCTTGCCGATGACGGGGTTGGGCAAGGGTTTCCAGATCATTTCCGTATGGCAGTCCGGGCAATGAGCACGGGGCGGAATCCAGAGACGGTTTTCCCGACATTCCCTGTTCGGACAAAGGGTGGCGCGCATTTCCCCTTTTCTGAGGCCTTCGAAAAAAGGAGATACCATCCCATAGGTGTGGATATGGGTAATGGAGCGAGGCCATTCAATCACGGTAGCCGGCTTGCTTTGACGAATCTTAGTAGTTCGACCGATAAACTTTGTTTCTTCTCTCTTCTTTGCCTTGACCTTTTTCTTCGCCTGAATTTTTTTCTTTCCTTCCTTTTTCTTTGATCCCGTTTTTTTCTTCACCATGGGGACTCTCCTCCTTTAGCCTGTCAGAAATAATGCCCGCTATTCTGTAACAGGGTTTACCCTCTACCATTTGCGGGAGTTGTTCCTCTTTCGTCTTTGACAACGCATTGTTTACCAGCTTTTTCTAAGAATACCCACGGTAACGTGGGAGCCGACGCCTGCATGGGAAACCCATAAGGCCTGCTTGCTGCTTTCAGGAATCTGCAAGCTCTGCCAATCCTTAGGTTTTTCTTTTCCCCATTTCTTCCAGACTTTAGGATCACCATGAAATTTGTCGTATTTTTGTTGCAACTGCCAGAGGCACTCTGCAGCCTGGAAGATTCCGGTTGCGCCAACGGCATGCATCGTTCCGATCAATCCACCCGACAGGTTAGAAGGACATTTTCCTCCGTAATAGGCATCCCCAGACTCAATATAATCCTGTTCCTGGCCGTAGGGCCTGAGTCCAATATCTCCATAGGTCTGAAGATCACTGATCGTGAACGCATCGTGAAGCTCTACAAGATCCAGATCTTCTATGGGGTTTTGAATACCAGCCATCCGATAAGCCAGCCAGGCTGCAAACCGGGATGCGAGGAAACTCTCAAACCCCGGATACCGAGCTCCCTCCTTACTGTAGAGATCCTTATACATGTCGGGAGTTTCATGGGGCAGTAAGGGGACCTCCATATGGCGGCGGTCGGCCACCCGCAGGGTGTGAGTGCCGCCGCAGATAAACAGCTCACAAGGGGTGTCGGTCAACTTGTAGGCCGTTTCCTCGTCGCAGAGCAGAACACATGCCGACCCGACACTCATGGCGCAGCATTCAAGGAACCGCAAAGGATAGGCAGAGATAGGACTGGCCAAGACGTCTTCGACGGTATATTTCCCCGGCTGCTGTGCGTAAGGAGAGGAGCAGGCATAGAGATGATTTTTGACAGCTATTTTAGCCCGGGTGATCTCGGATACGTTAAAAGATTGCGCGAAGCGGTTCGCCATGGGAGCGTAGTATGATGAGTAAATCCGACCGAGCCGGGTTTCGAAGTCCTTGCAGGCCGCGGTCGAAATATAGAAATTGCCGGTTCGAGTATCCACTTCGTCCATGCGCTCCCACCCAGCCGCCAACGCGACGTTGGCATAACCTGAAGCCACTGCCATCGCAGCAGCAAGGATCGCTGACCCCCCTGTGGCCCCTCCTGTTTTAATACCCAGATTAAAGAGAGGATCCAGTCCTAGATAATCATGGACCTTCGCCTCACAGAGCAACTGATCCTGAAAATGGTCGGCAAAATGGCCGTATGTGGCGAAATTGATTAGTCCCTTCACCGCTAGAGGGTTCATTTTTAAGTCATTATCCTCTAACATATTCTTAAAGGCGATCATGACCAGCTCTTCGAGCTTATATTCCGGAAAATATTTCTTATAGGCCGTCGTTCCTCCGGCCACGACAAACACCTTTCGATTCCATTTCGGGATCCTTAAATTTCCCTCTTTAAATGTGATCATGATTGCTCCTCCTCAGTTTGAACTTTAGACATTTAACTATGAACAATGAACCATGAACTATAAACTATGAACCTAAAGCCTTCACCGCCTCCCTTTCAAATTTGGATTTCGAAATGCGGATTTCGGATTGAATACGGGTTACATTCGGGACTCTGTAGAAATAGATTTCATTCCGCAATCCGCAATCTACATTCCGCATTCGTTACTTACGGGGTTTCACATTTTCTCGGACCCAATCTACGGCCTCTCTGATAGATGTGCCGGGAGTGAAGATGGCTTTTACTCCACATTGCGTGAGGGACGGAATGTCCTCCTCGGGAACAATTCCTCCTCCAAAGACGATGATATCGCCTGCCCCTCTTTCTTTGAGAAGCTCGATCACCCTCGGGAAAAGATAATCATGCGCCCCGGCCAGGCTCGATAATCCGATGGCATCAACGTCTTCCTGAATGGCAGCCGCCACAATCTGCTCGGGTGTCTGGTGAAGCCCTGTATAAATTACCTCGAAGCCGGCGTCCCTAAACCCCCTCGCGATCACTTTCGCTCCTCGATCGTGCCCATCGAGTCCAGGCTTTGCAATTAGAATTCGAATCTTCCGTTCCACGCTCATCCTAGCTCTCCGCCAGTTCCTAGATGCGGATTTCGGATTGCGGATTTCGGAATAAAAGGATGCAATTGCACAGAAATAATTGAAATTTGACTTAAGTCCGCATTCCGCATTCTACGATCCGCAATCTAAAAATACCCTGGGTCTGCGTATCTCCCGTAAACGTCTCTCCACACATCGCAGATTTCCTGAATAGTGGCATATTCCCTGACTGCATTGATAATATGCGGCATGAGGTTTTCCCCGTTTTGAGAGGCTTTCCGAATGTCTCGGAGGAGTTCTTTCACTTTTCGATTATCTCGCGTCTGCTTCACCTCGCGGAGCCGTCTCAACTGCCTCTCTTCAATCTCCGTTTTCATTCTCCAGATCGGAATCGGGGGATGGTCTGTCACATACTTATTGACTCCGACGATTGTCTTCTCTCCCGAGTCGACCTGTCTCTGGAATTTATAAGCAGATTCTGCAATCTCGCATTGAGGATACCCTCTCTCAATAGCCGTCACCATCCCTCCCATGTGATCGATTTTCCGGATATACTCCCATGCTTGATCTTCAATTTGGCTCGTGAGGGCTTCAACAAAATAAGAGCCCGCCAGCGGATCGATGGTGTTCGTCACGCCGGTTTCCTCCGCCAGAATTTGTTGTGTGCTCAGGGCGATCGTCACCGCTTCCTCTGTGGGAATGGCATAGGTTTCGTCCAGGGAGTTTGTGTGAAGCGACTGGGTTCCACCTAATACCGCTGCCAAAGCCTCGCAAGCAGTCCGGATGACATTGTTATACGGTTGCTGCGCGGTCAGCGAGCAGCCTGCCGTTTGGGTGTGAAAGCGGAGCATCCAGGACCGTGGGTTTTTTGCCAAGAAACGCTCCTTCATGATCTTGGCCCACATCCTTCGGGCTGCTCTGAACTTAGCTATTTCCTCGAAGAAATCGATGTGGGCATCGAAGAAAAAAGAAAGCCTCGGGGCAAAGTCGTCGACGTTGAGTCCCCTTTCGATCGTTGCTTCAACGTATGCGATTCCATCCGCCAAGGTGAAGGCAAGCTCTTGAACCGCTGTCGCCCCTGCTTCACGGATGTGATAGCCACTGATACTGATCGTGTTCCAACGCGGGACTTCTTTTGTGCAATATTCGACGGTATCCACGATGATCCGAAGGGATGGCTTGGGGGGGAGCATAAAGGTCTTTTGGGCGATGAATTCCTTGAGCATGTCATTCTGGATCGTCCCTCCAATTTCTTTCTTATCAACCCCTTGCTTTTCCGCCAACACAATATACATGGCCAGTAGGATGGAAGCAGGCGGGTTAATGGTCATGGAGGTCGTTACCTTATCCAAGGGGATACCATTGAATAGGATTTCCATGTCTTTGAGGGTATCGATCGCTACGCCACACTTCCCGATCTCACCTCTCGCTATCGGAGAATCACTGTCATAGCCCATCAGGGTGGGGTAGTGAAAGGCGATAGAGAGACCGGTTTCACCATGAGTCAGCAGATAATGAAACCGCTCGTTCGTTTCCTCCGGTCCCCCCAAGCCAGAGAACATTCGCATCGTCCAGAGCCTTCCTCGATACATGGAAGGCTGGACTCCTCGGGTAAAGGGATAGACGCCCGGGAAACTGATGTCTCTGGAATAGTCGATGTCTTTTGTATCTTCCGGGGTATAGAGACCCTTGATCTCTGAATCGGAGACGGTGGAGAAGCGCGGAAGGCGTTCAGGGGTTTCAGAGAGGATTCTCGACATATCCTCGACCCACTCTTTCTTATCCTGTTCAATCTTCTTAAGTTTATCTTCTTCGGACACTCCTTTTGCCCCCTTTAATCCGTCGCTCGTGATTCGTGAATCGTGTTTCATGAATCGTGATTAGCCACCGTGTCGCAGTTATTCCTTTTTCTATATTTTCCCCGATTTCTTGTTCCGACTCACGAACCACGAGTCACGAATCACGACTTTAGATTTCGATGCCTCGGCGAGCTGTAACTCCGTCCTTGTAATAGTGCTTCCGCTCCACCATTTCTGTAACAAGATCAGCCCGGTCCATTACCTCAGGCCGGGCGTTTCTTCCTGTCAGAATGAGTTCAACCTTGCTCGGTTTGGTATCCAGAACGTGAAGAAAATCGGTAAGAGAGATCAATCCATAGTCGATGGCCACATTGATTTCGTCGAGGATGACGATGTCATATTCTTCTTTGGCAATTGCTTCTTTGGCTAAGGCGAATCCTTCCTGAACTAATTTTACGTCAACGGGATCCGGGTTCTTTTTTGAGACAAACATCTCCCGTCCCGTCTGTTTAATCGTCAGATACGGGAAAAGCCTCTTCTGGGACTCGATTTCCCCGTAGCAGATATTTCCTTTCAAAAACTGAATGACTAGGACCTTCAGTCCGTGGCCCACAGCCCTAAGGGCAAGCCCTAAGGCGGCAGTCGTCTTGCCCTTTCCATTTCCAGTGTAGACTTGGATAAGACCCTTTTCCATAGGAACAATGAACAATAAACGATGAACTATGGACTATGAACAATCCCACTCGCTCCTTTTGGGGGAGGGGAGGAAAGGGGAGCTAACAGACTTCTTTGATTTCAGCCATGATCTGTTCGGTCTTGAAGTGTCTCAGACTGATGGCGCCCGAGGGGCATGTTGCATTGCAGGCCCCGCATCCCTTACAGAGGGCTTCGTTAACAGTCATCACTTTACGGTAGGGATCCAGCTTCAAGGCCCTGAATTCACAGATCTGTTCACAGAGGCCGCAGCCGGCACAAAAGGAGACATCCACCACGGAAGTGATCGGCTCGATCTTGACTCCCCCTGCAAAGAGCGGAATGGTTGCCCGTGAGGACGCTCCATGGGCTTGGGATAGGGTATCGGAAATATCTTTCGGACCCTGGCAGGTTCCTGCCAGAAAGATTCCATCCGTCGCTGTGTCGAGGGGCCGTAATTTGGGATGGGCTTCCAGATAGAAACGATCCGGGCTTTGGGAGAGCTTGAGAAGGCTGCGGATACGGCTGCTGTCTTTTCGCGGGGTGAGGCCTGTTGCCAAGACAACCAGGTCAGCCTCTTCCTCGTAGGGCTCGCCTAAGAGTTCGTCGTCTGCCTTGACGACCAATTTCCCCGATCGCTGATAAATCTCGGATGGCGTTCCCTTCCTGTAGAGAACACCTTTTTTCTGAACCTGCTCGTAGAACTGCTCGTATCCTTTTCCGAAAGCTCTGATGTCGATATAACAAACGGTAACCCGGGCATCGGGGATCCGTTCCTTGACGAGAGAGGCTTGTTTGGCTGTAAACATGCAACAGACCCTGGAACAGTACTCATTGCCCACCGTTTTATCCCTCGACCCGACGCATTGGATGAAGACGATGTTTTTGGGCTCCTTGCCGTTGACCTCGATTTTCCCCTGAGTCGGTCCGCTCGCCGAGAGCAGCCTTTCAAACTCCAGTCCGGTCATCACGTTCTTGTAACGCCCGTAACCGAACTCAGGCTTTTGGCTTGCGTCGAAGGGATCGTAACCCGTAGCGACAATGATCGTTCCGATATCGAACTGGCGTTCCACCCCTACCTGCTCGAACTCAACCGCTCCCTCCGGGCAAACTTCGCGGCACTTGCCGCATTCTCCCTTCTGGAGGAAGAGGCAGTTTTCTGAATCGATGGTATAGGTGAAGGGGACGGCATGAGGGGAGGGGAGATAGATGGCCCGTCTTTCGGTCAGCCCCATATTGAATTCACTCGGAACCCTGACCGGACAGGCGTCTTCGCATTTCTTGCATCGGGTGCATTTTTCTGGATTGATGTATCTGGGGGTTTGCTTTACCCGGACCTTGAAATTGCCCACAAAACCCTCCACCTCTTCTGCCTCACTTTGTGTCAGGACATGGATAAGGGGATGGTTTGCAACTTCTTTCAGCTTGGGAGACAAGATGACGGACGTCTCCTCCAGATTGGGGAAGGTTCGATCCAATTGCCCGAGATGACCTCCGAGCGTAGGCGATTTTTCCACTAGGTAAACCTCAAAACCTGAATGGGCGATGTCGAGGCTGGCCTGAACCCCGGCAATCCCGCCCCCGATGATAAGCACGGACGGAACAACTCCCACTTCCTTTTCGTCCAAGGCTTCATGTAGGGAGACTTTGGCAACGGCGGCAGCAATCAGATCCATCGCTTTCTTCGTAGCGTCCTCTCTGCTTCCATGAACCCAAGAGCACTGCTCGCGGATGTTGGCCATTTCAAAGAAGTAGGGGTTGAGCCCCGCAGAGTGAACGGCCTTACGATAAGTCGGTTCGTGCATCCGGGGAGAGCACGCGGCGACAACCACCCGATCAATACCATTGTTTCGGATATCATTCTTGATCAGATCCTGGCCGGGATCCGAACACATATACTGATAGTTTCTGGCGACGGCGACACGGGGAAGGGTTTGGGCATAGGCCCTTACCTTTTCAACATCCACCGTTGAAGCAATGTTGATACCACAATGACAGATATAAACGCCGATCTTCATTTTTTCTCCGTGATTCGTGTCTCGTGACTCGTGACTCGTAAATCGTAAATCGTTTATAACTCTTAACTCATCCCTCTGAACTCTTAGCTTCTGTCTTTCTTCCTTTCGCGACAAAGGCGCAAGCCATCGAAGCGGCGCCACTGGCCTGGGCCACAGTATCCGGAATGTCTTTGGGCCCTTGGCAGCACCCCGCCAGGAAGACCCCGTCCACTGCGGTTACAATCGGGTCGAGACCCGGGGCCTCTTCGTAAAATCGATCGGAAGATTTCTGCAGTTTGACGATGTCTTTTAGAAGATCATCCTCCTTTCGGGGAACGAGCCCCGATGCCAGGACGACCAGGTCAGCCTCCAATTCAAAAGGTTCTCCTAAGAGGGTATCCTCTGCCCTGACCACCAGTTTCCCGTTTCTTCGATAGACCTCCGAGGGATTTCCGCGTCTGTAGACGATTCGTTCTTTTTGGACCCGCTCATAAAATTCCTCAAATCCTTTTCCAAAGGCCCTCACGTCCATGTAGAGGACGGTGATATTGGCATCGTGAACCTTATCTCTGAGGAGATGGGCTTGCTTCGCCGTATACATGCAGCAGACCCTTGAGCAGTATTCGTTGCCGGCGGACTTGTCCCTCGACCCCACGCAGTGAATAAAAACGACATCCTTGGGTTTCTTTCCCTGGATGATGATTTCACCTTTCGTTGGGCCGGAGGCAGAACAGAGCCTCTCTATTTCAAGACCATGAAGGACGTTGGGATAGGTCCCGTATCCAAATTCGGGTTTCAATCTCGGGTTAAAAGGATCGAAACCAGTGGCGACAATGATGGATCCCACGTGAAGCTCAACGAGCTCTTCCTTCATTCCGTAATTAATCGCCTTGGGCTGGCAGGCCTTGGCACATTCTCCGCAATCCGAACATCCCGCACAATTGAGACAGCGCTTCGCCTCCTCCATCGCCTCTTCCGCTGTCAGGCTGGCGGCAACGGGTTTCACCATATCGGGCAGGATTTCTCGCTCCATCCTCTTCGAATAGGGGAGAAGGCTTCTCAAAGGTGAGATCTGTGTCCCCTCGGATTCCCTTCCTTGAAGGAGGTCTTCTCCGCGAAGGTATCGATCAATCGAAAGAGCCGCCTTCCTTCCATGGGCCATTGATTCAACAATGGTCCCGGGGCCGGTCACCATATCTCCACCCGCGAAGATTCCTTTCAGGCTGGTTTCCAAGGAGATGGAGTTGGCCTGAATCGTTCCCCTCCTCGTCTTCTTCAACCCTTTGAAAGCGTGCAGGATTGGTGCTGCTCCGGCGATACCTCCGGCGATAAAGAGCGCGTCATAGGATTGCGTCAGCGTCTCGGGCGAGACGTCCTTTCCGACCTGGGTATTACATTTGACCTCTATTCCCATCTTGCCGATCACAGAGAGGTCCTTTTCCACCACCTGACTCGGAAGACGATAAGAAGGGAAGCCGTGAGTGAGAAGGCCGCCCAGTTTACCTTTGGATTCAAACAGAGTCACGCCATAACCCAATTTTCTCAGGTCGTATGCGGCCGTGAGGCCGGATGGCCCTCCGCCCACAACGGCTATCTTTTTTTGCTTTTCCTCTGGAAGCGTAAAATTAAACTCAGGTTCTTCAACGTGGTCGACGAGGAACCTCTTGAGATGACAGATCGAGATAGGGCGGTCTTTTTCAATTCGCTTACATTCCCTTTCGCATGGGTGAGCGCAGGCGTAGGCCAAGATTCCAGGAAAAGGGAGTTTCTCCCTAACCAGCGCAAGGGCCTCTTTGAACTTGCCTTGAGAGATGAGAGCCACATAGCCGTGGGAATTGCAGTGGAGAGGGCAGGTGGCCGTGCAGGGAGAAGTCCCCCGTCGGTCCATCGTGTATTTCAGCGGGACGGCCTGGGGGAAGGAGATATAGATAGCCTTCCTATTTCCCAGCCCCATGTCAAATTCGTTGGGGAGGGTGACGGGACATTGAGCTGCACAGTCACCACAGCCCGTACATTTGGTGACATCGACAAAACGGGGTTTCTTTCTGACCGTGACCTTGAAATGGCCGGGCTTTCCTTCAATCCGAACGATCTCCGAGTACGTGAGGAGGTTGATGTTAGGATGATTCGCCGTATCCACCATTTTAGGCGTGCTGATACAAGCAGAGCAATCAAGGGTGGGGAAGGTCTTATCCAGCTGGGCCATATGGCCCCCAACGCAAGTGTCCTTCTCCACTAAATGGACCTTAAACCCCTTGTCCCCGATATCCAGGGCAGCCTGCATCCCTGCGATACCGGCTCCGATCACCAGAATCTCCGGAATCACCTCTTTGATCTCTTCGCTCTTCATAATAATATTTTCTTTTCCGTGAATCGTGATTCGTAGGCCATGATTCGAAACCCTTTCTAAGGTTTTAGCATCCAGCAAAACCCGTCACGAGTGACCATATTTATTTCAGCTTCCCAATCAAGGCAGAAGCGATCGTATTCTTCTGGATCTCTTTTGTGCCCTCATAGATTTCCGTGATCTTCGCATCTCGGTAAAAGCGCTCGACTTCATATTCCGTGATGTAACCATAGCCTCCGAAGATCTGGATGGCCTCGTCCGCGACCTCTACTGCTGTCCTTCCGGCAAACATCTTCGCCATGGAGGTTAACTTCGGATCGATTCTCTTCTGGTCATAGTTCCAGGCAGCCTTGTAGACGAGGAGCCTGGCGGTCTCAATCTTGGTCGCCATGTCCGCTAGTTTGTGCTGGGTGATTTGAAACTCGGCCAGTTTCTTTCCAAACTGCTCTCTCTGCTTCGCATAGTCCAAGGCCCGGTCAAAGGCTCCCTGGGCGATGCCAAGGGCCTGCGCAGCGATTTCAACCCTGCTTTCATCGAAGAATTCAAGCACTTGATAGAATCCCTTATTTTCCTCACCGAGAAGATGGTTCACGGGAACCCTGACATCACTGAAAGAGAGTTCGACCGTCGATGTCATTCGGATGCCCATCTTAGGCATAATCTCCGTAGCTTCCAGGCCCTTTGTCCCTTTCTCGACCAGAACAGTGCATTGGCCGCGGTAAGGAGGCTTCGCACCAGGGTCAGTCTGGCAGAGAACAACAAAGAAATCCGCCAGGCTCCCATTGGTGATGAATGTCTTTGTTCCGTTGATGACAAAGACCCCTCCCTGCTTTACTGCCGTGGTGGCCATCGCAGTGATATCGCTTCCGTGATCGGGCTCCGTGTAGGCACCCGCAGAGATGAATTCACCCTTTGTGACCGGAATGAGATACTTTTTTTTCTGTTCATGGCTTCCGAAACGAAGGACTACCTCGGAAGAGAAATCAACAAGGCTCAAAGCGACACCGACTCCCGAA
>Ga0335081_10009410_pt1 | contig 15729 bp, 20 predicted proteins | sample Lox_Sample_35_FD_206713 | JGI IMG/M metagenome (GOLD analysis project Ga0335081, IMG submission 206713) | Soil microbial communities from Loxahatchee National Wildlife Refuge, Florida, United States - Lox_Sample_3.5 | ecosystem: Environmental > Terrestrial > Soil > Wetlands | place: USA... | reverse complement strand
CTTCCCAGCGAGGATAACAGCGGTCAAGCCGCTAGGCATATAGTGTGGTGGTGCGGCCACCGGCGCGGGCCGTTACCCCTCGGGTTGCCGCCCTCGCCGGTGGGGACGTTCGACATTTGGAAATGGCCGTCAAGCAATTGCAATCGCTGGAGCCCGTTTTGGCCGAGTTTTCCAAATGCGCATTGAAATCTTTAGAGAATCAATCGGATTTTGATTCCGCCATTCCCAGGTTCGAATCCTGGCGCCCCAGCCAATAATTCAAGAGCTTAGCGGATTGCTCGTAAGGCGCCTTGGGTTGGCGCCACGTTCATCACGTTTTCGCCAGCGTCTGGGCGAGACTGACTGTTGAGTTATCTCCGTTGAAGTGAAGGGACTCGACATTGTACAACTTGGCTACCAATCCATGTTGTAGAGAAGCGTTTCTGCTCCACGCGTCGTCCATGACCATCCGACGGATTCAAAGCATGGGAGCGAAAGCGTGTCGGCTCCTGAACCACCATCTATGACGGTCGCCTTTGTGTTGGTTCGTTGTTCGCCCGGAGAGAGTTTCCTCCCACGGGCCGATGGTGAAAGATTATTTGATTGGCTCAAATGCTGGATACGTTGCGCTCCATGCACCGTGCTCGGTCTATGTCATTCGGGGCGGAGCCGCCTGACGTCTGGCTCCAGCCTAAAGAAATCGCGTGATCGGCGCGAGCCCTGGTGACAGGATTACTCACTGCGCTGCGATCCACTGGGCGATCGTTGGCCAATATTGCTTCAAGGTACGCGCTCCCATGAACAGCCCGATATGGCCGCCCGGCACGGTTGCCTGCACGATCTGCTCCTTCGGCGTCCCGACATACTTCGTGGCGTTCAGAACCTGCTCCGGCGTCGTGATGTCGTCGGCGGCGCCGGCCAGCAGGTAGGCCGGACAGGTGATGTCGCGAAGGTTGAGCGTTCGGCCAAGGCCGACGAACTCGCCCTTGGCGAGGCGGTTCTCCTTGAACAGCTGCTCGATCGCCTGAAGATACCAGCGCCCGGGCAGGTCGATCGGATTCTCGTACCAGCTGGCGAAGGTCTCTTCCTTTCGGAGGTAGACCGGGTCGTCGATGTGCTCGTAGAGGTCGACGTGGTCCTGGACGTAGTGCTGCTCGGGATGCATGTTCTTCCACCCCTGAAGCATGAACTTCCCCTTCATGAGGCCGCCGCCGAGAGAGACCAGCTCCTCGTAGAACGACAGTGGGGATTCGCGCACCATGCGCTTGATCGGCCCATCGCCGGCGTCGGTGTCGATCGGCGCGCCAGCGAGCACCAGCGCGTTCACCTTGGCCGGAAACCGTGCCGCGGCCATGGCCGCCATCCAGCCGCCCTGGCAAAGGCCGACGAGGTTGACGCGGCCGCCGAGATCGTCGATCGCGACGACGAGGTCGGCGAGATAGTTGTCGATCTCCAGATCCTTCATGTCATCGGTGGCTGATTTCCAGTCGGTCAGAGCGACATGGCTGACGCCGTTGTGCATCAGCGTTTCCACCAGGCTCTGCCCCCTGTGATAGTCGGCGATCATCGCCGTATGGCCCGCATAGGGCGCATCGACCAGCGTCGGAATGCCCCCGGGCTTGCCGTAGTCGCGCAGCGTCATGCTGCGCAGATCGAGGCGTACCTTGTTAGGCGTGGCAAGCGTCGGCCGCAGCTCGTCGTGAATCTTGATCTCCTCCTCGACGAACTGGAGATTCTTGGCATAGAGCTCCGCGCCTTGCTCGACCAGCGCTGCCGCCATCGCCATCGGCCAGAACGCGGGGACGCTCGTGCGCAGCAGATCTGCCGACTTGACGGACGACTTGGGTGGCATGTCCGAACCTCCTGCGCTCGAGTGGGTCACAACGGGCACACCGCATGTAGGGTGACGACGAGAGTCGGCCTACCGGCCGCCCATCTGCGACGCCGCGGCTCCCCCCGCAAGCTCCACGATCTCGGTCGTGATCTCTTCCTGACGCAGCTGGCGCTCGCGCTGCGCAAGGGCCGCGAGCTTGGTCTCGATATTGGTCTTGGCCGCCGCCATGGCCAGCATGCGGGCTTCATTCTCTGATTCGAAGGCATGCATCGCGGCCTGGCAGAGCTCGGCATAGACGTATTCGCTCGCGAGGCGTTCGAGCAGGACGTCGGGCGCGAGCGTGGTGAGCGGCGCCTGCTGCTCGATCGGCCGGGCGAAGCGCGCGAAGTCGAGCGGCAGCAGGGAATGACGATCGACCATGATGCCGCCGCCCGCGACCGAGCGCGAATAGATGATATCGACCTTGGCGACAACGCCATCGGCGATGTGTCCGTATAAGGCGTCAGCCAGCCGGTTGGCAAAACCTGGAATCGCATCGACATGGGTGGCCATCGGCGCCCACCAAGCGGGCCTGATCCCCCGCTCGTTGGCCACGGCCGCGCCGCGCGTGCCGACCAGCAGGACCGTCGCACCAGCGAGGTCGCCGGCCGCGGCATCGAGGATGCGCTCGGTGAAGGCCCCAGCGAAGCCCTGCTCCGCACAGAACATGATCAGCACGAGCCGGGCGCGACGGCGCGGCGGCGCAGCGCTCGTCTCGGTCGGCAGCAGGGTCAACGCCTGGCCGATGGCGTGCGCAATGACGTCCGCGTAAGCTTCGATGCCGGCAAGCAGGGAGCGGCCCTTCTGCGCACGGGACGCGGCAATTCCGCGCATGGCGCGGACCACCGCCTCGAGCTGGGTCACGTTCTGGATCTGCGTGACGATATCGGCCAGTCGCTCGGCCATTCACTCGGCCCTCGACTCGGATGCGGTTGGCGGCCCGACCTGGGCCGCCAGCGCGGCGAGATGCACCTTCAACTCGCCCCTCCTGGCGTCGTCGAGGCACCCTGTCCGCTCGACGTCGTCGACGATCGACGCGACACGGCGATCGAGCCACGCCGGAAGCTCGGTGCGGAATTTTCCGATATCCTCGAGCGGCAATCGATCGAGCAGCCCGTCTTGCAGCGCGAGCACGAGCGCGACCTCGTCGGCGAGCCGCAGCGGCCCGTACTGCGGCTGGGAGAGGATGGCGCGGATGCGCCGCCCGCGCTCGATCCTGCTCTTGGCCTGGACATCCGTCACGGCGCCGAACCGCGTGAACATTTCCAGCTCGAGGAACTGGGCATAGTCGAGGCGCAGCATCTCGGCGGCGTCGCGCAACGCCGGCGCCTGCGTCTTGCCGCCGACGCGGCTGACGCTCGTCCCGACGTCGACCGCAGGCTTGTGGCCCTCGTGGAACAACCGGGCATCGAGCACGATCTGACCGTCGGTGATCGAGATCAGATTGGTCGGAATGTACGCGCTCAAATTGCCGCCATCGAGCTCCGCGATCGGCAGCGCGGTCAATGACCCGCCGCCGGCGGCCTTCGACAGCTTGGCGGCCCGCTCCAGCAGCCGAGCATGCACGAAGAACACGTCGCCGGGGTAAGCCTCGCGCCCCGGCGGCTGGCGCGTCAGCAGGGCGATTTCGCGATGCGTGGCGGCGTGCTTGGTCAAGTCGTCGATGACGACGAGCGCGTGTCCCCCGCGATCGCGGAAATACTCCGCCATCGTGAACCCGGAAAACGGCGCGATCCATTGCAGGCCCGGCGCCGCCGACGCGCCGGCGACGACGAAGATGCAGCGCTCGGGAGCGCCGTGCGCCTGGATGGCGTTGATCACCCGCTTGATGGTTGACGACTTCTGGCCGACCGCGACATAGACGCAGACGATGTCGCTGGCTCTTTGATTGATGATGCAGTCGACGGCGATCGCGGTCTTGCCGATCGCGCGATCCCCGATGATCAGCTCGCGCTGACCGCGTCCGAGGGCGAACATGGAGTCGAGGACAAGCAGGCCGGTTTGCACCGGCTCGCTGACGAAATCGCGATCGATGATCGCGGGCGCCGGCTGTTCGATGGGCTGGTGGCCGTCGGGATCGACCGCGCCGCCGCCGTCGAGGGGACGACCGAGCGGATCGACCGTGCGCCCGAGCAGGCCGCGCCCCACCGGCACCCGCACGACCTCGCCGCTGCCGTGGACGCGCTCCCCTGCCTCGATGGCGTCCGGATCGTCGAGGACGACGCATCCGAGCAGGTCGCGCTCCAGGGTGACCGCAAAGCCGACCTGACCGCGCTCGAAGCGCACCAGCTCGTCGAGCCGCACATCGCGCAGTCCGGACACGAGCGCAATGCCGTCGGCCACCGCCTCGACGCGGCCGACCTGCTCAGTGACGGGCGCGAGCGGCGTAGCGCGAACGCGCTTTCTCGCGTCGCTCAGCCAGGCGTCAAGATTCGCGGCGGTGTTGCTCACTGCCCAACTCCACGCGGATCCGATCGAGGTCCGCTCGCCAACTGTTGCGCACGATCGTATTGCGGCCGTGCAGCTCGATTCCGGCGATGACGCCCGCGTCGCTGTGGAACGCGGTCGGCGGGCTCGCGCCGAATACCTCCCGCAGCGCAGCCCGAACGCGCTCCTCCGCCGCGTTCGACAGCGGCGTTGCCGTCACGACCTCGACCGGCTGGTCGGCCGCCGCCGCCTTGAAGCCCTCACTTGCTTCGGCCGGCAGCGCGCGCAGCTCCTGACAGAGTCCGTCCAGGAAAGCGGACAACGCGACCTTCGCGCCGAGGCGTTCGAGCAGGCGTCGCGCGATGTCCGCCGAGAGCTCGCTGGCGCGTCCGATCACTGCTTGTTCCGCTGCCGCCCGGTCGCGCGCGATCGCTGCGTCGGCCTCGCTGCGAAGTTTCGCGACCTCCTGCGCCGCCTGCGCGAGCAGATTGTCGTTCTCGGCCCGCGCCGCCTTGCGGGCCTCCGCGGTAAGCCGGTCGCGCTCCGCCGCGATCTCCGCGCGCATCTTGTCGGCATCAGCGCGCACATCCTCCGCCTCCCGGCGGGCCGCCGCGGCGTCGGACAAGAGCTTGTTCGCCTGCTCCTGTCGCTTGGCGACGATGTCGGCCACCGGCCGGAAGAAGAACCGGGCGAGCAGCCAGATGAGGACCAGGACATTGACGGTCTGGAGCGCCAGTGTCCACCAATCGATGCGCATGGGCTCAGCGGACGAACGGGTTGGCGAACAGCACCAGCAACGCGATGACCAGGCAATAGATCGCCATGGTCTCGATCATGGCGAGGCCGACGAACAGCGTCCGCGATATGGTGCCGGCGGCCTCCGGCTGGCGGGCGATCGCATCCATCGCGGCCGCGACCGCGCGTCCTTCGCCCAGCGCCGGGCCGATGGCGCCGAACGACACCGCCATCGCGGCGGAGAAGATGCTGACGATCTCGATCCAGCTCATGATCCATTCCTTTCCTTGTCGACCTCGGCGCGGCCTTCGCTCACCGCGCTGCCGATGAAGACCATGGCGAGCACCGTGAAGATGTAGGCCTGGATCGCTCCGACCAGCAGCTCGAGCGCCATCAGCGGGATCGGCACCAGCAATCCCGCTAGCGAGAGGACGATGCCGATGATGAAAACGCCGCTCATCACGTTGCCGAACAGGCGCACGATCAGGGAAAAGGTGCGCGTGAACGTTTCGACCACGTTGAGCGGAATCATGACGATCGACGGCTCGGCAAACGTCTTGAGGTAGCCTCCCAGGCCGCGCGCCCGGACGCCGAAAGAGAAGATCGCGAAAAATACGATCAGCCCGAGCGCGGCGTCGGTCTCGATGTGCGCCGTCGGCGGCTCGATCCCCGGAACCAGGGACGACCAGTTCGCCGTCAGGATGAACAGGAACAGCGTTCCGATCATCGGCACATAAGGCTTCGGTGCGGCCCGCATGGTGCTTCGAATCTGATCCTCGATGGCGCCCACGATCAGCTCGAGCACGGCTTGGTAGCGGGAAGGACTCAAGGCCAGCGAGCGCGCCGCGAGCCAGCCGCTGAGCGTCAGCGCCGCCATGAGCCCCCAGGTCACGACGACGGGCTCCGTGATCGGAACCGGCCCGACCGTGAGCAATGTCTTGGTGGCGAGAGGGGATTCGATCACGGCACCGCTCCCCAGCGGATGACGGCCGTGCGCGCGACCAGGATGCCGGCGGTGGCGGCGAGCAGCGGCAAGGCGCCGGCGGCTCGCGCGATGGCGGCCAACGCGACCGCAAGCAGCGCGAAACGGGCGAGCCCGAACCCCAGCGGCAGCAGCGGCGAGCGGCGGGCCGCAAACATGCGGACGTTCTGTCGCAGCGACAGAAAATAGCCGCCGCCGATCAGCACCCCCACGGCGAGCCAGCCGCCGGCAACGAGGATCGGCCCAGCCAGAGCGTATCCGGCGAGGTCGAAAGGCGTCATTGCCGGTGCATCCATTGCCACGCGGACCAGCACCCCATGGTGACGCCCACCAGCAGCAAGGGCGCGCTCCAGAAAATTCCGGTGCCGAGCTTGCGGTCGATCCATCGTCCGATGAAGAGGCCGATCAGTGTGGGCGTGACGATGATCCAGCCCAGCACGCCGATCTGGCCGACGAACCGCACCACCGACGGTTCGCCTTCGCTGAGCCAGCGGCGGCGGCGCTCCCGCCGCGTGCGGACGGCGTCGGCGAGCCCGTCTGGCGGATTGGGCTCGGGCGTCGCGCCCTTGGTGTTCACGTCCCGCCTCCGAATAGGCCGGGCCGCTCCGGCCGCAGAAAGCGGACGATCTGCCGGATCGCCTTCATCTGCAGCTGCAGGCTCGCAGTGCGCGTCGCCCGCTCCGTTTCGAGCGTGTCGCGGAATTGCGCGAGCACGACCTGCTCGAGCAGACCGAGGTCATCGCCCGGGACCGCCTCGCGCGTCGCGATCGCAACGCTTTTCCCGCCGGTCACCGACAGCACGCCGCGCCGCACCGCGCAGAACTGCTGCCGCTCGTCGGCGCGACGCCAGCTCACCACCGACGCCGTCAACGCGGTGAGGAGGTCGGCATGGCCGTTGAGAATGCCGAAGCAGCCGCTCGCGTCCTCCGCGCGCACGGCGACGACGTCCCGGGCGTGGACCACGACCGCCGTGGGGGTGGTGATCAGGAGCCTCATGACGGGCGCGCCTCCTGCTTCGCATCGACCTCCCGGTCGCGCCCTTTGTCGACCGCGCCGATCATGTAGAGGCTGCTCTCGGTCCAGGCGTCGCAGGCGCCGTCGAGAATCGCTTGGCAGCCCTTCAGCGTCTCGGCCAGCGGCACTGAGCGGCCCGGCTTGCCCGTGAAGGCCTCGGTGACGGCGAAGGGCTGCGTGAGGAAGCGCTGCAGCCGCCGGGCCCGGCCGACGATCAGCCGATCGTGCGCGCTCAGCTCCTCGATGCCGAGAAGGGAGATGATGTCCTGCAGCTCCTTGTAGTGCGCGATCGTCTCGCGCACCTGCTCGGCAACGCGGTAGTGCTCCTCGCCGACGACGGTCGGATCGAGCAGGATCGACGACGAGCTCAGCGGGTCGACGGCGGGGTACATCCCCTCGGCGGCCATCGATCGGGACAGCACGATCATGCTGTCGAGGTGGCTCGAAATGGCGGTCACCGCCGGATCGGTGAAGTCGTCGGCCGGCACATAAACGGCCTCGATGGCGGTGACCGATGTCCCCGCGACTGACGCGATGCGTTCCTGCAGGGCGGCGACCTCGGTCGCAAGTGTCGGCTGATAGCCCACTCGCGACGGGAGACGCCCGAGCAGGCCTGACACCTCGCTGCCGGCCTGGACGAAGCGAAATACGTTGTCCATCAGCAGCAGAACGTTCTGCCGCCTCTCGTCACGGAAATATTCCGCAATCGTGAGCGCCGTCAGTCCGACCCGCCAGCGCGCGCCGGGAGGCTCGTTCATCTGTCCGTAGACGAGGACGCTGCGATCGAGCACACCGGAACGCCGCATTTCCATCAGCAGCTCGTGGCCCTCGCGCGAGCGTTCGCCGACGCCCGCGAACACGGAGATGCCTTGATAGCTTGTCACCATGGCGTGGATCAGCTCCATCACCACGACGGTCTTGCCCACCCCTGCGCCGCCGAACATCGCGGCCTTTCCGCCTTGCGGCAGCGGCGCGAGCAGGTCGATGACCTTGATGCCGGTCTCGAAGATCGCGGTGGCCGGGCTGCGGTCCGCGAGCGGAGGAGCTGCCTTGTGGATCGGCGCGCGCGTCATGTCGGCGGGGAGCGGCGGGCCATTGTCGCGCGTCTGTCCGGTGACGTCGAGCAGGCGGCCGAGCACGACATCGCCGACGGGGACCGTCACCGATAGCCCGGTGGCGCGCACCGGCACGCCGCGTTTGAGGCCGGCGGTGGCCTGAAGCGCAACCCCGCGCACGGTGCTCGCGTCGAGATGCGCCTGAACCTCGACAACGAGCGGGCCGGGCTGATCCCATTCGACGAGGAGCGCTTCGTCGAGCCGCGGCAATTCGTCGCCCGGGAAAGCGACGTCGACCACGGCGCCTCGCACGGCGAGAACCGTTCCTAGTCGCTGTGACTGCGGCATTGAATCAACATTTGTCGTCTGAGGAGCCGATCTTGCTCATCCAAGCGCAGAATTTTCCGACCGCTTTGATTTGGGACAAAAAATTACCTGCTCGAGGAGGCCGCATTGAGGACACGAATAGCATCGTTCACGGCTTTGCCCCCGCGGTCGCCACGCTTTGCTTCCGTCCTTTGTCGCGCGAGCAGCAGGGCGATCGCGCAGGAGCCGAGCCGTGCCAGAGTCTTGTCGGCGCGGCTGGTCAGGATGATTGGCACGCGGGCGCCGAGCACGATGCCGGCGATCTGCGCGTCGGCAAGATATTCGAGTTGCTTCGCCAGCATGTTGCCCGCTTCGAGATCAGGCACGACCAAGATGTCGGCGTGGCCGGCCACCGGCGAGATGATCCCCTTGGTCTTGGCTGCCTCCTCCGAGACGGCATTGTCGAAGGCGAGCGGGCCGTCGACGATGCCCCCGGTGATCTGTCCTCGATCCGCCATCTTGCACAGCGCGGCCGCATCGAGCGTGGATCGGATGCCCTCGGTCACGGTTTCGACCGCCGACAGGATCGCGACGCGCGGCTGGACGATCCCTAGGGCGTGCGCGAGATCGATCGCGTTCTGCAAGATGTCGCGCTTGTCGGCCAGCGTCGGATAGATATTGATCGCCGCATCGGTCACGAAGAGCGGCCGCGGATAATGAGGCGTGTCAATCGCGAAGACGTGGCTGATGCGACGCTCGGTGCGTAGGCCATGATCGGGATCTACGACGGCGTGCATCACCTCGTCCGTGTGGAGGGCGCCCTTCATCAGCGCTTCGACCTCGCCGGCGCGCGCAATCGCCACCGCTCGCGCCGCGGCCGCGTGACTATGCGGGACCGCCACGATTTCATAAGCCGCAACGTCGAGCTGCGCCTGTGCGGCGGCGGCCCGGATCTTCGCCTCCGGCCCGACCAGCACCGGAATGATGAGCTTTGCGCGGGCCGCCTCCACGGCGCCGAGCAGGGACGGCGTATCGACCGGATGCACGACTGCGGTGCGGATTGGCTCGAGGCCGCGCGTCATCGCGATCAGCCGCTCGTAGCGGCGTCCCTTGGCCCGCAACTCGATCTCCGGCAGCGCGACGCGCGGGCGGGATATCTTCTCGTTTGGCGCGACCACCTCGGCGGTGCCGCTGATGACCTCCTCGCCGCGCTGATTCGATGCCCGGCACTCGAGGATGACATGGCGGGTTTCGGCGATCTTCTCCTTCACCTTGGCGGTGACCGTGATCGTATCGCCGAGGCCCACCGGTGCGTGAAAGTGCAGCGACTGGTCGACATAGATCGTGCCCGGTCCGGGCAGTTCGGTGCCAAGCACGGTCGAGATCAGCGCGCCGCCCCACATGCCGTGCGCAACGACCTTGTGGAACATGTCGCTCCTGGCATAGGCCTCGTCGACATGCGCGGGATTGACGTCTCCTGACATGATGGCGAACACTTCAACGTCCTTGTGGGTAAGCGTGCGTACAAGGCTGGCGGTGTCGCCCAGCTTGATCTCGTCGAATGTCTTGTTCTCGATCAATTGCATTGGGCTCGCCTCACGCCGTCGTCTCACCTCTGAGCGGAGTCACAAGCGCAGGCGCAACAGACGGAGCGGCTGACGCTCAATCGGCGGCCGCGATCCAGGCGCGCGCTTGCTTGGCCTCCGACGTCGGAAATATCCTGGTTCTTGCCGGCATCAGGAAACTGAAGAGCCGCACGGTGTTACGGATCCATTTGACGTCGGTGACAACCGCGATCCGCTCCCAGCGCGTGAAGTAGGCGATGCCCACCTTCATGTCCTCCCACACCGCGCTCGAGTCGATGCCGGCGAAATCTGCGGCGGTTTCATAGTAGAGGCGAAGCCGATCATGCGTCTTGAGCGCGCTCGCTACCGAGGGCACAAGCACCGAATCATAGTCGGCCTTCGTCACTCGCCCCCTGCAAACGAAAGCGGCGACGTTCTCGGGAAAGTTCGTCAGATACTCGATCATCGGCGCCGCCCTTTGCGCCCAGAGTGCAGTATGAATGCACCTGGGAATGACCTCCAAGAACCGCCAGGAACGCGACAGAGCGTGGATCGAAATGTCGCAGCCAGCACTGATCTGGATCAAACAGCAGGGGAGCCACGTTGGTAGAGGTTTTCTCGATCGGGGGGCAGACGACAGAGTTCGAACGATGCGCAAAACTTCCCTTCTTGCTGTCATCGTTGCAATCATCGTGGCCGGCGTCACCCTTCAGATCAATAGAAACTTTTTGGATCATCGGTATGCTCATGCTTTGGCGTTGGCGGGACACGCCAGAAAGGCAGTTGAAATGTTGAATGAGAATACGTTGTTGGATCGATTCCTGCCGCCCGCTCGACTCTCTTATCTTGGCCACGCCTACTACACGCTGAGAGAATACCGCGCGGCTGTCTTGCCTCTGCGCGAGAGCATAGCCCGCGTACCGAATATGAGAATCGGTCATCTTTGGCTCGCAGCCGCCTACGCCAAGCTCGGGAAGCTGGAGCTGGCCCAGGAGACGGCGAGTGAAGTTCTGCGCATCGAGCCCAAGTTTGCCCTTACCAGATGGAGGCGCACAGCCGTCTACCGGAATCCCGAAGACGAAGCAGACTTGCTGGAGGGTCTTCAGAGAGCAGGACTGCCCTGAGAGCCGTACGCCACCCAGCCCCGCGGCCGACGATCAGGCCCAGCTCGTCAACGTCAAAGCTCTACGTGATCACCTCCATCTCGTTCAAACGGACTGCGAGAGCCGACCAGAGTAGGTGTCCGTCTTGACCGCGTCGACGACCATGACTTGTAACATCGTCCAAGCGACCCTTTCGACGGTCCAGCCGGACAAAGCCGATTCCCGGCGGCATTCGAGTGCGGCTTCCGGACGCGTTGTCGGGTTCAAGAACACGCCCCCTTCCCCAGCCGAGGGCGGCATTGACCCGCAGCATGCTCGTTCGTGCCGGACCATCAGACGCGGGCTGCCAGGCTATTGAACGCGCCAAATGCGCCGTTAAATCATTGGCCAATCGAACTGATTTTGATTCCGCCATTCCCAGGTTCAAAACCTGGCGCTCCAGCCACGTCAATGGGTCAGCGTCGCGTATCGCGACGCGATTCGGACAAGCGATTTGGAAATGTCGAATTGGGGCTGAAACGGCTCAGCGGCAGGCTTGTCCGACCTCGTAAGACGGCGGCGCGCGCTCCGCCATCGCAACGAACGGCGAAATGTCCAAAAGGCCGTTGATTCAATTGAAATTTCGCCGCTTTCGGGAGTGCTCCCGACCTCGGTCGCCCCAGGCCTCCCTCGCTTCGACGCGAATGATCCGAGCGGACGCCGAGCGCGTCCGCCATGCGGCGCTCGCGCGCCCAGTGGTCGACCGCGATGTCGCGCGTGTCGCGATCAACGGACCTTGAGATTTTCCGCCGATTCCTTGCCGCGATTGCTGACGATCTCGTATTCGACCGTTTGACCCTCATTGAGTGAGGAAAGGCCGGCACGTTCCACGGCGGAGATGTGGACGAATACGTCCTTGCCGCCGGCCTGGGGCTGGATGAATCCGTAGCCCTTCGCCGAGTTGAACCATTTGACAGTGCCGGTCGCCATCATTGCCTCCTTGCATGCGCGAAAATCATCACGATCGCGCGCCCGTGGTGTGGTCGCTCATCCGACTGCGTTGTCTTGTGGGAATCCGCATGGGGATGCGCAACAAGCAATGCCAGCTCGAACTCGCAGGTTATATCGGAATGGCCCGATTGGTTCAATGGCGTGGGCACGCGATAAATCGCTGTCGGGTCCTGCGCGGTCGCCGCCCGCATCGGGCACCACAAGCAAAGGCGCCCGCACCCATGGGGCGCGGGCGCCTTCCAGAGCCGCGATCAGGCGGCCTTGAGATTGGCCGCGGCGGACTTGCCCCGGCGCGGGTCGGTCTGGATCTCGAAGCTGAGCTTCTGTCCCTCGACGAGGTCGTTCATGCCGGCGCGCTCGACCGCCGAGATGTGCACGAAAACGTCGGGTCCCCCGCTGTCCTGCACGATGAAGCCGAAGCCCTTTTGAGCATTGAAAAACTTGACTGTACCTGTGGCCACGTGGCCCTCCTTGAACGCGCAAACGCGTCGCCGTCCGTTCGAACCATTTCGAACGGATCAGAAATCCGGATTTGGCGTGTTATGGGAGAACGCCCTCTCGGGCAGCAACCAAGCAGGCAAATCGCGAACGGCGCGTATATAGGGTCACGCGCCGCGATTTGCAATCTCGCGCTCATCGCCGCGAGCGGCGCCATGTGCGAGGCGCTGAGCGAAATTCGACCCGAGCGAAAGACCTGGTATTCCGACGTCCAAGCGGGTAGGCTGGCGTCACCATCGGCTTTGGCTCGGCCGCCGCTGGCTGAGAGACGGTTGCGCTCCCGCCCAAGGTAGAGGAGCACGCGTCGAAAACGATCGCGCCCGCCGTCCCGCATGTGGGCCAGGGTGCCGAACATGCTGGCGGGGAACATTTATTTTGCAATCGCTTTGACGGCGGGCGCGCATCAGTCGTCCCGTCGTCCGCCTCTCCTGTCGTCCGCCTCTGTGGACGCTTGCGCCCTCGATCCAGACCGACCACGCACTATCGCAAACGCAGAAGGAATTGATCTTGCAGGTTTTTGTCCGCGACAACAACGTCGACCAGGCGCTTCGCGCGCTGAAGAAGAAAATGCAGCGCGAAGGCGTGTTTCGCGAAATGAAGCAGCGCCGTTTCTATGAAAAGCCGTCCGCCAAGGCGACGCGGGAAAAAGGCGAAGCGGTGCGCCGCGCCCGCAAGGCCGCCCGCAAGCAGGCGATTCGCGAGGGACTGATCGCCGCCCCGGCGAAAAAGAAGATCGAAGCCGGGCGTGGGCGACCCGGCGCTTCGGCGCGACACGGCGGTGCGGGCCCGCAACCTCAGATGAGGCCGGGAGCGAGGTAGATCCGATGCGTCTCTACGTCTTCAGGTCGGATGCAAATAGAGACTTGCGTGCTTTCGCGGGCGACATGGCGGGAAGCAAGTTGCCGGAGAAATTTCGGCCGTGGCACGCGGTCGGCGCAGTTGCGCCGGGCGCAGCCCCGCCTCATGGCCTTTCGCGCGAGGGCATCGAAAAAGCCATCGAGCTCCAGGGATTTCAGCTCTGGCGCCTGAAGGCGAAGGCCAAAGCCGAGTGAGCGAGACGGTGCGTTTGCGCGATCTGCGCGCCCGCAATGTCGCCGGCGGCACGATCGAGATCGCCTGAAACGGGCGGCGGGCCGGGACTGCCGGCTCACAACGGGCGATGACCGGCGCGCAAACGGCGGAGAGCTCGCGGTACGAACCGCCTGCGCCCGCATCGGCGCACGCTAGTGCCGCGAACCCGATGTTCGCACGGTTTCTCGGCCGGCGCGGTTGCGAGCTTCGGGTTCAAAAAGCGGCACTAGAATCATAGACTTGCTAGCGTCCCTGCGATTCCGACGTTCGCTCAGAGGTTGCTGCGAATGGTTGCGAACGTCGGAATCGGGACACGAGAGCCGGGAGGGCTCCATGGCACGCGAGAGAAAGGTGGACGACCGCGTCCGCGAGCACGCTCGGGAGCAGACGCGGGATCTCAACGGCTTCGACTACAACGCGACCGCGGAGCTGTTCCTGAGTCGCAGCAGGGCTGCCAAGAGCCGGCCCAAGTACAAGCGGTTCGACACCGCCGCCGAAGCCGTGCGCTTCGTCATCGAGAGCCTGCCTGCCGCGGTCCTGCCAGGCACGTACCTTCTGGTCGAAGGAGAGCGGTTCGCGGTGGACGAGATACGGTATCTTTATGACGGCGCCGGGTATCCGCTGCCGCGTGACGTCGAGAAATCCTGATCGCCGACCGGCGTCACGACTTTTCCGGCGGCGCATCCGACGGCTCGCCGGAGAGGCGACTGAAGTCGTCGAGGACTGCGCCGATCAGCCGCTGCCGGGCTTTTTCGGCGGCCTCCTCCCAGCTCTCTGCCGGCGCCGCGACGAGTTGCTCTTCCAACGCATCCTGTCGAGCGCGCAGCGCATCCCGCTGCTCGCGCACCTCGGCATGAAGCCTGCGCAGCTTCGTTTCCTTTTGCGCCGCCATCCCACGGTGCTTGTCGAGATCGATGGTCTTGTCTGTCATCGGCTCTTCTCCATGCACCACCCTCGGCGCTTTTTCACAAGGAAAGCGGGAGTCCGACCACACGGCTCGCGCAGGTCGCCCTCGGGCCGCCGCCAAGGCCCATAAAACGGCGTCGCAGTGCGTCGCGTGACGCCGGAAAATAAAGCTGGCGCTCGCGCGCCAAGGTCGCCATCTTGGAAACGAGACTATCATGTATCTCGGTCCATCGCAGCGCCTTGACGGGCTGCGTTCCGGGTCAGGTGCCGCGGAAAGACGCGGCAGGCGCGGTGACGCCGGAGATCCTCTCTCCTGGGGGCCTGGTCGGCTCCGTTGCGGCTGCGCGGCACGGTCGGCCGAGCTGCGAGATGTGTCTGCGCCTGTTCGGGGGGCGGCCCTGCTTGGCGAGCCGCCGAACGACAGCACGAGACTCATCCGGGTGCACGAGCCTGGGAACACGAAAGGCTGGCGCACCATGAGGTACTCCCGGATTCGGACGCAACGCCGGCGAAACGCGCCGCGCTACACGCATCTATCCGCCTGCGTCAGGCAGGAAGATGGCTGCTTCACGGTGCAAGTCAGACTGTACGACGAGGCAAAGCCGAAGAAGGGCGTCTGGGGCGAGGAGATCGCGGATTCGATCGAAGCCGCATCCGCGCTGCTCGACATCTTGGCGGAGACGTATGCGATTCCGCAAGAACGCATCAAGATTCGCCTGCAAATGGACAATGCGAGGGAGGGCACGCGCCACTGACACGCGCGCATTTGCGTGATTGGCACCTCTGCGGCCGCCGGGTACGAAATGCGGCTCAACGCTGCACCGCCGTGATCCTGAGACAAATCAATTTGGCATCCCATGGCGGCGTTGCGCTGCCGCCGTTCAGGACGGCCGGGTGATTGGAAAGACCTTATGCACGTGCGCGGCGAGCATCTCGCAAAATTCCTTGGCATAACGTGGTAGCGGCCGACGCTTGTCCCACAGGATCGTCAAGGGCTCGCGCAAGAGACTGCCCCGGTAAGTGAGACGGAGAATTCGCAAGGCATAACGATGGGCTCGCAGCGCTGACGGGAACACCGCGATGCCGTGCCCCGCCTCTGCCAGCGCCAGCAACGTATGTGGGGAGCGGCTCTCGAACCGAACCTTTGGCGTGATCCCCGCCAAACGGGCAGCGGCGTCGAATGCGCGGCGAAAACCGAAGCCCGCCTCAAGCAGCAGCAGCGGAT
>Ga0335081_10009409_pt1 | contig 15729 bp, 14 predicted proteins | sample Lox_Sample_35_FD_206713 | JGI IMG/M metagenome (GOLD analysis project Ga0335081, IMG submission 206713) | Soil microbial communities from Loxahatchee National Wildlife Refuge, Florida, United States - Lox_Sample_3.5 | ecosystem: Environmental > Terrestrial > Soil > Wetlands | place: USA... | reverse complement strand
CGCGAAGTGGGGCATTACCTCGGCGCAGGACAACTCCCAGTGGGAAGATCTCCTGATCCTCGAAGACCTGGAGCGCGAAGGCAAGCTGACGCTGCGCGTGGCGGAGTGGCTGCCGTTCAACGCGTCATTGGAGCTGCTCCAGGAGCACCGCTCGCATCATGCGCAAAACGACGACCTGCTCCGCACAACCATGCTGAAGGGCTTCATGGATGGTTCGCTCGGCTCGCGCACCGCCGCGATGCTTGCGCCCTATGCCGACGATCCCGGCAACAGCGGCCTCGCGCGATACGAGCAGGCAAAGCTCAACCAGATGGCAATCGAGCGCGCGCGGGCCGGATTCCAACTCGGCTTTCACGCCATCGGCGACAGGGCGGTTGAGATGGCGCTCGACGCCTTCGCCGCCGCCGAACGCGACGGCCGCGATCGCGCACGGGTTCCCGCCCAGAGCTTTCGCTTTCGCGTCGAGCACGCGCAGATTACGACACCTGAGCAAATCAAGCGCTTTCGGGAACTGGGCGTGATCGCCTCCATGCAGCCCAATCACCTGCTGACGGACATGCGCTGGGTGGAAGCGCGCGTGGGCAAAGCGCGGCTCGCTCACTCCTACGCGTGGAAAGAGTTTCTGGATGCCGGGGTTCGGCTCTGCTTCGGGACCGATTATCCGGTCGAGCCGATCACGCCCTTCCGCGGCCTGTATGCGGCAGTTACCCGTCGCGGCGAGGATGGCAAGCAGGAGTTCTTTCCCGAGCAGAAGCTGACCGTCGAGCAGGCCATCGCCGCCTACACCACCGGCGCGGCCTACGCCGAATTCGCCGAGGACGACAAAGGAGTGCTGCAGCCCGGCATGCTGGCGGATTTCGTGGTGCTCGACCAGGACATCACGCGCGTCCAGCCCGCGGCGATTCTCAAGACCAGGGTCTTGCGCACGGTGGTGGGAGGCAGGACAGTCTACGAATCGGGAGATCGGGTGATCGGGTCATCGGGCGATTGAGAATCTGACGCCGAGGCCAGCGCAACCTGCGCCGGTGGTGCTGGCGTAATCGTCAGATCCTCCGCTCGCCTTCGGCTCGCGAAGGATGACACCTTGGGGGAAACCACCCGCCAATTTACAAATTACAGATTACAAATTACAAATCCTTCCGTGTCCCGCTCCCTCAAGGCCCATCTCCTTCTCGTGATGGTGACGCTCGTCTGGGGCGTGACCTTCGTGGAGATCAAAGACGCGCTCAATGACATTTCGCCGCTTTTATTCAATGCGGTGCGAATGTCTCTGGCGGGCGTGGCCCTGGTGCTGGTCTTTCGCAAGCATCTGCGAATGAGCGCCGCCGCGCTTCGCACCGGTATCTGGATGGGAACACTGTTGTGGATGGGCTACGAATTCCAGACTGCCGGCCTGGTTTACACGACGCCCTCCAAGTCGGCCTTCCTGACAGGAGTGTCGGTAGTGTTGGTCCCAGTCTTCCTGGCGCTGATCTGGCGGCGGCACGTCAATCGCTGGACAGCGTCTGGAGTGCTGGCCGCGTTCATCGGGCTGTACCTGCTCACCGTGCCCCATGCCGGCTCCGGGGGACCCTTCTCCGGGGTTAACAGGGGCGACGCGCTTACCCTCGGCTGCGCGGTGGCCTTTGGCTTCCAGATCATCTTCATGGGTCGTGCGATGAGGAAGCATCCTTTCGAACAGATCGCAACCCTGCAGGCTTGCGTCGCAGCGGTGATGATGGCCCTGACCGTGCCCGCACTGGAAAAGACCCATGCCGTGTGGTCGCCGCGGGTAGTGATCGCGATCCTGGTCACGGGTCTGCTGGCGACCGCAGCCGCCTTCACCATCCAGGCCTGGGCGCAGCAGTTCACCCCTCCGACGCACACGGCGCTGATCTTCGTTCTTGAACCTGTATTTGCCTGGGCGAGTTCCTACGTGATGCTGAGAGAGCGCCTGGGCACGCGGGCCGGACTGGGCGCCCTGCTGATTGTTGCCGGGGTAGTACTTTCGGAACTGAAGGGCAGCGCCGGCCAGACTGGCGAAGAAGTGGGCAATGGACCTTCCGTTACGCTCGGCAAGGAACCGGTTGGATAACGATTTGCCGCCAGTTGCATCTAAAGCTATTGGTACCTCAGTTCATGCTCATAGCCTGGAAAGAGCACCCCGCAAGGTATAATCGGATTCCGCCGGAGGGAAAGTAATGGATCCGCGTTTGAGCGGTCTCGTAGAGAAACTTAAGAGTCGTCGTGTGAGTTCGACTTTGCTCGTGGTGCTGACCCTTGTGGTTGGCATCCTGATCGGCAGTGTCGTTTCGATTGGAGTAAAAGGGAAAGAAGGCCAGAAATCGACGGACACGGCAACTCCGTTGACGGTTCCGGCGCCGCAGCAGCTCTCCTCTGCTTTCGCCCAGATCGCCAAGCAGATCGAGCCCTCGGTGGTGAACATCAACACGGAATCGCAGATAAAGCCACGGAGACGGCAGAGGTTGCCACAGGGACATCCCGGCGGCGGGCAGGGCAACGACCCGGACAACCCTTTCCAGGACTTCTTTGATCGTTTCTTTGGCGGAGACCAGGGCGGAGCTCCGGAAGGCTCCAAAGAGCGGTCGTTAGGCTCCGGCGTCATTGCAGATCCCAAGGGGTTCATCGTTACCAATGAACACGTCGTAGAGAAAGCCGACCGCATCCGCGTACAGCTCAAGAGCGATCCTCCGGGTGTGCTGCACGACGCCAAGGTGGTCGGCTCCGACAAGGAAACCGACTTGGCCGTCATCAAGATCGAAGTCAGCCAGCCTCTGCCCGCCGCCAAGTTCGGCAACTCCGAAGGCATGCAGGTGGGCGACTGGGTGCTGGCCGTGGGCAGTCCCTTCGGCTTGGAAGAGACGGTCACCGCCGGCATCGTCTCCGCCAAGGGACGCAATATCGTGCCCCAGCGCCAGTTCCAGTCCTTCATCCAGACCGACGCCGCCATCAATCCCGGCAACTCCGGCGGACCGCTGGTCAACATGGCCGGCGAGGTGATCGGAATCAATACCGCCATCTTCACTCAGTCCCAGGGCTATCAGGGCGTCGGCTTCGCCTTGCCCTCCAACACCGTGGTCAAGGTTTACAACCAGTTGACCAGTTCCGATCACAAGGTGGTGCGGGGCTCCATCGGCGTGCTGTTCAATGCCGAACCCAATCCTGCGCTGCAGCGTGTGTATGGCAAGGGAGTCGTCATCGCTGAGGTCACCCCGGGTGGACCGGCAGAGAAAGCCGGGCTGAAGGTGGGGGATGCCATTACCGCGGTGGACGGCCATGCGGTGCAAAACGGCGACGAACTGGTAGCCGATATCTCCGCTCAGCGGCCGGGCAGTCAGCACACTCTCACGTACTACCGCAACGAGAAGGAAGGCAAAGCCACCGTCACTATTGCCGACCGCGCCAAGCTCTTCGCGGCCCGTACCGGTGAAGAGGAAGGTGAGGTTCAGGAAGAACAGTCACAGGAGAGCAAGCTGGGGATGACCGTGCGCTCCATCTCTCCGGATATCGCCGACCGGCTGGGCATTCCGGCTGGTAAAGGGGTGATTGTACAGGATGTCCGATCGGGTTCTTTCGCCGAGGACGTAGGTCTGAGTCGCGGCGATGTTATTTTGGAGATCAATAAACAACAGGTTAATAATGAAGACGACTTCCGAAAGGTCCAATCGCAGCTCAAGAGCGGGCAGGACGTCGTTTTTCTGGTGCGCCAAGGGCGGGGTAGAAACGCCGGGACCATCTTCCTGGCCGGTACCCTTCCGTAACCTTTTTGTGGTCATTTTTAGGCTGGCGCTGTGGCATCAAAGTGGTTATTATGCCGCAGCGCTGGGCTCCAGCCCGTGAGTCCGGTGTTGACAACAAAACTAATGCGGCGGGAGGTTTTGCGCGCGCTTCGTCGGCCTCTCCCGAGGTGTCTATTTGAGGAACCGAACAGTTTTCCACAAGCCGCTGGCCTGCTTAAGCATCCTGCTCCTGGGTGCTGGCTTTGCCGGCGCAGCAACCCGGACTGCATCACCTAAGACCTCATCTCAGCGCAAGTCATCCTCAGAGAAGCAACCTGCCCACATAGCCCTGGCTTCCACCAAGACACACAAGCCGAAAACCAAGAAGGCCAAAGGGCAGCAGGTGATTGACGGCGATCGCGCCCGCGAGATCCAGACCGCCCTGGTGCGCGAGGGCTACATGAAGGGCGAGCCGAGTGGGCTTTGGGACCAGGCTACGAAAGACGCTATGACGCGTTACCAGGCTGACCACGGCTGGCAGACCAAAACGCTTCCCGACTCCCGTGCCCTCATCCAGCTGGGACTTGGTCCCAGTCACAAGGACGCTATCAACGCTCCGGCGGTGGCGAGCATGCCTGCACAAGCGGCTCCGGTGAAGAACACGGCTGTAGAAGACCGGCAGTAATCTACGTTTGATGGCTAGAACGCGGCCTGCGGGCCGCGTTTGTTGTGACTAGACTTAGTCAAGTGACTTAGTCTATCATGACTGCTATGGAAGTGAATATCCATCAAGCGAAGACTCACCTCTCTCGCCTCCTGCGGCGGGTCGCTGGCGGTGAGGAAATCACGATCGCACATGCGGGCGTGCCGGTGGCCCGGTTGATTCCAATCGAAAAGTCGCATGGCGCACGCACGCTGGGAATTGATCATGAGGAGATTCGCATCGCCGATGACTTCGACGCCCCATCGCCGGAGTTGGTAGCCCTGTTTGAGGGTGACAAACCGCGGCGGCGGACAGCGAATCCGCGATGAGAGCCTATCTGCTGGATACGGCAATCTTTCTGTGGAGCCTTGGCCCGGCCGAGAAACTGAACTCACAGGCCCGGGCGCTGCTGGAGGACCGTTCGACAGAACTATTTTTCTCTGCAGCCAGTTCCTGGGAGATCAGCATCAAGGTAGCTCTAGGAAAACTGCGACTCCCCGAGCCGGCATCCAACTATCTTCCCAAGCGGCTGACCTCACAAGGCATTCGTTCACTTCCCATTTCTCACCTTCACGCGCTGGCCGCGGGCGAACTCCCTCCGCACCATCGAGATCCGTTTGACCGGATGCTCGTGGCCCAGGCCAGGAGCGAGGATCTGGTGTTAATGACCGCCGACACTTCATTCAAGAAGTACGGCCTCGAGATCCTGTGGTGCGCGCGATAGTTGCTCCCATCATGAGGTTGCGGTAGGCCCCGACCCGCGAACGTCAGCCGGGCTTCTTGCGGTCCAGTACTTCGCGCAGCTTGCGCATGAGGATTTCCGTGGTGAAGGGCTTTTGCAGGAAAGCGGTGCCGGGCGCGAGCACGCCGTGGTGGACGATGGCTTCGTCGCTGTAGCCGGACATGTAGAGCACTTTCATCTCACGCCGCAGCGGGGCCAAGCGCTCGACCAGTTCACGCCCGCTCATTTGCGCGGCAAGCACTACGTCGGTCAGCAGCAAGTGAATAGGGCCGGAGTAGCGTTCGCACAACAGCAGCGCATCCTGGCCGTGCTCGGCTTCGAGCACGGTGTAGCCATGCCGCTGCAACAGCTGGCGGGTGAGCCCGCGGACTCCTTCCTCGTCCTCAACCAGCAGAATGGTCTCGGTGCCTCCCAATTCCGATGCTGTCGCCTGGGCCTGCGCCGCCGCGCGCTCCGCCCTCTCATCCACGCGAGGCAGGTAGATCTTGAAGGTGGTACCGATCTTTGGTTCACTGTACGGCCAAATGTAGCCTCCACTCTGCTTGACGATGCCATACACGGTAGAGAGCCCGAGCCCCGTGCCCTTACCCTGCTCTTTTGTGGTGAAGAAGGGCTCGAAGACGTGGGCAAGAGTTTCGGCATCCATGCCGCAGCCGGTATCGGAGATGGCCAGCATCACGTAGGAGCCTGGTTGAATAATGGCGTGCTCGCGGGCGTAGGCCTGGTCGAGTTCAAGGTTGGCGGTCTCGAGCGTGAGCTTGCCGCCCTTGGGCATGGCATCGCGAGCGTTGACGGCCAGATTCATGATGACCTGCTCGATCTGGCCGGGATCGGCCTGTACCGAGCCCAGGCCGCGGTCCAGCCTGGTGCAGAGCTCGATGTCTTCACCCAGCAGCCGGCGCAGGAGCTTGTTCATGTCCTCGACCAGGAAATTAAGGTTGACCACCCTGGGCGCCAGCACCTGGCGGCGGCTGAAGGCCAGCAGTTGCCGGGTGAGGGCGGCAGCGCGGTCAGCAGCCTTTTGCACCTCTTCCATCTCGACGCGCATGGGGTCGGAGGGCTTCAGGTCCTCGAGCATGAGCTCGGTATAGCCCTTGATGACTGTAAGCAGGTTATTGAAGTCGTGGGCCACGCCGCCGGCAAGGCGCCCCACCGCTTCCATTTTTTGTGATTGCCAAAGCTGTTTCTCCGAATGTCGCAGGGCGTTTTCGGAACGCTTGTGCTCGATGGCGGTGGCCACGTGCTGGCCCACGAAGTTAAGGATCTCCAGGTCGCGCGCGCCGTAACGGACGTTTTCGGTGTAACTTTGCACTACCAAAACCCCGAAAGCTTTGTTGCCCTTCTTCATGGGCACCCCCAGCCAATCCACCGACGGAACGCCGATTTCTTCGATCTCTCCCGCGCGCAACAGCTCCTGGAAGCGGTCGGCGGGAGCCAGCTGCGGCTCGCCGCTGCGCAGCACGTACTCGGTGATCCGTTTCTTCAGAGTCCGGGGAGATGGCAAGGGGTCGCGCTCATCGACGAAATAAGGGAAACTGAGCTGGCCGGTGTCTTCGTCGTACAAGGCGACATAGAAGTTGCGGGCGTCCATCAGTCCGCCAACGATGCGGTGGATGGCGGGGTAAAGCTCCTGCAGATCGCTGGCGGCGCTGGTTTGGTCGGCGATGCGGTAGAGCGCCCGCTGCAGTTCCTCCGCCCGCTTGCGTTCGGTTATATCCACGGCGGTGGCGAGGGTTGCGGTCTTGCCTTCGAACTGGATAGCCGTGACGCTCACATCGAGCCAGCGGACCTCTCCACCCTTGATGACCGCCTTTGCCTCGTACCGCGAAGGCGCCGGCTCGCCACGGTGGCGGGCTTCTCCGCGCCGGCGCATTTCCCCTCGCGACTCAGGATGGGCAAGCAAGAGCGGACTCATCGTCATCAGTTCTGCCCTGGTGTAGCCGAGTATCTTCTCACCCGCCCGATTCACATAAAGGAAGCGCTTGTTGTCGTGGATGCAGATGGCCGTGGCGGCGGTCTCAGCCACGGCCCGGAACTTGGTTTCGCTTTCGATGAGCGCGCGCTCAGCCTGCTTGCTATGGGTAATGTCGCGATAAATGAAGTAAACGGCCACCGGACTTCCGCTGACCTTGATGGGCGTTCCCAGAATCGACACTTCGATCAGCGAGCCGTCGCGGCGGCGGCGGATGGTCTCCACATTGATGGTTTGGCCCCGGTCCAGCGCGTTGCGGATGAACTTGGACTCCTTGCCCCGCTCGATGGGGACCAGGGGCTCAAGCCCATTGCCCACCACTTCCGCGGGCGCATAGCCGAACATACGGGTGAATTCGCGGTTTATGCGCAGCACCCTGTGCTGGTTGTCGAGCACCGCGATCCCTTCAGGGGCGCTTTCGATCAACTGCTCGAGATAGGCCGACTGCACCTGCAGGGTGTCCTCGGCCTTTTTGCGTTCGGTGACGTCGTGGACGATGCTGAGGTGCGCCTCCTGTCCCTGGTAGCGCACGTTGGTGGTGCGGGCCTCCACGGCCAGGCGCCGGCCTTCCTTGGTGACATGGGTGTAGGTGCGGTGGGCCCACTTCTTTTCCTGCAGACGCCGCAGCGCCAGCTCGCGCTCCTCCGGGGGGTGCAGCATCACCGGAGTCATGCGCAGCAGTTCTTCGCGGCTGTATCCGTAAACCTGGCAGGTGGCGTCGTTGCAGTCGAGAAAGCGCAGGGTCTCGGCGTCGATGACGAACACGGCGTCCGCCATGCGGTTGAACAGGCCGCGATAGAGCGCCTCGGCCTCTCGGACAGCGGGCGAGTCCGGCGCAGAGCCGTTCTTGCCGTTCGCGGGAGACACCCGCGGCTTCCGCTCGCTCGGCTTGCGCCTGCTCACCGTAGAACGGGATTTGGGCTTCGCTGTGCTACCTCCCCGCACAGATGGCGCTAAAGGAGATTATTCCAGCTACTCGGCTGCCGAGGCAGTGCAAATCTATGCTCTGGCGGGCATTTGGGTTTGCCCAACTTGGTACTCAATGATCATTCTGCCTTGTGGGATCCCGGCGGCAACGCGCAACTCGCCCCAGGCATTCCGGATTCCGCGAAGTATTGGTCCATCGCGGCGCCGGCGAGGGCCATCTCTTCAGATGTCATCAGCCGCTGGCATTCCTCGAACAGTTGACGTTCTTCCGTGCGGATGTGCAGGGTGAGTATCTGGCTAAAGATCTTTAGTCTCGCGCCGTCGAGGTCCCGGGCTTTCGCACGCGCAAAGAAATTACGCAACGTCCCGTGCTCGGAGAGCAACTGCTTCACGAGTGGCTCGAGGGGCACGTACTTGTTCGCTGCCGGAAACAGGATGCTCTCCTCCGCTTCGAAGTGATAGCGGATCTCGCTCTGCCAGATGCCGGCGATCTCTTCCTGCCAGGCATTGAGGTCGGCATTGCCCTTGGCCAGGGCGCGGTCGAGGCGCACGCACATGGCCAGCGCGTGCTGGTGCTGGTGGGAAAGCGGGATAAGATTCCTGTCGCGCAGCATGAAGTCTTGCTCTCGGGCATATTGTAGCGCTGTCGTCTCGGCGGCTGTCAGGCGGGCATCTCGCCCGCGAGCGGGCCGGCGGGACGCTGGCTTCGCTCGGCTTGTTTGACACCCGGAGTACACTGCACGGCAAACCATGCCCTCACTCGACCGCCTCCTGGCCCGGCTGGAGCAGGCGAAAACCAACTTCTCGCGCGGAAATGCCGCGCAGATTCTGCGCCTGCTGGACGCGCTTGGCCGCAGCCGATTCCGCGATCCGCTAACTCTCATTCGCTTCCACGATGCGCTGTTGTTCATTCGAGCTTATCCCCACGCTGCGGCGGTAATGCATAAGGCCGAGCACTTACTCGATACCTTTGTCGCGCGCGTCGAGCGCCTGCGCGCGGCGGGCGCAAATATGGAGGTGTTCGATCCCGAGCAGGTATCCGGCATTGCCGGCACCACCATGCGGGACACATGGAACTATGACGTCATCCGCTGGCTGGCCGGGCGCTTTCCGCGCAACGTTTCTATCGACTGGACGGATTACGATCTGGAGAGCCGTCTTGCGACCACCTTGCCGCGCTTCATCCCGCTTCTGGCCGACGATGCCGATGTCGAGGCGGACGTTCCCCATGGCAAGTGGCTCCAAGCGGCTGCCGGGCGGCGCGGCATTCTGCTGTGGCTGCTCGAGCGCATCGCACAGTTGCCCATCTCCGGCCGCGAGCGGGCAGAAATCTACAACTCGCTCGCGCTGACGACCAAGTGGGAGGTCGGCAACCTGCGCGCCAGCCGCACCCGCAACTGGCGGCCGGTCCGGCAGGTTTTTTATCACCAGGCACCGTTGATCCGGCGCAACGAGGTTTCGCTGGCCAAAGAGATAACCTTGCCGCTGGCGGTCCGGCGACTCCCGCGACACGAGGGTGAGCGCGTGATGGACCTGATCCGCGAGATCATGCTGGTACGTTATCGCGAGCTTTACGGGACGTCTCTTGGCGATCCGGCGAGCGTGGTGGAAGCCCGCCCCGGTCGCGGCACGCAGATTTTTTTGTGGGGCTTGTCTCCCGACCGCCGCCTGCCGCTGCGCGCATACTTGGCCGGTTTCACTCTGAAGAACGGCGTCCCCATCAACTACATCGAAGGCATCTCGCTGTTCGAGTGGATGGAGGTGGGCTTCAATACCTTCTATGCCTACCGCGACGGCGAATCGGCGTGGCACTATGCGCAGGCACTGCGGCTGCTTTCACAGCTTCACGGCATCCGCTGCATCTCGGTGTATCCCTACCAGCTCGGCGACGGCAACGAAGAAGCCATCGCTTCCGGCGCGTTCTGGTTCTACCGCAAGTTGGGGTTTCATCCCGGACGTCCCGAAGTGCGCCGGTTGCTGGAGCGCGAAGAGCAGAAGGTTGCAACTCGTCCCGGCTACCGCACCAAGGCAGCCACGCTGCGCAAGCTCGCCGCCGGACACGTGTTCTACGAGCTGCCCGGCGTGGACCCCGGAGCTTGGGACCGATTCCGCACACGCAATCTCGGGTTCCGTGTGAACCGTTATATGGCAGCACATTTCGGCGGCGACGCGGAGAAAATGCGCCAAGTTGCGGGCGCGCGACTCGCCCGCACCTTGCGGGTAAGAGCCAGCCGGTTGTCGCAGTCAGAGCGCTCAGCCCTCGAAGACTACGCGATGCTGCTGGCCCTGGTTCCGGATTTTCCAAATTGGTCCAAAGAGGAAAAAAGCAAGCTAGCGTCCATCATCCGCGCTAAAGCCGGCCCGGACGAGAGCCGCTACCTCCGCATGCTGCAATCGCATTCCCGATTGCGCTCCGCCATCCTCCGTCTGGGAAGCTGACACGCCAGTAGACAAGAATTCCATCCGCAGACGACAATAGCCCTTCCCCTTTGCTGGCCCCGGGGACACAGGAGAACGCACTCATGCCCGCTACCGGCGAACTCATTCGCACTATGAACTACGTGGACGACATTGCCGCCACCTTGCGCCGCATCATTACCAGCCTCCCCACGTTGAGCGACGAGGAGAGGAAGCAGTTGGCGGATTACATGCGCAAGTCCGATCCCAACTTTATCAAGGTGCTGGACAGCATCGAGCACTCGAAACACGCGTAGCACATGGCCGGCGTCAAGACCATCGCCGTGATCGGGGCCGGCCTCATGGGGCGCGGCATCGCGTACGCCGCCGCACTGGGAGGCTTCCGCACCATACTGGAAGATATCCTGCCCGCCAGCTTGCGGAAGGCCGAAACCGAGATCCGCGGCAACCTGGATAAAGGCGTCGAACTGGGCAAAGTCTCGCGGCAGCAGGCCGACGATGCCTTCAACCGCATCGAGTTTGCCAGCTCGATTGAAGACGCGGCGCGCGCCGCCGAGCTGGTGATCGAAGCTGTCCCGGAAGAGCTGGAATCGAAGATTGAGATTTTTACCCTTCTCGACAAGGTTTGCGCCCCACCGACCATCCTGGCTTCTAACACCTCATCGCTCTCGATTACCGAGATTTCTTCGGTCACCTACCGCGCGCCACGCTGCATTGGCATGCACTTCTTTAATCCCGTGCACAAGATGAAGCTGCTCGAGATCGTTCGCGGCCTGGAGACCGACCAGCCCACAGTCGACGCCTGCGCCGATGTCGGGCGGCGCATGGGGAAAGAAGTGGTGGTGATTAAGGAATCGCCCGGCTTCATCACCAGCCGCATTAACGCCATGATCGGCAATGAAGCCTTTTACATGCTGCAGGAAAACATCGCCAGCGCTGCCGATATCGACAAAGCCATCAAGCTCGGTCTCAACCATCCCATGGGACCGTTCGAGATGGTGGACCTTGTGGGGCTCGATACCCGCCTACATGTGCTCGAATACCTGCACAAAACACTCGGCGAGAAATACCGGCCTGCACCGTTGCTGGTGCAGTACGTCAAGGCCGGCCGATTGGGGCGCAAGGCGGGGCGCGGAGTCTACGAGTATCCCGCGGCCGTAGCCAGCAGGGCGCAGGAGGCAAGAGACAGGAAAGACTAGGGAGGTCGCGTCCTGCCGCCTGACCGGGTTCCTGTGTAGGTATCGCAATTTTGATGACGAACTCGCGGTAGTTTTTCACACTTAGACGTAGATTACTCGGCTTTATACGACTTCGGCGGCAGCAGAAATTGCAGTCCGAAGTAACCCACGAAATAGGACTGAGTGGGCGCGGTGCGTTCGAGGCTGCGTCCGGCCATCAGGAGAAGAATCACCGGCCGATGGATCTTGTAGCGAGCGCCTAACTCGATCGTGGGCTGGCTATCGAAACGGTGGACAGTGCCGGGCGCGTAGATTTCCGCGTCTACTTCTAATTTCTTCGTAAAGTTGTGGCCCACGACCAACCCGGCGAGCCAGGCATCCGGCCCTTTGCGCACAAACTCGTAACCGAGTTCGAAATCCACATCGACCGGGCCAAACTTGTTGGAGAACTCAAAGGGCAGCAGAAAGCCATGGCTGGCGGGCGTGATGCCGCGCTGGACCGCGTCGTTGGGATTGTTGAAGAAGAACTGCGGGAAGCTGGAGATGGAGAGCCCGCTCTCCCCGTCGCCGTAGAAACGCCACTTGACGCCCGGATTCGATTGGCCCAGTCCAAACTTCGTTTCCGACGAAGGACGCTGCACGCGCAGCCAGGCGTTTTCATAGGTGAGCTGGATGCGGTCGCCAATCCCGAAATTAATATCAACGTCGGGCGTATGGGATACCGATTGATTGCTGTAGAGGAACGGCATGTAAGCGATGTTGATCTCCCAATTGAGCGGGCCGGGAGTGCTGGGATCGTTGGTGTAGTAGGGCGGGCCTCCCTGGGCGAATGCGGAGGCAGCAAGCAGGAGACCGAACGGCAAGATCAGGACCCGCAACATGGCTATGGAGCTAAAGGAAGCGAGGGCTCGCAAGCGATTCTTATATCACGGTGAGCCGCACACTTCTCCCAACGTGACCGGGTGAGCAACGAGGCCAAAAATCGCGATAACCCTTTGCTTTCTCGCCAGTCCAATCCTGCGGCGGCCGGGGTGCGATGGCGGACCTGCACTTTCCACCCACCGGTGCGCAAATTGGAGTATCGTCATGCGCATGCTGCTGGATATCTTCGCCCAGACTCTGCGCACTTTGTGGGCGCACAAACTGCGCTCGTTCCTGACCATGTTCGGGATCGCCTGGGGCGTGGGGTCGCTGCTGCTGCTGATCGGCGTGGGCGAGGGCTTCCGCACCGGCAACCGCAAATCGCTGGAGACCTTCGGCAAGAACATCATCTTCTTTTTCGGCGGGCGCGCGCCGGCGGTCGAGGGCAGCTTCACTTCCATGAAGTGGTTCAATCTGACCTACGACGATTACCTCGACATCAAGAGAGAAGCCAAGCTGGCAGTGAACATTTCGCCACTGATCGCGCGTGACGACATCCGCGCCGTCAGCGAGTACACCAGCACCAACGGCCAGGTATCGGGCGTGCCCCCAATCTACAACCAGGTGCGGACCATCCCCCTGCGGGTAGGCCGGTGGTTCAACGATGAGGATAACGCCGAACGCCGCCGCGTTTGCGTGCTGGGCCGGGAGATGACCAGGAACATGTTCCCCGGGCGGCCCGCGGTGGGTAACTCGATCATGCTGAATGGCGTGCATTTCGAGGTGATCGGCGTGCTCGACATGATCGGCCGTGAGGAGCACAACGCCACCAACATCCGCATCTTCGTACCCTTCAACACCATGCGCGAGCTCTTTCCGCTCAAAGGCGAGAACTCCAAAGACGGAAACGCCATCTCCTTCATCAACTACCAGCCGCGCAGCTTTGAAGAAAACGAAGAAGCCAAGGAGGAGATGCATCGCATCGTCGCCCGCAACCATGGAGGCTTTGATCCCAAGGGCACGGACATCTGGGAAGAGTGGGACACAGTAAAGAACCAGAAGACCATGGGCAGGATCTTTACGGCCATGGACTGGTTCCTGGGAGGCGTGGGGCTGGTGACGCTGGCGCTGGGGGCGATCGGCATCATCAATATTATGTTGGTGGCGGTGACCGAGCGCACCCGCGAGATCGGCCTGCGCAAGGCGCTAGGCGCCACTTATCGCAGCATTCTGTTTCAGTTTTTCCTGGAAGGCGCGTTTCTGACGCTGCTGAGCGGGGCGGTCGGTGTCGGTGGCGCGATGCTTTTCATCAAACTGCTTTCCGGGGTGCAGATGCCGCAGGGCTTTGACACGCCGAAGATCGTTCCCGTGTCGGCCATTGGCGCGGTGCTGTCGCTGGCTATCGCCGGCATCGCCGCAGGGCTGTATCCGGCACGCAAGGCAGCGATGCTGGAGCCGGTGGAAGCGTTGCGTCAGGAGTAAGTCATGGTGCGTGATCTGCTCAACGAAGCTTACGGCGCGATGCGGCATAATCGCCGGCGCACTGCTCTCACCATGCTGGGCATGGCCTGGGGCATCGCCACCGTGGTGATCCTGCTGGCCTTCGGTTCGGGATTCGAGAGCGCCATTAACCTGATTTTCAACTCCTGGGGAACGACAATGGTCATGGCGTTTCCCGGGCGTACCTCATTGCAGGCGGGCGGAGCGAAGGCCGGAAGCGAGATCAAACTGAAACTCGCCGACGTCGAGTACATCCGAAACGAAGTCCCCATGGTCAAAGGCGTTACTCCGCTCTTTGACAAGCGCAACGGCGCCACCATCCAGCATGACACCCGCACCTTCACCAACCTGTTTCTCACCGGCGTGTATCCGGTTTATCAGCGGATCAGGTGCTTCGACGTGGGCACAGGGCGCGGTTTGACTGAGGAGGATGAGTTTACTCGCGCGCGCGTGGCGGTGATCGGCGACGATGCCAAAAAGCGCCTTTTCTCCGGCCAGTCCGCGGTTGGAGAGAGTATCCGCATCAATGGCATGACCTTTAAGGTGGTCGGCGTTTATCAGCACAAGGTGCAAGGCGGCGACGATAATGACAACGGCATGGTCGTGATTCCATTCAGCACCATGGGCGACCTCTATGACACGCAGTACATCAGCGGCATCGCCATGGATTACGAAGGTGAGGACCATCGCCAGATCGCGCGCGTGGTGCGCGCCGTGCTTGCCGGACACCACAACTTCCGCCCGGATGACCGCCGCGCCGTATTCATCGCCGATATCAAAGAAGACTTCGACGAGTTCAAAATCGTTACCGCCGCGCTGAAGGTGCTGCTGGCGTTCATCGGAGCGCTCACCCTCGGCATCGGGGGAATCGGCTTGATGAACATCATGCTGGTCTCTGTGCAGCAGCGGACGCGGGAGATTGGCGTGGAAAAGGCCCTGGGCGCGCAAAAGCGCCAGATTCTTTTCCAGTTTCTAGCGGAAGCGCTGGCCATTACCTTTGCGGGGGGTCTGGCTGGGATCGTGATCGCTTACCTGATCTCATGGACCGTGGGCTCGATCACGCTGATGAGCGCATTCGGGGAGAACAGCGGCGCCGGCGACATTCACCTGGGCATCAACCTGAGCAGCCTGATCGTGGCTACCATCATCCTGAGCCTCGTGGGGATCATCAGCGGCATGCTGCCCGCCCTGCGCGCCGCCGGCCTTGATCCGATTGAGTCGCTGCACTACGAATAACAACAAAGGCTCGCGCCGCGGATACACACGGATACACGCGGATTATAAAGAACTATTTTGATCTGCGTTTATCCGTGTTGATCCGCGGCGAAAAGCTTTTTCTGGTTACAATCGATTGGTGGTGAATCCTCGCCTGGAACGCGTCCTCGAACAGCTCAGCCTCTATGAACATCCGCTCCTGGCCTTCGACGCGCGCGAGAAGGGCGAAGGCGTCGAGGTCATCATCAAGTTCAAAGATCCCAACCTAAAGGTCCACACCTACTACTTCGAGTTACACCCGCGCGACCTCGACCACCCGCAATTCGAGTGGACCTTCCAGCGCCAGCTCTACGATTGCCTGCATGACTACTTCGTCGAGATGTTCATCCGCACGCCGCAGGACCTGAAAGAGCGCCGATGACGCTGCGCGAGCGCATCGAACAGGAGATCCGCGAGCGCGGCCCCATTCCATTCTCGCGCTACATGGAACTGTG
>Ga0335081_10009408_pt1 | contig 15729 bp, 12 predicted proteins | sample Lox_Sample_35_FD_206713 | JGI IMG/M metagenome (GOLD analysis project Ga0335081, IMG submission 206713) | Soil microbial communities from Loxahatchee National Wildlife Refuge, Florida, United States - Lox_Sample_3.5 | ecosystem: Environmental > Terrestrial > Soil > Wetlands | place: USA... | reverse complement strand
GGCCGAGCGCGCCGCGACGACCAAGTCGCAGGCGAGTGCGATGTTGGCGCCGGCCCCGGCGGCGACCCCGTTCACCGCCGCAATCACCGGCAGCGGCAGTGCCCGCAGGGCGAGGACCATGGGCTTGTAGTTCTTCTCGATCGACTCGCCGAGATCCGCCGCCTGGCCGCCCGGGCTCACCGCCCGGTCGTTGAGGTCCTGCCCCGCGCAGAAGCCACGGCCGGCGCCCGTAATCACCAGCACGCGCGCTTCCCGGGCGCGCACCTCGGCGAGCGCGCTGCGCACCTCGGCGTGCATCGCGGTCGTGAAGCTGTTGAGGCGCTCCGGCCGATTGAGGGTGAGGCGTGCAATGCCGCCGCTCTGCTCGAAGAGGATGGTCTGGTAGCTCACCGTGTACTCACTTCTCGTCGTAGTCGAGCTCGAGCGTCTCGCTCTTGACACGCGACTGGCACGCCAGCACGTAGCCCTGCTCGAGCTCCCAGTCCTCGAGAGCGTAGTTCTGCGCCATCTCGACCTCGCCGCGCACTACCTTGGTACGGCACGTCGAGCAGACCCCCGCGCGGCATGAGAAGGGCAGCTCGATGCCGGCACGCGCCGCGGCATCCAGCACGGTCTCGGCGTTCATCTGCATCGTGAAGACGCGGCGCCGCCCGTCCATCACGATGGTGACTTCGGCCTGCGTCCTGGCGGGCGCCGCGGCCGGCGGCCTGGGAGCGGCCACGGCAACCTCCGCGGCGGGGGCAGCGCGTCCGGCGCCCTCGCCCGCCGTCGCCACGCTGAAGTGCTCGGCGTGAATGCGCGCACCCTCGACACCCAGCGCGCGCAGGCTCCCGCCCACCTGCTCGATCATGTCGCCGGGCCCGCACACGAAGTACTCGGCGATCTCGCCCGGCCGGAACAGGGCCGCAGCAAACTCCCGCACCCGCTCGCCATCGATCCGGCCGTTGTAGAGCGCGACCTCCTGCGGCTCGCGGCTCATCACGAAGTGCAGCGAGAGCCGCTCGAGATAGCGGTCCTTGAGCGCGAGCAGCTCCTCGAGACACATCGTGCGCGCACTGCCGCTGTTGCCATAGAAGAGTATGACGCGCTTCTCCGGCAGCGCGAGCAGCGCGCGCGCCACCGAGAGCACCGGTGTGATGCCGCAGCCGGCGGCGAAGGCGACGTAGCTGCCGCCCCGTTGCGCGGCGGTGCGCGGCGTGAAGCTGCCGTTGGGAGGCAGTACCTCGAGCGGATCGCCGGCGCGCAGCTGCTCGGCGAGATAGCGCGACATCTTCCCCGCCGTGTGCACGCGCGGCACGATCACGAGCGGCCACTCGCCCGGTGCGTTCACCGGCGAGTAGGTGCGCCGCACTTCCTCGCCATCGATCTCGGCGCGCACTACGAGGTGCTGCCCGGCGGCGCCGAGGTACTCAGCGCGCAGCTCCGCAGGCACCTCGAGCGCGATCGCCACGGCGTCTTCCGCATCCGGGCTGATGGCGCTGACCGTGAGCGAATGGAAGCGCAGCATCTCAGATGCACTTGAAGTGATCGAATGGCTCGCGGCAGGCACTGCAGACGTAATGCGCCTTGCAGGGGGTGGAGCCGAATTCGCTGATCCGCTCGGTCGCGAGGCTCCCGCACCGCGGGCAGCGCACCGGCTGGGACATCCGGCCCTGGACTGTCGCGGCCGGCGGGGAGATGCCAAAGGCTTCGAGCTTGGCGCGCCCCTCGGGGGTCACCCAGTCGCTGGTCCACGGGGGCGAGAGAACCTCCTCGAGCAGCGCGTCGCCGTGGCCAGCCTCATCGAGCGCGGCGCGGGTCGCGCTGCGGATCGCGGCGGTCGCCGGGCAGCCGGTGTAGGTCGGGGTGATGCCGACGTGCAGCCGTCCGTCTGCGGCGCGGTGCACGTAGCGCACGATGCCTAAGTCGACGATGCTGAGCACCGGTATCTCGGGATCGGGCACGCGCGCGAGGACACGCCACACCTCGCCCTCGGCCGCGCTGGACTGCGCCGCTCTCACCAGCGGACCCCCGGATAGCTGCGCTGCAGATGCTGCATCTCGCCGAGCAGGTGGCCGAGATGCTCGGTATGCACACCGCGCTTGCCGTGCCAGGGGTACGGCTGATGCGCCGGGCGCGCCAGCGTCGCCTGGTTGAGATCCTCCGCCACGCGCCTTGCGAAGCGCTCGGCGGCCGCGGCGAGCTGCGGTGCGATCCCCGCCGCGGCCATGCGCTCGTCGATCTCGTCGGCAGTGAACAGCTCCCCGGTGAAGCGCCACAGGGAGTCGACGGCCTGCTGCGCGCGCGCCTGGCTCTCCGCGGTGCCGTCGCCGAGACGCGCCAGCCAGCCGCTGCTGAAGCGATAGTGGTAGCGCGTCTCCTTGAGCGCCTTGGCGGCGATCGCCGCGAGCCGCGTATCCGCGGATCCGGCGAGGCCCTCGTAGACCTCGATCTGCCAGGCATCGATCAGCCACTGGCGCACGATGGTGTGGGCGAAGTCGCCGTTCGGCTGCTCGGCGAGCGTGAGATTCAGGAACTCGGGCGCATCGCGCAGGAACGCGAGCGCGTCCTCGTCACGCCCCTGGCCTTCGATCTCCCCGGCGTAGGTGAGCAGCAGCCGCGCCTGGCCGATGAGGTCGAGCGCGAGGTTGGCGAGGCCGAGGTCCTCCTCGAGCGCCGGCGCGTGGCCGATCCACTCTCCGAGGCGCTGCCCGAGCACCAGGCTGGTGTCGGCGAGGCGCAGCACGTAGCGGAACAGCGCCTCGTTCAGCGCCCGGTCGCGCCGCGCGGGCGCTGCGGCCGCCGTGCTCACAGATTCTTCACCTCATCGGGAATCGCATAAAACGTCGGATGCCGGTACACCTTGTCGCGCGCCGGCTCGAACAACGCCTCCGACTCGCCCGGGTCCGAGGCGACGATGTCGGCCGAGCGCACCACCCAGATGCTCACGCCTTCCTGGCGCCGGGTATACACGTCGCGCGCGTGCTCGATCGCCATGCGCGCGTCCGCAGCGTGCACGCTGCCGACGTGCTTGTGCTCGAGCCCGGAGCGCGAGCGGATGAACACCTCGAACAGCGGCCAGTCGGCCGTTGACGGATCCGGGGCCGGACTGCTCATGCCTGCCTCCTGGCCTGCGCCTGCTCGCGTGCCGCCTGCCTGGCGGCATGCGCCGCCGCCGCCTCGCGCACCCAGGCCCCGGCCCGGTAGGCCTCGCGGCGCGCCTCGAGCCGCTCGCGGTTGCACGGGCCGTTGCCCTTCAGCACGGCGTGGAACTCATTCCAGTCGATCGGCCCGATGACGAAATGCTGCGTGGCCTCGTCCCAGCGCAGTGCGGGGTCGGGGATCGTCAGCTCGAGGAACTGCGCCTGCGGCACGGTGATGTCGATGAATCTCTGCCGCAGCTCGTCGTTGGTGAAGCGCTTGATCTTCCAGCGCATCGACTGAGCTGTGTGCTTCGAGTCTGCGTCCGACGGACCGAACATCATGATCGACGGCCACCACCAGCGATTCAGCGCATCCTGCGCCATGGCGCGCTGCGCCTCGCTCCCCTGCGCCAGCGTCAGCATGATCTCGAAGCCCTGACGTTGGTGGAAGCTTTCCTCCTTGCAGATGCGCACCATGGCGCGCGCGTACGGCCCGTAGGAGCAGCGGCAGATCGGGATCTGGTTCATGATCGCCGCGCCGTCGACCAGCCAGCCGATCGCGCCCACGTCCGCCCAGGTGAGCGTCGGGTAATTGAAGATGCTCGAGTACTTCGCCGCGCCCGACAGCAGCTGCTCGAACATCTCGGCGCGCGAGATGCCGAGCGTCTCAGCGGCGCTGTAGAGGTACATGCCGTGGCCGCCCTCGTCCTGCACCTTGGCCATCAGCACCGCCTTGCGGCGCAGGCTGGGCGCGCGCGTGATCCAGTTGCCCTCGGGAAGCATGCCGACGATCTCGGAGTGCGCATGCTGGGAGATCTGCCGGATGAGCGTTTGACGGTAGGCATCCGGCATCCAGTCCTTGGGCTCGATCTTCTCATCGGCGTCTATGCGCGCCTCAAAGCGCGCCGCCGCGGCCTTGGCATCCGCGGCCGGCGCCGCTACCGGCTCCCGCCCGTGGACGTCGAGCGCCTGCGTGTACATGCGTGTTACCCCAGGGGGCCGTACGGTCCCCTTGCCTCGATGCGGCACAAGGCTAGCACAACGAAAACCGGGGATATTCCCATCGACACCAGGCACAGGGATGTGCCCGCCGCCGCAGGTGGCGGGCGTCGAGCAAAAACGACGCTTTTTGCTCGACGCCGCGCTGGGCCGGGCAGGACGCCCGGCTCCAGCGCTTCATACTAGTCGCTCAGCACCACCGCCATGAAGCTCACCGACTGCACGCCGGTGCTCATGTCATAGGGTCCCTCGGAGTCGACCCGCAGCAGCTGCGTGGTCCCGTCGAGGTCCGCGGCGAGCGCCGTGATGAAGTCGCTGAAGGTCGAATACACCTGGAACTGCCAGCTCATGCGGTGCCCGATCGCAAACAGCATGGGGGACGAGGCGGTGTTCGGCACGAAGGAAAGCCCGGCGCTCACGCTGCCCGGATCCTCCCTCACCGGGCCGATGAACGCCACGTGCTCCGCCGCGCTCTGCACGGTCGCCTGAGTCATCATCACGCTGGCGGCGCTCAGGGGCGAGACGAAGGGCGCGGTCGGCCCGGGCGTCATCCACTCGAGGTGCAGCCGGGCATTCGCGGTCGCGAAGTTCACCAGCGTCTCCGCGGCGAAATCCGGCGGCGCCGACCCGAACGGCGTCACGAAGCCGTCGAACGCGATCGGGAATCCGGTGCTGAGCGTCGGCAGCGGCAGCGCCGCGGGAACGCCCACGGTGTAGGCGCTCGCCGTGGCGTCCATGCCGGTCATGCCGGTGCCGGCGAAGTTGAAGGCCGCCGGCGGCAGGCCATCGAGTGCCTGCAGGTTCATGGTCACCACGCCGCTCGTCGCGGAGGTGAACTGCCCCCAGGCGCGCGTCACCATCAGCCGCACGCTCCCGGAGCTCGCATCGAGGGTCCGGTTGCCGCTCGAGTCGCTGCCGGCCTTGCCGAACGCCTGCAGATGCTGGCCGACGGAGATGTCCTGCGGCCCGAAGGTTCCGGACTGACCGTCCTCGGTGACCATGGTGCCGGAAGCCACCGTGACCATGACCTGGCCGAAGAAGCCGAAGTCGTTCGCGCCCATGTTGGTGCCCATGGCGCTGTCATTGGTGCCCGAGGCGGCGCTCATGACTACTCCACCCTGGACACCGCCGCCCCCCTGCGGCTCGAAGAACGCATGGCGCACGGTCAGCACGTCCCCGCTGCGCCCGACCACGGTGCCTTCGACGCTGTCGAGGCCGGCGCCCGGGACGCTGGTGCCGGCGAACACCTGCGTGGCCGTGAAGGTCTTGGTAGTGGTATCGAACGTCCCGAGGGCGAGGGTCATCGCTCCGGTCGGCACCGCCGCGAGCGCAGTCAGGCCCGCATTACCGGTGTAAGCGGTGCCATTGATGGTGAACGCAGTGGTCGCGGTCGTGTAGACCACGACCTGACCCATGCCGTCATCCGCGTGGGTGAAGAACGGCCACACCTGGACCGTGTACGAAGTCTGGCTCGAGGTGTTGGTGACGCTCACCAGCGGCCCGCGCACGCGGATCGGCCTGGTGACATCGGGCGTGAGGCTCGCCACCAGCACCGGGTTGACCGTCACCATGACGGCGCTAGCCGCGGTCGAGGAGGTGATGGTCGACGGCGCCACGGTATTCGAGGCGCTCAGGTTGAAGTCGAGCGCCAGATGCGAGACCGTGCCGTTGGTGATGAGGAGCGGCGACCCGGACGGCAGCTGCAGCGTCACCGTTATCTGACTGTTCGGCGAGACCAATGGGTTGTTGGTCGTGCCGTTGATGATGTTCGCGGCCGGCACCGTGATGCCGCCGGCGCCGTTGTCGATGACGATGGTCGCGCTGCTGTAGTCGAGCGTCAGAGCAACGCCGGTATACTGGCCGCTGGGAACCTGCTGGGCACTGATCACCTCCGACAGGTCGACCAGCTGTGCGAAGTCAACCGTGGTGGTGACCGGCACCGTCTCGACCGTGGTGCCGTCGGCGCGTGTCAGCTGCAGCGACACGACGTTGACCATGTAGCTGAGGAAATCCCCGGGCATGTCCGTCAGGGTCACCATCGCGGTGCCGGTGTTGGCCGGTGGCGATGAGTTCATGCTCGTCGATGCGCCGCCGCCGCAGGCGTTGACCAGCAACGCACCGGTGAGTCCGGCGACGGCGAGCAGATGCAGCGAATGTCGGCGCGCCGCGTTCCAGCAGCGCTTGGCGAGTGCGTTCATGCGGGTGACTCCCCGAAGATCACGTAGTCCTGATAGTCCTGCCTGCGCCGTCCGGAGCATGCCGGGAGTCGCAGATCCCCGCGCGTTTTCTAGCGCTGTGTCAGGTGCAGCACAAACTGTCTCCTGCCCCCGACAGGCGTCGGGGATTACATAACTTTATACATTTTGTAACCAGCGGGGCTTACAGGTCAGGCAGGCGCTCAGCGCGGCTCGCGGCGGTCGATGACGCGCTGCGCCTTACCCGCCGAACGCTCGATCGATCCGGGATCGCCGACGCGCACCCGGACCGAGATCCCGACCAGGGCCTTGATGCTGGCTTCGAGCTCGTGCTGCAGGCTGGCGCGCGACCCGGCAGGAATGCCCTCCAGGCATTCCACCTTGACCGCGAGCTGGTCCAGATGTCCCTCGCGTGTCAGCTCGAGCTGATAGTGCGGCGCCAGGCGCCTGATTCGCAGCACCAGCTCCTCGATCTGGCCCGGGAACACGTTCACTCCGCGCACGATCAGCATGTCATCCGAGCGGGCGCTGATGCGCGCGATGCGGCGCATCGAGCGCGCGGTCGGCGGCAGGAGCGCGGTCAGATCACGTGTACGGTAGCGGATCATCGGCAGCGCCTGCTTGGTGAGCGAGGTGAACACCAGCTCGCCGGCGGAGCCCTCGGGCAGCACCGCGCCCGTCGCCGGATCGATGATCTCGGGATAGAAGTGGTCCTCCCAGATCACGGGCCCATCCTTGGTCTCGATGCATTCGCACGCGACGCCCGGTCCCATCACTTCCGAGAGGCCGTAGATGTCGAGTGCGTCGAGCCCGGCGCGCGACTCGATCTCGGCGCGCAGCGCTTCGGTCCAGGGCTCGGCGCCGAAGATCCCGATACGAAGCGAGCTCGCCGCGGGATCGATCCCCTGGCGCTGGAACTCCTCGACCAGCGCCAACATGTAAGAAGGAGTCACCATGATGACGTCGGGCCTCAGGTCGCAGATCAGCTGTACCTGCTTCTGTGACTGGCCGCCGGACATCGGCACCACGGTGCAGCCGAGACGCTCGGCGCCGTAGTGGGCCCCGAGCCCGCCGGTGAACAGGCCGTAGCCGTAGGCGATGTGCACGATATCTCCGGGGCGTGCACCGGCGGCGCGCAGCGAGCGCGCCACGAGGGCCGCCCAGGTGTCGATGTCCTCGCGGCTGTAGCCGACCACGGTCGGCTTGCCGGTGGTGCCGCTCGAGGCATGCAGACGCACCACCTCGGCGCGCGGCACCGCGAACATCCCGAAGGGATAGTGGGCGCGCAGATCGTCCTTCACCGTGAAGGGGAAGCGCGCCAGGTCGGCGAGCGTCTTCAGGTCATCGGGATGCGCACCGGCCAGCTGGCACTTGGCGCGATAGGGCGCAACGTTCTCGTAGGCATGGCGCACGGACCATTTGAGCCGCGTGAGCTGCAGCGCGCGCAGCTCGTCCTCGCCGGCGCGCTCGATGGGCTCGAGCTCGAGAGCGCCACGCCGCGCCGACACCAGCGCTCCGCGCAGGCTTCAGGCCGACCAGCCGGCGAGCGTGCCGACGAAGGTCTGCATGAAGCGGTTCGCCTGGTGGCCGTCCATGACGCGGTGATCGAGCGTCAGGGTGGCGTAGCAGCGCGGCCGGACCACGATCTTCTGCTCGTCCCCCTCCTCGACCACCACCGGTCGCTGCTCGAGCTTGCCTATCCCGAGAATCGCCGACTGCGGCTGGTTGATGATGATCGGGGCCGCGAGCAGGCTGCCGCTCACTCCATGGTTCGAGATGGTGAAGGTGCCGCCGCGCACGTCCGCCGGCGCGAGTTTGCCGGCACGTGCCCGGCTCACGAGGTCCTCGAGCGCACGCGCGATCGCGAACAGGTCGAGGCCGCCGGCGTCGTGCAGCACGGGCACGACCAGCCCGGTGCCCTCGACGGCGGTCGCGATGCCGATGTGGATGTCGTCGTAGATCTCGAGCGCCGTATCGGTCCAGCGGCTGTTGGCCTCGGGCACCTCGCGGATGGCCGCGACCGCCGCGGTCACGAAATAAGCCGTGAGGGTCAAGGGCGCGCCGCGGCGCGCGAACGCCTCGCGCTGGCGCGTGCGGTCCTTGAGCACCGCGCCGAGATCGGCCTCGAACACCGTGGTCACGTGTGGCGCGGTGTGCAGCAGGCTCTGCGCCATGTGCTCGGCGATGCGGCGCCGCACCGCCGTGTGCGGCACACGATGACTGCGAATGGCGCCCGCCGCCGGCGCGGCCAGCGCCGCCGATGCGCTCGCTGCGTCCGGTGCGGTCTCTGCCGGCCGTGCGCCGCCTCCTGCGGCGGCCACGCGCAGCACATCCTCGACGGTGATGCGGCCGCCAGGACCGGTACCGGGCACCTGATCCTCCGTGAGGCCGTGCTCGCTGAGAAGCCGGCGCACCGCGGGGCTCGGCTGCCTCCCGGGGCCGGTCAGCGGCGCCGGGGCTACGGCTGCCGGCGCGGAGGTGACCGTGTCGGCTCGCGCTGCAGCGTGAGGGACTCGAGCCCGCGGCACCTGGTGCGCGGCACCGGCGGCGCCCGTCGCGATTCTGCCGAGCAGCTCGCCCGGAGAGATCTCTTCCTGCTCGTGCTTGAGGATCTCGGCCAGCACCCCGCTCGCCGGCGACGCCACCTCGACCGTCACTTTGTCGGTCTCCAGCTCGATCAGCGGCTCGTTCGCTTCGACCGGCTCGCCGACGCGCTTCAGCCAGCGCAGCAGCTGCGAGCGCGTGCCCTCGGTCTCCTCCGCCGGAGCGCGGATCTCGAGACTCGCGCTCATCGGCTCACAGGCTCGCGAGCCTCTGGATGGCGCGCGTAATGCGCGCCACGTCCGGCACGGCGGCCTCGAGCAGCACCGGGCTGTGCGGACTCGGGATATCGGGCATGGCGAGCCGCTCGATCGGCGCCTGGAGACTGTAGAAAGCTTCGCCCGCGAGCGTTGCCGCCACCTCGGCCCCGAAACCGGCGGTCAGATTGTCCTCGTGCACGATCAGGCATCGGTGGGTCTTCCCGACTGAGGCGAGCACGCTGGCCCGGTCCCAGGGCGAGAGCGTACGCAGATCGAGTACCTCGGCGTCAACCTGCGACTCGCGGGTGGCGAGCTCGCAGCGCTCCACCATGGCGCCCCAGGTGACGATCGTGAGCTCGGTGCCCGGCCGCACGAGGCGCGCGTGGCCAAAGGGCACGATGAACTCGTCCCCTGGGTACGGCCGGCGCGCCCAGGCGCCGTCGAGCATGGCGCGGTGCTCGAAGAAAATGACCGGATCGTTGCCCCGCAGGGCCGCGCGCAGCAGCCCCACCGCATCCTCGGCGTTCGAAGGCACCGCGACCTGCCAGCCGACGCCGTGCACCCAGGCGACCTCGTTGGTCTGGCTGTGCCAGGGATCACCGCACTTGAAGAAGCCGCCTGGCATCCGCACCACTACCGGCGCGGCGAAGCGGTTGCGCGTGCGCCAGCGCAGCGTCCCACAGTCATTGAGCTGCTCGGCGGCCGGCTCGGCGTATTTGCGGAACTGGATCTCGGCGACCGGCAGCAGGCCCGCGAGCGCCATGCCGACGGCGCGTCCGATGATCCCCTCCTCGGAGAGGCTCGTGTCGAACACACGCCCGCTGCCGTACTTGTGCTGCAGCCCGAGCGTCGCGCCGTGCACTCCACCCTTCGGCCCCACGTCCTCGCCGAACACCAGCATCCGCCGGTTGAGCGCGAGCTCCGCATCGAGAGTACGGCGGATCGCGGTCAGCATGTTGATACGGGTCGGCTCGGGTTGCGGGCGCTCGCTCGCAGGCGGGTATTCGCAGCCTTCCGGCCGCAAGCCGCCCTGCTGCTGCAGCTCGCCCGTGCCGTCGGGGTTCTGTGAGAACACCTGGTTCGTCAGCTGCCGTGGATCGGGCGGCGGCCGCGCCAGCGCCCGGGCGACGGCCTGCTCGACCTCGGCCCGTGCCTCAGCGGCAATCCCGCGCCACTCGGCCGCGCTCATTGTGCCGGGCACGAGCAGCTGCTCGAGCCGTGCGAGCGGATCGCGGGCGCGCTCCTCTTGCAGTATCTCGGCAGACTTGTAGGTCTGCGTATCCTGTCCCGAGTGCCCCGACAGGCGCGGCACGGTGAGCCGCAGCAGCAGCGGCGCGCGCGTGGCGCGCACCTCCGCCACGGCGCGTGCGGTGAGCTCGCGGGCCGCACGCGGATCGCTGCCATCGCCTTCGAGGATCGTGAGGCCGACGAAGGCGCGCAGGTTCGCGGCAATGTTGCCCCCCGGAGTCTGACAGGTCGAGGGCACGGAGATGCCGAAGCCGTTGTCCTCGATGTAGAACAGCATCGGCAGGCGCTGCGTCGTCGCAATGTTGAGCGCGGACCAGAAGCCGTTGGTCGCGGTCGAGGCGTCCCCGCCGAGCACCACTGCGATGCTGCGCGTGAAAGCTGTGTCGCCGAGCACCTCGTGGCGGTAGCGGATCGCCTGCGCCCAGCCTGCCGCCGGGGTGTATTGCGTCCCGACGCCGCCGCAGGCCGGCAGGACCGTGGGCACGCCCTGCCCCGGCAGGTTGAACACCACGCCGATGTCGCGCCCGCCGCTGAAGCCGCCGCTGCGCGCGAGCGGTCCGGCCGCCGCATCCTCCAGACTCACGCCAAGAGTCAGCATCAGAGGCCGCGAGCGGTAATACACCGCGATGCCGTCGTGCGCATCGGTCAGATTCAGTCCGAGGAGGATCTGCGCGAGCTCATGGCCGCGCGCCGAGAACTGGTAGAGCACCTTGCGCTCCGGAACCAGGCGCGTCTCCTCGATGTCATCGAGGGCGCGCGAGAGCTGCACGAGGCGGGTGACGCGGCGCCAGTCCGCCTGCGCCGCGTCGGTGGGGCTTCCATCCGGGAGGGTCGTGATCGCGGCGGCGCGGGCGGCCATGGAGCTCCTCGGGGTCGACGGTGGCGCGAAGCTTATGCCCTTGGGACTGCAATTATCTTGCTGAAATTGCAGGTATGGCCCCGCTCTTGGCAATATTATTGCCATGAAACGCACCCTTGATCGCCTCGACCGGCGGATCCTCGAGCAGCTCCAGAGCGATGCGCGCATCTCCAATCAGGAGCTGGCCAAACGCGTCGGCCTCTCACCGGCCCCCTGCTGGCGGCGGCTGCGGCGCCTCGAGGAGGCCGGCTTCATCGGCGGCTACGTGACGCTGCTGCGTGCGCCGGCGATCGGCTTGCCGATCCTCGCCTACGCGGTCGTCTCGCTCGAGAACCACCATCCGGAGTCCGTGCGGCAGTTCGATCAGCTCGTGAAGGATCGTCCCGAGGTGCTCGAGTGCCACTCCATGAGCGGCCCGAACGACTACCTGCTGCGTATCGTCGCCGCCAGCATGGAGGCGTACGAGCACTTCCTCTCGACGCAGCTGCTGCAGCTCGCGGCGGTGCGTTCGGTCAACACCAGCTTCGTGCTGCGGACCAAGAAATTCACCACCCGCCTGCCGGTCAGCTGAGGGCGTCAGTACGCCGCCTGACGCTGACACTCGCAGCTGGTGGTGTCGGGCCCCGCAAACCAGAAAGCCGATGTCAGCAGGCGCACTTCGGCGTGCTCCCAGGCACGGGCGAATTCCCGTGCGGCCGCGGCGGCGGAGGCCTTGCGCCCTTGCGCCCGCAGCGCGGCCGCGAGCCCGTAGAGCGCCCAGCCATTGGCCGGGTGTTGCCGCAGGTCCTCGCGGTAGATACGCTCGGCCTCAGCCGGGCGTCCCGCGATGAGGAGCTGTGCGCCGAGCAGGTGGCGGACCGGGAAGAACCAGCCCGTCCCCTCGTCCCCCGACAGGCGATCTTCCGCTGCGGCGGCTTTCCTGAGCTCTGCGATCGCGTCCGCATTGCGAAGCTCGGTTGCGGCGATACGGGCGGCGACGACCGGCACGGCGACGGCGATGAGATCATGCAGCCCGATACGGTCATCGCCCGGCCCGGCCGGAGCACCCGCGCTTAGCCGCTCGAGATCGGCGAGTGCCTGGCGCGCCTCGGCGAGCCGGCCGCGTGCCGCGAGCGCTACCCCGCGCGCATAGAGGTAGCCCGCGGTGAGCCCCGGCGCGCGTGCGTCGGGCGGCGTGAGCGCGATGAGCTCGTCCCAGAGCCCGAAGCGCACCAGCGCCGAGTACTGCGGCGTGAGCTCCCAGCCTGAGCCGCCCGCGGCGAGCACCTGCTCCACCGCAAGCTTCGCTGTGAGCGCCTGCACGGCCGCGAGAGCGTCGGCCTTGCAGCCCTCCATGCTGGCCACATAGGCGGCGCGTGCCGGATCGGGCGGCGGCGCGTCACGGGCGGGCGCCTGCGCGGGCGCCGGGATCGCCAGCGCTTGCGCCAGCGCCAGGGCCGCTATCGCGTTCGTCAACGGTTTCACCTGCGATCCGGAGCGTCGTACGTTCCCCGGCACGATAGTGAGGCACTCGCCTAACTATCGTGATTTGGGACCCTCCACGCTGGCCCACCCCTGCCCGGAGGCGGCCAGCCGCGCGAGAAGCGGCGCGGGACGCCAGCGCGCCCCGTGCGTCGGCGCGAGCCTCTGCATCGTCTCGACCACGCGCTTCAGGCCCGCCTGCTCGGCCCAGTACATCGGGCCGCCACGCCACGCCGGAAAACCGTAGCCGTTGACGTAGACCACGTCGATGTCCCCGGCGCGCAGCGCGATGCCTTCGTCGACGATTTTGGCGCCCTCGTTCACCAGGGGGTGCAGCAGCCGGTCGAGAATCTCCTCGTCGGGAATCTGCCGGCGCCGGATCCTGAGATCGCGCGACACCCCCTCGATGAGCGCCAATACCTCGGGATCCGGGAGGCGGGTACGCCCGTCATAGCGGTAGAAACCCCTGCCGGCCTTCTGCCCGAGGCGCCCTTGCGCCACCAGCCGCTCGAGGATCGTCGAGAAGCGCTCGTCGGCGGGAAGCTTGCGCCTCTTTCGGATGAGGAAGCCGACGTCGTTGCCAGCGAGATCACGCATCGCGAGCGGCCCCATGGCAAAGCCGAAGCCTTCCATCACCCGATCGAGCTGCTCCGGAGTCGCGCCCTCCTCCAGCAGGAATTCCGCCTCCGACCCGTAGTACATCACCATGCGGTTGCCGATGAAGCCGTCGCAGTTGCCGGCGAGCACCGTCACCTTGCCGAGGGTCTTGCCGAGCGCCATGACGGTGGCGAGCGTCTGCGGAGAGCTGCGCGCACCGCGCACGTTCTCCAGGAGGCGCATGACGTTGGCGGGGCTGAAGAAGTGCGTACCGACCACTTTGTCCGGGCGCGCGGTCACCGAGGCGATCGCATCGATGTCGAGCGTCGAGGTGTTGGTGGCGAGAATGGCGTCGCGCGCCGCTACCCGGTCGAGCCGCACGAACACTTCCTGTTTGACGTTCATGTCCTCGAACACCGCCTCGATGATGATGTCGGCCTCGTCGAGGTCGCCGTAGTCGCTGACGCCCCGGATCAGTGACAGCGCGCGCTCGGCGCGCTGCGGTGTCAGGCTGCCGCGCTTCACCGAAGCGCCGTAGTTGCTGGCGATCACCGCGAGGCCGCGCTCGAGCGCCTGCGGCGAAACCTCGAGCACGCGCACCGGAATGCCGGCGTTGGCGAAGTTCATCGCGATGCCGCCGCCCATGGTGCCGGCACCGATCACACCCGCACTCCGGATCGGCAGCGGCTTCACTTCCGGCCCCACGTCCGGGATGCGGCGCGCCTCGCGCTCGGCGAAGAACAGGTGCGTGAGCGCCCGGCGCTGCGGGCTGTCGCGGCATTCGATGAAGCAGTCACGCTCGAAGCGGAAGGCCTCCGCCTTGGGCCGCGTGCAGGCCGCCTCGATGCAATCGATGATCTTCCAGGGCGCGAGCTGCCCGCGCGCGCGCGCGGCGATCTTCTGTCTGAAGGCCGTGAACAGCGTGCCGCTCACTTCGCCAATGCGTTCGGTGAGCTCGCTCGCGAGCCGCAGCGGCCAGCGCTCGCGCGCCGCCTGCCGGCCGAGCTCGGCCGCGGCGCAGACCGCATCGTCCGCGATCTTCTCGATCAGCCCCAGCTCGAGCGCGCGCGCTGCCGGAATCTGCGCCCCCGAGGTGATCGCCTCGAGCGCGGCCTCGGGGCCCGCGAGCCGCGTGAAGCGCTGCGTGCCGCCGGCGCCGGGTATGAGCCCGAGCTTCACCTCCGGCAGCCCCACCGTCGTCGCCGGCGCCGCCACCCGCCAGTGACAGGTGAGCGCGAGCTCGAAACCGCCGCCCAGCGCGTTGCCTTCGAGCGCCGCGACCAGAGGCTTGGCTGTGCCCTCCATGCGTGCCTGCACGTCGAGAATCATCGGCGCCTTGAGGGCGAGCCCGGAGGCAATCTCGTTGATATCGGCGCCCGCGGGGAAGACGCCGTTGGCGCCGCACACCACCACCGCGACGATCCCCGGATCCGCGGCCGCCCGGCCCAGCCCCTCCATGAGTCCCTCGCGCACCGCGAGGCTGAGCGCGTTGACCGGCGGGTTGGCGATCTCGAGGATCGCAACATCGCCGGCGGCGCGATAATTGACTGCTGGCACTCGTTGCTCCCGTTTAGCCGCAGCCATTGTACGGGCTCCGGTTAAAATTGACCCCGGTGGAACGCGTGGACGCGGTGGTGATCGGTGCGGGCGTGGTGGGCCTCGCCATCGCGCGCGAGCTCGCGCTGCGCGGGCGCGAGGTGCTGATCCTCGAGGCCGCGGAGCGCTTCGGCAGCGGAGTGAGCTCGCGCAACAGCGAGGTCATTCACGCCGGGATCTACTACCCGCAGGGCTCGCTCAAAGCCCGGCTGTGTGTCGCCGGGCGCAACCGGCTCTATGACTTCTGCCGCGAGCATGGCGTCGGACATCGCCGCTGCGGCAAGCTGATCGTGGCGAGCAATGAGAGCCAGCTCGCCGAGCTCGAGCGGATCCGCGCCACGGCGCTCGGCAACGGCGTCGAGCTCAGCTCCCTCGGCCGCGCCGAAGCGCTCGCCCTCGAGCCCGAGCTGCGCTGCGCTGCGGCGCTGCACTCACCCCTGACGGGGATCATCGACGCGCACGGCTACATGCTGGCGCTCCTCGGCCAGGCGGAGAGCCGCGGCGCCCTGCTGGTGTGCGACAGCGCGGTGACCGGCCTCGAGCTCCAGGCCGACGGGTTTGGCATCGCCGTGAACGGCGCGCCCGTCTCGCTCCACGCGCGCACACTGGTCAACAGCGCCGGGCTATCAGCGCCCGGAGTCGCGCGCCTCATGCACGGCTTCCCCACGGAGGGCGTTCCGACCGCCTGGTTCCTCAAGGGAAGCTACTTCGCCCTTACAGGGCGTGCCCCGTTCGCGCGGCTCATTTATCCCCTGCCCGGGCCCCACGCGTTGGGCGTGCACCTCACACTCGACCTCGCGGGCCGCGCGCGTTTCGGGCCGGACGTGCAGTGGGTCGAGGAGCCGGATTAC